>Ga0193742_1000193_pt1 | contig 45112 bp, 72 predicted proteins | sample L2c1metaG_FD_165511 | JGI IMG/M metagenome (GOLD analysis project Ga0193742, IMG submission 165511) | Soil microbial communities from a riparian zone of the East river system, Colorado, United States - L2c1 | ecosystem: Environmental > Terrestrial > Soil > Riparian zone | place: USA: East River... | reverse complement strand
CCGGTTTTGTTGAGCCACGGCGGCCCGCAACGGCACCACTAGCCATACCGTCACGTTCGGGTTCACGGCCACAGCGGGCAGTCTGTTGGTCCTGTTCATGGGCGGGGCGGTCACCAATACGATTGCCGCCGGGTGGACTGAGAGACAACAGCCGGTGTCATCGGCCGAGCTGTCCATGTGGACAGCAACAGGGGCCGGGCAAACCTCGGTCACCGTTACACACAACGGAAGCAACTACCCGGTCGGGTGGTGCCTGTATGAGTTTCCGGCCGGATCGACCTACACCGGTTCGAACTCTTCCACCCCCAGTGATGACACGTGGCCGGCGTTCACTGGCCTCCCTGGCACGGCACAAGTGATCCTTGCGGCTCGGTGTCGATCATGCACCTCGGGCGGTGCGGCGCCATCACAGGTATGGACGGCGCCATGGGTAGAAGACTTGGACGCCGCCGCCGCCGCCTCACCGACCGACGGCATCTATCTGACCGTGGCGCATGCCATCAACATCACGGCAACGTCGATCACCCCCGCGTCAACTCCGACCTATGGCACCGGTTCATTTTCACCGGATCGTGAAATAGTCACAGGTGCGTTCACCGTGGCCGCCCTCAGTGTGCCGAATTCGGGCACCGCTAGCGCCTCAGCGGCCTACGTGATCACCAACACGGGCAAGCGGACGCCCAAGGGCACGGCTAGCGCCTCAGCGGTCTACGTGGTCACTTCCGCCGGGAAGCGAACCCCCAAGGGGGCCGCAACCATGGCGGCTTTATACGTGGCCACAGCGGCCGGCGTCCATACGTCGGCCGGGGAAGCTGTGGCCACCCACACCTATGTGGTGTTGGCCAGCGGTGCACATCCGTTGTCCGGCGATGCCGTGTTGATCATGGAATACGCTGCACAGGCCGACGGTGGGCGAGTTTCACTAGGTGAGGCCGCGGTTTCCACTGTATGGAACATGCTGGCCGTGTCGGGTGGAACGTCCGTCGGTAACGCCACCCTTGACACGACATGGTCCGCCACCGCCGAGGGCACAAGTCCATCGGGGGGAACGGCCGCTGTTGATCATCAATGGGTGATCTTGGCGGTATCGGGGGGCACCAACACCGGAACAGCCATCCTCACCACAGCATGGGGGATGAGTGTTGAGGGCACGCTGTCAGCGTCGGGATCGTCCACCCTGGCCCACCAATGGGGCGTCCAAGCGGCCGGCCTCAAGGCCAGCACAGGGCAAGCCACGCTAGGCACCATGTGGGTTGTGGTTGCGATCAATACGGGGGCGTTGATCATGGTATGGCGAGACGGTGACGTGATCAGGCAAGGGCAACTGTGGATAGGTACCCCGGACGGAGCTAAGCCCGTCCTAGGGCTAGTCCAGGGGTAGGGCCAACCACCCCCACCCCTGCACCACCCCCCTACCCCAGACAGGGGGTGGTGTGCAGACACCCCCCACCCCTCAGGCGTCCACCATGATCATCATGGGCCACCCCTCACAGAGAGGCCACCCACACCATGCGGTGCACCGTGCACACCACCGACGGCCGAGCGCTCACCATGGCAGACATGCCCACTGAGACAGCGGTCCACATGGCCGCTGAGCTAGCCGACCTAGGTGGTAGCCCTGTCCTCACGTTCACTGTGGGTGACGTCACTGTGCTAGTGCAACGTCACCACATCGTGAGCCTTGAGCTACAGGACTAATGATCACCACTGTTGATCATGCACCACGCACACTGTTGATCATGGGTGATGATGATCATGAAACGTGACGATGTGATCGCTACGCCACGTGGGAACACGACCATTCGTGATCGTCACCGTCGTGTCATCCGACGTGGCGAGCCACCATGCGGCATATGCGGTGCAGACATCGACTATGCACTGTCCTATCCCGATCTGCGCTCATTCGTAGTTGATCATGTAATCCCGATCAACCGGGGCGGGGACGACACGCTAGACAACAAGCAACCCGCCCACAACACGTGCAACCGTGCCAAGTCCGACGCCCTGGCCAGTGAGCTAGCGGCCCGTACATACACCACTCATAGGGTGTGGTGATCAACAAGGGGGTGGGGGGGTGCCCCCAACAACGCCGCCGGGCTGCTCGCGGCATACGCGGACGCCCCCCCAGTGAAACTCCGGTTTCATTGTGCAAAAGGCCACGGAATTAAATAAAACGATTGGCTTTAATTAAAGGACAACCCCGGAGGATGTGAAAACGATGGTCCGCAACACTGTTCTACGCGCGGTTGAGCATGGCGACGCGGCCGTTAAGACGCCGATCCTTGACGCCGCCGAGCGTGGCACCCGGGTCGAGGAATTGCGCGCCATGCGTCGCCGGCTGGCCATGGCCCTTGACGATCCGGAGACACACCCGCGTGACCTGTCGCCGCTCATGCGCCGGCAGATCGAAATCAGCCGCGAGATTGAAACGCTGACGGTGTCCGACGGGCCGGATTCGATCACCGCCAAGGCTGACGATTCGGGTGGTTGGGATCAGTCGGCTATCTGATGTTGCCCGCCACATCATCCAACCCTCGGGCATAGCGGGCACCGATTGGCCCCGCGTCCGTTCCACCTGTGAGCGGTTCGGGTGGGTGTTCGACGGGTGGCAAGACGGGGCCGGCCGGCTGATCTTGGCCACGCGTGACGACGGCCTTTACGCCTCGGACACGGTCGCCATGTCGATTCCCCGGCAGGTCGGCAAAACCTATCTCATGGCCGCAATCATTTTCGCGTTGTGCTTGATCAACCCGAAGATCACCGCCATCTGGACGGCGCACCGGGTGAAAACGTCTAAAGAGACGTTCGCATCGATGACCGGGCTAGCTCAGCAGGCCAAGGTCAAGGCTCACGTTCGACAGATCGTCCGTGGCCGAGGCGATGAGGCGGTCAACTTCACCAACGGGTCACGGGTTCTGTTCGGTGCAAGGGAACAGGGCTTCGGCCGAGGGTTCAGCAAGGTCGATATTTTGGTGTTCGATGAGGCGCAGATTCTTGGTGAATCGGCCATGGAAGACATGCTCGCGGCGCAGAACGTGGCGCCGAACCCGTTAACGATCATGGCCGGCACGCCTCCCCGCCCGAAAGACATGGGCGAAGTCTTCACCATGATCAGGCAGGAAGCCCTGGCCGGTGACTCTCGGGAAACCTTATATATAGAGCTTTCCGCCGATCGTGCCGCTGACATCGATGACCGCGAACAGTGGCGCAAAGCCAACCCGTCATTCCCGAGCCGCACGCCCGAGCGGGCCATGTTGCGGCTGAGGAAGAATCTGACGGCCGAGAGTTTCCGCCGGGAAGCGCTCGGGGTGTGGGATGAGGTCAAGAAACACCGCGCCGTGATCAGTCCGTACGTGTGGGACACCCTGGCCGACGTTGGCCCGGCTGACGGCGTGGCCCCCTCAGCCCTGGCCGTCGACATGAATCATGATCGTTTTGTCTCGATTGCCGCCGCGTGGCGGGAAGGGGAGACAACCCACCTTGAGGAAGTGTGGGCCGGCCCCGACGCATCGGCCGCCATGGAATGGCTGATCTTGAGGGCCACCCGGCGTACGCCGATCGTGATCGATGCGATGAGCCCGGCCGCCGCCCTGGTCGCACCGCTCAAGGGCCGCCGGCTACGGGTTGTGACATCCACCGCGCCCGACATGGCCAAGGCGTGCGGGCTGTTGGTCGACAAGGCCAACACCGGCCACGTCACCCACAGCGGGCAAGAGTCGATCAAGGTGGCGCTACTCGGTGCGATCAAACGACCGATCGGCGCGGCCGGCGGCTGGGGGTTCGACCGGTCCGACCCCGACGTCGATATCTCGCCGCTAGTGGCCGGCACCCTGGCCCTGTTCGGCGCCGAGACCGTAAAGCGAATGCAGGATGCCGTTTTCGTATGAGACAAGGGAAGGGGGTTCGTGATGCTTGATCGGAACGAAATCAACTCGTTGGTGTTCCGCATGCGGCGGCTACATGAGGCGGAACGGCCCCGGCATGATCGCATCTACGGATTCGCGCGTGGTGATCTTGGTACGCCCAACGTGCCCGAGGCCGCCGAGCAAGAAATCAAAGACATTGCCCGGATCAGCCGAAAGAATGTGATCGGCCTAGTTGTCGACTCGTTCGTGCAAAACCTGTCCGTCGTCGGCTACCGTCACGCCAACGCCACCGACGACGCCCGGGCATGGGCGTCGTGGCAGGAACAGCGCATGGATGCCCGTCAGGCCGAGGTGCACCGCGCGGCCTGCAACTATGGCGTGTCCTATCTGACGATCACCAAGCGTGCCGATGGCCGGATTGTGTGGCGTCCACGATCGCCGCGCCAATTGGTGGCGGTCTATGAAGATCCACAGATCGACGCGTGGCCTCAGTACGCCCTTGAGTTGTTCCGGGACGAGACCGACGGCCAGCCCACGATCAAGGGTTTCCTGATCGACGCCGAGGCTGTCTACCCGTTGAATTTCGGGTCGACGCCGATCATCGGTTCCCGTGCCCAGTCGTTGACGTTGCTCGCGCGGGAAGGGCAATTCGAGGTCGGCTCACCGATCGAACACGGGGCCGTGATCGACGGAGCACCCGTCTGTCCTGTCGTGCGGTACGTGAATGGCCGTGACGCCGATGATTTGATCATGGGCGAGGTCGAACCGTTGATCATCCCTCAGCTAGCTATCAATGAGGTCAACAATGACCGGTTGATCGTGGCCCGGTTCGGGGCTTTCCCGCAAAAGGTGATCAGCGGATGGACATCCACACCGGACAAGGTACTCAAGGCCGCCGCGTCCCGAGTGTGGTCGTTCGATGACCCCGACGTGAACGCAACCACCCTGGCCCCCGCGTCGATCGAACCCTATAACGCGTTGCTGGCCGAAATGATGGAACACGTGGCGATGATCGCCCAGATTTCCCCGTCACAAGTCACCGGCAAGATGATCAACCTTTCGGCTGAAGCCCTGGCCGCCGGTGAAGCCAACCAACAGCGCAAGATCGGCGGCAAGCGGGAATCATTCGGGGAGTCACACGAACAGGCGCTACGGCTTGATCAGGCTATGCGGGGCACCGAAGCCGCCGACGATATCGGCGCCGAGGTCGTGTGGAAAGACACTGAGGCCCGATCGTTCGGCTCCGTTGTGGACGGCGTCACCAAGTTGGCTTCGGCCGGCGTCCCGATCGACCTCATCCTGTCCATGATTCCCGGGCTGACACAGCCGCAAATCTCGGCCATTCGGGAACGGCTCACAGCCTCCGAAGACATCATGACGGCCCTTCAATCCCTGGCCGGCGCCGAGGGTGGCGGCGGACAAGACCAACAGTCCGACGGGGCAGCGGAGGCGACCGAGCTTAAGGCCAAGTTTGACGCGCTCGGCGTCGCTATCCGGGCCGGCGTCGAACCCGAAAACGCGGCGGCCCGGCTCGGTCTTGAGGGCTTGGCGTTCACCGGCGCAATCCCGGTCAGCCTGAGACTGCCCGAGTCCGACGCCGCCGGCCTTGAGGAGAAATGATCATGACTAACGGCGTCGTTCAAACAATCTTGCTGATCGCCATTCTGATCGTGCTGGTCATCATCCTTGTCACCGGCCTTGGGTGAGCCGTGACCACAACCCAACTCGGGGCCACCGCCACCCGGCTACACCGGGCGGCACAGGATGTTGTGGCGGTCCGCTATCAACGGATGATCCGGCAGGCGTGGCGGCTACTCGACCCCGACGACGTGGACGGCACCACGGCGGTGTGGTTGGCCGTCGTGCTGCCCCTGGTGATGGCAGGTCGGGAAGCCTCAGCGGCGGCCGCCACGGCCTATCTACGGACCTTTGCCCTGGCCGAGGGTGTACGGGCACCCATCGTGGTCGTTCCGGCCGTCACCGTGGCACGTAGGGCCGCCGAGACATCCCTACGGGTCACCGGCCCGGTCGGGATCAAGTCGCTGACCGCCCACGGGTGGGAGGTCCGAGCGGCGGCGGCGGCCATGGAACGACTCATGGCCGGCGCGGCGAAACGGCACATCCTGAACGGTGGCCGGCAAACGATCACGGAAACGATCAAGGCAGCGCCCAACGTCGGGGGATGGCGACGCGTCGGGGTCGGGTCGTGTGAATTCTGCCGGATGTTGATTGGGCGCGGCGAGGTTTATGCCGCCGACTCGGCCCGGTTCGCCTCACACGACAACTGCAACTGTTCGGCCGAGCCGGCCTACGGCGGTGGCGAGCCGGCTTCGGTCATCCAATTCACGGCCAGCAAGGGCAACCAATCGCCGGAAGACCTGGCCCGCGTGCGCCAGTGGATTTCCGACAACCGGCATAGCCCGGACCTGTTGCCGCCGGCCTGACATAGACGTGGCCGGCTGAGACCGAAGATCGTCCGTTACCTGCAAATTGACCGGGCGGTCAACACCTTGTCTCGGCCGGCCCTCACTACTTCCCGCCACGACCCCGGGCAATGGGTCGGTTATGCCGACGGGCTTACGGAAAGGAAAACGATCATGACCGACGATGCAACTAAGGGTGCTGATGATCAAGGGGCCGCCACCAAGGCGGCCGCGTTCACACCGCCCGCATCGCAAGCCGATCTAGATCGGATCATCGGTGACCGGGTCGCGCGCGAGCGTGGCAAGTTTGCCGACTATGACGAGTTGAAAGCCAAGGCCGCCGAGCTTGACAAGGCGTCCGAGGCGACCAAGTCGGAGATTCAAAAGGCGACCGAGCGCGCCGACGCCGCCGAACGACGGGCCAAGGATGCGGAGATTTCCGCACTACGGGCCGAGGTGGCCGGCGCCAAGGGCGTGCCACTTACGGCCCTGGCCGGCAGTACGCGCGAGGAACTCGAAAAGGCCGCCGAATCGATCCTGTCGTGGCGCGATGAGGCGGCGAAGTCACGGACGTTGAACCCCAAAGGTGGGTTTAAGTCCGGGGCATCGAAGTCTGATCAAGACGCCATGACACCCAAACAGGCCGCCGCCGCCGCTATGCGAGCGATGCGGCCTAGTTGATCTTGACCGACGGCAAGCCCGCCGCCGGATGTTAACGCCATGTAGAAAGGAAATTGATCATGGCTGATATCACCCGTGAGGATGTGGCGGGCTTGATCCAAAACGCCTACTCCGACACGTTCCATGAGGTTGCCGGGGCAACCTCTCAGGTCCTGGCCACGTTCCCCACCGTGAACATGGGTACCAAGACCTACGTTCTGCCGGTGCTGGCCACTGTGCCGCACGCCAAGTGGATCGGTGAGGCGCCGGGCGGAACCGGTGTCAAGCCGACCGCTAAAGCCACGTGGGAAAACAAGAATCTGGTCGCGGAGGAAGTTGCCGTCATCGTTCCCGTGCATGAAAACGTGATCGATGACGCCAATGAAGACATCCTTGGTGACATCGCCACGCTCGGGGGGCGGGCCATTGCCTACGCCCTCGACGCGGCCGTGGCGTTCGGCACCAATAAGCCGGCGTCGTGGACGTCCCCGAGTCTGTTCGACTCGGCGGACGCGGCTGATCAGGTCATCGAAGTGTCCCCGACCCCGGGCGTGGATGATCTTGTTGGCGCCATCTTTCAGGCCGCCGGCATGTTGGACGACAACGGCTATGAGGCGTCGGACTTCCTGGCCCGCCGTGGTCTGCGGTACAAGCTTGCCAACCTCCGTGCGGCGGACGGCACGCCCATCTATATCCCGTCTCTGTCGTCCACCCCGGGCGCGCTTGACTCGGTCGCCGGCCTCACCGCCCGCTGGTTTAAGGGCACCGTGTTCGGTGACGTTCAGGTGTGGGATTCGGCCGACGCAACCGCGTTGATCGTTGACCGTGACCGTGTCCGCATCGGTGTCCGGCAAGACATCACCGTCAAGTTCCTTGATCAGGCCACCGTCGGCGGGGTCAACCTGGCCGAAAACGACATGATTGCGTTGCGATTCAAGGCGCGCTACGCGTACGTGTTGGGCGACACGATGGCGGAGAATTCGACCGCCTCCGTGACCCGTTCCCCGGTTGCCGCTGTCGGTAGCACCGACGAAAGCTGATCAGGGGCACCGTCATGGATGAGCCGCTAGCAACAGTCGGGGACGTTGAACTTAGGTTGGGCCGGGAGGTTACCGGGGCCGAATTGGCGCGCGTCGAAGTCTTGATCATCGACGCGTCAGCCATCGTCCGCGCGTACGTCGTGTGCCCGCTGCCTATCCCAACACCCCCGGCTGTTGCCGGCGTCGTCGCCAACATCGTCGTTCGCGCCCTGGCCCGGGCCGGCGCCGATGAGCCAATCCCGATCGGTCACATGCAACAGACCTCCGGGCCATTCTCGACCAGCTATTCCGAGGATGTGGCCAGCGGGGATGCGGCGTGGCTGACCAAGATGGACAAGTTGATCTTGAGCCGGTACCGATGCACCGATGGGGTGTCAGTGCCCATGGTCAGTGAACGGACCGCCGCCCCGGTGATCACCGAGGATTGGTGATCATGTGGCCATCCCCACGCCCCACACCGTCCACGTTCGCCGCTACAGCACCGCCGGGGAAGACAGCTACGGCAACGCGGTCGTTGTCTACGGTGATCCCGAGCCGTGGAACGTGCACGGGATCGCACCCGGCGCCAGCACCCATCCGCTACAGACTCAGCGTGACCTATCGGAAATCATCTGGACTGTCTACGGCCCCAAGAATGACGACGCGCCTGACGATCGTGATCTTGTGATTGTGGACGGCCGAGAGTACGCCGTCAACAGGTTCCCCGGTGACTGGACAAACGGGCCATGGGACCACCCCGACGCCGGCCTAGCGGTTGAGCTACGGCGGGCCGAAGGGTGACGTTCGACTACAGCGTTAAGCGGGTCAAGTTCAACCTGAAAGGGTTCCGCGCGCTACGCACGTCGCCGGCCGTTACCGATGATCTTCGGAAGCGGGCGGAACGGGTGGCCAACGCGGCCGGCCCGGGATGGAAAGCGGAACCGGCCCAAACCAAGAATCCGAAACGGGCGCGGTATGTCGTCGTCGCCACGACACCGGAGGCTCGGCGCGAATCGATCACCGAACAAACACCACTGAGGGCATTGAACGCGGGAAGGGGATAGACCGATGGCCGAAGTGTTGATCAGTGACGACATTGAAGCGGCCCTAGTCCCGTACCTCAAGGATGGCCTTGGCGTGCCGGTGGTCACCAAGGTTCCACACCAGCGGCCGGTCGAGTTTGTTCGTATCGCTCGGCTCGGCGGCAACCGGCGAATCATGATTCAAGATCAGGCCACGATCGGCGTATGGGCGTGGGCAGCAACCTACGAACGCGCGTCGCTGTTGGGCCGCCTAGCCGAAGGATTGATCTTCGGCCTTGAGGGCATGCGGCTTGGTCAGTCGTTTGTCTATTACGTCACGTCGATTGTTGGCCCGACGATGACGAACGACCCTGACACCGACACCCCTTTGGTGTTGTTCAACGCACAAATCACATGGCGGCTGTTGCCCGCATGATCAAGAAAAGTCGGCGGCTACCGATGATCTTGGAAGGAAAAGGTAATGCCTAGTACCGAATTTGTGGAAGTAGGTTCCCCCAAGGTCGGCGGGTATGCATACGCGGGTGATCTTGAAACCGCCGTGCCGCCGACCACCGCCGCCGCCGCCCTAGTCGGCTATAGCTCCGAGCTTGGCTACGTGTCCGAGGATGGCGTCACCGTCACCCCTCAGGTTGAGACCGAAGACCGTAAGGATTGGGGCGGGGACGTTGTCCGTACGCTGCTGACCGAACGCGGCGCCGAGGTCACCTTGACCCTCATTGAGTCCGGCGCGGTCACCCTGGCCGAGGTGTTCGGTGAAGACAACGTCACCGTCGTTGGCGACGCAATCCATCTGTCGTTCGATGGCGAGGTCATGCCCCATCGCCGGTTCGTGTTCGAGCTGAAAGACGGTGATCACGTCGGCCGTTTGGTGATCAACGATGGTCAGGTCACCACGCCGGGCGGTGGCGAACGTCAGTACACGCGGACCGAGCTTAAGCAGTATGAAATCACGATCAAGTGTTTCCGTGACGAGTCCGGGAAGTTCTATCACGAGTACAAGGATGTTGAGGACGATTCCTAATTGATCTTGGGGCGGGCGGGGAATCACGCCGCCGACTCACCCGTCCGCCTCAAGCTTGATCAACAGTCGGCGGCAAGATCAGAAAAGGAAGTCGGCGGACTATGGTTTTTCACGTACCCGATGCAACAGATGACCGGTGGGAGTTTGAGCTTGGCGGGGTGACGTACACGTTGCCCCGGGTCAAGTCGCTGGCCATCGATGTCTACGAACAGATGAGCGAACACTTTGCACGGGAACAGGTCCACGCCGGCCTGTCCCTGCTGACCAACGACGACGCGACCACAGCGGCTATCAAGTCGCTACAGGTCGGCCAGTTTGAGGCGTTGGTCAACGAATGGCAGAAAGATAGCGGCGTCACGCTGGGGGAATAGACGCGCTACGGGAGTTGATCACCGACCATTCAACCGCTGTCGAGTTTGAGTTGATCAAACTCGGCTTGCGGTTGGATTGGCTCGGTACCCCGATCCTTACGTGGCGCGACCTCAAGGTAATCATTAAGCATCTGCCGCCGGATTCGGCGGTCGGCAAGGATCTGCACCCCAAACATTGGGAATGGATGGACCTCCGAACCCAACTGTTGGCCGGCCTGCTCAACACCCTGGCCCAACAGGTCCACCTCAAATACGGGGGCCGGCGTCGATTCGAACCGCCGGTGAAGGTGCCCGGCCGGATGATCACCCGTGATCAGTCCGCGCCCCGGCACCGCAAAGTCAAGGGCACAACGATCACCGAGCTTGATACGTGGCTAGCCGAACGGCGGGCCGCTGGCAAACTGTAGGGAGGCTGACCACCCATGGCCGGTATTGAACTAGCAACCGGGTATGTCTCCCTGGCCATATCGTCACGTGGCCTCGGTAAGCAAATTGTCGGTGAGCTAGTCGCGTCGACCCCCGAGATTCAAAAGGTGGGCACAAGGGCCGGCGCCGGCTTCCAAACGTCGTTCGCTAAGAATGCCACTAGCCGGCTCGGCGGTGCCCTTAAGGCCGGCATTGTGGGCGCTGGGGTCACCGCTATGGCCGCCCTCGGTGTGACGATCACCAAGGGGTTTAGCCGGCTGTCGGCCATCGAACAGGCCGAGGCGAAACTGAAGGGCTTGGGCAACTCGACCAAGGTCGTCCAGTCGATCATGACCGACGCGCTGAACTCGGTGCGCGGTACGGCGTTCGCGATGGATGAGGCCGCCACGACTGCCGCCACGGCTGTTGCCGCCGGGATCAAGCCGGGCAAGGAACTGGAGAACTATCTCCGCCTAGTCGCGGACGCGGCCACCATTGCCGGCACCGACATGGCTGAAATGGGTTCGATCTTTAACCAGACAACGACGTCCGGCAAGGTCATGAGCGATGATCTTAACGCCCTGGCCGACCGTGGGTTGCCGATCTTCACATGGCTACAGGAAGCCTATAACGTCTCGGCGGTTGAGCTTAAAAAGATGGTCACCCGTGGCGAGGTTGACGCCGTCACATTCCGCAAGGTGATCACCGAAAACATCGGCGGGGCCGCCCTGGCCTCGGGTGACACGACCGTTGGCGCGTGGAAAAACATGTGGGCGTCTATCTCCCGCATCGGCGCCAACGTCCTCAAGGGCGTGTTCCCCAATATCCGTGGCGCCCTGGTCGGCATTACCGGCCTGTTCGGCAAGCTTGAGCCGATCGCCACCGTGGTCGGAACCAAGATCGGCGGGGCACTGACCACAGCCGCCGGTGCCGCGCAACTGTTCGTCGGCGCCTTTACGGGTAAGGGTTCCGACGCGTTCGTGCCCGAACAGTGGATGAATCCGTTGATTGACGCGGGCGGCCGGGTGCGGGGAATCTTCGATGACCTGACGCCAGTGTTTCAATCCCTGGCCCCGGTGGCTAAGTCGGTCTTCGGCCTGATCGGTACCTACGTCGAAGGGGCGGCCAAGAATTACGGCGGCCTGTTCGCGCAGATCGGCCCGAGCTTGATCAACATCGTGCAACAGGTCGCGCCGATCGCACAGATGATCATCGCAACCGTGACCCGTATCCTTGGTCAGGTCCTGCCGCTGATCGGCCGCATCGCTCAAGGTGTCGGCGGTCTGATCATCGCCATTATGCCCGGCGTCCAAAAGATCATCACCGCTGTGTCGGGCGCCGTACAGGTGATCTTGCCCGTCGTGGAACAAATCGTCGGGACCCTGATGTCGGCCCTTGAGCAGAACTGGCCGACCATAAAGATGATCTTCGAATCCATCGGTTCAATTGTCGGTGAGGTGTTCGGACTGGTCGCCGAAATCGTGACCCAATTCGCCGCACTCTTTAGTCAGGTCTGGACCGCCCTGGGTCCCGTTCTGCTACCGCTGATCCAAAACGTGTTCGGCACCTTGATCGGAATCATCGGGGGCGCGTTCAAGATCATCGACGGATTGATCAAGGTCATCACAGGTGTCCTGACAGGCGACTGGCAGAAAGCCGGGGAAGGATTGCAACTGATCGTCGGCGGACTGTGGCAGGCCATAACGTCGATCTTCGGCGGCGCCATCGAAGGACTCAAGATCACGTTCGGCGCCTTGATCAACTTCCTGATCACCAGCACCGAAGGACTCCGCACCAATATTGCGACCGTGTTTACGGCCATCGGCGGCGTCTTTACGTGGCTGTGGGAAAACGTCGCATCGCCTGTATTTAAGGCAATCGGGGATGCCTGGAATTTCCTGGCGCTCGCGTTCCGGATCGCCTATGAGAAGATCTTTAAGCCCGTGATCGACATTTTCGCCAAGATCTTTACGGTGTTCGCGCGCGTGACGTTCCTCGGCGCGACGACGATTCTCGGCGCGTTGTGGTCATCCGTGGCCAAGGCGTTCGAATTCATTTACAACACCGTCATCCGGCCGGTGATCAACTTCTTTGCCGACAAGATCAAATGGCTACAGGGCGTGATGGCCGCCGTCGGTCTCGCCATCCGCAACGCGTTCGCGTTCATCGGTACCAAGATCAACGACGTTTACAACGCCGTGATCAAGCCGGTGATCGGCTTCCTTGCCGACCGGCTCCGAGACGTACGCCGCGTGATGGACATCGTCGGCACCGCCATGCGCCTAGCGTTCGGCCTGATCGGTACCAAGATCAACGACGTCTATAACCAAACGATCAAGCCCATTATCGACGCTTTCGGAACGGCCATCGAAGGGCTACAAACGATCTTCGATGAGGTCCAAAAGGCCATCGGTGTCGTGTGGGACAAGATCGCTGAGACCGTGAAAAAGCCGATCGATTTCGTGGTCAACACCGTGATCAATCAAGGGTTGATTGGGCCGAAGGATGGCAGCGGCGGCGGCTTCAACTTCCTGGCCAAAAAGGTCGGCGTTGATCCGATCGACCTCATCCCCTGGCCGCCGGCCGGCTGGCAGCATGGCGGCCCGGTGTTCGGCTCGGGTCGGCAGCGTCGTGGGCGTGACCGCATCCCGGCCTATCTTGATCATGAGGAACACGTCTGGACGCGGGAAGAGATGGCCCGCTTCCCGGGCGGTCATGCCGCAATGGCGAAGTGGCGTTCCGATGTCCGCACCGGTCGGTTCGCCGGCGGGTTGCAGGGCGGCGGCCGAGTGTGGCCGGGAACAACCCGGGCGCTGTCCGGCAGCTACAGCGGTCACTCCGGCATTGACATCCCCGACGGCCGTGGCATGCCGATCTATGCGGCCGGGGACGGGTCGATCACCTACAGCGGCTGGGGACGCGGCTACGGCAATGCGGTGTTCCAATCCCTTGAGGGTGGCCTGACGGCCGTCTACGGCCACACGTTGCGCGTGCTGGCACAGGTCGGCCAGTTGGTCAAGGCCGGCCAGAGAATCGCCCTGGTCGACTCGACCGGCAATTCATCCGGCAACCACATCCACTTTGAGATCAACGGGGCCGGCGGGTTCGGTTCCTCGGCCAACCGGCAATTCACCCTGGACTGGTTGAAGGGGGCCGGCGGCGCCAGCGGCCCGACCGAAGGGCAAGGGGAGGCCGGGTTCAACTGGTCACCGTTTGAAATCTTCCTGGCCCCGTTCCGCGCGTTCATCGAAGGGGCCGTAGGCAAGGTTTCCGAAATCACCGGCAACCCGCTGGGCAAGATCATTGCCGGCGTGCCCAAGATGCTAGTGGACGGCTTGATCAACAAGGGCAAGGAACTGGTCGGGCTCGGCTCGGTCGGCAAGCCCGGAAGTTTCGGAGCCGGTGACGGCGGTGTGGACGGTGCCGCCGGGGCCACCGCCCGCCGGGCCGCATCCATCCTCGGCCCCATGTTCGGTTTCTCCGACATCGGCACGTACGCCGGCCACGACCCGAGCCAAGCCCGCGCGCTGGATTTCATGATCAAGTCTAAGGGTCAAGGCGACGCCATGGCCGCCTACGCCAAGGAACACGCATCCAACCTCGGCGTCATGTATGCGATTTGGAACCGGCGCATTTGGTCGGTGCAACGCAACCGTGAGGGGTGGCGGCCCTACAGCGGCACACCGAACCCGCACACCGACCACGTCCACCTGTCGTTCTTCGCGAAGGGTGGCACCCTGCCGAACGGTTGGGCGGTCACCGGTGAACAGGGGCCGGAGCTGATCAGGCTTCCCGGCGCCCGGGTGTATTCCAATGAGGATTCACGCCGCATGATCAACACCCCCAACGGACCGATGCGGATCGAAGGAACCCTCGACATGGGCAACGGGCTGACCGGGTTCGTGCGGGGCGTGCTGGTCGAGGAAGTCCGTTCCGCCGTCAACGCCCGCAGCTAGAAAGGTGATCACCCATGCCGTTCATCGTTGACCCCGACGCCGAGCTACCGCCGCCACCCCAGACGGACACGGGCGCCGACGGCATTCTGACCGCCACCTTGTACGGCTCGGGTGGTGTCCTGCTGTCGGCCGACTTTTCCGGGCTACTGCCGACCCATGTTCGCGGCGTCAGGTTTGTCCGGGTGCCGAGCTTCGCTGTCCGCTCGGGCACTGACGCGACCGCTATCGGCAATGAGGCCATCGGGTTTGATCATGAGGTGCCGGTCGGGGTGCCGTCGTCGTGGGTCGCGTATCCGGTGTTCGACGACGGGACCCTCGGGACGGTGTCGGATTCGGTGACGATCACCATGCCGGCGGTCGAGGTTGGGCAGTTGTGGGTCAAGTCGGTCAGCAACCCGACGCTATCGGTCTTGGCGACCGTGCTGGGGCCGCTGGCCGGGATCAGCTACGCCACCCGTAGTGAGTCACAGAACGTCCTAGGATCGCCGTTCCCGGTCGCGTCGTGGGATGTGTGGCAGGCGTCGTCGTTCGCGCTGTCGTTCGACACAGCGACCGAGGCGGCCCGGCTCCGGCTGACCACGTGCCTTAGCTCCGGGATCGTCCTACTCCAAACGAACCCCGACGTTGATTTCCCCGACGTGTACGCCCTGGCCGGCGATATCACCCGCGCCCGCTATGACACCGTCCACGGGGTCAGCGTCACGGCCCAAGAAATCAGCACGACGTTCACCGAGGTTGCCCGCCCCTCAGCCGGCGGCGCCGCCCTGTACATCCCCGAATACTCATGGGGTGACGTGAACGACGCCTATGCCAACTGGACTTTAGTGGCCGCCGCTAATGAAAACTGGCGTCAACTGGCCACGGGTGCCGCTGAGGCCATCGGGGATAGCTGATCATGCTTGAGGCATCGCAACGTTTCCATGATCAGATCGGTACATCCACCCGGTGGGTCACCGTGATCGAATACACCAACGACGGTGCCACATGGGAAGCCCTGGCCATGACCGCCGGCACCGTCGTTCGGTCACTGTCGCAACAAATCCATTGGACCTGTGACGTGACAGTCACCCAAAACGACAACGTCAACTCCACCAACACCCGGGTTCGAATCCGGCACGGCATCGCCTACGCCCCGGGTGATCTTGAGCTGATCGACTTCGGTTACTACCGTGTGGCCAGCGTCACGCCCGATCGCCAGTCGGGCACGATGGCGATTCACGGGGAATCCTATGAGTCGTTCGTCATCCGGCACCGGCTCGGGGCACCCAAGCGGTACGTCCCCAACTCGGCTCAAGGCATGTTGGACTTGATCATCAGCGAAGTGTTTTACGAACCGCTGATGGCCCGGTGGCGTGACGGCACCACCCCGACCATGCACGTGCCGGCCATCCAAGCCGAGCGCGAGCGGTGGGAATTGGTGGACGGTAAGTCGTCGTCACCGTCGATCGCCAACGCGGCCGGTGCCCGGATCATCGCTGACGCCTCGGGCGGGTTCGTCGTCATCGCTGTTCCCACCCTGGCCGACGAACCGGTGTTCGAGGTTCGGTCCGGGGAGGGTGGCGTCTTGGTCGCCTCCGCCGTTGATCAAACCTCGGAGGGCGTAGCGAACATGATGGTTGTCCGGGGTGAGTCCACCGAAGGGGTGGTGACGGCCACCGCCCGGGTGGCCGACGATGATCCCGACTCACCAACCTACTTCCGGCGCAAGCCCACAGCGGGCGGGTTTGGCACGGTGCCCATGTTCTACACGTCACCCATGATCATCACGTACGCCCAAGCCGAGCGGACCGCTAAAGCCATGCTCGCTCAGCGGCTCGGCGTGCAACAAACGATCACGTTCGACTCTCTGCACTTCCCGCTACTTGAGCCGGGTGACGTTGTCCTCATCCGCTCGCCGTACGACGCACCCATGCGGGCCATCTTGGACGCGGTCACGTACTCACTTCGGGGCGGCCCCATGTCGGCCGACACGCGCACCACTAGATCATCAGCGGCCGGGCAAGTTGTTGCCGTGACCGACGAAACCGAGGTCACCGAATGAGTACCAAGGGAGTACCCAAGTGAGCACCGCGTCTCTCCTGTCCAACCTGGCCGAGGCGGCCGAGCCGTTCTCCCTGGCCATCGTCGCCGCTGTGGGCATCACCGGATGTGATCTTGATCTTGGCGGGGCCATCCTGCCCGACGTGCCGTGCTGTTCCTCATACGCGAACCGGGCCGCCGGTGATCGTGTGCTAGTCGTCAACATCCGGTCGGGCCGAATCATCCTCGGGGTTGTCAACGCCCCCGACCCTGACCTGTCTTGATCACATACCGAAAGGTTCCGTAATGCCCGACACGTCTAGTTACTCCGGCCTGCCCGTGCCGTTGCTGTCCGAGGCGGCCAACCTGCCGGCGGCCCTGACCGATTTCCGTGATGATCTTGAGCCGCACATCGTTCTGTTTGCCACGTCCGTGTCAGACATGACCTCATCGTACGGGGCCGCCCCGTTGGGAACTGTGGTCAGCATCCCGTCGATCCCTGCCATGTATCAAAAGGTGGCCTCGGGGTGGCGGGTGACGAGTGAAGACACCGGGTGGCAAACCATTGCCGATGCCAACTTCGAGGCTGACTGGGACAACATCAGTTCCGCATGGCGCCGGGTCAACGGCTACACGATGGTTGACATTCGGGCCACCTTTACCGGCGTCACCGTCAATGCCCCCGATACGGGTGGCATTCCGGATATCCCGATCTTGACTTTGCCCTCAGGCGTCAACCCGGTTCATCAGCAGATTCCGGGAACGTTCCTCGCCTCATCGCCGGGCGTGTTCGTCGCCTACGTCAGCGGCAGCGTGGAAATTACCCACCTGTATCCCAACGGATCACTCAACAACCTAACCAACCTGACCGCCTCCCTGATCTTCGCAAGGGGTTAAAGATGATCTTCCTATACGGCCTCAGCCCGGACTCTATCGCCACCGACACAAGCGGCAATGTCCTGCCTGACGCTGAGGCGCAGGTTTTCACGGCCCTGACGGGTGGGTCACTGTTCGGGGCAACGTACGCGTTCGACGGCACCATGACGCCGGGTGCCGCCACGGGTGGGGTTGTGACCGCCGACGCCCGAGGCCGGATCGCATTCTTTGCCGATGAGCCGCCGGGCACGTTGTTCCTTGACTTCAACGACGACACGGACCGTTGGCCGATCAACGCCACCGAAATCACCAAGATCATCCAAGACCTGGTGACCGACGCCGTCAGCGACAGCACACAGGCATTGGTGGCCCGGCTCGACCGTGCCGCCATCGACGCCCAAGCCGAAGGGGTTATCGCCGACGGCCTCACCGACTGTGCCGCCGCCCTACAGGCGCTGCTAGACGTGCATGACCGGGTGATGTTGACCCCGGGCACGTACGTGATCGGTTCCACGATCAAGCTGAACACTAATCAAACCCTGTTCGGCACCGACCGGGACAGTGTGATCATTCAAGCCGACATGGACATGCCGAACAACCTTGATCTAGTCATGTCGGCCAACACCACAACGGACGGTATCGAGCACGACAACTACTGCGAAAACATCACCCTGGCCAACCTCACCGTGGACGGCCGAGGCGATGAGCGGGACATCGTCATCCCGAACGACACCCACGGATGCAATGTCAAGTTTTCCACGGTCCGTGATTCCAAGATCATTAACGTTCGGTCGCACGATGGGGTGTTGCACAACATCGATGTGTGCGCCTCTCAGTACATGCCGAGCCCGTCACCCGGCTCACCGGGCACACCCGAGACGTCCAACCGGATCATGGAAGGGCCGAGCCAACGAGTCTTGATCAGCGACTGTGTCAGCCACGACAGCGTCAGGGACGATCCGATCACGACCCACGACTCGGAAGACCTGCTGATCCAACGGTGCCACGTGTACCGCACCCGGGCACTGACCAGCGGCGATATCCACGGCATAGAAATCGATGAGGGTTCCCGGCGCGTGGCCGTTGTGGACTGTGTCGTGGAAGATCACAACGCCGGCTATCAGGTCAAGGGCCACACCAACACGACGCCGGCCCGTGACGTGCACCTGGCCCGCTGTCGGGCCGTGCGCTGCAAGACTTCCTTCCACATCTATGCCGCCGACCCGGACACCCTGACCGGTGGCGCCGTGTCGTGGGCGAAAAACGTTTCCTTGATCGACTGTGAATCGCACGACGTGGAACAAAAGGCCGCCACCCCGGAAGACTTGATCACCTATTCCGTGTACGTGGCCGGCTATCGCAATGTCGAAGTCCGCAACTTGATCATTCGCGGCGGCACCGGCTCGTTCGCCAACAACATCACCTGTGATTTCGGCGCCGACAACGTCACCATTGACGGCGTCTACGTCAACGGGGCGTGCGCCGATGCTGCCGACACCGGCACCGGGCGCGGCTTGGTAACCCTGGCCTCGGCCTACGGCACCGAATCAAACCAGTTCACCATGCGCAACGTCATGGTCGAAACCTCGCTCAAAATTCCAGTCTTCCGGGCGTCGAACACGGCCACGACTGTTGATCTTGATGGCATCACAGCCACCGGCACCACGGGACCAATGCTTTACCTGGCCTCGGTGGACGAAAAGTCACAGGCCACACGGTTACTCCCGACCGGCTACTCACCGATGATCACCGTCGGCGCCGGTACCTTTGCCGGCTCACACCTCAGGTCAATCCTCCGAGGTTCGGGCGTGGCGGCATGGCGCACCCGGCAGGCGTCCAACTACACCACCGTTTTCAGCGCAACCGTCGTGGCCGACACCGGATGCACGATCACGGTGCCGGTCGGCGGAACGGAAGACCTGTTTCTCGTTCAGGTGGTGTTCGACGTTCGGCACGAGACGGCCGCACCCGTGTCCGTCACCGAGGCGAATACGTGCAAGTTCATCGGCATCCTGTCCGTGGACGGTGTTGATCAGTCCACATCACAAGCAATCTTCGGCGTTCCTGGCGTGCAATGGGCGCGCGGAATGGTGACGCAAACCTACGAAATCACCGGGCTTACTGCCGGTGATCGAATCTTCAAACTCCGCGCCCGGCACACCGTCACCGGCCACGCGTTCACGGTGGCGGCCAACCACACCACCATTCAAATCACCAAGGTCAACGCCAGTGGTTGGGCCGCACTCGTCTAAAGGGTCCGCACGCTGATCTTGCAACAATCCCCGAAGGGATGTTGATCATGCCAAGCCGTCTCATTGATGCCGGCGCGGCCGGTGGCCTAGCCATGGCCACATTCACGACGGCCCTTCAATTGCGTGCCGCGACCGGCACACTGTCGGGAACCCTCGGCCCAGTCCTCACGCCCGCTTGGGCGGTGGGATTGTTCGCCGCGTCCATGCTGGCCTGCCTCGGTTCCCTGTTCCGCAAGGCCGGCCATTCGATGCGGGCACAGATAGCGCTCGGCGCCGAATACGCCGGATGGTTGGCCGTGTCCGTGTGCGCTTTGGTGTTCATGGGTGCCGTGATCATTCAATTCGGATGGTCGGCGCTGGTGACCATTGGGTTTGTCGGCGCCCTCGGTCTTCTCACCTTTGGCCGTTGGTGGACGATCAACGCGGCCATTATGGCTGCCCGGAAGCGTGACCACGATGACACCTGACCTGATCTTGCAAGCCATCCTGGCCATTGGCGGCGGCGGTGTCGTGGCGGCCGTGATCAATTTCGTATTGACCCGCCCCAAGATCAGGGCCGAGGCGGCCAGTATTGCCACGTCGGCGGCGGACACGATGATCAACCGCTTGCAGACGGAAAACGGCCGGCTCAGTGCCCGTATAGATGATCTTGAGGATGACGTCAGACAGCAACAGGACGAACGCCAAGCCGTCGAACAGTGGGCGTGGCGTGTCCAACGGTGGATCACCCGTGCCTATGAAGAGTTGCGCGCGAACGGTTCCAAGTTGGAATCACCGCCCGAGCTAAAACTACCCCCCCGAAAGGAATGATCATGACGGAACCGGATATGACCGATGTAATGCCCGAGGTTGAACCGACCGAACCGGCCGACGTTCCCGACACCGCCCCCGCCGACGACACCCCACCGGCACAGGATGACGTGCCGGCTGATGAGGACTTGGACGACGAACCCGACGACGAACCGGAAGCCGATGAGGTCGAATAGGCATGGGCGTCTATGACCAGATGGGCAAGATCACCACGGCCACCCGATCCAAGGCTGAGGAACTAGTCGGAGTAGCCGCCGCCAAGGGCTACAAACTCACGCGGATTTGGGGCATTGGCACATCCGGCACCGAACACCCCACCGGCCGGGCGCTTGACCTGATGATCGACGGCAAAGGCTTGGGGCGTGCGGCGGGTGACTTCCTCGCCGCGTACCTGTGGGCCAACCGAACACGGCTCAAGGTCAAATGGATCATCTGGTATCACACGATCCGATCAACCACCAAAGGCAAGCCGTCCACAGCGACCCACTACACCGGCGAGAATCCGCACACCGATCACGTGCACGTGTTCTTTGCTGACGGTGCCTACGTGGCCCCGCCCTCATCCGGTGGCGGCGGCAAGGTGACGGATTGGTGGCACGTCAACCCCGATAAGGTCACATCGTTCCTGTGGGGGTTGAAGCACGGCAAGACACAGAACATTAAAGCCGTGCCCGGCCGCAACATCGCGATTGATCACTGGCAGACGGACAGCCGCCGAACGTGGGGTGTGACCGCCGCCGACAACTGGTTTGCCAAGGAATTTCTGAGCAAAGGAAAGCGGAAGGATTGATCAATGGACACGATCACGCCGCAACAGGTCGCGGTCAAACGGGGATGGCAAACGTTCCTGTCCGGCTTGGCCATCGACGTCGGGGTTGCCCTGGCCCTGTTGATCATTGCCCAATTGGACCGGATCAACGACGTTGACGCCCTGGCCCTGTTCGGGGTCAGCCTCGGCAAGACCGTGGTCATTGCGGCGGCACAGTATGTGGTCAGACGGTTCATGATCAAGCCGGAGGATGACGCCGCATTGGTCGCACCCCGGCTTGCCCTGGCCGACGACACCGACGACAGCAACAGTGACGACGACAGTTGAACAGGTTGATCCCGGCGGCAACGGCGTCGGGGTCACCCTGTCGATCCTCATCTGTTCCACCCACACCCGCTACCTGACGTTCGGCCGGGCCATCCAAGATCAAATCTGGCCACAGTACGCCGCGCTCCCGCCGGACGATCAGGCACGGGTCGAAGTCATGATCTTGACCGACAACAAAAAGATGATGCTGGGCGAGAAACGCAACGTGATGGTTGACGCCGCCCAAGGCCGCTACGTCCAGTTTGTCGACGACGACGATCGGGTCGAACCCGACATGATCGCCTCAGTCCTGGCCGGCATTGATGAGTCGGGCGCCGACGTGATCACGTTCCATGCCTCGGTGTCGATCAACGGTGAGCCGCCCAAGGTGTGCCGCTACAGCAAGACCTACGGCCACGATCACAACACCCGCAACGAGTACCGCCGGCTACCTAACCACATCTGTTGCATCCGGCGTGACGTGGCACTCAAGGCCACCTTTCCGAACCTGCTGTACGGGGAGGACTCCGCCTACTCCAAGTTGCTACTCCCGCACATCAGTACCGAACACCACATCGGCCGAGTGCTGTATCACTACGATTACAACACCGACACGACCGAGGCGCAGCACGAACGACAGGCCAAGATACGCACCCGGTCACAGCCGCCCGTCGTTGACGTGGTGATCATGTCCAACGCGACCACCGGCCAACTCCGACGGATGACCCAACGCACCATAGATTCCTGCCTGGCCGGCGCCAACTCCCTGCCGGTGAACGTGATCGTGATGGAACAGGGGCCGACCACATACCAACGTGCCCGCACCGTGGCCAACCCTGGCCCGTTCAACTACAATCGCTCGGCCAATACGGGCGCCCGGCTCGGCACGGCCGAATGGGTGATGGTCGCTAACAATGATCTTGAATTCGCCAACGGGTGGCTACATGAGCTGTTGGCCGCCGACCATCCCGTCGTGTCCCCGATCAACCCGGGTGACACCCGGCAACGTGACCTGACCGACAACGCCCTCGGGGATGTCAACGGCCGCCACCTGTCCGGGTGGTGTTTCATGATCAGCCGGCTACTGTTGCGGGCCATCGGCGGGCTAGATGAGTGCGTTGACTTTTGGTGCTCCGACGATGTGACGGTCGAACAGGTCAAGGCCGCCGGGGTGCTGCCCATGGTGGTGCCTGGCGCCAAGGTCCGCCACCTGGCCTCACGCACGCTCAAGTCGGTGCCCAACGCCGATGACCTGACCTGGCGTCAGGTGTCGATCTTCAACGCCAAGTATGGGCAGGCCAAGTTTGCCGACGATCCTCGCTATCGGGCGTGGCAGGCGAGACAACCGGCGATACCGTAGGGCCATGGATATCGGGGAAGTGACTTGGTCGGTGATGGCTCACCCGGCCCGACTGTGGCAGGCGCGGCCGTTGGCGACGCTGCTCGGGGCAACGCTGGTCATGGACGACGGCGGCGGGGAAAACGCGACCGCCGATCGGGCGTGGTCAGCCTGCCCGCCGGACTCGACCTGGCACATCGTCGTCCAAGATGACGCGGTGCCGGTGCCCCACGTGGTGCAGCAAGCCCGTGACGCCCTCTCTGAGGCACCCACTGAAGTCGTGTCGTTCTACTACGGCACCGGCTACCCCACGGGCGTCTCAGCCGCCGCTATGGCCGCCACCGGCCGGGCTGATGAGGCCGGCGCCGGGTGGATGATCGGACACCGGCTGTGCTGGGGCGTAGCGGTGGCCCTGAGGGCCGAACTAGTGCCAGCCATGCTCGCGGCCGTGGCCCCGTCTGCCGTGCCCTACGATCGCCGCCTAGCCATTTGGGCGGTCACTCACGGCCTGCCCGTCGGCTACACGTGGCCATCCCTGTTCGACCACGCCGACGGCCCGAGCTTGGTCCGCCGGGTTCGCCCCCTGGCCCGCCGTGCTCACCGCGTCGGGGTCCGCCCCACGTGGGCCGTGCCGAGCATCCAACTCCCGTTCTGACGCCCGGCCATTAGTGTGTACACATGTCATCCGTGCACTACGCAACCGTTCGGGAAGGGCGCGCCCACCTGGCCGACCTCATGGACGCCGCCGCCGACGGCAGGCCGGCCACCGTTCGGCGCAATCACGACCGGGCCGCGTTGGTGGACGCCGACCGGTTGCGCCGCCACCTGAGCAAGCTGACCCCCGCTCGAGCGATGGTCACCGCTGAGGGCGGCGGGTGGAGCGTGATCATTTCCGGTCAGTCGATCGCCGCTGACGGTGCCACCCTGGCCGACGCTGTTGACGGGGCGGTGGAGGCGCTACGCGAGTATGCGGCCGATTGGTCTGATCATCTCCGGCACGCCCCGAACCACCGCGAGAATTGGGCTCTAGTCCAGATCATCGAACTATCGACCGACGCCCAACTCAAAGCGTGGCTAGACATCCCTAGTTGATCATGAAAGGGCGGCACCATGTACCCCGACCTACGCACCGAGCGGTTGCACGACATCGGTCTCAGGCACCGCACCGATAAGGCCACGTTCCACGGGTTCTGTGACTTCTACGAACACCACCTACCGGGCAGGGTCGACCGGCTACTAGAAATCGGCGTCATGGACGGATGCTCGCTGAGGATGTGGCGGGAGTTTTACCCGGGCGCCTCGGCCATCGTCGGCGTGGACATCCGGCCACCGCTCAAGATCGACGGGGTACAGGTGTTGCAGCTTGACGCCACCGACCCGGCCGCCCTGGCCACCCTCGGCACGTTCGATGTGATCATTGACGACGGGTCGCACATGACCCGGGATCAACAAGCCACGTTCGGCTACCTGTGGCCGGCGGTGCGGCCCGGCGGGTCGTATGTGATCGAAGACCTACACACATCGTTCATGTCCAACTATGTGAACTCGGCCCTGACCACCCTTGAATTCCTCGCCGCATCCACCGACCTTGACGTGATCATGTTCGGCCGGGCACAGGGTGAACCGAAATCGTTCCTCAGCCGGCACGGGTTCGACACGGGCGCCATCCAATGGCTAGGCGACAGCCCGGCCGAGTCGATCACCGCCGTCATCCGGAAGCCGACTAAGTCGGAATAGCGCCGGCCAGATTCCGACTTAGCCCGGGCATAGAACAACCCCCGGCGCCTGGTCGACGTCGGGGGTTGTCCCCACCCTTGCTGTGCCTCAGGTCATCAGCCGGTTGAGCGCAAGGATCACGATCATGACACCGGCGACGATGGCTAGGGCTTTGAGTACCTGTTTGCCGTCCATGATCAGTTAGCCTCGGAGAAGTTGGTCACGTCGATGACGCACGTGATCTTCCCGTCATAGTCCTCATCGGACATGGATGCGAACGTGCTAGCGGTGCCCGTCTTGCCGGCCTTGACGTTGCCGATGCTGCCGAAGCCGCTGCCGACGGTGTTGCCGTCGTCATCCTCAACGGCGATGTCAAAGATGTACGTCCGCTTTTCGTCGGTGTTGTTGGTGACCTTGACCTTGATTTCAACCTGCCCGTAGTCGCCACGCTCACACGCGGTGGCCTTGATCGTGTACGGCTCGGCTTCCTTCGGCGGGACGGCCGGCTTGCTCGCTTCCTTGGTCGGCGCCTTGGACGTGGGCGTGTCGTCGGTCGACTCGGTCACAACGACGCCCGGCGTGGGGGCCGACGCGTTGTTGACGAGTGAGCTAACGCACGATCCGAAAATGATGATCACCACGACGCCGATGATGCCGAGCACGATCCACTTGCCCCGCTTTTTCTTCGGCGGGGGCGGCGGGGCCATGTACTGGCCGGGCGTCGGGTACTGGCCGGGCTGGCCCTGGCCGGGTTGCTGTGGGAAGCCTTGCGGCTGTGTAGGGTTGCTCATGATCGATTCGGCTTTCTGGTAGTCGGTCGGTCGGTCCCCGGTTGGCGGTTCCTTCCGGGGGCCAGCTCGGCGGGCGAGGGTTTCCCCCGCCCCGCCGAGCGCTTACTTTAGTGTGCGCCCTGGCCGGGGTCAGTCTGACCAGTAGCGCTAACGGTTCGGTAACGTCAGTCACTGTCGTCACCGTGGCCAGCGGTCATCATGATCATTATCTTTCCGATTCCCACGCCGCACGGCCACGTAAAACATGATCATGATCACGGCCAGAACGACCGAGCCAAGTGCCCCAATCCACAGACCAACGGCCCGCACGATGTCAGGGTCCATGATCATCCCTTCCGTACGGACGTGATCACGTCGGGGTTCCAAATGCACCCTGACGCGCAATCCCACCCGTAGTACCACGATGTATCCATGTCCAACCGGCATGACCATTGGTAGGGCGTGATGATCAGCCCTGGCCACCGTTCGGCTACGCGCCACCAATCCAACATCAACCGTGACAGACTGGGGTCCTGTTTCGTCGCGTACTGGCGACCGAACGCCCGTACGTCATCGGCCGTGGACAGGATCAGCGGCCCCTCGGCTACCGTGATCTTGAAACGGTTGGCGCCGCGCTCAAAATTGTTATCACGGCACCACTCTGCCCAGTCGTCGGGGCCGTCAACCGACACCCATAGCCCTTTTGGCTTCATCGAATAGGCCGGTTGAGCGCACGCGTGCGGTGCGACTGCCGTGTGGTCGGAGTAGTGCGACAGTTCCATGATCAATTCACATCCCGTTTGGCCAGCAACTGTTCCCGCAAGATCATGTTCCGCAATGCCGTTCGGTGGCAGGTCAAGCCGGCCGCCAATCGCCGAGCCTCCCGGGCCACATCGCGCCGTTTCCAGTAGGTCAACTCACCAAACAGGATCCCCAACGTCCGCGACAGGTTGAGCATTAGCGGATGCATGCGGGGCCACACGTCAGTCGGCCGGGCCGTGGCAAACCCGATCCACCCGTCATGATCACAGCCGTACGTGATGCCATCGTGCACCGGGATCGGTGGCATGTCGCCGTATTCCATCCCGAACAGCGGATGACCCTTCGGTAACCGCACGTAGCCGTTGACCGCCCACGGGAAGCCTGATCGACAGATGGCCCACCGCATGCCGCCCGCGTCCCCACAGGCGTACACGTGGAACCCCCGTGGCGCCCTGGCCCCCAGTGCCGAGCCGAACCGTGCCCGCGTCTTGTCACGCCGCATCGGGTGAGCCTCCCTGGTCAACCGTCTTGGCCGCCGTAAATGTCTCGGTCGTGGCCCCGCACTCACACCGGTATGTGATCGAATAGCTACCGTCGTCGTTGGTCGTGCCGGACTGTGCAACCCATTCGTGCTCATGCTCGGCCATGATCACCGCTGTTATCCCCGCCGTCACCCACACCTGTCGGGCCGGGCTCGAATTCGTCATCGTCGCCATCCCCGTCATAGTCGTCGGTGTCGTCAGGCTCGGCCGGGTCGGTGTGGCCGATCCCGGTCACGAACGGCCGGCCCTCAAAGTTGCGGTGTTGCAGGCTCGGCCCATGCTCGGCCAGCACACAAGTCCAGTGATCAAGCACGGCCCGACGGTAGCCACACGGGTTGTCCGTGGCCGGCGGTCCGAGGTCGATCAGCCGGCGTCGGGCGTAGTCGCGGTCTGCCTCATCGTCGGGCAGCGGCAGGGACGTGATGAACCGCCGCACCATGACACGTGTCCCGAGCCACGCCACGAAACCGCCCGCGAGCACGCCGGCCACTACGGCGACCCACGGTGTTTGCCACCATTCCATTACTCCCCCTCAGTTTGATCATGCCGTAAGAGTTGCCAGTTGATCAGGTCCAGTAGTTTGAACCTCGGTCGATCGTTGACCATGGTCAGTTCCGGCCCCTTGCCCATGGTCCACGTGATCGCCAATTCGGCTTCGGTCATGTGAAGGAAGCTGGCCGCTTGCTCGGGCGTCAACAGGTCCGGGTTAGGTTCGGGGTCGGGCTCACCGTACGGGCACCCCTCGGCGTGTTCGAAGCCGGTTTGAGTCCTGATGAACGTGCACGGCCCGCAACCACATGCCGATCCGGCGTTGTGCTCGCAGTACATGGAACAGAACGTCACCGTTCACCACACCGACAGGGCGGGATGGTCCGGCGGGCGTCCATCTGTCCGGGTGTGACGCCCTGGCCGGCGGGTGCCGGTGCTGAGGGCCGCACAGTCGGCACCGACGCGGCGGGCATGGTCAGGATCACGACCGCCGCCGCGCCCGTAATGATCTTGGGTAGTGCCCGCATCATCATCCCCATTCCGTCAGTACCACGATGCTGTCGCCGCGCTCAACACCCCGGCACTTGCCGGCCTTGAGCCCGGAAAACTTGACATCATAGTTCCACCAATTGTTATCCCGGATGAACGACCCTTTGACCGTACAAACCTTGGTCACATTGCGCATGCTGTTGGAGTCCGAGCCCGGCCCGACCTCGGTCGGCTTCCCGCCGTCCTCATAGTGCACCATGATCGGCGCCTTGGAACCCCCGTTGTTCAACACCTTGCCCGGTGGCCGGGTGTCTTTCTTCGCACCCTTGCTGTCCGACTTGGGTGGCGGCGGCCCGTCTCCCTTGCACGCCTTGGCACCCGTGGTCAGTAGCAAGATCACCAACACGGCCACCAAGACCTTGTTCCGCGTCATCGTGTTGCGTTTCATCGTCCCGCCGCCCGTAGTTTCTTGATCAACATCACGGCCAACTGTTCGGTGCGGTCAAGGTTGAGCCGGGCAACCAGTTCCTCAAGGGACCGGGGCACCGACCGCATCCCGCCCGGTTCGTTGACGTAAGCCTCAAGGGCGTCAATGATCACCGACGTGACCGTGACGCCCTGATCGGTGGCCTTGCGAACAGCCGTCATCCAAAGTTCATCGGACACGCGTACGTTGCGACTCGGCGTGTGGTTAGGCACGGGGGGCGCTTCCCTTCCGAACTCGTAGAAATCGATAGCTCTTCTCATGATCACTCCCGTTGCTGTTGCTTGCATGCCGGTTGCTTGCCGTGCCCGCCGGGGGAGTCGAACCCCCGACGATCACCCATCCCGGGCGGGCGGTCTTACTTGTGTCGCGTCAGCCTCAGCGCCTCGGCCGGATAGTTCGACTCGGTCATAGCGGCTAGCGCCCGCTTGACACCGCCGTCAGCGTCGATTTCGTTCTGTTCCGATACGGTCGGCTTCCGGATGCTGAGGTCTTCGGCGTACACCCCGACCCGCCGGCACTTCCAACACACCGACATGTCACCGGGCGCCGGGGTGGCTTGGCCATCGATGTCACTGTGAAAGTTGTTGGTCCGGCCACAGTGCGGGCAGGTCACGTCGAACACCTGATCACCGGTCATGATCAGACTTCCTCGGCCCTGATGTAGCTGTACCGTGGCTGGCCCCAAGGGTCATACCACGCGACCGCGTACCCACCGGCAAGGCTCGGCGTCAGTGTGGCCGTCATGGCCGCGTCGTCCCCGGTGCCGTTGCGGAAGTTGATCAACCACACATCAGTTCCGACCTCCCAATGATCAAGGATCGTGGGCGCCGGTTCGTCACGTGCACTGAGGGCCACCGTGGCTAGGCGCCTCACGTTCTCATCGGTAACGGTGGTCAGGTCGGTCATCATGCTTGCTTCCCTCTCTGCTGTTGATCTTGGTACCGCGTTTCGATGGCTTCCATCTTGGCCTGCCACTTGGCCGACTGCTGTGCGTAGGCCGTGGCCCGATCGATGCTGCCGATGATCAACTGATCACAGGCCGAACGGGCGTACGTGTCGCGTTCCTGCCGGGCTTGGTGCCAGCCACGGTCAGCGGCGAACCCCCGGGGGGCGGCGATAAGATCATTAACAAACTTGATCAACACCTCAGCTTCCGCCGCTACCTCGGTCAGGCCGTCGGCTTGCACATAGTCAATCGCGTGGGCGAGCAACCGCGCCCGCTGTTCGCGGTTCAACCTCACGACACACCCCCTACGATGATCTTGATCGAAAATTGGGCGTAGCCCTGGCCGGTGAAGACCTCGGACAACGCATGGTCGCGGCAGGTGGCGCGAACGTCGGTGACACGGCCGGAGCTACGGCACACGATGTGCGTGGCTGACCGCCGGCACGCCCGTTCGCTACATCGGCCGTGGCCGTCATAGCTGATCCGGGCGCGTTGCTTGCTTCCGCTGACAATGAACATGTGCCTACTTCCCCGTTGCGGTGGGTTGCTTGCCTGTAGGTACATAGTTCCACATCTGTAGGTACGTGACCAGAGAATGAGGAACCCCGGCGCGGTCCATCCGTTGGGGGCGTAACGCCGCGCCGGGGTTCGTCAGGTGCCCCCCTCAGGAATCACGACATAACCGAGGGGGGACGGCAACCCCCGGGAGGGGGCCAGAACAACCCCCGGGTGAGGCGCCACGCGGCCCACAGGGGGCGTAGCGGCACCGAGGGTGAGGGAGGTTCACCCGGGGTACCCACAGCGGCGGCAACACGGACACAGGAATGGGAGTGCCGCCGCCGTGGGCAGCATGGGGGACGAGACTGGACAGGGGAACCTACGCGGCGGACTTTGCTTACCGTCGGCGCGGCTGTGCTAGCTCAGTTAGCCGTTTAACCGGTCTCCCATGACCAGTCGTCCGGCCGGGCCGATTCCGCATCGGCCAGTTCCTCAACAAACCTGTTCGCTACCTCGGCAACGACGGCGTTGACCTGTCCCTCAGGGGTGCCCGGGGGCCAAGACGCCACAACTTCCACGTGAATCCTCGGCGGGAATATCGCCGCTAATCCACCCTCCGAATCGTCGGAGAGGAATCGCTGACCTGCAACACGGTAACGACCAACACGGTGATGTCTACTCATGCCACAACCTCAGATTTACGCCGCCGGCCATTAGTTCTAGGGCGGTTGCCCCTGGCCTCAGCGTGCGCCCTGATCTTGTGGGTAGCAAGACCTTGGGCGCCGTCTGATTTGAAATCACAGCCGGGCGCGTCACACACCAACAACGCCGGCCGGTGAGGGTCGACCGGGATAATCCCTGCCGCCTCAAGTTTCCGGCCTAACTCATGCAAGCTGAGCCCGTGTGAGGTTCGAACGTGAGCGCGAAGTGATTGCAGGGTCCCGAAGGGCCGGCGCCGGCTCGGGCATCCTTGCGCCAAGCACACCAAGGGGGGTTCGTCGGACTCGACCCGGGGTCCGGGGGTCGCGTTACGTTCCGCTTCCTGGTCAACCTTGGCGCCGTACGTCGTCAGCCATTCTTTGAACGCGTCGGGAACCTCGCGACATTGTTCGCACAAATCGATATCCCGCGTCAGCCGGCCAATCGACATTCGGGGGTAGGGGGTAGCGTCCATCCGCATATCTTTGGCCAGACATACATCACACCACGTTCGCACAATGGCTTCGGAGGCCATTTAGCTAGCCTCCCCAAACTCCAATGCCAGTTCACGCCGCATGCCCAGCGAGTGCGGCAATTCCTCACCGGCCCGCTTGCCATTAACTTTCTCGACTACGAAAGTCCGGGTCACCGTGGCCAATACCAACATGTCCCGGGCTTCACCGGTGAATCTTCCACCGCCGGGCTCCGACAGGTAGCCGTCGGCGTAATCGATGTTGGAAGATACGACCCGGCCAGTGCGGGTCAACTCTCGGTGCCTCTCCGAAGTACACCGGGGGCATTTCTCAACCGTGGCCCAGTACTTGTAGCGGCTGTTCCATCGTGCTGTGCCGGGCCGCCACGGGTGACCGTAGGTCCGGCACTGTAGAAACTCATCTGACCACTGTCGGGCTTGCCTCTCTGCATCCTTCGGTGTTCGTCCGTTGCTGTCTTGCTCGCTCACTGACTCCCCGCCTCTCGTTGGTGGTTGTGTGTTGCTTCACAACTTCCATGCTAGATGAGCGTGAACGGGAACCTACCCCTTTCGCACATAGCTTGGCTACCAAATCGGAGATATCGGTTGCCCGTGTGGGTACAGGTATGACAGGACATACAAAAGATGATCATGCGGTTGATCATGGAACGGGGCGGGTGGGGGCGCGGTGGTGACGCGGTGGTGAAACGTTCACCCGAGCCGGTTACGATGGGCACGCCCCGGCCGGGGTACATGGCCGCTTGCTTGCCGGCCCCCGTTGCTGTCCCTCGGTCGGGGTCACCCTTGGTCTCACGGAACCGGGCTGTGACTAGGCACGACACAGGTGGGAATTATCGCAACATCGGGTTACAGAAGTTGCGATAATTCCCGGGTATGCTGTCCCACATGACAGCAAACGAAAACGGCGAGCAAGCAACCCGCCCGAGCCTCAAATCTGTACCCACCTCAGTACCCACCGGAGGGCCGCAAACGACCCCCATCGGCCTACGCGGCAACATGAGTGAGGCCGACACTACAGCCGCCATCCGGGCCGAGCGCAAAGCCGCTAAGGCACGGCAATGGGTACGGCGATGAGTGCCGCCCTGGCCGGCGCCCTGGCCGCCAAGGGGCGCCCCGCAAATGATCTTGCTCGGCGCCTGATGAGGGAACAGCCCGAGGCCGCCGACGACTGGACACCGGGTGCCATCTATTGCCGTATCAGCGATGACCGCGAGGGCCGCGAACGGGGCGTGGAACGGCAAGCCGATGACGGCTATGACTTGGCCAACCGGCACCACATCCGCATTGTTGATCTTTACGTGGACAACGACATTGGCGCGTCCAGCAAGAGTCGCAAGAAACGACCCGACTTCGAATGGCTGATGAGGGCCGCCGAGGCCGGGGAGGTCGGGGTCATCCTGTCCTACTCAAGTAGCCGCCTCACCCGCCGGCCGAAAGAATTCGAACGGCTCATTGATCTTTACCACGAACACCGCACAGTCATTCGCACCGCCACCGGCATGGTTGATTTCTCTACCGCCGCCGGCCGGGCCATGGCGCGCAACATGGCTATCTATGACACGTTGGAAGCGGAACAGATTTCCGAGCGCGTGTCACGGGCCGCACTACAGGGGGCCATGGAAGGATCAGCCGGCGGGGGTATTCGGCCCTTCGGCTATCGCAAAGACCGCACCACGATCGATCTAGCCGAGGCGGAGCTGATCAAGAAAGCGGCGGCGGACCTTATCGCCGGCGTGGCCGTGCGCGTCATCCTCACCCGATGGGAAGCGGCCGGGGTAAAGACGCCAAAGGGCAAGCCGTGGCGACCGTACGCGTTCAAGAAAATGATCACTAATCCCCGGTTGGCCGGGTGGCGTATCCATCACGGCGAGATTGCCCGGGACCGCACCGGCACCCCGATCCGTGGCCAGTGGCAACCGATCATCGATGACGCGACCCACGCCAACATCCTGACCACGATCAGGGGCCGGGCCGATGCCTACAGTGCCACCGTCACCGTTAAGCCCGGCGTCCGTCGTTACCTGATGGTCGGGCTCATCCGGTGCGGCACCTGTGGTAAGCCGATGTACGGCAATCGACGCAACGACATCCGCTATTTCTATCGGTGCGCGCCGGTAGCCGGCAAAGGTCACGTGACCTCAGTCTCGGGCAATGAGCTTGACCGTTGGGTGTCAACGATCATGGTTCGGCTGTTGCAAGATCGGAAGTTGGAACGGATCGAACGTGCCCCGTTCACGGGTGATGCCCGATTGGCCGAGATTGACGAAACCACCGAAGTATTCCTCGACCAGTACACGGCCGGCGTGCTCAAGGCTGACGCCCTACACCGCCGCCTAGGGGCACTACAGGCCGAGCGTGAGGCGCTGGAGGCCGACCGGGAGACGTGGCTGACCGACACCCACGGGCCGGACCTGACCGCCGTGGATGAGGCCGTGTGGGACGCGGCCGACATTGACCAGCGGCGGGCCATGCTCGGCGCCGCGTTCGATGCGGTGTTTGTCAAGCCCGCACCGTTGGGCATCCGCACCGGCCCGGCGTTCGACCCTGGCCGGGTTGAGTTGGTCCGGCGGGCGGTGTCGTCATGATCAAGCCCGAGTGCACCTGTCCATATGGTGAGCGGTCACTGGGGAGGCTGTACGGCGTGAACATGGGGCGGGACGTGGTCCGGTTGGACACCGACCCTTACTGCCATCTGCACAACGACCATCCCTATACCGGGCACGGCGATGAACCCTGTTCCTATTGCGGCGGCCGCCGGGTGGACTACATCCACCCCGACCAGCGACCATCGGCGTCGGAACTTACATCGCTGTCATTCCATGATCAACAAGACTAGATAGTCTCACTCTCTAACGTACGGACTAGACGCCCGGAAGCGTGACGGCCTAACATCCGTGACACCGCTTCCGGGCGTCTCAGTTTTCCTCAGTGCATCCGTCATTCCTTCACTCGGCCCGGGCCATCTAGCGGGATACGCCACAGCTTCGAAGGGATGACGCCCGGCATGTCCACACGTGCCCCGGGGACTTTCATGGCCAAGTTGCCACCCCCCGATCAAGATCAGAAACCCCTGTACGCCGATACCCACCCCGAGCGCGTCGCCGCTGAGGTTGCACGATTAACCCCCCTCAGACCTGACGAGCTACGGGATATCGCCGTTATCCTCCGGGACACCCGCGCGGCCTGAGCCATGACAGTCCATGATCATTTATCGTGCACTCCCGTTCCTAAATAGGAACAGCCGTGTACCTACATCCTTGTATATACAGCGATTCCGTGCTGTAGCTACATCGATGGTTAGTTCCGCGAACCTTGTCAAGCGAACACGCCGAACGCCCTTGACTCTTAGGTCAATGTTCGGCCAAGGTAGGGGCAATGCTTGATCATCCTTCCTGAGCCGAACGGTGGGGGCCGGCCAGCTTGCGGGGGATGGTTGCTCACACGAACGGTTGGGGAACCGTTCATAAATGATCAAGGTCTGTCTATGTCTCGCGGTGCGGTCAACACAGTTGATCAACGACTGATCTTCCTTGTGACCTAGCACGCCCTGACCCCCTTGGCGGGTTGCCCGGACCCCGCGCCCGCCACCTAGCCGTTCACACGCGCCCGGACCCTGCGCGTTCATCCTGTCATCCCCTTTGATCTTGAAAAGGCTACCCACCATGACGGATTTACTGACCCCTTTTACTGACCATTCCAGCACGGTCCCTGACCTGATCACCGACCCAACCGACTGTGCCGACTGCAATACCGCCAAGCGGTTTTGCGTCGGGCACCTGAGGGCGTTCGTCAGCGAACACGCCACCAAGCGGGACGAACACACCCGCCGAATGACGGCCTATCAGGCCTCGGTGGCACGGCAGGAAGCCGCCGAGCGGCGCCAGTCGGCCGACGCCCGACTAGACCGTGCCATCGTGCGGCTGATCAGCACCCGGCCGCGTGATCTTGGACGGCTACTCATGCTCGCCGTGGAACGCCACGAATCCGAAGTCGCCGCCATCGCGCTAGACCTGGCCGTCGTGTTGGGCGAGCGGGCATGAGTTGGGTGCACGGCAAGGCCGGTACCTACACCAACCACGGGTGCCGCTGCGACGCCTGCCGGGCCGCCCACACCGAAGTCTGTTACCGGGCACGGCTCAAGCGGTACGGCAACCCCATCCCCGACCACTTGCATGGCACCTATAACGCCTACACCAACTATGGGTGCCGCTGTGACGAGTGCAAGACCGCGCACCGGACCTACGGCTACCGTCAGGCCGCGCAATGAAGCGGGATTTCGGCGGGTTCCTGATCGTGGCCGGCGGCTATCTGATCTTGCTGGCCGGGATCGTCGCGGCCGGGATCGCCCTATGGGGGGTGCCGAAGTGAGGCTACTCGCCATAGATCCGGGCACGACGGAATCGGCCTACGTGGTCATCGATGAGGAATGTTCCCCGATGATCTTCGGCAAGATCGACAACGCCACCCTCCGCACGAAAATCGTGCGCGGCTACGACGAAATCGAGGCCGACCGGGTCGTGATTGAAATGGTCGCCTCATACGGCATGGCGGTTGGTGCCGACGTGTTCGAAACGTGCGTGTGGGTCGGCCGGTTCGCCGAGGCGGTACGGGCGTCATGGTGGCCGCACACCGAACCCAAGTTGATCACCCGGAACCCGATCAAGCTTCACCATTGCCGATCGGGCCGGGCCAATGATTCCAACATCACACAGGCGTTGGTCGATCGGTTCGCGCCCGGCCAGCGCAACCACGGCAAGGGCACCAAGGATGAGCCCGGATGGTTTTACGGGTTCAAAAAGGACATCTGGCAGGCGTACGCCCTGGCCGTGTACGCGGCTGACGTGGCGTGACCGCTGTCCTGATCCACGCCGCCATCTTGATCATTTGGCTAGCCGCCATCGGATGGGTTCGGCACCGGACCAAGCGACGACTGTTCGCTCGGGCTAAGGCATGGCTAGCCGCAACACCGCACGATCAACATTGAAGCTGAGAAAGGCACCACCCATGAACACCAACACCACACCCCCCACGACCACTGGCGCGATGACCGATGACGCGGCCTGCCTGATCGTGGCCCGCCGGATCACCGCCGACCTGATCAACCGTTTCCTCAGCGGCCATGACCGCGACGACTTTTCCGAGTTTGCCCCGCACGATTGGAACACCATTGGTGATCATCTAGTGATCATTCTGAACGCTCACCATGAAACCGTGCGGTACCTACATGCATACGCCCAACTGACCGGGGCCGACGACGGGGCCGACTCGTGAGCCTCAGCACTATTGCCACAGATGAGGTATTCGAGCGGCACCGCCGCCGGATCGCCAAGGCGTGGGCCGAGCTACGTCTAGAACTGATCAAGCGGTGCCCTGGCCGGCACAGCACCGTTAAGCACCGTGACGGGAATGAGCCATGGTGCAACGCCTGTCGGCGCACCGCTCAAGGAATCTACGTCGATCAGCGACCGATCAAGGCGGACATTTGATCATGAAAGACGCGGAAAAGTACAGAACGGGCGGCATGCTCACCGGCCACCAACCACCGAGCAAGGCCGACTACCTAGAGATCCTTCGGTGCGGCACCTGTGGATGGACCTACCTACGGCAATACGGGGGCGTGGCCTTGGTCCCACAGCCTGACGGCGGGTGCGACAACCCCGGCGGCCCCGACCTGTTGCGGTACGAGTTGATCAAGGAATCGGATGGCGATTCGCCGACTCTCTGGGGATCGGTCAAGTCAATGACCGATCAGCGCGTCACCGTGCGTCGGCTCGGGACATCCACGCGTGGCCTGACGCTTGGAGTCGTTCACCGATTCGTTGACGAGTGCGAGCGGCTTGGCTTCCCTATCGACACCGAGGTTGCCGCCATGATCGGCGCCGACGCCCCCGAAATGCGTATCGGCGGTCTAGTGTCCCGTGCGGTGGTCAGGGGTGACGACGAATGATCTTCACTCAAGCCGTGGTTGATGCCTTGGTTGCCGAGGTTGCCGCCGAGGCCAGCCCGGCTATCGAGCGTGCCTGTAACGATCGACTTATAGCGGTGTTGGATTTGTTGATCAAGACTCATGATCAACGGTGCCGGCCCCGGCCGTGCGCGTGCATCTTTCGTGAGCTTGCCCACAGCGTCATCCGGCAGACGGCCACGATGCACCTAGTGAAAGGGGACGACGAATCATGACGGATGGCGTAGTTGATCTTGTGCCCCCCGAAATCAAACGCGACCGGTGGGAACGGCCGCTCATCATGCCCCCCGGCGGGGGTGACCCGGTCGCCTATACCCGGTGCACGACCGTGGCCGGCACGATCGAAGACACCTACAACCTCAACATGTGGCAGAAACGTATGGTGGCGGTCGGGCTCGGCATGCGTCCCGATCTTCGGATGGCTGTAGCTGGCCACGGTATGCCGCCGGTTCGCCAGAGTGACCCCGACGGATACAAGCGGTGGTGCCGAGACATGGACCGGGTCACCGAACAGGCCAAGGAAGCCGCCGCCGCATCGGCCCCCGCCACGATCGGCACGGCCCTGCACAAGATCACCGAACGGATGGACCGGGGTCAGGAAGTCGGGCCGGTGCCCGACACCTACCTGCCCCACCTGGCCGCCTATCAGGAAGCCACCGCCCATCTGGACATGGTCCACGTGGAACGGTTCCTAGTGCACGATGAGCACAAGATCGGCGGCACCGCTGACCGCATCGTCCGCATTCCTGGCTATGAGAAGTTGATCATTGCCGACACGAAAACCGGGCAGACACAGTACGGCGTCGGCAAGATGGCGGCACAGCTAGCCATCTATGCCCACAGTGTCATCTATGACGTGCACGACGGGGAACGTATCCCGATCGGTAATGTTGATCTTGATCACGGAATCATCATCGCGTTGGACGCCTACACCGGCACGTGTGAGTTGAAGTGGCTAGACATCCGTGCCGGGTGGGAAGCGGTCGCCACCTGCCTGGCCGCCCGCCGCTACCGGTCCCGGGATCGCACCCTGTTCATCCCCGAGCCGCCCGAGGTCACCGACACCGCCACCCCGGTCAGCACCGGAACCATGATGGACCCCGTCGACGCCGCACTTTCTGAGGCTATCCATTCGGCACCGACCGAGGCCGACCTGATCAAACTGTGGCAGGCCGCCGGCCCCCGATGGAAGGCGCACCACACCGACCTCGCGACCGCCCGCAAGGCCGCCCTTGAATCGTTGGCGGCGGCCTCATGACAACCATGATCGACACCGACGACAGCAAGCATGACGGGCAGGTGATCACCGATTGGTCGGGCTTCAACTTCTCACGGGGTGAATGTTCGTGCGGGTGGCGCGGCCCTAACCGGTCATCACCGAACACCGCCCGAGCCGACCTGAGGCGGCACTATCGAGAGGTCAAGGCCGAGGGTGAGTCCGATGGTTAAGCCGGCCAAGGCTGAGCACGCTGGCCGGGTGACCACATGGATTGCCCGCGCCGAGTGCGTGTGTGGTTGGACGGGCACCCGCCGGGACTCCACCGGACACGCGGAAGTTGATCTTGCTCGGCACATCACATCCGCCAAGCGGAACGTACGCCGGCCGATGACTCACCACCCCTACATCGAAACGTCCCTGTTCGGGGCCGAGCGGGGCGCGTGCGGGTGCGGCTGGCACGGCCCCGACCAACCGTCCATTGACGCCGCCGAGGCTGACGCCCTGGCCCACATGATGGACGCGCCGTGATCAGGATCGTGCACCTTGATCGGGCACTCCCCGACATGGTCAGCGAAGACCGCGAGCAATGGTGGGTGTGGCTGTGCCGGCACGGCCTCGACACCGGCCACGTCCTACTTGATCACCCTCTCATCTGTGACGACGACTCACGAACGATCAGCTACGCGGCCCCCGTCACCGACGATCAAGGCCGCTACATGTCCGGGATTGTGGCCGCCGTCGTGCAGCTTGAGGCGCCGGCCCTGCCCCTACCCCCCACCCCCTACCGAATCCAAGTGATGGAAAAGGAATGATCATGACCGGAAAAGTTCTTCGTCGCACAGGTGTGTGGTTGACCTACCCGCCCGACAGCCCTATCCCCACCGTCGTCCCGTACGCCTCGGAACTCAAGGCGCTACGGCTGGCCGCCCTGGCCGGCTACCGGGCCGTGTTCGTGGAATACGGCACCGACCTCCCCGACGCGGTCAATGCACCCCCCGAAACGGAATCCGAGCCGACCGATGCTGGCCCGCCCCCTGGCCCGTTCGCGGCCTAAACGATCTTGCTAGCAGTCAACCAATCCTCACAGTTAAAGGAGACACACCCCCATGAGTGAAGGTCTAGACCTCGGTGGCGAAGGTGGCCGAAGCTTCCAATTCCGCAACCCCGGCGATGAGGTCACCGGCGTGATCATTTCGTTTGAGAAGAACCTCAAACAGACCGACTTGACCACGGGGCAGGTTAAGACGTTCGACAATGGCGATGCGATGATCATGCACCGCGTGACCCTGCAAACGACGTTGCGTAGCGGCGAAGGGTTGAAGGATTTCGACCCGGCCCTACAGGATGACGACGGCATCCGGTGCGTCTACCTCAAGGGAAGTCGGAAGCCCGAAAGCAAAACGACCACGGCCGCCGCCCTGGCCGCCGCCCAAATCGCCACCCGGGCCGGGACGATCGACCCCGGCGGAACGTTGACCCTCAGGTTTGACGCCGAGGAAGGACCGGTAGGACGACGCCGGAAACTCTACTCGGCTAAGTATGTGGCCCCGCCGGCCAACTACACCCCGCCGGCAGCGGCCCAAGGTTCGCCTTGGGACGCGTCGGCCACCCCGACAGCGGCCCCCCCGTTCTGACCTAGCCGCTGTCCCTGTGCCCCGGGCCGTATCCCCTCACCCGGCCCGGGGCATTCGGTCGGCGGCTAGATGAACGCCTGACGATCAATGGGAGGAAGCATGCGCACATTCGAGTTGCACCGTGATGAGGACGAGACCGGAATCTCGGGCACCGGCGTCGTGGCCGAGGGCATCCAATTTAGTGATGGTCAGGTGGCCCTACGGTGGCAAGTTGGTGATCACCGGTCAACGGTGGTGTGGGACGACGTTGCCGACGTGATCGCCATCCACGGCCACAACGGCAAGACTCGGATCGTTTGGGCCGATGCCAGATGATCTTGAAACATCGATCCGTGACGCCATGGTGGACGGTAACTGGCCCCTAGCCGAATCGTTGGGCGTGATCTTGGACGCCGAGCCACGGCCGTCGGTGTCGCTGGTCAGTGCTGCCCTGTGGTATGCGGGGTTCGGTCTGCCGATCTTCCCGCTGTCCCCGGGCACCAAAGTCCCGACGTGGCGGTCCAAAGGGTTGACCGAGGCCACGACCGAGGCGGACCGCATCCGGTCATGGTGGTTTCGGCTACCCACAGCCAACATCGCCATCGCCACCGGGCACGGGGTGGACGTGATCGACGTGGACGGCCCGGCCGGTGTCCAGTCGTGGGCACAGCTTGGCGACATGCCGGATGTGGTCGGTGTCGTCAACACGCCCCGGCCCGGCGGCACCCACCTGTATGTGCGTTCCACCGGCAACGGCAACCGGGCCGCCATGCTGCCCGGGATCGACTACCGAGGGCGGGGCGGATATGTCGTCGTGCCGCCGTCGGTGATCACACCCGGCCCCGACGTGCCCCACCCCGGCCCCTACACGTGGCGGCGGCCCTTGATCGACCTACGGGAGGTAGCACGATGAAAAGCGAGGTGAGCGACGACGACAGCGGTGGCCGGCTCAGCTTTATGGACGCGCTGAACCGCACACGGCCCACTAACGGCTCAGGAACGCCGACCATGGGCACTGACCCCCTAAACGGTTTCCACGGGCCACAGGGGGCAGCTACGGCGTACGGGAGTGCCGCCCTGGCCCGGGAGGCCGCCACCGTCGGCGGACAAACCGAGGGGGAACGTAACGACACGCTCAACCGGGCCGCGTTCGCGCTCGGGCAACTCGTCCACGCCGGCCACCTGACGACCGACGACGTACGCGACACCCTGACCGAAGCCGGGCAACGGTGCGGCCTCAGCCTGACCGAAACAGAACGGACCATCGCATCCGGGCTGAGGGCGGCCGAAGGGAAGCCACGTGACAAGGTTCCCGACCCGAACGCGCCCAAGATCAACGGTGGCGTTGATGCGATCGATTCGATAGCCCGGGAGGTGATCAACACCGACACCGGCGAGGTCACCGACACGACGGTTGACTTTTGGGACGCCCGGCCCTACCTGGCCCACCTGAGACTGTTCGCGTTGGCCCGGATGTGTTCACCGTGGGCCGTGTTGGGCGTGTCCCTACTGCGCGCCCTGGCCGTGGTGCCGCCCAACGTCGTCCTACCCGGCTTGGTCGGTGGGTCCGGAAGTCTCAACCTGTTTGCGGCCTTGGTGGGGCGGTCAGGGGCCGGGAAGGGGGCCGCCGAATCCGCCGCCGCCGACGCCATCCGCTGGCCGGCCATCTACACCGCCTCCGTCGGCTCCGGCGAAGGGATCGCACACCAGTACGCCCACCGGGGCAAAGATGACGTGATCATGGATCGATTCTCGGTCCTGTTCACATGCCCCGAAGTGGACACGCTGGCCGCCCTCGGAAGCCGCCAAGGGGCAACCCTGCTCACTCAGCTTCGGTCGGCGTTTTCGGGGGAACGGCTCGGGTTCGGCTACGCCGACGCGCTGAAACGCATCCCCATCGAACGGCACGGGTACCGGCTCGGGCTCATCTGCGGCGTGCAACCCGAAAAGGCCGGACCGTTGATCAACGACAGTGACGGCGGCACCCCGCAACGGTTCATATGGCTCCGTGCCACCGACCCGGCCATTACCGCCACACCGCCCGAACAGCCGGCGCCCTGGCCATTCAAAACGCCCGAATGGAACCTACTGCCGGTCGACCTGAACGACGGGGGCCGCCGGCGAATCCCGGTGCCTGATCAAGTTGCCGACTTGGTCCGGAACAGTGCCGCCGCCCGGGCAAGGGATGAGGGGGACGCGCTAGACGGCCACGCGTTATTCGCGCGAGAAAAAGTGGCCTACGCCCTGGCCGTGCTAGATGGCCGCGCCGTGATGACGGATGAGGACTGGCAGCTATCGGGCGTCGTCATGGCCGTCTCCGACCGAACCCGGGCCGGGATACAGAACACGCTGACCATTAAGGAACGCCAAGCCGAGGAAGGGCGTAAAGCCGTCATTGCCGGCCGGGCCGTGGCGACCGATGAAGCCGTAATTGAGGCCGCCACGCGCCGGGTGGTTGCCAATATCCGGCGCTACCTGGCCGCCGACCTCGAAATTGGTTGGTCGGACCTCCGGCGCAAGGTCGGGCGGGACGTGGCTTACCTCGGTGAGGCCGTCCATAGGTTGGCGGCCATCGGTGACATTCGGGATGAGCGCGACGGAAATAGGCGCGTAATTCGATGGGCCACCACGGGGCCGGAATGAGGATGACATATATGACGGCTGTCATACCGACCCCCACGAAAATCGGGTTAGTTGACCCTAAATGCTACAAACACTCAATGTCGCTTTCACTAGGGAACTTTCACCATACGGAAAAAAATGTGTTATCACGTAATGCGCGAGGGGTCGGTTTATGTCGGAAGCCGGTATGACGTGTCATATGCCCTACTCTTGAATCTGATTAAGGACGCCTCGGTCGGGAAAGTCGGCCCGAGGCATGCCCGAAATGGCCGGTGTCCCGAGTGCCGCCGGCCCGTCATTGCCGGCCTTGACGGTGACCGTTGCGCGTTCATGGTCAGGGCCGATCCGGTGCCGCTGTCGCCGTTCGGTGAAGCCCTGGCCCGGCTCGGCGGTTTGGCCACGGTGCGGCTGACGCGGTCCTGTGGCCGGTTCCTGTTGACGGCCCGTGAGCCGTGGCACATCCGAGACCGTTCGCCCATCGGTGCCGGTGACGTGTTGGCCGAGCACCGGTGCGGCCCTGAGCCGCCGCCCGAGGCCGTCAAGGCGTCCGTGTTCGTACCTGTGGTCAGAGAGACGCCCAACCCCGCCGAGGCCGCCCAATGCCCGTTCTAGCCCTCCCTGAGGTACGCCCATGACTGACGCCCTGACCACGACCCGACGCCAACTAGCCGAGCTGCCCGCCCTACTTGCCCGCCTCGGAGGGTTCCTACGCCTTGGCAGCGGTTCCGCCGACCCCGACATGCCAAGGCCGCCCGGCCGGCCGCTGGACACCCGTTCGCCGCTGTCGGTGAACGTGGTTGACCTGGCCGCCCACCGCAAACCCGACTGGGCCACCTGGCGCCCCGGCGACCATCACGCCCGGCACGGTGTCGCCGGCACCCTGTGGCTGTGGGCCTACCGGGCTCGGCACGCCCTGGCCCTGCCGGCCCCGACGCCGGCCGCCACCCCCGCCGACCTGTGCCAATGGCTAGCCGCACACGTCGACGCGATAGCCGCCCAATGGCCGGCGTTCGTGACCGCCATAGCCCGAATGCACCGCGACCTAGAACGGGCGTGCGGGGTCCGCCCCGAGGTCACATACCATTGCCCCCGGTGCGAATGGGTAATAGAACCTCGGGACGGTAAAGCGTGGTGGGTGTGCACCGGATGTCACCGGACCTGGACGAGTGCCGCCGAAATTGATCGACTGTTAGCCGAACAGGCCGACTCATGCACGTTGCGCCAGATAGCCGCCGAAGTAGGCCGGCCGGTCGAGACGTTGCGGCGGTGGAAAATGAACGGGTGGATCGGTCCCGTCGGCCGACGGCACGGGGTCGCCGTTTATAGCCTGATCGCCGTTCGCCGCGTCGCCGATTCGGTCCGGGTCGGCCGTCCGTTGTCCATTCGTTGATCTTGGCCTATTGTGAACGCGCGTGGCGTCGTTGCATGCTCAATGCAATGTCGATGAGCTTGCATCCCCGGCAATCGACGGATTGCCGGGGGCCACACCCACTGTCTGAGGGCGGGGAATCGTCGTCACGCGACCCCGAAGCCGAGCGCGATTCTCCGCCCTTTTAACTCCCCGCCATCGCTCAGCGATTGGCGGGGTTTTTGCTTGCCACCCCAACCCCAAAGGTTGACCCATGCCCTACCCGCCGAACGTGGGCACCGGGACCGTTAAAGGGCAATTCCTCAAGGTGCCCGGTGGCGACCCGTACACACCCACCGTCAAATTCACCCCATCGGTCTCGCGGCTATTGGATTCCTCATCCGTGCCGCCCGTCACGATCATGCTTACGCCCCAGTCGGTCACCACCGACGCGGATGGCTCATTTGATCTTGAATTGATCGCTAACGATGACCTCGACCTCAACCCGCACGGTTGGACGTACCGCGTGGATGTGTCCGCCTCCGCCGGGTACAAGGCGTACGTCATTGCCGGCATCAACGTGCCGCAAGGTGTCGAGACCGACCTGACGTTAGCCACCCCGGTCGGATCATCCGGCGGGGTGTTGATCACCAAAGGCGATAAGGGCGACCCGGGTGTTGCCAACGTCGTTGTCGTGTCCACCCCGCCCGACCCGGAAGACACCGAGCCCGGGGTTTGGTACCTAGTTGCCCCTTGATCATCTTCGGCGGCAACCCCCTGACCGCAAAGGAAAATGATCATGGCCCTACTTGACACGACCCTCAATATCGGCGCTACCGCCATCGGTGCCGCCATCACCCATGTGGCTATCCACACCGCCGCCCCCGACGGCACCGGCTCCAACCCGGCCACATCGGCCCGGGTCGCCGTGACTTGGGGCACCGCTGCCAGCGGAGACATCACCGCCACCGCACCCCTAGCGTTCACCGGCGGCGCCGCATCCGGCCCGGCTACGTATGTCGGTCTGTGGTCAGCAATCACGGGCGGCACGTTCCGAGGCTCGCAAGCTCTGACCGGTGATCAGACGTTCAATGCGGCCGGCGAGTACACGATCAACACGCTGACCATTAACGGCTCTAGTACCTGATCATGGCCACGGTCACCGAACCGCCGTGGCTCAACAAAACCGGCGGCACGGCGGCCCGCAACGGCACCACTAGCCATACCGTCACGTTCGGGTTCACGGCCACAGCGGGCAGTCTGTTGGTCCTGTTCATGGGCGGGGCGGTCACCAATACGATTGCCGCCGGGTGGACTGA
>Ga0193742_1000192_pt1 | contig 45236 bp, 53 predicted proteins | sample L2c1metaG_FD_165511 | JGI IMG/M metagenome (GOLD analysis project Ga0193742, IMG submission 165511) | Soil microbial communities from a riparian zone of the East river system, Colorado, United States - L2c1 | ecosystem: Environmental > Terrestrial > Soil > Riparian zone | place: USA: East River... | reverse complement strand
GCCTGCAACCTTTCGTCGCCCAACGCCGTCTCGATCGCCCCCTCTAGTGTCGCGACATGCGCGAAGGTAACTCCCACCTCCGTGTCACGTAGCGCCAGGGTAAGCATTTCTACGTCCATTCCGACGAGTCCATCAGGGACAATGCCATCGTTGAGGATGCCGAAAGACCGCCTCCACGACGCAGGGGTCGCGTAGGACTTGTCAATAAGGATACCGTTCAGGCGGCGCACTGCGTAGCGCATGACGTGCGACGCAGCTAGGCTCAGTGCCTGTATCTGATCCTGGGACGAAGTTTCCGGGCACAAAACGACTTGGTCGATCTGGTCCCATACGTCCATGTACAACACGGCGACCTTGCGGTCACCGTCGTATAGCGACCACTGACTAGTTGAGAACTCCCAACGATCAGTCGGCTGTCGAATTGGATTGAGCTTCACGGTGACCTCCCTAGGTCGGGTGTAGGTTCAATTGGGTGCTATGATGAGATTACTCATCAACTAACATATTATACCATAAGATGGTCCGGACAACAACTCCGCGTACACTAACATCACGTATCTACGTGAAGTGCAGATATTGACGTAATGCATGAACAGTTGTATTTTAATAACAGATACTATGACACGAGAACAAGACTACAACGAGTACCAACGTTTCCAGGCTTATGAGGCCTCAGTTCAACGTGAAGCCACGCACGAGAAGCCACTTGCCCAAGAGATTACTAATGACGTAGCCGTTCTCGCCCTAGGCGCCGCTAGCGTAGGAACACTTATTGAACGCCCAACGCCTCCTAACTCTCATGAATATACTCCTGCGGTTGAAATTTCCTCTGTCGAAACTCGTAGAGCAGCTGGCGCAACTGCATTATCTGAAGTCATGCGCAGTAACGACCAGCAGCCACAGCTTCACGATCGCCGTACTATTACAGGATATGCTCCTGAAACACTCGCCCAGCTTTAGACTATTTTTATAACGACATTGCCTGTTTTTTGACCCGATTCAACGTATTTTGTGGCTTCAATGATTTGATCCAGCGGATACATTTTATCTATCACAGGCTTGTACGCGCCGGATTCGATGAGCTGCTTGATGTATTCCATAGTTTCTTTGTTTATTTTGGGTATGGGGAATATTACCTTTCGGCTGCCAGTTATTGCGAACCAAATTGCCAGTAACGGATTTTGCCCATGGTGGCCTAATTCTGCGGGGCAGTATGTTCCTTTTGGACTAAGTAGTTTTTTGCAGGCGCCGTATGAGCTTTTACCGACAGTATCAAGAACTAGATCAAACGTTCCCTCTGCTTTTTTCGTAAAGTCTTCTTTCTCGTAATCAATGACCCTATCTGCACCGATTGACCGCATGAGGTTCACATTTTTTGTGCCACAAACGGCCGTTACTTCTGCTCCTAGATATTTTACTATCTGCACAGCAGCTGAACCGATTGCGCCCGAGGCTCCATAGACAAGTACTCGCTGGCCTTTTCCGATACCTACGGATTTGATGATACTAATGGCATATGTTGCGCCTTCGCCCGCCGGAGCCAGCTCTTGATAGCTGAAACCATCAGGCATTTTCGCGATAGATCCGCCGGCGGCAGTCGCCAAATACTCGGCGTGCGCGCCTGAACGTACATCCTCAAACCCAAAGACTTTGTCACCTACTTTAAAATTCGTAACGTCGGCTCCGGCCTCTATGACTTTCCCGGCAAATTCGCTGCCTGCGATTGGCTTCCTGGGACCCTTAAGTCCAGTTACTAATCGCGACACAAGATACTTTGCGCTTCGAAAGCCCGTGTCGGTGCGATTCACGGTCGTAGCATATATTTGTACCAACACCTCGTCGTCTTTGGGACGTGGTTTTGGTACATCTTTAATCTGCAGAACTTCCGGGGGGCCATATTCGGTGTAAACAATTGCTTTCATTTGCGTCTATGATCAACTGTTTTAGGCAATCGAAAGCCTTTTGCAAGCAGCCAGATTGGCAAGAACACGAACTCGAACAACCCGCCTGGAGCCAGTACTATTTGCCCTATTCCGTTGTTCATGTCCAGTGCAGAACCGGACAGGTCAATCAAAGCCCCTAGCAACAAAGCTGCATATCCGATTAATCCGAGTACCGCGATTGGCCGTGGAACGATTTTCGTCATAACCAATAGATAGGTGAAAATCAGACCGCCGATACCAGTTGGGATATACAGCCAGAGCATGTGATCCGGCACAACTTGCAGCTGGGTAAGCAGATAGATGCCAAAAACAACAGAAACCAATAGCTCCATTGATCTAAATACTGGATACCAGAAAGCGAGTTTTTGGTTGAACGGTTTCAAAATCTGGTACATTAACAGCCCGATACCTACGACTGATAGCCCTGAACACACCATCAGCAATACGCCAATGGTGAGCGGAGTTTTATCGGGGTTGCCGTCGACGAATGCTTGGATGAGTACATGACCAATCATGGCGGTAATCATTTGGACAAAGAACAATATTCCTACTGCTACTGATATTTTTCTGGCTGACATAACTATGTGGTCCTCTTTAACTATTTATGAAACGTGCTCATATATCGAGCATTCCAAGCTATACTAACCCCACGAGACACCATTAACTTGATAGTTTGTGCTATCGCACTATGAAAGGCCCGAGAGCGATATGCAACCAACCGTACAACGCATCCAGGGATTAGTCGACCAGGTCGAAGAAAATCTATCAGATGAAATAAATATCGTGCAGCTTGCCGATTCATTTAACGTATCGCCCTGGCATTTCCAGAGATTATTCAAAGCACTCGCCGGTGATACCATTGGCGGATACGTCCGGGGCCGCCGGCTGACCGAAGCCGCACGATTACTCACTCGTACGGATTTAGGCATTATCGATATCGCGTTCCGTGTCGGATTTAACTCACATGAAGCGTTCACACGGTCATTCAAATCATATTTCGGACAATCTCCCAGTGATTTCCGAAAAAATAGGCCGCTGGTCATATTGAACGAAAAACCGCTGCTCAGCATGGATTTAGTGCACCATCTGGAGCGCGAGATCAAACACACGCCGACAATCACGACGACACCAGAACAAATCATCATCGGGCTTCCCACCCCGATTCCATCGCCATTCATATCCGAGGACGCATACTGCGAATCATTATGGCCGTCATGGATGAGCCTATTGAAGCGGCTGGATGAAATACAGGATAAACAACCGCCGAAGTTTTATGGCATCACGGCCAGTCCGTCCGGAAACTTCACCGAAGACACCCTGGATTTCATAGCCGGAATTCCGGTTAGCTCAAATACTCATGTTCCTAGCGGCATGATCGCACACACATTTCCCGAGCAATTAGTAGCGATGTTCGACGTTTCCATCATAGACAAAGACACAGTACTCAAAACGATTGATTATATCTACGGCTATTGGCTACCTAACTCACCGTATACGCGGGGCAGCGGCAGTGATTATGAATTATTCGATGAATCAGACGGGTTCATCGATCCAAACCAAGGATCAAAATACGTCATCCCCATCATTGCCAAAAACTAGAATCCACTTATGATAATGTGTGGTACGATGAGCTCACAGGAGGAATACTATGAGCAAGCACGAGAAATCAACAAAAGTTATCCATGATCATGGCCCATTGGGCTTTGTGTTTTTCGTAGCGTTTATTGGCGCTGCGGTATATTTCGTAGAGAAATCCGAGGGATTCTGGGGCTTCGTAGGGGCTGTCCTGCAAGCACTCGTCTGGCCAGGATTCGTCATCTATCACGTACTGCAAGTACTCGGCGCATAGACGACTGGCTCATCAACATAAACAAAAGACCCCACGAGTGTGAGGTCTTTTGTTTGCCTAGAATACTATTTAAGACTGAACGGTGGGTATTTGTCAGTAGTGAGCAAGAACGCATAGGCGGTGACACGAATGTTCCATCTGCCTACTCCGACGACAAAGTCAAACAAACTCCGCGGGTAGCGGCCGGTGAAAAGTATGGCAAACCAAGCAATAACGGTTGCAAAGAGTGCGACGACTGCAAGTACGAATAACGCGACGTAGTGAGGCACAGCGAGCAGCCATTTCACGAGTGGCATTCCCCTCCTGAGGTCCTTTTTTGCGTCAGGGTATTTTATATCCAAATGCACTGATTGCTTTTCATCAGTCGAAGGATAACGATCGGTCAGTAGGAATAAATACGCACCAACTCGTGTCGAAAACCGATTGAATTCCAGGGCAAAATCAAACCACCATTTCGGGTAACGTTGTCGGAACAGAATCATCAATGCCGTTGCCCCGAAGAGTCCAGCTACGATGCCTCCACCGTTTTGTGAGATTTCCTTCCCTGCCTCATTGGTGAGGCTTTCACCGCCAGTTGCAGTCAGTAGCGCCAATATGATCAGTGCAGGGACAGCCACTATAATACGAAAGAATGTCGTTAACCGGTCAAGTTTTTTAGGGTAGTCAACGTCTAGACTAGCCGGGTACGAATTTGTTGTTGCCATTATGGATTTTCCTTTAGCTGTTTTCTGGTGATTTATTGATTGTATACTGAAACGCTTGTTACAGCGATATATTGAACGCTTGCGCTTAGATGTTCATATACCTTTCCCATTAGTAGCACTACTATTATGCGCAGTATGTTCCTGTAAACAATAAATAGATAGTGAGTAATAAAATGGCCTCCGTCAAAGGAGGCCAAAATTAGTGCGTCGTTAGCTATGAAAATAAAATCTTGCTTCTCACTGTGCTCAATCAAACGAACCTGTTTTAACTTCGCCGGCCCTTTTATAGTTGGCTAGAATAACGCCACGCGGTAGAGCTTGGGAGTCTATTAACTCAAATGCGGCAGGGATAGTTCCCTCGGCAAATAAACGCTTTCCGGCACCAAGTGTAATAGGAAATATTCTGAGCCGCAGTTCATCGACCAGATCGTTTTTTAGGAGTGTTTGTATCAGCTCACCGCTGCCGTGCACTTGCAAGGTGGGGCCGTCTTCTGCTTTCAACGCTTTGATTTTAGCCACAACGTCCGTCTGAATAAGAATTGATTCGTTCCATGTTAGGTCCACCGTCGTATCCGATACAACGTATTTTTTGGCTTTATTAAATGGGTCGGCTATCGGACCTGTTTGCTTGGGCCAATACGGAACCCATAACTCATACGTCTTCCTGCCGAGCAACAGGTCAAATGGCGCACTTAATTCTTCGTTGATTATTTTGGCTGCAGTTTCATCCCAATACGGGGCGGTCCAGCCACCATATTTAAAACCGCCCGAGGTGTCTTCTTCGGGACCACCGGGTGCCTGCATAACCCCGTCCATGCTAATCATCGTGAGTACTATTATTTTTCTCATGCTTTTATTTTAACATTGATGCTGATATTTCTGAGCTAGCTTTGGATGCGCCGCTAATTACAGAACTACATACATCACATAAACCGCTCATCTCAATATGATGAGAAGTCACTTCCACGCCCATCGTCGATGCGATAGTTGACAATGTTTTTTCTAAATCATGATTATCAAAATCAATAACTTTGCCACAATTCCTACAAACAAAGTGATGGTGATGTTCCCCAAAACTGTCACTCAGCTCAACGAAGCGTAGTCCTTTGGATGTAAGGTCATTTATGATGCCTAACTTGCGAAATAGTACGATGTTCCGATATATCGTCGAGGGATCAATAGCCTGGTTGCGTAGCGTCGAGACTAATTTCGGGATGGTAATCGGGCTATGCCTTTCCAGTACTTGAAAGATAGCCAGACGAGGAGAGCTGACGCGCTCACCAGCATTACGCAGGTATTCTTGAAATGTTTTTTGCTGATCCATGGCAATATTATATGCAAAAGCAATTGCATACGCAACTTTTTTGCATATAATATTTTCCTCTGTTATATTTCGATGAGTAAATAATTTAGTTCAAAATTGAAAGTAATATTTGCTAGAGATAGCATTGCGAGGAGTTACAAAAAGATGTTGAAACGAAACCGAGTCATTATTGTCGCAATTATAGCCGTGGCATTAGCTGCTGTTGGAATTGGAGCAATCATGGAAAAAAATAAAACTAGTAACCAGTCATTGGTTCAAGTCGTCGCTAGCTATTATCCGTTATACGATTTTGCCCAGAACGTTGGCGGCGACAAAGTCGACGTAACAAACATCACCCCTGCAGGATCTGAGCCCCACGACTACGACCCCACCCCACAGCAGTTAGTGACTACGCAAAAAGCGACAGTATTTATCTATAACGGAGCCACTATGGAACCGTGGGTGGACAAGTTCCTTCCTACCTACAGCCACAATGTCGTCAAAGCCAGCAATGGTATCCAGTTAACTGATGGCGAGCCCGAGGCGGGGGAAGCAGCAGGTGGACCGGTCAAAGATCCTCACTTCTGGCTCGACCCTACCCTCGCCGCACAGATCGTCGACAACATAAAAGAAGGCCTCAACAAGGCTAGCCCCGCAAATACAGCGTATTTCACAGAACGTGCAACCGCTTACAAAGCTAAGCTCACTCAGTTGGACCAAGATTATAAAAATACCCTGAGCAACTGTCAGACGCGAACGATTGTCACCTCCCATGATGCATTCACTTACCTGGGAAACCGCTATAACCTCGATATCGCCTCTATTGCAGGTTTGAGCCCCGAAGAAGAGCCGAGCGCCGCCAAGCTTGCCGAATTAACCGACCTGGTCAGGCAGAAAAACATCAAATATGTATTCTTTGAAAGTCTGGTCAGTCCAAAACTAGCAGAGACTATCGCGGCTGAAACGGGCGCAAAAACAGCGACATTTGATCCCATAGAAGGAGTAAGTGATGAAGACCAAAGCAACGGGAAAAACTATATCAGTATCCAACGCGAAAATCTTGCCAACCTCAAAACCGCCCTTAACTGCCAATAAATCGCCCCTCATTGAGGCAACGTCCCTCGGTGTAATACTCGGGCACGAGAAAGTCTTGGATGATGTATCGTTCCACATTGATACAGGGGAATTCATAGGACTCATTGGACCAAATGGTGCCGGAAAAACTACGCTCCTCAAGACTATCCTCGGCCTACAGTCATTGAGCAGTGGCACAATTGCTAAAGCCTCGGCACCAGTAGGATATGTTCCTCAGCGTGGTTTTATGCAAAACGGCCAGGTGCCAATGAGCGTACTGGAAATAGTGCGCCTGGGCTCCAAAGGCGACTCCACACTAGCACTCAGTGTCCTCGAAGAAGTTGGCATGTTATCGGCAGCCTCCAAACGAATGAGCGAGCTTTCCGGTGGACAGCAACAGAGAGTGCTCATCGCAAAGGCTCTCGCTTCGCATCCTAGCCTGCTCATTCTAGATGAACCAACCACAGGAATTGACCAGCAGTCACAGGAAGAGTTCTATGACATTCTCAGACACTTACGAAATCAAAATATTACTGTCGTAATGGTTTCGCATGATGTTGATACCGTGCTAAAGCTCGTCACTAGAATCATCTGTTTGAATCAAACTATCCTCTACGATGGCCCTGTGGAGCACTTCGATGCTGATAGCTATGCGTTAAAACTGTACGTTAAACGACGCCGCGTGCACCACCTACACGGAGACGCCCATGCCTGAAATTCTCCAATACGGCTTTATGGTTCGTGCTCTCATCGCCGGGTTACTCATTGCGCTCGTCGTGCCATTCATGGGTAGTTTTTTAGTAGCACGTCGGTATTCATTGATTGCTGATAGTCTCGCCCATATCAGCCTAGCGGGAATCGGAGCCGGATTGTTACTCGGTTTTGCTCCTGTTGCAGCTGCAGTCCCTGTCACTATTGCAGGTGGCCTGTTGCTGGAATATCTGCGCCAGAATAAACGTATAAGTGGTGAAACGAGCCTGGCAATCCTCATGAGTGGGGGGCTCGCTATTGCGGTGGTACTAGCCAATCTCGCTCACGGAGCGAGGACAGATTTCAACGCGTATCTGTTCGGCAGCATCACGACAACCAATACAGGCGACATCGTGGTGCTTATTGGGGCGACGATACTGGTGCTGGCGTTGTTGATCTTTAATTACCGAGCTTTCCTGCATATCGCATTTGACGAAGAAAGCGCGCAAATTGCCGGATTCAAAGTGAGCGCTCTCAACTATATGCTTGCTGCCATGGCCGCACTGATGGTTGTCTTGAGCCTGAGAATCGTGGGAGGGTTGCTCATAAGTGCATTACTCGTAATTCCGGTCATAGCCGCCAGTCGGTTTTCGAGAAGTTTTTTGCAAACTATTTTATTTGCCATAGGTATTGCCATCGTAGCCGTAGTAGTGGGCCTCGTCCTTGCTTTCTATGTCGGAATTGCCGCCGGTGGAGCAATCGTGCTCTGCGCATTGTTTATTTTTATCCTTGCACTACTAGCCAACCCATAGTCGGTGTCAGATACATAAAAATGATAAGCTTAAGGCAAGCAAAAAACGCCCATCATACATATGCTAGATACCATCACAATAACTTTTCGCAAGTACCGTCACGTAGCCGTTGGGCTGCTTGCGTTTTTTACGGCATATTTCCTCACTTCAAAGTTAGATACAATACTCATCTGGTTCAAGGTGCAATCTTATTCGGGGTATGAAGACGTCATTTCGAAACTGCAAGATTTCCTCACTATTGCACTCAGCGTATTCATTGAGTCATTCCCTTTTCTGTTACTTGGCACACTTATCTCGATCCTGGTCCAGCGATACATCTCAGTTGAGCTATTCCGCAAGCTCTTGCCTAAACGTTGGCTACCGCGACGGCTTATCATGTCATTCCTCGGCGTTTTCCTGCCTGTATGTGAATGCGGTAATGTGCCTCTTGCCCGAAGCCTGATGAATCGAGGGGCTAGTCCCGGCGATGCCCTCACCTTTTTATTGGCGGCGCCTATCCTGAACCCACTCGTACTGCTGACGACGTGGCAAGCGTTTCGTTTTGAAGAATCAATTGTTATTGGTCGGTTTTTGGCCGGGTTTTTAATCGCAAATCTCGTCGCGATCCTGGTAACGACACTATTGAGGAATCGTAACATAGTGACTGATGACTTTGCCAAAAGTTGTTTAGTAGATGATCCTCATAGTCATGGCGCTTCGGGCTTCGCACAAAACTTCACCGTCGAATTATGGCCTATGCTCAAAATGTTAGCTTTCGGCGCAGTCATTGCAGCAGCCGTACAAATGTTTGTACCGCGCGAGACTCTGGCAAGCGTCGGCGCAGACCCATTCCTGGGCATCATCACGATGATACTGCTCGGATTTATTATCTCCATCTGCTCAAATGTTGATGCATTCTTTGCCCTGGCTTTCGCACGTACCTTTACGCCAGGAGCTTTGACCGCATTCCTCGTGTCTGGTCCGATGGTTGATATCAAAATGGTCGCTTTGCTCAAAACGACGTTTACGACACGTGCGATAATCCTGATTTGCTCACTCGTTTTCAGCCTGTCGTTATTAAGCGGCATAATAATTAACCAGGTCATACGATGAAATTTATCAATAAATCGTATCTCGTACTCACCACCATTATCCTCGCAAACCTAGTGACGGTGAAGCTGTATTTTGAAAATAATCTAACACTTTATATTCATCCTCGCTACGTATTGTTCACGATGATAATGAACTGTATCAGCCTAGTGATAGCCGGCGTGTTTATCGTTACGATGATCGCAAAAAAAGTGCACACGACACCAAATAACCTATCGCTTGGAAGGCCCTCCATTGTCGCGCTTCTTCTAGCTTGCTTGGTAGTCGCGGGTTTAATTTTCCCGGCAAGATCCCTATCATCAACTAGCGTCAGCCAGCGCACAATCACTACCAATATTGATGGCGAACCAGCCTGTCCTGATATTGACGAGCAGTCACCGCCCAAAGAATTCCAGGACTGGGACCGACTATTAAACAATTGCGACGAGCCGTTAAAATACCAGGGTCGCTCTGTACTATTAGAAGGATTCGTATACGACAGCCATGGGCTGAACACCGAAGATAGCTTCTCGCTTGCCCGATTCAAAATAAGCTGCTGCGCCGTAGACGCCCAGCCCATGCTCCTGACAATTGCAGAGCAAGACTGGTCTTCTCGTTTCAAAGCAAATCAATGGCTTCATGTCGAAGGTTCAGTGCAGCCAAAATGGGTCAACGGAAAGCTTACGGCGGTTATTGAGCCTAAAAGCGTCAAGCCAATACCTCAGCCCCAAGACCCATACGATTTTCTCAAGTTCTAGCTGTACCATATCAAGAGTATCTATTACATAGATACGAGCTGGGACTTACACCGCTAAACGTCAATCTCTATTTTCCAACCCATAGGTATTAGGCTCATATTGATTTTGTGAGGGTAGTTCTGCTCAACTTTCCATTTGGATAATGCAGCTTTAAGCTCATTCATGAGTGAATCCAAGTCTTTAATCTTGTGAGCACTTAATCGAATAAATATTTCGATGGGCGCAATTGCAAATGTGACACGGGAACAATTTGCATATACGGGCACATCTTCGATGCCCGTTACCGTTGATGTTACTTCATGTACACCTTTACATAATGTTTTTATATCTGTCTCGCTGACGGTTTTATCATCGTATTCTATATGAATTACAGGCATGAAGTTTTTCCTCGTTATTTTCATTCATCATATCAAAATTATGCGCAAGAAACTCTAACATTCCAACCAACCGGTAATCACACTCAAATAGCATGAACTATCAAGTATGCAGCATCTCCTGCGTCTATCATGACGATATAACTAAACAGAAAGTAGTAAACCATCATGGCTCATAGAAAAATAGCAATAGCAGTCAGTATTCTGTTCATCGTTCAGATGCTCACGGCTGCGATCGGCAATACATTCGTACAGGCATTTGTCGACGGCGACCCCAATAAAACCGCACTCACCATCGGCGTCCTGCTCATGATGTTTTCGGGATTGGTCATAGCCGCAATCGGACTGGTGTTGTACCAGGTGCTCAAGCTCACCAAACATAGGCTGGCTACTTTGGTTCCAGCTATCAGGATCATCGAATGCGTGGTTGCCATCACCTTTGGCACCTATGTACTGACACAGTTACAAACCGTACCTGACCACCTGCTGTGGGTCTACATTTTAGCGGGTAGTGCCGGTGTAATTCTCGGTTATCTGCTGTTTATTTCAAAGTTAGTCCCCCGACCAATCGCCGTCCTCGGCATCATCGGCTATGGCCTGATACTGCTCGGCGTTCCACTCGATTTCGCTGGCGTGCTTGATATGAACCAGGGCATAGGGCAACTCATGCTTGTCCCCGGTGCCTTATTCGAAGTTGTGGTTCTACCTATCTGGTTAATCGCGAAAGGATTCAACAAAGTACAGCAGTCTGCTTAATATATTGCAGCAAAAATAGGCAATAGGTAAGAAGATTATCTATTAGTTACCTTATAGACTTTGCCTTGTTTGTCGTATGTTGTCCATTCACCAACGGCTTCGCCCGATCTGAAATGCCCTGAGCGTTTTAGTGTTCCATCGAGGCGATACCATTCCCAATACCCGTCAGACTGCCCGCTTACGACCTTTCCCTTTGACCACCGAGTTATGCCATTTGCATGGTACTTAACCATATTGCCATCAATCATCTCAGCTTTTTTCGGCTTAACATTTTTCGGAGTTAGCAGGCACATGTTATTCGCATCTAAAGTGTTCTTCAGTATATTGATCGCTTTCGGTCCTACGCCGTGTAGCTTGGTGAGTTCTTTTTCCGTGAATTTGCCCAAGTCCTCTAGGTAGAAAATATCTACAGATTTGAGAGCATCGGTTGCTGGACGGCCAATAGACGCTGGGAGACGTGTGTTCATACACCTAATATAGCAAAATTTACCCATCGAGGCGTATTTGACATAATCATAAATAACGCAGTAAATAGAAAGTAGACAAAGTCAGGACCATACTTTTTCAACCTATCTTAATCTAGAAACCGATACTTTCTTTTATAATAACCACCGTCACGCGTTCAGGTGAATCAAGCAGGAGCACGAGCAGCTTGGCAAAGGCTATTCATACCATAGGCTGCCATGGCTCGTTCCTGTTCGAGCAGAACACTATGTTCCTCAATACGCTTTACACCTTCGGCTAAGTCTTTGACTAACTTCTGGGCACCAACAACAAAGATTACGTTTTCAGAACCATAGGCTTCAGCCGGGAACTGGCTACCGCTAGCAGAGGCTACTAGGATTTTACCATCCTGGGTAATTGCATGCGCGCTGCCGATGGCAAATTCTGGCGTACCTGCGACTTGCTTCATTTCCTTTTTCTTTTTTGGGTCGCCATATAAAGCCATCATGGTATTACGGGCAGAGACATAGTCCGAACCCTCGTTAATGACTGCAGCTATCCCAGTTTTGTCTAGCGTAACCGAGGTGTTGGTAAATACCTCTGAACCCTTGGGTATGCGGCCTAGAACAGCTTCTTTGGCTTCGGCGGCATCTTCGACCACAGTTACGGTAAAGCCGTTGCGCTTTAGTGCTTCAACGGTCGTGCCGATCACCTCGTCACTGGCTACTTTTGTGTATTGTGTTCCCATTCCTGCTCTTTGTAAAATTATGATATAAATGCTATACTTTCGTTTGTAAAGTATCGCTACTCAATCAGCCTACATACGTTACTTCCAAAAGTAAAGTAATAAAGTAAAGAATAAACCATGCCTTCTAAGAAAGATAGCACTGACGACCTGACGAAAGCTCTAAACCTCATCGGCGATAAATGGTCGATGCTCATACTGCATCATCTAAAGATAAATGGTTCGATGCGCTATAAGGACTGCCAGGAAGCGGATGGCATAAGTTCCCGAACGCTAACACTTCGGTTAAACGAACTAGAAAACGCCGGGCTTATCCTTAAAAAAGAATATAAAGAATATCCTCCTCGAACAGAGTACTCAATCACGAAAAAAGGCTTGGCGATTACGCCAGCCCTGGATGCCATGGCCGAGTGGTCTAAAAAGTTTCTATAAGTAAACTGCTATTGGATACGATTCGATTCTTATATACCACTTCTTTTGGATTGGCACGGCCGTAAGTCTTCTCCATATCATTGGTATTGCGATTCACTTCCGCGAGAAAGACAAACACATCCGGAACGTTAAAAAAGAAGACCTGTTCCAGTAAGCAGATAACCTACCCGGTCTTACTTTTTGCCGCCCATTACTTCCATGACAAGTGCCTGGATGTTGGTCACTAGTTGTGCTGCCTCGTCGCCACTTACTGATTCAACAGGCAGGGTGGCTATTTTTCAGTTTGCCATAAAATTCGGTCAATTGGACCATTTTGAGATTTTTTATGTATATTTCTGTAAGATTCTTCTAGGATTTGCGCTAGGACTGGAAGCTCCACATCACTGAGTTGCTTGATATAAATACAGTAGCCAGTAGTAGTATGTTTACCTAGCTTAGACAGTAATTCAGAATAGCGCGTTGTGCCATCCATTAGATAAACGGTAATTTTACCTTTTCGTGGGTAAAAACCTAAGGTGTGCGCCTCCCCTTTGCGCCCACTATCATATTCGTAGTTATAAACTCCAAAGCCTATGGTCCCTACGCCGTACAATTGCGGTTCGGAACCACTTATACGATACATAATAGTAACTAGCGTCCGTGTGTCTTTTTTGATAAGTTCATCGCCAATTGATGCTACATATTCTTCAACTGTTATGTCGTTTCTTTCATCCGCTTTGCTCATATATAGTCAGTATAGCAAATGAAGAAGTACCCGAAGGCGCAGATGAGTTAGTGGAGCAAGTCAATTTATACGGCTCCACTAGCCAATATAAAACTTCTTTCGTGCGTAATTTTCAAACACCTTGGCGCTTGGAAGATAGAGGGGATCAGGAAGATTATCAAGATCAAACCAGTCCCATCTTGTAATCTCATCTGGTTCCATAACTTTTGGCTTACCAGAGAAATTTTCACAAATTAACCCAAGAGTTACGAAGTGGGCGTCTTCCACGATGTCTTGATTGACGCATATTACCTCTACCTCGCCCACTTTGATACTTGTTTCTTCCTCGACCTCTCTTTTTGCACCAGCTTCAAAGGTTTCCCCGAAATCTAACTTTCCACCGGGCATAGTCCATTTGCCCGCACCGTTCAACAGGCTATCCGCTTTTTCGGGGTCATTGTGACGCTTGCCAAGTAATACTTTTCCATTTCTGATAAGCATTACACCAAAACCAACACCTATTTTCTTTTTTTCTGTCATAAAACAATAATAACAAAGAGAGTCCCGTGGAGCCCATTAATAATTTCAAATGGTGTCAGATCGTACATATAAGTCATCATTCCCAGCTATGCCCTAGTTCGGCTAACATCAACCACACTCGTACGTCCCCAAGTTCAGGAGCAGCTTTCATAAGATATTCTCGCACTTTCAGGCATATCTCGTCTTGCTTCTCAACTCTCTCTTTAAAGGCATGGGCAAAAATCTCAATCTCGACACCTCTTGAGATCAGGCCTTTTGGATGAGTCTCGATCAGACGTACACTGACTTCGCTTGGCTCTAATGTAATATCACCACAAGAAAGTAACGTAGCAGCTTCTTGCTTTAAATTATGTACAAGTTTTAAACAAATATCTTTTTGGGCATCAGATGAATAGTAAGTATTAATGATAGGCATAGCTCATCCCTTCATTTCTTCCCATCGTTCACGTGGGCATTTTACTGGCCAGTTTTCCCAGTTTTTACGGTACTCATCAAACTGCGCAGGTTCTACCCAGTGCAAACGTTCAGGCTGGTCAACGGGAATACGATCGGGGAATCGAATACCATCTAAATGGTCAGTTTCATGCTGGGCAATACGGGCCACAAAATCGGTTAACTCAAATTTGACTGGATTGCCGTCGCGGTCAAGGCCACTCAGGGTTAGACTTTGAGACCGCTCAACATTGCCACAAATATTTCCACATGACCAACATCCTTCGCGGCCATTCACCATCTTCTCTGAACGTTGAGCAATAACAGGATTGATAAACACCTGGAGACGCTGCTCTTTGTTTGACCCATCTGCGGTTATATCGATTGTTACGATTCGTTTGTTTGCACCGAGCTGTGGCGCAGCCAGACCGACCATTTGACGACTATCTTCTTTTGTTTTGCCCTTACCTGCGGACATCTCTAGCATGCGATTAATGATACCTTGGATTTCAGCACTCCGTATTTCTTCTGGGCTTACGTCTTCTGATGGCTGGTTGAGCCTTGTGTCCGTTGGTTCTACGAGGTGAAGCTGTGGAATCTCTATCTCACGGTCGCTATCATGTTCACTCATTTTGCTGCAATCACACTAATTTCAATCGTCGCTCCAAGTGGCAGCGCACTTACACATACGGCTTCACGCACTGGATAGGGCTTTGTGAAATACGTCGGGTATACTTCGTTAAGTTCGGGCATTTGCGCCATGTCGGTAACGTAGATAACAACCTTTACGATGTTGTCTAGCGTTGCGTCAGCCGCTTTTAGAATTGCTGATATGTTCTGCATGATCTGTTCAATCTTTTCAGCCACAGTCTCGCCAACCAACTTTAATTCCGTATCAGCATGAACTTGACCACAGACAAATATAAAACCATTGCTTACGATGCCTTGTGATAGCAAATGGGCTGAGTTGTTATTACCCGTAGTGACTTCTTCTTTCATGATTGCTCCTTTATGATTTCAAGTAATTTAGGAAACTGCTTATACTGCGGACTGAGTTCCGTATTGAAATGACCCTGCCCAGGAATAACAATCAGTTCGCTATCAAGGTGCTTCTGCAAATACCTGGCGTGTTCTATTGGGACATATGGATCATTGTCGGAGTGAATGAGTGCAAGTCTATAAGCTTTTGTTTTTATCGCTTCGAAATTAAGCTCATCAATAAACAAATCCTGCAATGATTCCCAGCCGAGCGAATCTTTAAATGCACTGACAAGAAATGCTGCTTTTACGGTCACACCTTCAGGCAGATGCTGGAGCAAGCTTAATATCTCTACCGCTCCAGACGAATGGCCAATTAAAATAGTCTCGTCGTTAAATACGAAATCAGGGTTAACTAATAGAAACTCATTATACGTACGAGTATTTGGCTTCTCCGCCCCAGGAAGTTGTGGCAGCCATACGGAATAGCCTTGCTGCTCAAGCTCACCTTTGAGCCAGGCAAACCAATTTGAGTCTGGCGTTGCGTCGGTGCCATGCAGGATGAGAGCGTTCTTCATCTGTTTATCATAGCAAACTTAGCTATGCGCAATCACAGAAATCGTAGCGAGGAAAGCCGCACAATAAATCGTTTCATAAAGAAACGTATATTTGCGAGTACTCTTTATTAGCAAAAGACCGACTAAAATTACGGCCATTGCCGTAAATACCAGGATACTAATTCTACTTACGGTGCTAAGTCCTGTGCCATAAAGCAGAATAAAAAGTGGCGCAGCAAGCATAGCAACCCCCACTAAACTCGACATAATCTGGTGTATCTTACGACTTCTGCCATCTGTTGCAGGAACCCATACGAATATAACTTCAAATAGCGCAGATATTGTTAGTAGATAGTAGAAGCTCACTGGCATCTGAGTTAGTGGAGCGACCCAGAACCAGATAAAGGCATAGTAGAGCGGGAAACAAATCATCATAACCACCGAAAATATGAGACTTGAATGATGCGAATGTGCGACTGTTTCACTTATTGTTGACAATAATGAGCCATTTTTCCGATAGTGAGTAACTACCAACGACCCCACAATAATGAAGAGAATGCCCAGCGTATAGAGATCAAAGAATTCCCAAAATTCAATAGGCTCGACAGAAATCATATGCTTATCTTATCAAACATCGCCTCTATTATTTTGTTATGATGAGTCCATGTCGCAAGCAATCGTCACTCAATATAAAAACATTCGAAAGAAAAGTAAGTTAGTGGAGCTGCTTCCCTGGATAGGCGGTGGAACAAGTACGACAATATACCCCAACATCTATTTATCTAGTCCGGTCTACAATAGCGTCTACAGTGATAAGCCTGATCCCTACATGATTAGTACACTCATCCATGAACAAGAACACATTGTTCGTATTCGTAAGATGGGACCAGCAAAATGGTATATGAAATATTTCCTCAGTCGAAAGTTTCGTTTGGACGAGGAACTAGCAGCTACTAAACCGCAGCTCGCCTACATTAAATCCCTAGGACTTACTTTCAATTTAGAGCGGAAAGCTCGCGCATTATCTGGAGTTCTCTACTTATGGGCAGCTAGTTACAAAGATGTACTAGCCAAGCTCATACAGATCTGGGATAACGTATAGCTTAGTGGTCTAACGGAAACGCCTCGTAAGGCTCGCTTGAGCCCCTATCGGTTTCATCGTGGTGCAGTATAAGTTACGAGAGTAAAACTTTAGCCTACAGGATTGAGGCGTTTTTATCGCGTTCTTTTTGGGCTTTGTCATGCTCATCGCACCGAGGATACGTTTTATCTAGATCTGCTTCGGTCATGCCTTGGAATGTATCCACGATCGTATCAGAACCAGCCTTCGTGCGAGTCTGGGTGGCACCAATCATTTCGCCGTGTTGCACCCTAATGAGTCCACTATCTCTCAGGACAGCGCTTTCTTGACTATTGAAGTAGATGCATATCCCGACGACGCGAGCACCCACCTCGAGTGGTATACGAGACTCGCCGTAACGAAGAGCCACCTCATGCGCCACAACCAAATCGTTTGGCTGTGCTGGTAAGTCTTCGGGTCCCGCGCTACATCCAACTAGGAGTCCTGCGCCTGCGGCTATTACTGTAAATTTCTCTTTCATATCCTATCAATTATAAAACAAATAGGACGAACCTCTTTAGGAAAATATAGAGACGCCGGCTAGACGTCTGTATTGGTAGTCCTACGACTTACACTGTAGCTTCAGCCGACTAAGCCTTTTGAGCTTCAACAATAACCTCAAATCCTCCGGTTGCCATTTGGCTCATCTCAAATGGCGATTTAAAGTCGCTTTGTTCGTCGTACGCTTCGCCCATCTCTTCCATCACCTTTTTATTTACCTCATTGCGATGTTCCTTGGATTCAAAAACAATAAAGGAGAACCAAACATCATCTTCACTCTCTGCGCCAGCCATTTCGCTAAAAGAACGTGATTTATCTGGCCCCATTTCTTGTTGCTTAAGATCATCACCTCTACATTCAAAGTATTGAAGTGCACCGTACTTCATCCACGAATCTCGTCCCATTTCTGCCATTTTCTGGTATTCGGCTTCTTTTCCTTTGGGCACTACGAGAACAAATCCATCAATATATTTAGCCATTTTATATCCCCTTTTTTAAGTCGTGTACTTTATAAGGTTAACATCTAGGTCACACAGTTTAGTTTAACTAAATATGCAAAATAGAAAACCGCCCAAAGGCGGTGAGATGCAATTTAGTGCAACAGAACAGACACTGCTTGAACTTTTTGAAGCTTTGACTAACTGCTTATTGGCAAGCCTAGCTTCTATCACAATTGCATCTGCAAGTGTAGAAAATATTATTTACTAGAGCCTTCGTTCGCGAGTCGTTGCGAATAATGGTTACTTAACGACACTGAATCTCATATGGGTCTCACTAGCAAACGCTGATGTTTCTAGCCTCTTGAGTTTGATCTTTTCACCAAGACCACCAAATAATGAAATACCGTTGCCCAATAACAGCGGTTCCACATGCAGCACGATTTCATCTACCAGCCCAAGCTTTAGGCATTGTCGTGAAATACTGCCGCCCAAAAGACTAACACTTTTATCCCCAGCTACTATCCTAGCTGCCTCAACAGCTTGCTTAATATCGTCAACAACGAAATTGTACATGACACCATCTCTCTCTATAGGTTCGTGGGCTTCGTGGGTCATAAGATATACTGGAACTTTTACTGTACCGCCGTAGGGAATGCCATCATCTTCAATTGCGTTGGTCTTACTAGCACCGCCAACTATAGCACCGATTTCCGCTGTAATCTTATTGACTACTGCATAATCCTCGTCTACTGCCTCTAAATCTTGCATCCAATCCATATTGCCATCAACACCTGCCATAAAGCCATCGAGCGTTATTGTTGCGTGAATAAAAACTTTTCCCACAAAGCCTACTTTCCTGTGATTAGTGTCTAATGGTAATTATAGCAATAAATAAAAAACGCCTGACTAGCGTATTTGACGTATGTACTAAAATGGCGCAGCAGGTGGAAAAAAGCCTTCGCCAAACAAGGATGAAATTACTCGTTGGAGGTTGATCCTGGGAGTACCGTATCAAGAGTATTTGTTAAGTATATGAGATGCGGGAGTCACACCCGGCGCCTATTGAAAAAATGCTATTCCTTGAAGAACTCTCTGCCCATATGAGATAAATGACCATTCGGGACTCTAACTAACTTTACAGAGATGGACATAAATAAGAAAACGCACTTTTCGGTGTGCTCTATCTGTTATTCAAAATTGGTGCCAGATAGCGGACGTATTTCTAACCATAAACTCCAGCAATGTGGACAGTTACAAGCTGAAAGATTTGGTTCAGCAATTTAATCTTGCGGGAGATTTAATTAACTAATTCGTTTTATAATGGTAATTATGAAACAGAAATACCTCGTGTTATGGATAACGATAGCTGGATTAGTCGGAATTATATTTGGTATTTTTTACGCAACCTTTGGACTTGAGGGCTTACCTGTCTACCGAAAGTTCGTGCCAAAGGCATTCTTTGAGGAATGGAGCAGGGGTCTTTATGGGGCTACATTCATTGGCTTTAGTGTTCTGCTGCTTTTTATGGGTCGACGTGCAATTCAAAAACAGGATAAAGAACTCGCGAAGATTCTAATATTGGGCATAGGCTCATGGCTAATATTTGAAGCCATTATTTCATTGATTTATGGGGTCTACATAAACGTTGTAGTAGATGTAGCAATAATGGCTTTCTTAAGTTTTCCATTGCTAAAAGACATTCGAAAATAGCGATTTTATTAGCAGCTAGTGTCACAGTCTTCGAGTCCAACTTCAATCGTAGCGTGCTGCATAATTACTGTGGTCGTTACACGATTTGGGCTTACTAGAGGCTACTCAACCTCAATGAAACCACCTCTACTCCAAAGCCATAGCGGGGTATGAACATCTATCGGGGCGAAAGATGATCCATGCAGTAGCTCTTTCCAAGTTTGAGCAACTAAATCACGTGATTTTGCCGATCCATCCAGCACTGAGGCTGGCGCTATTCCTAAACGAACGGATGCCTGTAGGATATGTGTATCAGGCGCTATGGTTATTTCTTCGCGGTCGACCCATTTAACATCACAGTAAGCTTCCATCACATACAGCCAGTAGTTGAATATCTTTGGGCCTGATAAATAAGGAAAGTTTGGCTTATTAGTTTTTTGTACGTATTCTCGGAGTTGCGCTATTGAAGAGCCATTATCTAAGATAAGTTGTTGCGCACCACCGCTTTGCTGGAGTGAACTCGCAATTTTGTGCCATATTGCTGGATGCTTATTTGGCTGCAGAGCAATCTTGTGCGCCACCAGGGCCTCTCTAAGCTCATCAGGTTCTGCAGTACTTGCAGCAGATAAATCAAATACCCAGTTTGTTTCATGGTCAGTGAAAGCTTGCGCTGCACTCTTCCAAAGAGTATAAGAATTCCGCTGATAGTTAAGAGCCATGCATAGCGTAATAACGTCGGGTAACTTCTCGTCGGGTACAACTCCGATCAACGCGTCTTCGGGCATTATCTCACCTCCGAGCAATCCATTACGATGCATTTTCACCAGCCGAGTAATGATTGCAACTCGGTCCTTTAGCCTATCTGAAAGCGGAAATTGCTTACTCATCTGTTCATAATAGCAAAAGAGGCCGTAAACGACCTCTTTCATAATTTCGTGATGCAGCATTGTTAACGAAAGTATAACGATAATGGTATCTGTTTAGTCATTCACCATGCACCGAATAATCAGAAGCTATAATGATGCATTATTTTGCGTCTATAATACCGCGTCGTCGAACTTAATTGCTTGCAATGCAGGGATAGTAGCGGGCAGTTGGTTAGCCGTATCGCAATGTCCCTCTACCTCTACGTAACCATTCTGGAATTGTAGGTAACCGTACTCTTGGCCACCTTTTATCTGACCTGCACTTCCACTGCCAGTTACATCGTACTGATGCAACTGGTATTGCTTATGGCCTTCGCTTGACTGTAATGGAACAGTCAAGACAGTACTCGGTGAGTTCGTATAACCCATGTCGGCTAGGCCGGCCTGAATTCTCGCGAGCTCTACGGTCACGTCAATAGTGCCTGTCTTATACTCAACAGAAACAAAACAATCATGACCGTGGAATAACGCCATCGACGTCTTGTTGGTTGGCCCTTGTCGCCAACCATCTGCACCAGTGAACGAGAAGTAAGATTCAGCTGCCTCGGATTTTGGTGATGCAGCCTCGGTAGTATTGTTCTTAAAGGTAAGTGCGCCATATACAACGACAGCGCCAATTAAAACAACTAGAGTGCTCAATGTATATCGATTAATTACAGTGTGCTTATGCTTTTGTTTCATATGAGAATAATACCACATCCTTCCTATCCTTCTGCAGTGCGACAGCTAGTGGATGTCGGGACCCCAGTAGTTGCACCCCGTGTAGTACATGCCGCTCCACAGGTTGTTGATCCGTAGTCCCAGCGGCAGTAGTGCGGAACGCTGTAGTTGACCGGAGGGTTGGTCTGGTAGCACCAACCCGTGTCCGGGTCACACAGCATCTGGTTCGGCACGTTGGCCTCGGCGGGTGCAACGGCCACTGCCGCTCCGCCCAACGCAAGCGCCAGTCCTGCGCACACTGCAGCGAACTTCCTCTTGACGTTCACATTGACCCCTTCCGGGTCGTAGAACGAAGTATGCCAGCCCGGGATTGGGCCAGCAACATAATTAGCCTATCTTATCATTAGCAATATTACTAGTCATTAAATTCTCTGTCTAAAAACTAGAGAAATATCGTTACTCCTTCGCCTAGCTACTACTACAGTTTACCTGGTGCGACAAATGCCTCAATGATAGTAATCCTCATCATATGTTGTACATTTAGGTCTTTTATCATTACTGGGATACATTCACTAAAACTTGCGTCAGCCCAAGCTGCGCGTCGCAATTTCAAAACTCAACAAGTTAGGCTAAGAAAAAACGGCTAGAATGGGTTAATCGTTTTTTCGTGGTGCCAGATAGCCGACGTATTTCTAACTGTTAACTCCAGTAATGTTGACAGTTAGAAGCTAAAAGAATTAGTGCAGTCATTTAATCTATCGGGTGATATAATCTAAACAAAAGAGAGACTGAGACTATGGGGAAAATTATTGCAATTGGTGGCGGTGAGATGGGTCGCCCTAAAGAAGATGGCAAAGGACGCTATCCAGTCGAAACAACTCTTATAGATACCGAAATTCTACAACTTACAAATAAAAAGAGCCCGACTCTGTTATTCATACCTACGGCTAGTTATGACTCTCAGAATTATTATCAAGTTGTTAAAAAACACTTTACGAAATTAGGCTTTAGTTCGGTAACTCCGCTTTATTTGTCTGATAAATCATTAACAAAAAAACAAATTGAAAAAATAATTTTATCCCACGATGCTATTTATGTTGGTGGTGGTGATACATTAAGAATGATGAATATTTGGAGAAAAATAGGCGTCGATAGGATGCTAAAGCAAGCATATGAACAGGGCATTGTACTATCAGGATTAAGTGCTGGGTCAATATGCTGGTTTGGTTACGGTAATTCAGACTCGAGAAAATTTAGCAGCGATAGCGATAGACTAATCAAAGTTACGGGGTTGGGACTTATTGATGCCCTTCATTGTCCTCACTACGGCGCAGAGCCACACAGACAAGCCGACCTAAAGAGGATGATGAAAACCACATCAAAGATTGCAATAGCACTCGATAACTGTGCCGCTCTTGAAGTCGTAGATAATACATACAGAATAATTAAGAGCAAGCCTAACGCAAAAGCAAGAAAAATATATTGGGAAAAAGGCAAATACTTTGTTGAAGATATTCTAGCAAGTAAATCATTTAGCGATATAAGTAAACTTACTCAAAAATAAAATATGACCTACCTGGGCCATATTAGTTAGAAACTATACTGTTTCTAACTTGTTTGGGTCTAATTGGTGCACCGTTAGCTATGAAAGTAAAACGTTACTTCTTAGAAATTTACGAAAGTTGCGTCAGAATCATTAAACACTTAGCTTCCTATATATTTGCTCGTGTAGTTCAAGTTTTTTAGGAATTCACAAAGTTTATTGTGCAATAAACCATTAGAGACGATTGCACCTTTGATGTTCGTGTCGTAACGTTGTTCATTGCCAAACAAGTCAGTAACCTTCCCGCCAGCTTCTGTAACAATAACTGCAAGCGCAGCAATGTCTTCTGGCTTGCCTTGACCAAACATCATTGCATCGTAAGAACCTTTTGCAACGAAACAACCCATTATTACTGCCGAGCACTGCGTCGTGATTTTGGCACCTCTTTTGTTCAATACATCCTTCGGATCATCAAAGGTAATCTCTTCTTCGTGGTTAATCCATAGCTCTTCGTCAATATAGGCTCCATCCAGTTCTGCTTGTTCTGAAACGCTTATCTTAGTGTTATTAAGATAAGCACCACTACCTCTAACTGCTTCAAATAGTCGGTCTTGGAATGGGTCATACACCACCCCGACAACGCTGTTGCCATTTTCATCTACTAAAGCCAGTGAAAACGTTGAGATAGGAATACCTTTAGCGAATGGCATCGTGCCATCAACAGGGTCGCATACCCAGGTATATTTTGAATCTTCAATGATTGAGCTTTCTTCTTCGCCCCAAATGCTATAGCCAGGAGTTTCTTTGTTAAGAACCTCAATAATATGGCTATTAATTTCTGTGTCGGCTTTGGTAACAATAGTTTTGTCAGTTTTTACTGTTGGATTAGATGCAGGTGAGTTGAAATAGCCTAGCATTATATCGCCAGCCTCTTTAGCGAGTCGCTTTGCAATTGCTAGTTCTTTTTGGTAGTCTTTCATAGCTACATAATAACAAAGGTTAAAACTTGCTCCTATCAAAGACAACTTCTCTGCTAATCGGCTGACTTTCTAACTTTTCCGTCTCGTCTCCATTACCTACGAATTAGAGATGTTAAAACCCAGAATTAACAGATAAAAAAGAGCCCTAAACGGGCTCAAGGTTGCGAATGGTGCAGCGAGTGGGTGAAAACTTCCACGAAATCAGGGATGAGATAGCTAGATGGAGGGACATTTTAGCTGTGCCATATCAAGAGTATTTATTGAGTAACTGAGTACTGGGAGTTACACCGGCATTGCTAGCTAGTCTGAATAATCGGACCACCCAGGGTAAACATAGCACGGCTATCATTGCCGCAATGCATGAGGCCATAATGAACGGTGACTTAGCTCCATAAAATGCAGCCAGCAGTCCAAACACCAACTGCCCTACAGCGCTCCCGCTGTCACCTACAATTACGTGTAGAGCCGAGCCTTGCTTTATCTGGTTGTCATCTAAACTATCAAAAACCAACGACTTGATTGCCGGTGACGTACCTCGTGCAAAAATGCCCAGTGCAAAAGTTAAAATATACAATTCCCACAGTGGCTGAGCTATTAGCAATAGCAGAATCGAGGCAACGAGCCCCATCTCAGCTATCCCAACCGCCTTTAATCCTGATAGCTTTTGAGCTAATGCGCTCACCAACCAACGACCGCTCATATAGCCCACGAATGTAAATGCCTGCAGCAACACACTACTTTCCAACGAGTAACCTTTTGCCAGGAATAGAAGTGGTAAAAATACAAATAACTGCGAACTCGAAAAAGAGTCCAGGAACTCAAGTGATAGCACAAACTTGAACAGTCGATTATGTTTAATGGCTTTCGTATTAATTTTTGGAGCAGCAACGGAAGTCTTGATTGGTTTCTGACGCGAAACATAAAACAAAAATATGACAGCGGCAAAAGTAATTAAAAGTGCCGCATTCTTAGTTTGGCCAATAACTACCATTCCAGCGATGATCAATGAAAAACCAACTCGTACCATATCTGCCACCATACTGAGTTTTGCTATCGTTTTAAATCTATCTCCACGCGTAGTCCTATTCGCAGTGATCGCATTAACACCAGATAGCGCCACGCCCGCCATCACCCCCATAATTCCGTAGGCCACAATGAGCAATCCAATATTCTGTATCGTCATGGCAACAAAAATGAAACTAGAAGCCGCAATCGCGCCCAATGCAGCTGCTTGTAAAACTCGCCGTGAATCAAGCGCATGTAGCCATTTCGCGACAACTACGGCACCCGTAATTGTCGACCCAATAAAGATAGCACCGATGTAGCCGATTGCCTCGGCAGCAATCATGCCTTCCGCATATAATACCGGCAGCAGCACAGAGCAAAATACAGGAAAGCCCTTGGATAGGGCAGTTAAAACATAGAGGTCAAGAGACCCTTCTGCACGTCGTTTCATAAGTGTTAATCGTACCATATTAAGTCATTTTGACCAGGTGGGGCTCTCACTAATTTTACAGAGGTGATCATAAATAAGAAAACACGCCTTTCGGTGCGTTATATCTGTTATTCAAAATTGGTGCCAGATGGCCAGCATATTTCAAACCGTTCATTACAACTATATCGACCAATACAAACTAAAGAAATTAGCTAAGCAATTTAATTTCTCACTCTGCTTAATTGTTTAGTCTAGGTATGGTTATCTACTTGAGCTTGCGCCAACCACCTTTTTCGTTATTAGTAACAACTGCTCGAATTAAGTTAACAAACGCTTGTTCGTCTGGAAAAGCATTATCTACAATTTGGATAGAACGAGCAGTTTGATTATCATGCCCCTGATTTATTATGCCATTTGGATCTGGTGCAATTGGGTCATATATAAAAACGTTTACGTGATATTTAGCGGCTAGTAATGCGCATACGTTGCCTTTATATGTAAAGTAAGGACGATTGGTAAATTTAATCTCTTCTGTTATGTCTGGCGCAGCTTGATGAATAAGCTTCCTTGCTCTGAAACATATTTGCTGTTGCCATTCCGGCAGTGACTTTATATACTCGTCAATCTTTTGGCTATCATTCATAAATACATAATAACAAAAGAGTTAATTAGCTAACATAAGCTACCTGCTCGCGTTATCACTTATCAGTCATAGTTGACTGACGATATCGACCAAATAGGAATAACTTTTTACTTAAACTCTACTACGCGGTCCCTGCGGAACTTTACTAGATAGCCACGACCATCGGCTGCATCTGTATATAGATATGTGTCATCATATTTAACTAGCTTCATACTTCGCCAATGCCTAGCACTGTTTGCACGTGGTGTCTGGTAACGCATCGTGACAGTACCTCCAACACGAACCCCTAGATACATCCCCAATTCATTCTGGTCAACTTCATGCTCGCCAACACTAAACTCTTTTTTGGCTGAAGCCACCGTGTTTGTTGCGGTAGGTGGTGCTGGCGTCCCTTTCATGGCATTTACGTGATCTACGTTTTCGTCAGAGAAATCAGTTACGTACATTTCCTTTGGTGCATCATCTGGAGCTACAGTTTCATTCTCAAGCTCTTTAAATACATTGGTTTTGCCAGCTATATGTTCGTCATCAAAATACTGCTCAATAAACTCATTGAGGGCGTTCTCTTCTTCGGCTTGGTCATTGACCCAGTCGAAGTATGATATGCGATAGAAATTCCAACCAGCAGCTTCTAGGGCACCTTGTCGCTCCCAGTCATCTTTAACATATACCTGACCGTCACCACCCTCAAAATGGGTCGGTCCATCGCACTCGATGGCCAGTTTTTTGCCATTACTATGCACTACAAGATCGATAAGAAAACCTAGTGACTCTGCTTGAGTTTCTAGTGTATATTTATCTGCGTCCAGCTGTTTTGAAAGATGACCAAATACTTGTTCCTCGAAATGCGAGTCAAACCGCTGCTCGGCCTTACTGTGTCTACGAGCTACAACCCCATGCTTATCAATGTATTCTAGATATTTCTTAATCCATATACCTTCGGGCCATAGTTCTGTTGGTATTGATGTTACACAGTGAACTTGCAATCTAGCACGACTAAAAGCTACGTTCACACGACCAGCGGCTATGTCTTTACGGATTTCACCATCTTCGCCAGTTAAGGCCACGTAACGCCTCTTGTCGGATGGGTCTTTAATCACCAACGAATAGATAACTATATCTCGCTCATCACCCTGTATACCGTCAATGATAGACACCTTAATGTCATCATCTTTAATAGTGTTACGGATTAACTCAGCTTGTTCATTAAAGAAGGCCAAGATAGCTATCGACTTATTCTTTAGTATTGTGTCACTCTTAATTTCATCAATTAGTTGCTGAATTTTTTGTACCTCAGCAATATTAGTCCTGCTACCCATCTCCTCGCTACCGTTCGGGGTTGTTAGATGGGTAAGCAAAACACGGCCAGTATCTTTGTACGGAACGATATTGTCGTTAACAGCTTCTAATCTACGGCCAACTGGTTCGTAAAAGGCTTCGTTAGAAAATCCAATAAGTTCTTTCGGTGAACGGTAGTGATATTTTAGCGTTGTAGTCTTGAAGCCATTGAGATGGGCTATATCCATCACCGATTTTACAGTGTCCTCTTCTGCTTTGATTTGGTACACATCGGGAATTTTGTGTTTTTTGGCGATTGAAGCAAGTTGGTCATTCGACTTGAACATAATGTTGTCGTCACGCATCTGTAGCGTATCGCCAAAGAAAATCGTATGTTGAGCCCGAAACATTGCTGGAAACGCATACGCAAAGTTACATTGTGAAGCTTCGTCAATGATGACGTAATCAAAAGCGTTCATCTCCAACGGCACGATACGACTAACGTCATCTAGGCTCATCATCCATATTGGTAGGACCTTAGACATTGCACTAAAGTTATCTTCGTTGTGCTTCAGCTTATCAAATGTCTTATTGGCTTTCTTGCTCTTAGTGAGACTTCTCGCTACCTGTGCAAGCGTGGCCTTTAGATCTTTACTGTTATTAGCTTCGCTAACTCTTGTCAAAATACGGTTACGTACATAATTCGTAATATTTGTTCTGTAGAATTTGCGTATATCCTTAATCTCTTTGTTCAGCTCATTGGTTGAATACAGGGCCGAGTCATTTATCTTCTCGGAAATCTCGCCGTACCTAGCTAAATCTTCAAATACTTTTTCTTGGCCCCCATGTTCAGCAACAACCTTCTTGAGTCTTGCGAAGGTTGTTGACTGTATGTCTTTACTTACGAATAATTTATCGAGAGCTGAGTGACTATCAGCAACTTGCACGGTATCACTAACGTAAACAAAGTATCCTTTTAAGCCATCCAACATTTGTAATCTGGCTGATTTAGTATTATCAGAGAATAGTATCTTTTCAATCTCTACATACACTTCCTGAAGGATATTACGCCCTTGCTCTTTAAGAGAGTTCTTCAGCTTCATATCGTTAACTTTGCTACCAAGCCAACCAGACCGTTCAGGCATATTAGCCTTGAAGTAAGCAGCGAGATTAGCGATTGAGCCTATTGTGCTTTGATAATCTATTTCCAAGTTCTTGAATTTTGAACCAGCAGCTTTTATCGCCTTATCGTGCCTAGCCTCATAGTTTTTAATTTTAGCTTCAAGCTCACCAATAGATGCTTCTTGGGATAAGCAATTCTTATACCAATCTAGTTCAATTCCATAAGAGTAGAAAGCGTCCAGATAACCCAAGCCTCGGCGTTCTTCGTATAAGGTATAGATTGTACGCTCAGTACTTAGGCTATCCGTAAAGATTTTTGAGCGGTCAACCAGAAGTGCAAGTGGCTCTTTTAAGTCACCGACTTTTCCTTTTTGAAATTCCCGATTTAAAGTGATTAAGGTGTTTGCAGCACTATCCTTTTCATCTTGTTCTGTATACAATTTGGAAGTTTTGTCTGGGATATAGCCAAATAGGAATGGTACGTCTAGCGTTTTTAGTTTGTCTTTAACGCCTCGTATAGCCTGGTCTTTTTGACTAGCAAACAAAACTCTTTTGCCTGTAGAGGCCAAATGAACTAATAGATTAGAAATGGTTTGTGACTTACCTGTGCCTGGTGGACCCTCAACGATAACTGCTTTGTTCGCCGTAACACCCAAAACTTTCAGTTGATATTTGTCATAATCAAATGGGAAGAATATCTCCGTGCTACCGTCATCAGATACAGCCTGTTCAATAGCCATATCTTCGTCAGATACCCAGCTACCTAAAGAGGTATCTATCAGGTCTTCGTCTTCTAATGCGGCGATTGCCTTGAGGTCTTCTGCTAAGAAATGATTCGTCTTATTTGTAATTCCGACCAAGCTTGTATCGAAGCTCGGAGATTGCGAAATAGATTTAGCATCGACCCTATCAAGCTGAACTCTAACAGTAGACCATAAATCTTCAATAAACTCACTAGTAATAGGCAAGATGGTCTTATCCTCAGCTTCTGCATCGGCTATAAATTTAAAGATCGTATCAAAGTACTGTTGTGGCAAATAGTTTTTGAGTGGGCCGCTAAGAACCTCTACGTAATTATCTGGTATGTCGATGGTTACGCTAGTACCAGATCTAGTAAACTTAAAATTTATGGAGGCTACTGGGATTTGGAATAATGGAGCGTCGTATTTTTCATACTCTTCACTGTATTCTGCTTCTAAAAAGCGTTTAGCCTCAAACGATATAAAACCAGTCTGCAATACTACTCTTTTGGTATACTCATCAGTTTTAATCTTGGTGTCAATTTCTTGAATTTTGTTCAGAATATCTTTGTCACGCTTCACACGACGCTCGGCTTGACGCTGTTCGTCACTCTTTTCATCCTCAGGAGTATTTGGATTGTAGTGGCCTTCGAGAGTAGTGATTAAATCAATAGTGATCGTGTCTATATCGTTTTGGAATATTAAGTCTGGGATAGACAATAGCTCAGCGTCCATCTGCTCAGTCTTAATTGGACGACTTCTTGACCCACTGCTTGAAATCAGACTTACATAATCAAGTCCGTATTTAGCCAGCTGACTAATTGATACAGGTATTTTTGTCATAAATTCGAAAGTGTATTTCTAACCAAATTATACAACAGAACAGCTATGTTCACGACAGTAGGGGTTCTAGGGATAATCCCTAGAACATCAATAAACATGTCATAAGTATACGAAACGGTGAGTAGGATAATAGTTTTCGCTCTCGATAAAGCAGTGAATAAGTGGAACATGCTCACAAAGGTTATAATGGTATTAATAAGCTAGGAGGAAGGCATGAAAAAGCAAAAATTAACAAAGGTTGTATATTTTGATGAGCAAACCGCTCTCGACTACGTCGAAATTCGCGACAAAGGGCACTATTTACGTGAGGTTGAGCAGGAGTACGAAGGAAATACTGGCATCAGCACCGAAGCTTCAGCGAAAACACCTAAGTTACTCTCCATGTTTCGGCTCAGTGCAGATGTGCATGCTTCTGCTGAAGTAAAGAGGATTGTTCGCAGTACAGTATCAAACACAATTTTGACTGACTTCATTGAAAGAGCGGGCAAAGACAGTGGCGTTGAGTGTCTCTCCGGTTACGACATTAAACTCACAGAAGAGACCCGTCTAACAATTTACACTGCCATTACAGATGCAGCAAACGGCAACCTTCCCATGGATCAACAAGGAATGGGAATGGAAGTCTCCAAGTTTGGCTCGGTATTAAAAAACCTTCAAGGTTACCTGGAGTGCCACGCAGTAAAGGACGGGCAAGTCAGTGCGATACTTCGTTTCAATAGTATGTCATTCAGGAACAACTATCGTCTTGCAGATATTATCAACATGGACTTGCAATATTATGGTGTAAAAGTAGGTACAACTAGCTCTTCAACTCTACGATCATTGGGACTAGACCTAACGAATAAGCAAACTGATGTAAGAGAAGAAATTAATAACCTACTCAAGAGCTCTGATGCCGTCTCTGGTGAAAAGGAGCTTGATGTATATGACATAATTTTAGCAGGCGTATTTAATGATGCCGCAAAATAACAGAAATATTGAAGTAAATATCTTCTACGGCCCAAGTAGTGAACTTACTAATATCTACAAACTTGAAACATTAAGTTCATACGTAACTTTATTGCAGGTCGCTTCAAGGCTTGATGCCGCACGTACTTTCGCTAAGAAAGAGCTATTACATTTCGAAGAAGAGGCTCTTGTGATATGGCCCGAAGAATTTTTTGGCGTTAACGACAATTTTACAAATTCACTATGGAGGAACATTCTTGAGACTAACTTACAGAAAGTGTATATCGCAAATCCCCCAAGTCTACTTGTTGAACAAGCTAAATTACTAAAAGTAAAAGTGACAGAGCGGTCGCATAAATATCAACAAATAAGCCTAAAACTCATAAAAGATGTCACCACCCAGCTAGAAGATACTGTGATTGGACAAGACCAAGCCGTTCATTCATTATCACGTTCTCTTACTGCTCTGATGAATAACCAGAAAAAGCCTGTCGTAGTCATGCTTTTTGGCCCTACCGGCGTTGGAAAGACTGAGTCTGCAAAAATAATTGCCAAAGCTCTGGGGGGCGAGGCTAGCCGCATTCAGTTCTCAATGTTTCAGACCAATTCTCTAGCGGAGTTTCTTTATGGCTCAAAGATCAACAGTAGATCATTCGCTGCCGATTTACTCGAAAGACAATCGAACGTCGTCATTTTTGACGAATTCGACAAGGCTGGAAGTACATTCCATAGTGCGTTCTATCAGCTATTCGATGAGGGTGTATTCGTTGATAAGAACTATCAGGTCAATATGTCAGACGCTTTAATCGTCTGTACGTCAAACTATTCTTCACCCGAAGAAATACGAAAAAATCTTGGCGACCCGCTCAGCTCACGCTTTTCCGCTTTCATCAAATATGAACCTCTCGATCAGTCTGCTAAAACTACAATCATTAAACAGAAGATAGGCCAGATTTACGACTCATACCCAGAAGACCTCCAGAAAACTATAGACAAAGCAGCAATAGAGACACGCTTCATGCCCGCACTATGTAAGCTCAATAACGTCCGAGAAATAACGAACTCTATTGAATATATAATGTCTGATTTCATTCTTAAGCCTCTTAATGATGAGAAAGGTATCGTTGACACCGTTCAACCAGGGACTTAGAAGCAGATGATTCCAGGGATTATCCCTGGAATGTACATACATATTATATAAATGTTTACTCTTGTGGTTGAGCGGGTTAGGAGACTCTTTAACTTTTGCTCGCAAACGGCTAAAGCCTATTTTCTCGGCTTAACAATGAAAACTCGAACAGCCGACTGGCTGTTCTCGCCCTCGCGAGTTAGAGTCCCGCTAATTTCAAACCACGAAAAAAGCCGATCCAAGGATCGACACTTTTCGTGGTGCGCCATCAGCTATGAGAGTAAAACTTTGTTTATTGTAAATTCATAGATAATTACCATAAACTGATGAACACCTGCTTTCCTATATTGATTCGATGATGTAATCGACTTGTTGCTTTCTTAAACTTAGCGCTAAACCAAGCTCATTCGTCGAAAGCTGATCAACGTTCATCCCAAAGGCAGCGCGTAGATCATCGTCGGTGTCGCAGTCGGCGACATGTATAAACAGTCCTTTACCATGTGTCGTCTGGATAAACTCTTTATCTATCAAGCTAATTGGACAATGAAGCACATTAATGTTGCCGAGCAGGGCGTTATTGAGTGCGAGTGTTTGACCAAGTTGCTTATCCATCCATCCTGGCAGGGCGGCCACAAAAGTGCCAGTCTTGAATGACGGCTCCAATGTTTTGATACGAGTAAGATTATAGACATTAGGGGAAGTAAACTCGATGACGTTTGAGAGATTATGTTTCTTTACAAGCGCGATTACTTTAACGAGAAATTCTTCAGTAAAGCCTTTCAGTTCGATTTCGTACTGCAGTTTATCGCCTACAAGCTCAAAGACCTCTTCCAGTTTCGGAATCTTTTCTGCATCACCAATTTTTAGGCCTTTGATATACGCCAGATCTTTTTCATAGATTTTACCTTCACCGTCATCGGGATTGCCTAGATAGTAATCGTGATGAACGACGAGTTCACCGTTATTCGTAAGGTGGACGTCAAGCTCAATTGCATCTGCACCATTTTCAAGCGCTGCTTTAAATGCCGACAGTGTGTTTTCTGGATGGTCTTTTGTATCGCCTCTGTGAGCAATGAGTTTCGTTTTCATATCACCTCCAATGGTGTAATAATTATAGCTTACTCATGCCGCCTTTTCATCATAGAACCCTTCCCATGTTGGTGTTAAATTTCTTATTCCTTCACGTTCAATCACACATACACCCAAATGTTTGCTTGTGGGCGTAGTCACCTGAACGAGTGCGCCCCTTGCCTGTATTTTGTCACCTTCGAAGCGCTCTCCTCGTGTTGCCGTATGGTAGGCAATGAGTTGAAGAGGTTGGCTGAAAGGCGTGTCCACAACTTGATCATCGAGTTGGCGAATACGCACATTGTCTATCCCAAGAACACTTGGCGTATAGATACTGTGTAAATCATTAAATACTTTTCCTTCGACTACTATGTCAGGTGATAATACTTCCATTTCAAAGTTCCCTAGAGGCGCGTCTTCGGGATTTTTGTAAGTAAAGAAACTACATATCAACGTGCGTCGATCATTGAAAAAACGTAGCCACACTCGCGCGAGTTAGAGTCAGCTTAACTCAAATACCATTGAAAAAGCCCCGGACGAGCCGAGACTGCTTCAATGGTGCGCCATCAGCTATGAAAGTAAAACTTTATTTCTTAAAGGTCTATAAAATTAAAACTTGTTACTGATGTGCACTTTGATACCACGTCGCAAAATCGTGCCATATATAATCTTCCGGCTTATGGCTGAATTGGCCCAGGTCATGGTGCTCGGCCAAAGTATGACTATTAAATACGGCTACTTGCTCGATAGAATTACCTATACCCTTTGGTATTAGGGTTATTTCTCCCAGATATTCTTTAGTAATGACTTTCTGTTGATCCGAATCAATATACACGACACATTCAGTCATAATGATCGTTTTATCTGCTTTATCGCGAACTAGATTTATGAAATCCTCCGCGCTGAACCATTCAGCTACGTCCCTCATATACCCACCGGGAAATCCATTGAGGGCTGGAATTGACCAGAAAGTATCATTTATCACCACTGGTTTATTGAGCTGTCGATAAGCCTCAGTAGCTTTACGAATTGATATCTGTACTGGATCGTGAGATTGAATTTCATCAATATCAAGCCTTACTTGCTTGATGGTAATATCAAAGGAACCGAAAGCTAAGGTTGCTTCACCAACTTTTCTGGAATTTCCAGTAACGAATTCTAGTTGATTTGTCATGTGCACATGATAGCAAACTTAGTCTAAATTCGTCTTAACGTTAGCAATCTATAGAAAATATATAGAGACGCCCGACTTAGGCGTCTCTATTGGTTTCATCGTGGTGCGGGTTAGGAGACTCTAACTCCTGGCCTCGTCCTTGGCAAGGACGCGCTCTAACAACTGAGCTAAACCCGCATGTGGTACCGGACATTCCTGTCCTAGGTGATTGACCTCGGAAAGGTACCTCGATGATTATAAATAACAGAGGCGGAGATTGCAAGGGTTAATCTGTTTAGCGAAGTGTACGGAACTTGCGGATACTTAGGGCTACGACCGATAGCGAAGTCACGCTTCCTGCGAGTAATGTGACCATTGTCGCCGAATCACCTGTTTGCGCAAGAGTGCCTGCTGGGCAGTTTGGCCTGACAACTGCTAGGTTGCCCGAGTTGAAGGTTTGTTGGTTATACCCCTGTACCTGGTAGCCGACCTGCGTACCAGTGAAGGCACACGTGGCATTCAGGGTCACGCCTAACACTGATGCCTGTTGGCCTGGGGCTAGGTTACTACTGTAGCTACACGTGCCGTTTGCGCACGTCCAGTTACTGCCCGTGTTGCTGGCTAGCGTCACGCCGACGGGTAGTTGTAAGACGACTTTTGTCGAAGTGTAGGCCGTTTGCAGGGCAGCAGCGTCGTTTTCAACTGTAAATTGAGCTGTCGCTGCACTTGTCGTGTCAGTTACGGCGCCCTGGCTTACGGATGCCACAGCCTGGAGATCCACACAACCTGCCGGCACATTGCTTGGACCACGGTTTGGAATTTGTGCTGCGGGTAGGTTACCGACATCTGAGATCAACGTATTCCAATAACTCACTGCGCCGTCGTATGGATTCGGGAAAACATCATCGGTTATGTACACCCAGCCTGCGTTAGAAGCCTGGGTTTTTGCTAGAACGGCGGGATAGGCACCGGCGCCAACATTATAGAGAATGTGGAACATGCGGTTCTGGTTGGCGGCAATTGACTCAAATCCAGTACTAGGCATCGTCCAGGTACTCATATATACCGCACCATCGTCTTCTTCGGTGACGAATATGTCGCCGTACCCCTCGACACTATCGATGAGATGCGTACCGAAATTATCCAGGACAAGATCATTCGGTTTGGTTGCTTTGATGTAGTTATATACCGTCGAGAGGTAACAAATCTGCGCCGCTGAGGCATCGTCGATTCGGTCCAGGAAAAAGCCCGTGCTACCTGGATACAATGTGCGCCATAACTCGACATCAGCGATAACATCTGCAATCGGACGGGATTGATAGTTAGTGTCCAAATAGCCGATAGTACGCGTGCCGTTTGCTGTGTTGCGGTTGATCTGTGCTGTGTAATCAGGGTTAGTACTCACGCCTGGACCGCTGTTTGGATTGGCGGTAGCCCAAGGAATCGCAGGGCCTGCTGATTCGATATCGTCCCATAGTGGCAACGTAGGATATTCATAGGCAGGCACGGCTACAGACTGGTTTGTTACCGCCGCAGAAGCAATACCCGCGTTGGCTCCTAGAATATATATGAAAACTATCAAACCACCGACAATTTTTTTCATTTTTATTTCCTCGTCCCTTTGAATATAGGGTACCATAAGCAGGATAAATACAATAGGGAATGGCAGATATGAACGCTCAGCACAACCCACAATTCCAGCCCAACTACCCTGACAAGGATATTCAACTGCCTACTGGATCAGAGTTGTTTTCTGTCACAGACCTATCAGGAAAAGAGACCGGGTCCCAGCACGTTATCGTTTGCGGAGAGGAACGGGGCGGTACCGATGCACTCCTACCAGTTGTGCGGGAACTGATTACCCGGAATATTGGCGTCACCGCGCTAATGGCAGGTATTGGGTTGCGTAAGTTTATGGACGAGGGGCATCAGCATGGTTTACATGCCCAGCGTACGACCACATGGCCTGAAGCATCCCGGAATCCCGATGCCCTCCTATTCAGTGCGTCAAATGATGGGCGCCTAGAAGAATACCTACGTAGTGAATTTAGCGACGAAGATAGTTTCATGCTCGAAGATCATTACGAATCGAGCCGATTCGCGATAGATCTCATACATAAATCCGGCCACGAGTTACCCACGATATGCGTTATTGATTCAGAAGCCGAAAGACTCATTAGGCGTCGTTTTCCGGGCCTTGCCGTGCCTGTAGTCGAGACTGGCTCGCCTGCTTTTGATCCGCTATTTAGTGAAGATAGACTGGCGGTGCAGGCACGCATAAAAACAGAGTTAGGGATACCGGACGAAAAGCTCATAACCGTTGTATTGCCTGGTCTCGAACACACAATGCTTGCCCGTGAAGTTGCATCAGCGCTTCGGGAGGTTAAGGGTAATTACACCTATGCTATTCGACGACATCCCCGTGATTCCGCAAGCCAAGCGACCATTGATGAAATCTTTGCGGGTATCGATAGCGTCGATACACATACACCAGGCTACTCGACCGAAGACATAGGTGCTGCTTCGGATCTCGTTATCGCCCAGCGGTCTACCTATAGTCTCAAAGCGGCTGCACGCCAGATTCCAAATATTTCGATGGCTCGTTTTGTGCCAGATGGATTCACCCTGCCACTGGTGGACTCGGGGGCAAGTATCCCAGCAGAGCCCTCCGATTTACCCAAGCTTATCCCTGAGATATTGGCCAGGGAAAGCCTTTATACAGCACTAATGGCCAACATGGAACCATATAGGGTGGATGGAAAATCTGCGCTGCGAGTGACGGATCTCGTATACCGGGCAATTGCGGCTAGAAATTCCCGGATGCGACTAAAACCACGATAAAACCCCACACAAGGTGGGGCTGTATCGTGGTGGCTCCTCCCAGACTCGAACTGGGGACACAAGGCTCTTCAAGCCTCTGCTCTACCAACTGAGCTAAAGAGCCAGACTTAAAATATTGTACGGTAACAGAGGTTATTCCGCAAGACGCTGACTTTTCGTTTTTGCCCTATTTCGACAGAAAATCTTTGATATTCGTGAGCTCACTCGGGAGCACGACGAGCGTCTTTTGGCTTGGTTCAACAGCGATTTTCTCGAGAGTCTGTAATGTACGAATACTGATACCACCCGGCACCTTACTCAACATGGCTGCAGCGTCGGCGACTGATTGTGCGGCAGCCTTTTCACCTTCGGCGGTGATGATAACTGCACGACGTTCACGCTCTGCTTCAGCCTGTTTTGCCATGGCTCGTTTCATGTCCTGTGGTAATTCAATATTCTGGATTTTGACGTTTTCGACATCAATTCCCCATTTATCAGTTTCAGCGTCAACGATTTCTTTGATTTGCTGGGAAATTTGATCGCGTTTCGACAATAGTTCATCCATGTCAGCATTACCCGTGACATCGCGAAGTGCTGCTTGGGCAAACTGGCTCGTAGCGTAGACATAGTTGGTCGTTTCCAGCATCGCTTTGCCAGCATCGATCACACGCAGGTACACGACGGCGTCCACACCAACCGTCACGTTGTCTTTGGTAATGATTTCCTGTTTCGGCACATCGATCGGCGTCGAGCGGATGTCAACTTTCATGAGCCGTTGGAAAATTGGAACAACGACGCGCAAACCCGGTTCGCGAATACCGGTAAACCGGCCGAGTGTCAGCACGACACCACGTTCATACTGGTTAATGACCTTAATGCCACTCAGGACAAATATCAGAACCGCCAAACCGAGCCAGATAAATATAGTTTCCATGATTCTCCTCTGCCAATTATTATACGGGTTTTTGAGCCAAATCGATCAACCGGTCCAGCAATTCAGGGTAGCTCAGCCCATTATGCCGCCACAACTTTGGGTACATACTGATATTCGTAAATCCAGGTATAGCGTTGATTTCATTCAGGTAGATATCGCCATTTTGATCGATAAAGAAATCAATACGTGCCATACCCCAACCGCGGGTAGCGTGATATGCCTTTATCGCGTAGTGCCGGATCGCTTCAAGCGTTTCGCTATCTAATTCGGCCGGAATCTGTACATGTGCCGTTGATGCCGCATCATATTTGTCCTCGTAGCTGTAGAATTCTGCCCCAGCGATTACCTCGCCTGGTTCGGTAACTTCAACGTTGTGGTTGCCCAGCATTGCTATTTCGATTTCACGGACATTCATGCCTTTTTCAATCATGACCAAGTCATCGTGTTTTGCAGCCAGTGTGAGCGCCTCGTCATATTCCGATTCACTTGTAACTTTGCTGACGCCGACGGATGATCCGGCATTGGCAGGCTTTACAAACAATGTGTCTCCGAGTTTTGCGACGACGTTTTCATACATCGGGCGCGGGTCATCGATCCGCCATGTAAGCCAATCGACAACTGGTACATCGACATCGCGTAGCAAACGTTTCGTGACGTCTTTGTCCATCGTGATTGCTGCCCCGATCAGGCTTGGACCCACGCAGGGGATATGAAGCAGACGGGCCAATCCCTGAATGTCACCATCTTCGCCGTGCTTACCATGCATGATAGGTAGTAGTACGTCAGGAGTAACTTCAACACCGTCTTGGGTAACGAATCGCTTTTCGCCCATGACAGGTGTCAGCTCACGGCCGTTTAATTCGTCAATTGAGTCTACTAACAACCACTTTCCATCGCGAGTTATATAGCCCAGATTAACTTCGTATTTATGTTCATCCAGTGCGGCAAACACGTTATGCGCACTCGCGATCGAAACCTCGTGTTCAGAGGATTCTCCGCCAAATAGCAGCAATAATTGGTTTCGCATCTTGCAACTACTATAGCATGACCCCTTGGGCGTGATCTCTTTCGAAGAAATCACGCTACAATTGGGTATATGAGTCGAGTACCCTTAGCGGAAAGAATGCGTCCGCAGACACTGAACGAGGTCGTTGGCCAAACCCATATCGTTGGCGATGATGGGTTACTTCGCCATATCGTCGAAACAAAACAGCCAGCCAGTTTAATTCTGTGGGGGCCTCCAGGAACGGGCAAAACAACCTTGGCGCGAATACTGGCCAATGAATTGGAAGCGGACTTCATCGAAATCAGTGCCGTTGTTGCAGGTAAAAAAGATGTATTAAAAGTCGTCGAACGGGCAAAAACGAACTGGAACCTAAAACAACGTACCGTATTGTTCGTCGACGAAATCCACCGTTTTAACAAAGCCCAACAAGATGCCTTCCTGCCACATGTTGAATCTGGATTAATTACACTCATCGGTGCGACGACCGAAAATCCGAGCTTCGAAGTCATCACGCCATTGCTCTCCCGCTCACGCGTCTTAGTGCTACAGCCGCTCAGCAAACATGAGATCATCGATATCCTCAAACGTGCCCTGAAAAGTGAAAAAGCCACTAAACGTGTGAGCACTGAAGCACTCGACTACCTAGCAGAATTATCAGGCGGCGATGCCCGGTTAGCACTTGGTAATCTAGAGATCGCGCTAGAACTTGCGGACAAAATAACCTCCGAAACAGTCAAAACCGCTGCGCAAAAACGTATCCCAGGGTACGACAAAAAAGGCGATATGCACTACGATGTCATATCGGCATTTATCAAAAGTATGCGTGGGAGCGATGTCAAAGCCACGCTGTATTATTTAGCCCGTATGCTGCAAGCTGGTGAAGACCCAAAATTTGTCGCACGCCGCATGGTCATATTCGCCAGCGAAGATATTGGCCTCGCCGGAAATGGCGCGATGGGCCTTGCCGTCGCAACATTCCAGGCCGTTGAACGCATTGGTATGCCCGAAGCCCACATCTGATTTAATGTACGAAGCCCAAGGGCTCGCAAAACAATACCCAGACGTACCCGTACCACTGCATATCAGAAATGCACCCACGAAACTCATGGGCGATTTGGGATATGGAAAAGGTTATAAATGGGAAGCCGATTTTAAACCGGGCAAAGGCTTTTTGCCCGACGAGATTATTCGATAGCTCCTAGTTTGAACTGTTTAAAAATGTGTGTGTTCTGTCCATTTGGAGCATCTTTTGTAAGCCAGACTGAGTTGACTGGGAATGATTTGTTTTCATACGGGACGACATCAATGACGCGTTTATCCCAATACTCAGCAGTAATATGCGGGAGATATGCTTCGCCTTCGCGGTCGGGGTACTTCGAAACAATTTGCTGTTCAAAATGACTTAAAAATGCTTGATGAAACATATCGACATCACTCGACCGCTCAATCGTTATGACTTCAACAGGCATGCGGTCCAGTTTCTGGACAGTAAGCGTCTTGATCACAATTGCTGGAGTCGACGCGCAGAACAATGCAAACTCTTGCACGAACTGATCTTCACTGAAATCCTTTAAAGCAAACCGGCGTTTCAGAGCGACGTGGGCTAACCATCCACCATTCTCATCACCATAGATCGATTGGCCCTCGACGGGCACGGCATCCAAAAATGTAACGATTTGATATGGATATTCCATAGGCTGAGTATAACAGGACTCTTAAAAACTAATTACTCAGCGAATTAGTTTTTATTGTGGCGCTTGCGCTGGTTCGGATCGAGATATCGTTTGCGCAGACGCAGGCTCTTTGGAGTGACTTCGAGCAGTTCGTCGTCTTCGATGAAGTCGATAGATTGTTCCAATGAGAGCTGAGTGTGTGGTGTCAATTGAACGGTACCATCACTCGATGATGTACGCATGTTGGTCAGTTGTTTGCCACGACAAACGTTCACGTCTAGGTCGCCTTGGCGGTTGTATTGGCCAACGATCATACCGAGGTAGACAGTCGTGCCTGGCCCGATGAACAACGTGCCGCGTGATTCAGCATTATCGAGTGCATATGCAGTCGTTGAACCAGCTTCGGTTGCAACCAATGCGCCATTACGAACGCGCTGCAGTTTTGGCCCAAGCGGTTGGTAGCCGTGTGGCAGGCTGTGCATGATGATCGTTCCCTTGGTAGCGGTCAGTAACAGGTTACGCAGACCGATTAATGCACGAGTTGGCATCAGGTACGTCGTACGGGTCGCACCAGAACTGGTTTGTTCCTGTTTGACGAGTGCTGCACGGCGCTGGCCGAGTTCCTGACTAACAGTGCCTAGGAATTCAGAGCTTACTTCGACGAGTAATTCTTCAACTGGTTCCATTGTTTTGCCGTCTTGTTCGATCGTCACAACTTGCGGACGTCCGACTTCAAACTCGAATCCTTCGCGCCTGAGTGTTTCGATAAGTACTGACAGGTGCAATTCCGATACCGTCCTCGACGACACGGAGTGCGACGTTCGTTTCAAGTTCCTGTTTCAAACGGTCACCGATTTGGCGGGACGTGTTGAACTCAGCTTCCTTGCCTTTGAGCGGGCTCGTGTTGGGACCGAGGTACATGCTGAGCGTTGGTGCTTCGACTTCGATAACAGGTAATGCTTCTGGGGTTTCACGGTCAGCGATTGTCTCGCCGATGTGCGCAGTCGCAAGGCCAGTGACAGAAACGATATCCCCGGCAACGGCTTCGGATACTTCTTCGCGGTTCAGTCCACGGTTGACGAATAGTTTTTCGATTTTACCATTCACGAGTGCCCCGTCAGTTTTGATGAGCGTGACAGGCATTCCCTGTTTCGCAATACCACGGTTGATACGGCCGATAGCATATTTACCGAGGAAGCTGTCGTATTGCAGTGCAGTGACGAGCAGTTGGAACGGCGCTTTTTCATCCAAGCCTGGTGCTGGAATTTCGTCGCGGATTGCTTCAAAAATAGTGTTTAAATCACCGTCAGCTGTTGGATCAGCAGGATATTCTTTCCACGCCTTTCCCTCGCGACCGATTGCGTAGTAGGTAGGATAGTGTAGCTGCGATTCATCGACAGCAAGTTCTAGGAATAGGTCAGACACTTCGTCTTCCACTTCGGCAATGCGGGATGATGGTTTGTCGATTTTGTTAATGACGACGACTGGTTTGAGCCCCAGTTCCAATGCTTTTGACAGTACGAATTTCGTCTGCGGCATCGGGCCTTCTTGGGCGTCGACGATCAGCAGGACTCCATCGGCCATGTTGAGCGTACGTTCGACTTCACCGGAAAAATCGGCGTGTCCTGGCGTGTCGATAATGTTGATTTTTAAATCATCCCAATAAACAGTCGTTTGTTTCGCAGTAATCGTAATGCCGCGTTCGCGTTCTTGGTCGCCACTGTCCATGATGAGTTCTTGGCTCATTTCAGCCTGGTTGTCACGGAAAGTATTGGATTGCTTCAAAAGCCCGTCAACCAATGTCGTTTTACCGTGGTCAACGTGGGCAATAATAGCGATGTTTCGGATTTGTTTAGTGTCTGTCATAAAAATAGGCCCCAATAACAGAGGCGTTCCCTTATATTTATAGTAGCATAAGTTTCACTATTTTACAAGTCCCGCGAAAGGTGGTGTATCAACTAAAAACCGCCCGGAGTGCGGGCGGTCGTTTAGATCAGGGCGACGTATTATTTACGGCGACGAGATTGGGCGTAGCTAGCAGCTGCGTAGGTCAATGCACCGATTCCGGTCGCACCACCGATGACTGATTCGATACCAGTGCTTGGCAATACGGTTGGAGTGGTTTCGCCTAATACTTCAGGCTTTGGTGCCTCTGGTTTTGGCGTTTCAGGTTTAGGGGTCTCAGGAACAGTTACTTTAACGTTAGCTGTGTCACAACCGGCTTGTGGGTTGTCTTTAACGACGCTATCACCAGTGAAACATGCCTTGTTTTCGATAACCTGTGCGTTCTTAACGCTGGTAACGACTTTTACGAGGTATTCTTTCGTAATAGATTTACCAGGGGTGAGTAAACCGAGGTCTTCGCTAATAGTGCGGGATGCAGGGTTACTGACCAGTTCAACGCCAGCAGGCAATGTGTCGGTCATTTTGATAAATGCGAGGTCGTTGTACTGCTTGTCGGCAGCTGCGGCAGTGTTTTTGACTGTAATAACGTATTTCAACACGTCACCAGGTTTTGCGCTTACGGCAGCAGATGCTGAGTTAGCGTCACTAAGTGCGCTACCAGTTGTCTGGTTCTGTACAGATTTAGTGATCACGCCCTTTGGGTGCCATGCGTAGACAGATGCAACATTACTTGCGGCAACAACTACTGCGACGGCTGCGCTTACCATAAATTTCGATTTGTTCATATAATCTCCCTAAACTCGGGGAAGGATGGTTATGATATATGCCCTTCTCGAGACTGACAGCATTATACTACTTTTAGTTATATTTGTCAATAGCGCTTATGAATAAATTCGGTATGGGTTGGACAAAACTAGTTAACTACCCCAGTTAAATGGCCCTTTGGTATCGCTATGGTGTACTGATGGAATAGTGCCAATAGGACTTGTAGGTGCGGGGGGCTGCGGGGTGGGTTGACCAAACGATGGCGAGTTATCCATACCTGGACTTACCGGTGGAGTAACAGACGGACTGGTTGATCCTACGAAACCTGCAAGTGGCGGCAAGTCAGGCCCAGATAGATGATGGCGCCGGCGCAAAAACCACCAGCTCGCGCCAGTACCCGCTGCCACGACCGCGATGCCAGCACTCACCAATGTTATAAGTAGCGTATTGTTTTTCTTTGCTACCAGCTGCTCACTCACAGTAGCTGGCTCATCGGACTTGGACGTATCCGTTGTCGTAGTCGTCGGTTCTGGTGTTGCTTCCGCGCCAGGTGTGGTCGGTGTAGGTGTCGTTGTCGAGGGCGCTCCGGTGCTCGGTTTTGGCGCAGTACCACCAGATGATGGTGGAGTTGGGGTGTTTCCACCCGATGCAGGTGGCGGGGTGACTGGTGGTGGCGGAGTCGTGACGGTATATGTTGCCCCAGATACACTACCTAGGATATCTTGGTTCGTCGTACTACTGGCAACGGCGGAGCTACTACTGTTAAAGCTGATCCCCGCCGTCCCTGCACTGCCTATTACTTTGAAATTGACCTGCGCAACCAACAAGCTGCTACCAGATATGGCCCCAATATTGCCGCGGACAATGCTTACCGAACCACCGCCACCTGACGATGGTGCGTTAGTGTCAAAGGCGCTCCCAGATGTATTGATGCTTTGAAACTGTAAAAGGCTCGACGTATACGTGAAATCGGCCTGAACGGCATTGACGGTTTGTCCACCACTGTTAACATACACTGAAACGACGAACGTATTGTCAGGATTATAGGAGCCGCTTGCCGGGCCTACGCTCAGTGCGGCGACACAAGCAGAGCTACACGCTGCAGAAACAGGTGTCGAGCTATACGGGACGACAGCCACGCTGAGCGCAATAAACACCGCTATGCCCGTCAGCATGAGTTTGCTCAGTCTAGTCGGAATTGTGTGGAGAATGTGACTCACGGTGTTTCTACCTCTTATATTTGTTTCACTGTGTACTATGTGGATATTTGTTTTTGTATATTTCATGGTTTCCTACGTTCCCCATTTGCTCAAAAGCACTGATAGATCTAGGACCGTCACGGTACCATCGGCATTTATGTCGCATTTCGGATTTGTCCAGGTACTGCTCGTCCTGCCCCAGTTACTCAGCAGAACAGACAAATCCAGGACATTCACGGAGTTGTCGCTATTGATATCGCCTTGCTTGGTCGCATTGGCTACCGTCACGGTCACAGTCGATGTCGTCGTCAGCCCTGGGCCATCGCGCACGGTGGCACTGATAGCGTGAGAGCCGTTGGTTAGTGTCGTCGTATTGAGGCTCGTGCCATACGGGAATGATGTGTCTTCTGAGCCGAAATTCGTCCCGTCTTCTTTGAACTGCACCCCGGCAACGCTTGCATCATCGGCAGCGGTAGCAGTTATCGGGACCGTACCGCTAACAGTCGCACCATCGAGTGGAGCAGTCACGGTAACCGTCGGGGCGGCATTGGTAG
>Ga0193742_1000191_pt1 | contig 45317 bp, 43 predicted proteins | sample L2c1metaG_FD_165511 | JGI IMG/M metagenome (GOLD analysis project Ga0193742, IMG submission 165511) | Soil microbial communities from a riparian zone of the East river system, Colorado, United States - L2c1 | ecosystem: Environmental > Terrestrial > Soil > Riparian zone | place: USA: East River... | reverse complement strand
GCGTACGTGATCCGCAAGGGAGGCATGCGTGCAGCCGTCGGACCGAACGCTCAGCTGAAGGCGTACCAGGCTGCGATCCGGGAGGAGATCGGATCTCCCGAGAAGGAGTTGTGGTTCGAGAAGGGGACCAAGCTCAAGCTGACCTGTTACTTCTGGCGGCAGCGCGCCGAGTACATCACCCCGCAGGCGCGGACGGCTCGCAAGCACGAGATCGACGCGACGAACGCCCTCAAGGCCATCGAGGACGCGTTCCAGGGGTACCTGTATCACAACGACAAGGACAACCTGGAAGTCCGGTCGGTCATGGTGTCGCAAGACATCGACATCACTCACCCGGTGATCGTCGTCAAGCTCGAAGAGTACCTCGGGTTCAACCCGAACGAGATCCCCAAGGAAATCTGGGAGCTGGTGGACCGTGCCACTTCTGACACTCACCTGGGTTGAGGGTCGGCCGCACCTCGAAGTCGACGGCATCACACTCAAGAATGTCAGTCTCGTCGCCGTCGAGCTCGAAGCCAACCAGCAGCCGGTGATCCAGATCGAGATGAGTCCCGACGCGGTGACTGTTCTCGAGCACGGGCACGCTACCTGGATCGTCACGTGCCCGTCCTGCCACAAGGACACGAACCACACCTGCGACCTAGCGCAGGGCCGCGAGATGGGTCCGCCGGTACCGGTAGCTCCTCCCGAGATGCCTCTGTTAGACCTTGACCACGATGGGCGCGTGGTGACAGTCCCTGTACTTCCCGACCCTGATGACGACAACCTTTCCTTCTAGGAGCCTGCGTGAACATGCGAGTAATCCAGGATGTCTGGCAGGGCGACTCTCGCGAGGTATGCGAGATCTTCAAGCGCAAGCAGAACGTTCGCTCGGTCATCACTGACCCGCCGTTCGGCGTTGACAATCAGTCGAACATGGCAGTGACCGCCGAGGGCAAGAAGAACGCTCGGAAGATCGCCAACGACGAGTCGCCCGAGATTGCCATGGCTGTCTTTGCTGAAGTCATGGAGACTCTGATGTGGGGCATGCATGACGAGTCAGACATCTACGTGTTCACTGCTCATCAGGTTCTCGAGGAGTGGCTTCACTTTACTCGAAATCTTTTTGAGCCGATGGGGTTCAAACGGAAGGCAATCCTTGTCTGGGAAAAAGACGGTCCAGGTATGGGCGACCTCGAATCATGGGGAATGGGATGTGAGTTTGTACTGTACTACAAGCGAGGGGGATATCGAGGTACCGCTGCCCGTCGAAACAACGTGCTTCATGTCCCTCAGCTTAGGCCAGGGGATCTTACTCACCCACATGAAAAACCCACCGATCTCCTTGCCCAACTTATCAAGCACTCAACCCATCCAGGCGATCTTGTCGTTGACCCCTTCGGAGGATCCGGTAGCCTTGCTCGCGCTTGCCGCGAGACTGGTCGCTCGGGCATTTCGATTGAGTATGACGAGGAGAACTACAAACGGGCCAAGGCGAAGCTGGACAACGCCGAATCAGGACTCTTCTGATGAGTGAACTGGGGAACAATGGAACAGGAAGATCAACCGCCAGACCTCGACGCATTAGACGCAGCAAGCATCGCAGGTCGGCGCTTCGGCGTCTGGCGGATAAGGGATATCACCGGTCAGTCTGGCACTGGCTGGGTGATGTCTGGCATCGAGTATCCGGACGGCTCAGTAGCCACAAGGTGGGCGAACAGCCCACTGGGGATCGCAACTACTACAGTCTGGTCGGACATCGAGGAAGTTATGAAGATTCACGGCCATGGAGACGCGAGCCATCTGATCTGGCTGGACAATTCTTCGCCCTCGACTTCACCCTGTACCGCTACTACGTGAGAACGACGCCCCTCAGAAGGCGTCTTGAGATTCTGGAGATGAGCAATGGCAGATGAAGATGAAGTAACGGTAGAAGATGTCACTGAGGTGATCGATGCCGATGACGAAGTGGACGAGGGTGAAGACCTCAAGTTGACCCTGACCCTCACCTGGAAGGAAGGGCCAGAGTACTTCGCAAGTGAGCTGCCTGGCCTGAAGTCCAGGGCTGAAGAGATGGCCGAGTACCTCACCGAATCCTTCTCCGACAACCCCAGTGACCTCAGTGGCTTGCTCGAAGAACACGAAGGCTCGTACGACGTCAAGGTCGAGCCCCTTCCCGAAGGAGAAATCTGAAATGACCACGCCCCCTTCTGTCCCGATGCCCCCGACTGGCCCGATGTTCACAGGGCTGGACGACCTGGGAGACGATGACCTGGCCGGACTCGCCAGCAACCAGGACAGCCCCTTCGAAGACCCCGACTTCGTGGTCGGAGGGGCGGCTCTCCCTGAGGCCAGCCCGGACACGGCCTCCAACGAGATCGAGCCTGGCGTTCCGGCGACCGCCGAGGAGCCCAAGAAGAAGTCCCAGCGCACCTACACGCCGCCCACGATCGTTGACTGGTCGAAGGCCACTCCGCGGAAGGAGGACGACTTCGCGCCGACGCCAGTCGGCATGGCGGGAGTCTCGCCCGCCATCGTCTCCATCAGGGACTTCCTGAACAACGCACGAGAGAACGGCTGGTGGGGCCTGTACTACCCAGTGATGGAGTACACAAACCGCAACTCTGCACAGTCGTACGTGACCAAGGTCAACACCTGGCGCAAGGGCAAGACGAACGTCTTCGGCGTACGAAACGGCGAGAACATCATGGCCAAGTGCGAGCGCCAGGGGGACAAGTTCGTCCTCTGGGTTGGCCTCATGCAGGACCCAGGCGCCATCGGCGAGGTCACGCCGCCCTTGACTACGCCAGCGGCTGAATAACTGAGCCGTCCCACCAGCCCTTCAGGGTTGCTGGCAGAATAGTTGTGCCGTCCGCATCCAGGACCCCCTTCAGGGTGGCTGCAACGGTTCCACCTACTCCGTCAGCAACCCTGATTGTCGCTCCAGCTAGAGTGCTCCAGCTGTATCCCATCGCGACCCTCGGAGCCATGGCGGGTGCAGGTGAAGTTGCGCCGGGAGTGTTCATCAGGGTCTGAATCGTGTTCGTGTCCAGTGCTAGATCGTAGACTCGAACGTCATCGATCGTCTGACCTGCCGACAGGTTACTGAAAATCCTGATGACATCGGCATCCGCTGCAATGCCGCCCGATAGTGCCTGCGCCGTTACCTGCAGGTGGTCGGTGAACATGAACATGTGGTTGCCGATGGTGGAGCCTGACGAATTGATGGGCGATCCAAAGCCGGATACTCCAGGCATCTGAACGCCGCGACCGAGCAGGGGATCGGTGTCGTCCAGGACGCCGATCGACAGACAGTAGTCTCCTACTGCATACCCACCGACAGCGGACACCTGAGCCGAGAAGCTAGTTCCAGCTGTAACGTCCGACCCGAACAGTAGTAGCGAAGGCTGCCAGGCAACGCCTGTCGGTGGGCGGTAGACCACGCCACTGCCCATGACGTTGATAGCGCCAGGCACATCAATCAAGATGTCGCCCAGGGGGTCGGTGATGACCTTCTCCCAGACGCCGATCCGCATTGCGCCAGTACCCACGCCATCGGCACCTCCACCGACTACGCCCATGCCGAGGAAGTTCCAGGGCTCAGGATCGGTTGGAATGGCGGGCGCTAGCTTGTTGGACGACCAGATGATGACCTTGTCGCCAGGCAGAATTCCAACCGGGGGAGTCAATGTGACACTGCCGACACCCTCCTGCACCTGGAAGTAGTCGATCAGTGTCGGCGAGCCAGTGTCAGTAAATACCCTGACCTGGGCGCAACCGCCCGTGCGACTGGTTCCCAGGGTGGCGAGCGTCAGTGCTGGAGCGGTCTGCGGGGACTGCAGTACGCCATCCTTGTACAGTCGAACCAGGGTGCCATCCCAGGCCCCGGCGTAGTGATGCCAGAGGCCATCTGTCGGACGCGGGATCGAGGCGAACTGTGCCGTGCCAGCGGAGTCGGTTGCCTCGAATCCGATCATGTCGGCGAAGTTGCACTTGAGTCCCCAGCGTCCCAGACCTGAGACGTTGTCGTGCCACTCGTAGATTCCACCATTGAAGGTAGCCGTGGACTTGAGCCACATCATGAGGGTACGAGCAGGCGTCTCGCCGTACGCAGCAGGCGGTCCATCTACAGTCGACACCGAGCTGGTCAATCCAGTACCGAACTTACCGGCCGGTCGACTGAGTCCTGCGGCCAGGGCGAAGCCGTGACCGTTGCCTGTGTCATCGACCACCGCACCTGATGGCTCGTTGAAGCTGTGCGCTCCGACAGGCGGGGGCGGAACATCTGGATAGATGGTCTTGCCCGCAAAGGTGATCGTTACGGCCGATCCGGTATCCTTAACATCAAAGATTCCATATCCCTGACTTGCCGATAAGGCGACGTCTGGATAACGACCGTTCGTAACCGGAGGAGTCCAGACCTGCGCATCCTTGTCCATCGGCGCACTAACCACATACGGGAAGCCTCCGTAAGGATTGTAGTTCCCATTGTCTGCAGCGAAAGAATGCGAGTCGCCGTGGATGTAGTAGACCTTCACGGCATTGCTGGTGATTACGTCAGCGATGCGCTGGCGGATGGTGCTATAGGTCTGCCAGTTGTCAGTGTTGCCGTCGGTGACTGGAGCGCCGACCCACTTGTTCTCGTGGATCCAGATCTTGATTGGATAGGTCGGGTCAGTCAACTGTCCGACGAGCCAAGCTTCCTGCTCTGCGCCGAGGTTAGTCTTGGATGCGTCGTCAGTAGCTGCCTTGGCTGACGAGTATCGCCGGTGATCCGTGCGGATGATCAGGCAACGTCCTACTGGGAAACTGAAGTAGACAGCCGAGCCACCCGAGTCTGGTAGAGTAGGATGTGGGAAGACGGTGCGATAAGCTGCTCCAAAGGCTGGCCACCCAGGGTAAGTTCCGTCACAGTTCGATCCGCATCCGTCCACGTCAGAGTTGCCGTAGTAGAACGCGAGCTTGCGATAAAGCTCGTGCTGACGGGGGGAGTTGCTGAGTACATTCTCAAACTCCTGACGACGGACTGGCCCTAGGTTGGGCGCCGAGCCTCCACCGCTATAGATGTAGTGGAAGTCTCCATTATGAAGGAAGAACAGAGGCTTGCCGTAAGCACCCTGGGCGGTACGAATCGAGTCAAAGATCCTGTGATTCGAGTTCGTGTTCGCGCACGAGGTAGTAACGAAGGTGAAGTTTGTAGCAACGCCAGGCGTGGGCATCGTCTGGATCTCGCCCTCGAGGTTTGTCTGTCGCACCCCGTCGAGCTTGATCCGGTAGTAGTACTGCGTTCCGGCAGTCAGGCCAGTAATGACCGGCTTGCACCAGCCCCTGCTGTCAGGAATCAGGAACAGCATCACCGAGCCACCGTGCGTCTCGGTGAACGCCTGGACCGCAGTGTAGGTGTGAGCTGCCAGAGTCACGGCACCGTTGGTGTCTGCGATCTGGATGCCAGTCCAGGGGGACGTCGAGGGGCTGGCCGAGTTGTTGAGGTCCAGTCGCTCGGTCATTCCTGCGTCGGGAGTCCACGAGATCGCCTTGTTGCCTGACGTTGAGGTTCGCGACCAGGTGAAGGCAGCAGCCCAGCGAGTCGTGTTGTTCGGAGTCAGAGTCGGTGTGGCGTAGCCGGTGCCTGCTGTGTGCAGGTTGGTCGCCACTAGCTCGTCAGGCGTGACCGCATCCAGGCCACTGTAGGCAATCAGGCCGATCTCACCCTTGGCTGATGTCGGCCAGGTGACAGTGAAGGTCGTATCGGTTGGGAGCTTCTTGCGCCGGAAGACTGCGTAGTGCGTGAATGTCGACTCGTCACCCTCCTTGCGGAGGGTCCAGCCGGGGAGCGTCACGGCCGTCTGGTTCGTATCCAACACAACAAAGGCGTACATCCAGTCACCCTCGGGCGCGGCGGTCACATCAATGATCTGCGATAGGCCCGACGCCAGGATTGCGTACCCTGCTGCAACCCATGACGCGGTGATGGTCGGCACCGATGGAGTGACCGTCGAGCCTGTCGTCGGTGACGACATGTCAGCGCTAGCCGAGACTTCAATCGCTGCGGTGGTGGCACGGAGCGACTTGCAACTGACGGTAAAGCCGGTCGAGCTCTGATTGCCCCCCATCATCATCAGGAGCGATGGGGTGGTATCTGGTGCGGCTGGCGTGTACTGCGAATGGAAGGCTGGCGCCTTGGCTGGGGTGTTGTTGTACGAGTAGAACGACAGAGCTCCATCAACGTCGCCATTGACAGTGTCCTCGAGCGTAAACATCATCGCGTTGCCTGGGTTCCAGGCGGTCTGGTTTACGAGCTCCTGGACAATCGTCTTCATGTCAGGCGTGTTGTACGGCGTGCTGTCAGCGTTGACGGTGTGCGACCAGTCGACATACGCAAGGGTGCGAGTCCTAGACCTGATGTCCGTGTTGTTTGCTGGCACATCTGGGTTGGGCGCAAGGATCCCATAGATGCGCACCGGATCAGGCGCTGGAGTATCCAGGCCCAGGCCGGTCATCGTCAGGTGAGCCTCGTTGATCGTGGATCCGCGAGTGTACGGCACGCCCTCGATGCGTACGTACGTCGACCTGTCGTAATCACTGGGGGAGGGATCACCGATCAGGAGCGACGAGCCTGTCTTCGAGAACGTTCCGACCTTGTTCCACGAGCCGTCGTTGTCGCCAGTCGATACGACAGTGTCAAACGGCGTGAAGGTCGGGATCGGGACCTCGGCCTGGATGAGCTCCAGGAAGTTGTCTGCAACCTTCAGCGTGTCGAAGTAGCAGTCGCGAGTACCGGTGGAGGTTCCGATGCGGCCGAGCAGGTCTCGATCGTACGTCAGGACGGTCGGGATGACTCCACCGAAGCTGGTGTACGGAGTCTGCGAGATGTCAGTCTCGTCGGGATCGTAGATGTCGACAGTAAAGACAGGGTTCAGGATGTCGGCAAAGTTGCACCTGATGTTGATGCGGTACCAGTGACCGAGAGTGAACGTCCCAGTAGAGAGGAAGTTGACCGTCTGGTTCGCGTTACCGATATCCCACTTGTTGTCCGACTGACGATACCGGAGTGCGCCGATGACTGCGTTAGTGCTGTCGGCAGCGCGCCAGATGGCCGTGGCGCTAGACGAGATAGACAGAGGCTGCCAGTAGAAGGAGACGGAGTGAGTGTCAGCTACCGCACGAGGCCAGCGAATGAAGTCAGACGTTGTCGCTGCAGCGCCTGTGTACATACCTCGAACACCGTGCCGCAAGGCCGCAACCGCATAGGCTGGCGTACCGGTGACTCCGTTGACGATGCCTGACGCAGTGATCGTTGCGTCAGCACCAGCGTTGAAGTCAAAGGTACGAGTAACACTCATGCGTTCTTCTCGTATACAATCGTACCGACTGCGGTACCTCCAGGAACGGAAGCCCCATGAGCGAGGAGAATAGACGGCACCATGTTAGGCGCCGTGACTGGCACAGTGAAGACCACACCGTTCTTGTTCACCCCAAGATACGTGACTGATCCGTCAGCGTTCGTCACCTTGAGGATGTCCACCGTGGACGAGTTTGAGAAGGGGGATGCGATGAACGCAGACTGATTGTCGCGAGCAGCCTTCGCACGCAGCTGTCCCAACTTGTCCACGAACCAAGTCTTCGCGAAAGAGACTCCATCTTCGGAGAACCAGAACGCAAGACGATCTACCCAGCTGCCCTCGTCGGACGCATCCTTGACAACTCGAAAGGCTGCAACCGCGCCAGTAAGTGGATCAAGCGCGACGTTGCCGTTGCCAGTCTTGGAAAGCTTGGCGTCAAGTTCCGTCTGCGTGACATCCGGCACCGCCCAGGCGATATCCAGGTCGGTCGCACCGGTCTTGGTGAGGATCTGACCTGCGGTGCCGCCCGAGGGAAGGTCTGCACTCGAGCCGGAACCAGGAGGACCCTGAGGCCCACCAACCTGGACCTCGACCACTGTGATGACTGTCGGATCCTCAAGCGAAACTACAGTCTGAGTGCCGTCAGTGATTACTACCTCAACAGTTGCAGCCATCACGACCTCGTGACGTCGGGGTCAACAGAGACAACTCCGGAAAGATAAGTGAACTTCTTTCCGGAGGGGAAGGTGATCTCGAGGTCCCAGACCTTCTTGCCCGGCGTCAAGAGCGCTGTGATAGCAGCTGCCGCAGCAACAAGGACCAGCCCTCCCACTGCACTAGTGATTGTGCAGGTGAAGGTTAAAGCAGCCTGCGCAGCCTCGAAGGTTTCTCGAATCTGCGCAGCGACAGTACAGCCGGTCAAATCCACAGCTGCCATCGGGACTCCAGGTGGATTGCCTGCAGTGATCGCCAGGGTGAACTCCTTGGTGTCACCTCGGTAAATCGAGATGTCATACGGGCCGGGCGCTGTCATATGAGTTCTCCTACTGGACCGATATCTACCTATCCCGTGCGGAGTGTATCACCGGGGTCTGCCATAGGCTACCATTGGGACAACCCGAGTAATACCCTGCAACTCAAGGAGAGTATATGTCGCTCGATTCCGAAGATGGTGTGCGTGTTGTCACGCCGATCGTCTTCTTCCCGCCTGGTCACACGGAGTCCACTCCGCTCAACAAGGTCGCGAAGGTCGAGCCGGAGGGGGATGGGGAGACGCAAGAGAAGCCGTCCCCAAAAGACTCGTCTGCACCGGTATCTGCCAGCTCTTCAAGCGAGCCGGTCGTCCCCGAACTACTGCAGACGGGACTTCAATCTCTCAGCAACCCGGTTCCACCTGCCCCACCGGCCCCAAGCGCAACTGCGGTCAAGGCCAGTGGGCCGCTCAAGGAGAACGAAAGCTCTATGCCAGCTGGCTAGTCGAACTCGATCCTGAGCCTTGGATGAAGGACGCCGCCTGTTCAGGTATGGCGCCCAAGAGATCCGACGGCATGAAGGTTCAAGACGATGACATGGTGCCCGAAGAGATGGACATCTTCTTCCCCTATCGCGGGCAGAACAAATCGCCAGGTAAAGTCGTCTGTTCGCAGTGTCCGGTCCGTCCCGACTGTGACGAGTGGTCAAACAAGACCGGCTCCAAGGTAGGCATGTGGGGCGGAAAGATGAAGGCAAGGTAGATGATCCCTAGAACCCTCAGTGCGTCGTCGCTCAATACCGCCGAGCTCTGTCTAGCCAGGTGGAAGGCCGAGAACCTCCAGAGAGGTGCTAGCCTATCGAACAAGGCAGCCGACACCGGTACTGCAGTACACGGAGGACTGGAGTACTTCGTCGACTGGTGTGTCTTGCAGGAGCACATGGAAGATTGGAACCTCGCAAAGCTTCGCTCGTTCTACGAGGTGTCCTATATGGAGACCTTCCGGTCTGGTGACTTCGATGCACCGACCTTCGAGGACGGCTGGAAGCTAACACAGGTCTGGTTCAAGCGTACCGACCTGTCGAACCGGCGGGTAATCTCGGTCGAGGAGAAGCTGCACTTCCCCCTCAAAACCTCGATCGGCGAGATCCCCATCACTTACATTCGAGACCGGTTCGACGAGCTGAGTCCCCCAGACGAGAACGGCAACGGTGGCAAGTATGAGGTGGTCGACTACAAGACCATCCGATTTGCGCCCAAGAACAGCGAGCTCAAGGGGAAGATTCAGCCTCGTATCTACGCGCTGGCTACACAAATCGAGTATCCCAAGGCCGAGCAGATCTGGGTGACCTTCGACTGCCTGCGTCACGATCCAATCGGGTCAGTGATGTTCACCAGGGCCGACAACGTCCGAACGTATCGAGCGCTCCAAAAGGCGGCCGAGCGGATCATCGCCTGGCCGGAAGACCAGGATCCACCGGAGACACTCAACAGTGAGTGTCAGTACTGCATCCGCAAGCTCTTCTGCAAGACCATGCAGTCGAACCAGCTGTCACAAGGTATCATGGCGGTCACCCCCGACGCCGCCATCCAGAAGATCGCTCTGGTTAATCACCAGCTCAAAGCCCTGGAGCGCGTACAGGAAGAACTCAGTGCCATCATCGTGCGGCACGCCGAAGAGCGAGATCTAACCGAGTGGGTCCAACCTGACGGTAGTAAGGTGAAGCTGGCCGTCAAAGGATACCGTGGCATCGACTCTCGTATGGCCATGAACGTACTGGGTGCCGAGGTCGCCCAGAAGTACGGCAAGATTGGCATGGCCGAGTACGACGCCCTGATGGCTGGCGACGAGATTACCGCCGACCAGAAGACAAAGCTCAAGGGTCTCATGGTCAAGAACTACTCCGACCCCTCCGTGAAGATCATTCCGTCTATGCCCATGGGAGATGAGTGATGAAGAGGATCTACATCGCAGGTCCGATGACCGGCCTGCCTGCATTCAACAAGCCTGCGTTCTACGAGGCCGAAGAGCACATGCGCCAAGACGGCTGGATCACCTCGAATCCGGCGAGCAATGTACTGCACCCTGGCCACCTACGCGGTGACAGCATCTGGCAGTATTACATGCGGGAGGCAATCAAGCTCCTCGTGCCCTGCTCGGACATCGCGCTGCTCCCTGGCTGGATGGACTCCAAGGGTGCGAAGCTCGAGTACTTGATCGCGCAGAACCTGGGGATGACCACCTGGGATTACCAAGATGGCGAGTTGTCCATGCTAGGCGCTAGGCCGTCCCTGGAGACAACCATCGTCATGGACACGGCATTGCCCGCAGGGGATGTCTAGATGGCCACGGGTAGCGGTACCGGCCGCGCCACGGCGTCCTGTGGGTCATGCGGTCATGTGTGGACCGTGCCCGCCGACGAAGACCCGAAAGAGTGCCCTGATTGCGGCTGGAAAGGTGCGATCACTGTCTCCATCAGGCGACTCCAGCGACAGAAGCGCAAGGACTTCTGATGTACGACGATCACGACTATCACGACGAGGGGTGCGGCAAGCATCGTCGTGACTGCTGGTGCAGGCGTAATGATCACGAAGACAAAGAAGACGACTGCACCTGCACTCACTGAAGAGAGCGATCCCCCTGCCTAGTCTAAATAGGCAGGGGGATCGCTCTCTTGCTCAGTCCTCGGCGAGCTCGAAGCTCATGAGGTACCGGCCGCCGTTCACGAACTTCTCGGCGACCTCGGGAAGGACCGTGAGCGATGCACTGAGCGCAGGCGTGTACTTCGCCCAGGCCTTGTTCCGCTCGTCCTCGTAATCCGCCGTGAAGCTCACGAGCACCTGATCGTTGGCCTGCTCGTGCACCTGGCACTTCGCTACGGCCGTGACCTTCTCTGCCACTTGCTTCTCCTAACTCTGGACGCAGTCTGCTGGCTGCGCCTCTGCGACTATGGTGCACTTCATTGTTACCGGCTGCATCAAGGCATCCATGAAGGTGAACTGGAAACTGAACGGGAAAGTATCCGCGCCAGGAGGACCAGGGACCGTGGAGTCAGCGCCAGGCTTACCCTCCTTGCCATCGGGGCCGGGAACCGTGGAGTCCGCTCCCGGCTTGCCCTCTTTGCCGTCGGGGCCTGGGACGGTGGAGTCAGCGCCAGGCTTACCCTCTTTGCCATCAGGACCGGGAACAGTAGACGCCGCACCTGGCTTACCTTCTGAACCTGACGCTCCGATGCATCTGGAAGGCTCAAGTAGACATGCTGGCGAGTTTCCCGGCAAACCCTGCCTTCCCTGGATCCCTGGCGGACCTTGAATGCCCTGGATTCCTTGCGGGCCCTGGTTGCCCTGATTGCCGGGGATGCCCTGCTGTCCGATGATCTCCTTGGCTGGAGGAGCTGCTGGCTCCTGGCACTTGGGATCAGACTTCTTCACGGTGGGCCGAGAGCAGTATTCCTGCTGGCCTCGCAAAGTGTCGACAGAAGTGGCAAGCTGATCGATCGCCTGGTTCTGCCTAAGAAAGAAGATGAAGCATACAGTCCCCCCGACAGCAAAGATCAAAAGCCCCGCGATCAGTGCTGCCGCTGCATTCTTTCGTTCCTTGCGACGGTCGTGCTTGATCTGAAGAGTCCGATCGCCTAGACCCTCGATCCGGGGATCCTCTTCACTCATAGCAGTTCCTTCCTCATAACCTCCATGTCCATAGGCGTTCCTCCCAGGGCAATAATCTGAAGGCGATACCGGACAGCTTGCTCCATCAGAAGATTCGCCAAGCGAGCCTTCTCGTCTCGTTCAGCTTCAGCTTCATTTGCGCGAACCCTCTGAGCCTTGCTATCCGCGTTCAATCTCACGATGATCTTGTCATCGTCTTCGATGTCACCACGCCGCCAGGCGCGAACAGCAAGGACGATTCCATACAGACCAGTTCCGCCACCCAGCGTCATGACAACGGTAATGAGGGCGGTAACGCTGTCAAGTCCCCCGATCAGGACGACATTACTCATTGGCGGTCCTTCGGCGGAAGTTTCGCTGGATTAAAACAACCCTCCCAGCTTCTACTAGTCTTCCGACTAGCCCAGTGGTAGCTGCTGCGAAGACCAAGGAGAGGAACAAAACAGCCCCAGGCTGTTGCGAACTACCCAGGCGCGAAAAGAGGTAGATAGCATACACGCCCATGGCTGACAGTAGGAACGGGTAGCCTACGATCTCGATGGCGTACCTCTTGACAACCAGGGTGCCGAACAGAGAGATCAATGAACCTCCGAAAAGAAAGCTATTCCAAACGACAAAACCGAAGTCGCCAAGAAGTGTTCGGATGCCGGTCGATGTCAGAAACAAGACTGCTGCGCCCGCGCCCATGTAGAGGAAATACATTAGCGAGGCTAATGGACGCGGACGCAGAATCTTGTTGTAAGGCATGAACTCAGGCACACTTCCGGCAGGGTGTGACTCGGCAGACATAGATCCTCGCTAACCTGATGATCATGAAGTGCACCCTACGGCAGTCCCCGTGTCGAGTGTTACGCGGCTTGCGGAGTCTCCAGTACAGTACCCACTGGAAGACTGACCTCGTCGGCCGTTACCTCGTTGGCCGCAGGCCCCGCGATGACGCGACCGTCGTCAGTCACCTTGGAGACCGTGGTCTTCCAGGGTGTGACCTGCTTCGTGGTCGCGTAGCTGAGCATCTTGGTAGCGACCATCCCGACAGCCGCTACCACTGCGACCACCCACGACGGGACGCCGTCGATCAGAGCGAGCGCTCCGACGACAGCAGTACTTCCGGCCGCAACCCAGCCGAGAACCTCGACCGGCTTCGACTGACTCACCATGCTCGACGGGAGCTCTGGAAGGGCCATCAGGCCACGACCTTCCAGTTAGAGCGACGGGCCAGCTCCTGCAGCGTGATCTTGCCGGGGATGCCGTCAGCCTTCGTCCCAGCATAGCCGAGGTGGCGCTGCCAGAGCTGGTAGACGGTCTTGAAGCTGTTCTCCGGCTTGCCGAGACCCATCTTGAGGAGACGGCTCTTGATCGTCGCGACCTGCTCACCGGTGCCAGGCTTGTACTTCCCGGTACCGTGCTCAGCGTGATACTGAGCAGCCGACAGGCTGACCACGTATGGCTTCGCTGGAGGCTTGACGTCGCTCGGCTTCGGAGTGAACTCCGCGAGGCGCACGCCGTTCACGTCTTCCGTCCAGCCGAGGTAGGTCGCACCCCAGCGCGACTTGATCGTGCTGATCGTGACGCGGCCGACAGTGCCCGCACCGTTGATGTCGGTCGAGATGCAGTAGCCGTTCCCGTCCGAGATGGCGATGTGGCCGTACTGGCCGATGCGCCAGAAGACGAAGGCTCCACGCGGGGGCACTCCGCCAGTGTGCTTGAACTTGGCGTTGTTCCACGCCTGGATCGCACTCCCGTACTTCATCGGGATGCCGTACATCGTCCGACAGAACCGGAGGCACTGGCCCTTCCAGCCCGGCGTGGGCTTCCTGATCTGCAGGACGCAGTTGGCGATCGCCTTACTGATCGAGTTCAGAGCCATCGTCCTGCACCTCCGTCTCTACGAACGGAGCATCGATGTGACTCGAGTCAGCCAGCTCCCCATTGGGGGCCTCGTCCTCGAAAGGATCCGTTGCGGGATCGTACAACACTTGCGGATCGGGCGTGTCACTCATTGGACCTCCTTGTGTCCTTATATGGCACGCACACAATAAGACACAAAGGATCCGCCAGGCAAGCATTGTCCGCTAGGCCGTGATGATCTTTCCATTCATGATCTTGAGGATCTCACCCGAGCTTGCATCGGCATTCTTGACGGCAACCATAAGCCAGTGAGCAGGCACGTCGAACCTCTCGGCACCACTGTATCCGACAAGGCGAAATCGTGTCTCGTCAAACACGTACGAGGGGGCATTCTCAAGTGGCAATTCGTAATACAGTGCCTCGTACGACTGGGCCATCGTGACCCCGTTGGCAATGGTGGTGGAGGGAGTGAGGTCGGGGGAATTGTATCGAGGTACCGGTACACCTCCTACGCAGGGGCCGATAGCAAAGTACGAGAACTCAGTGTTGAACACAGGGCCATCACCCACGCAGATAGCCAAGAACCGCACAGTCCAGGTGAAGTTGTTGGTAGCGAAGGCGACTGTTCCACCGCCTGTAAGGCTCATCTGAAGTCGGTGCATCCACTGTGTCATCTCCCAGCCGTAAGTGGATAGCACGTCACTGATGACATACTTTCCAGGACCGCCGGTCACCTGTACAATGTCGCCAACCCCGAGAGGCTGCTTGCGAAACATCTTGACGTCTATGGCAGCCGAGTCGCCATTCAGGATAACGGTTGCAGCCCTGTTGGCGCGATCGATCGAGACGACCGATCCAAGCTGTGGCTCCATCTTCTTGAGGGTCTCGCTGATTGCCGTCCTGATGATGTCGCGCATCCTCATTGCAGCCTTCATTGTACCAAGGCCCTGACTCATGCTGCCTCCTCGTCGCCCTGGTCAACCGGCGTGTTCGACTGTCCGATGATCGTCACTCGCTTACCGCTGCCTGACATCGGCCCGAGGGCCATGGGGAGATCGAAGTTGATCAACAAGAATCTCGTCGGCTCGTCTACACCTGGACGTGGATCCTGGAAGTCGATCACCTCGCCTCCCTCCAGCCAGGGGAACAGGACCGCCGAGAATCCTAGCTGGAAGTCCTCGAGCGACTTGATCTTCAGCATCGCATCAGCCGTAGCCTGGCACTGCTCGTTCGAGGTGAAGAACGAAGACGTGTAAAAGTACGTGATGATCTGCCCGAGGTTCTCGATACTCGTCGGCGAGGCAGGGTTGTGGTTCTCTGCAATCGCCTGGTAGATCACGCCATTACTGGCATCGTCCTGGTTGTCTCCGGTAACGACAACCTGGTTGTAGATCCTGGCGCTAGAAGACTTCTTGCTGTAGGTGACCAGGTTACCGCGAGAAGCGTCGGCAGATAGCACCAAGCCAGCGGGGGAGAGTACTGGATCGCGGAACGGGCGGGTAGTAAGGAACCCATCTGGGCTGAAGAATAATTCCACATTGTGTGAGTCGCACAAACTCTTCAACCCTTCCCACCGGGCAGTCGTCCGGTCGAAAGTCGCTAGGGCTTGAATCGGGATTCCACCAGAGCCAAGCTTGAATTTCTTGATACCGCCGTTGGTCGCGATCGTCTTTACTGTCGCATCCAATGAGGACCCCTGGGGGAACGAGGTAGCTTGCGAGAACTTCGCGCTCAAGAGCTTCTTGGTGTAGTCGCGTCCCGTGATCTGTAGGTGCGTAGGGAAGTGCGCTTCGGAGATGTCGTCGATCATGAACTCGCCGGTCTGGGTTTCCCATTCGTACACCTTATCTTTCGCCTCGACCCACGCCAGTCCAATGCTCGTGAGGTTCATGAGCTGGACGTTGATGGACCCGTTGTAGCTGGTTTTGAAGTTGTTGTGGAACCACCGAGTATCACTGTCGGACTGGTAGGCCACTACCGAGTGCGTAAGCGTTGCTCCGCTAAGGTAGCTTGCAAGGCTCTTTGTCCGGTTGCTGATTCCAGATAGGAGATCACCGGAGATGGCGTGACTGTCAGTCCAGGCAGACCATCCGGCACGGAATCGATTGTCACCGATCGTCTTGGCCTGGAAGGGATTCGCAGCCGGAGATCCAACTGTAGTGATAGCTCCATACCAAGGCGCAGGGTAGGTTGCGAGGTGGTTGCCCAGCTTATCTCCATACGAAAAGACATTTGTACCCGCATTGAAAACAAGGGCGAGGATGCCTCCATACACAGACCTACCAGCAGTTGTGATACCTGCGACGACGATGTCGTATCCCTTGACCTGGCTAAGATACGGGTATAGGTTTGGGTCTGTCCCAGTATATTCTGGGAACGTGTCCACGTTAGTGTATCCGAAAGTACGGAGTAGTGGTAGGAGGTCGGCCGTCTCGTCCCAGAGAAGAGCCACTCGCGGTAGGCGGTCCTGACGCGTATACCTGAATCCACGGTAAGTCTTGATGATCTTGTCATACCAGAATCCGGTTGGGTCATGGCGAAGGACTCCATCCTTATTGTCAAGGGTTAGGTCCAATGATCGCCGTTCATCCCGGGAATAGTCAACCGAGATCGACCCACCGATAGCACGCGGAACATCATCCGAGGGGAGCCACAGAGTCTCGGCATCCTTCTCGTAGATCTCCACGCGCCGCGAGACGTAAGTGGTTCCGCCCAGGACGGCGTCTAGCAGATCCCGGTTGACTGTCGGCATTAGAAGTCCACCTCCTGGTACGGGATGGTGATGTCGGAGAACTCCGACACTCCTACGCCCGCAATGCGTCCGCCTCCGATGTTACCAGGGGCGATCTTCCAGATGTCACCAAAGGGGTTGCGGAGGTATAGGAAGCTCCGCTCGTTCTTCAGGGTCGAGAGCGCCTTCGCCTGCTGGCGCGCAGTGTAGAAGCCGGTCGTACGGCTCGCCGAGTCATCCTGGGTTGCAATCCATTCTCCGCCGTACTGATTGCCGTCGAAGTAGGGAGTGAAGGATCCAGTCTCGAGCTGTACTCCGGCGACGAGTAGCGTCTGGTCGCTGGTGGTCGCCCCGCCGATGCCGTTGACTCCGATGGAGATCTCGATGTCGGTGACTGTTATGGCGAGAGCAACGCTCAGGCCGTAACGCTTCCAGCCGTACACGCTTGTCTCGAGAAGACTCGGTGCGATGTAGCCCGAATCCGTGATCTGCGCGGCGGATGCATCGAGCGTACGTAGCCGCAGGTGGGTTCCGTGTGACGGATCGATGGTCTCTGCAACCCAAAACGACACGTAGGCCGACCCATTCCACAGCGGCTCTACGCGAATGTCTCGAACGGGTACAGTTGTCTTGACTCCCGCCCGTGCCGACGTGGCAGGACCGATGTCCTGGATGTCAACCTTGCAGATCTCGAGCTTGCCGGTCGGCGAGGGAACACCAGGCGATTCGATTCCAGTCAGGATACTTGCCACCGTACCGGCCAGGTAGGTAGACCACCGCGACGGAGCCGACGAGTCAGCGTCCTTGCGCGTAAGTGTAGGGTTGAGTACGAAGTTCGTACGCTCCTTGCCGGTCAGGAACCGGTCACGCAGATGCACACTCAGGCTGCCCTGGTAGCCGAGGCGATCGCCGTACTCAACCTTGGTTCCACGGTTGAGCAGGTGATAGTTCTCCTGCTCGAACTCCTCGGTCGGGTCATCACTCACGACCTGGTAGAGCGGAATACTGAGGTCAGCAGGATCAGTCGGATGAATCAACCAGTAAGAGGTTGACAATGACTTGATCGTAATGATCTTGCCAGCCTCCAGGGAGGACTCGATGATATCGCCAAACCTCTCAACCACCTGTGTTACGGTGTACTGATAGGTCTGGTTCGCGCCGACCAGGAAGTCGCGGTACACAAGATACGTAGCGTTCGGCGCAGTCCACTGCACAACGAGTTGCCAAGACGTAGATCCGAGGGCTCGTCGGTACAGGTTGAACGCCACGAAGTCTACGTCATAGCCTACTGGATTGAGGCTGGCGTAGATGAATCCTCGTGTGTCAAGTTGCGAGGGATCGATGGACAGGTTCTGCGGCGAGGCCGGTGGCGTCCAGGCGGTGGAGAACTGAGACTGGACCGATGCATCAAGACCAAGGCTGTCTCGAATGAACACGATGACCGTGTACGAAGTACCGTTCCGCAAGAACCCTGCCGGGATGATATACGAGGTGTCGGCTCCTGCAGCCCAGTTCGTGTCATACGTCGTCAGGTCGCCGGTAGTGATCAGGACTCGAAACGCTGCTTGAGTCTTGCCTACCGCCAGTCCTGGGTTCCAGGCGATGTTCGGGGATCCAGTGGTCAAGACTGCGTTGAACGCAGGCGAGGTGATCGTCGGGGCAGGCGCATCCGTCACATAGAAAGTCGAATACGCAGAGTTGGCACCCTTGACATCGTCTGAATCCCACAGCGCTACCTTCCAGCGAAGAGGCACATCCTTCGCGGTGGATGGCAGGTTGACTACGCCTGAGCCATCGTTGTTGCCCAGTAGCAGGACCGACGCAACCTTGCCAGTGTCGGCCACCACAGAGCCATCGACTGCGTTCTCGACGATGATCTGGTATGCCGTCTGGAAATCGAACGGCGAGGGGTCGCTGAACTTCCAGGTGAAGTTGACCTGGCCGAAGCTTCCGTAGATGATGATCTGGTTGTTGTTGGGCGCGAGGTTACCGCCGACCGGTGGGTGAGCTACGGTGAAGCTCTGAGCTGTCGACCAGGCGCCGATGTCACCATACTCATCGATCGTACGAGAACGGACGTACCAGAGTGCCTGCGAGAGCTCTCCGGGTGCATCGACCACTTCACTTACAGTCGGTGGAGTCACCTGCCAGGTGAGGTAGTCAGTATCCGGCTCGGTGATGATTCTCGAGTTGGTAGTGAAACCCGAATCCGACGCGACCTGCCACTGGTTCTTCTGACGGAACGGCGGGTAAGGAACCGGGAAGGTGATCGTTGCCGACAGGACGGGCCTGTCGGTGTTAACTGTCGTCCCGGTAGCAGGCTTGATGGCAACTGGCGCGGTCGCCTTGCGCTTCGACACAGTTTCAACGCGGTAGACGGCAGTCGTTCCGGCCTTCCACCAGAAGGCTACGATGTCAGCCTGGGTGCCGTTGACTACGCTTCGAGGGTGCGCTCCACCCCACACGGCTGACGGTGGCGCGCCAGATGGAGCATAGTTGTTGGCGAACTGCTGGTTGCCAGTCTGGTAGAAGATCTTCTGCTGCGTCAGGTCGATCCTGCCTGCGAAGCAAAAGATTCGAGTGACGGGTGGATTCTTCCAGGACCCAACAGAATAGTAGGCAAAGGTGTTCGTACCTCGCGAGTACGTGCAGGTAACCCAGTTGTTGCGGCTGACCGTCGTGTTATTCACGGAGCCATTGCCAGATGAGATAGTCGGTGGAACTACAGTTGTAGCCAGGTTGGTGGTCGTGTTCCAGTCCCAGACGTAGGTGTACCCGGTCCAGGCTCCTCCGTCAATGACTCCCGTCAGCACCCAGCGTTTGTCAGAGATGTTGAAGATCCAGAACTTGCGCATCATGTCGCCATAGCCTGCGCCGTACGAGGCGTGGATGTTGTCGACTCGTTGCATGACTCCAGTGGTCTTCAGAGTCTTGAACATGTAGACCACGCCGCCGTAGTCCTTGTTGGCGCTGCCGATCCGCTGCGCACTCACAGCGAAGTATGCCATGTTGTCGCCAGCGAATGCAGTCTGGTTTGCCGACACGCTGACGTCTTCTGAGTACGACATGGCACTGTCGTTGGGGACGAGGTTCTGAGCGGTCTGTGCGATCCAGGCGTTCGAGTCGTTGCGAACGAAGCAGCGAAGCTCAACCTTCTTGCTGCCCGCTCGCGTATCACTGAGAATCGCCGTGACGACAGCGTTGGTCGTGGAGGTACCCAGGACGTCGATGTCGAGGCGAGTGTACATGATCGTAGTCAGACCGGAAGTCCCTGGGAAGGTGACCACCATCTCAGCCGACCCGACGCTCCAGGTTGGCGTGCCTCCACCGGCCGCGTACGTACCCTTGAAGTACTGGATCTGACCAGTGTTGAATCGGTAGACGAAATGGAAGTTGTTGGAAGCATCGATCGCCATCGAGCAGGGGATCAGGTTCGCCAAGGCCGCAAGACTGACTGTGGCCTTGAGTACGAAGGTCAGTCGATCGAACGAATGGTAGACGTACAGCTTCGGCACGCCAGTGCTGTCTCCACCGTCCCCAGTGATCGCTGCCTGGTTCATGTCCACCACGGCGACCAGCAGTGAGCCGTCAGACAGGACGGCAGTCATCCGCTTGCCGATAGGAGCAGAACTCTGCTCAAACCCAACCGTCTTCAGCAGAGTCATTAACCGACCAACCCTTCCAGGTTATCCAAGAACGCCTCAGCGTCATCCCCAGACTTGACGTTCGGGAACTCAAACTTGACGTTGTGGAAGTTGTACGTGTTCGAGGTGCCACTGCTACTGTTGTTCGTCGGACGCTCTTCGTTGCGAGTCGCGGCGCGGGTGAAGTTCCGCATTGCGGTCCAGTCGGCATGCGCGAACACCGGCTCAGGCTTCCGGCTATTGTTTACCACAGATGACAGCCCCGGTGGCAACATGCCGCCGCTATCAAACAACAGGGGTGACAAGGCTGGGTTAAACGCCTTGCCCTTCTTGCTCAAGATATCGAACGGCGGGTCGCCGATCTTGCCACCGTTAGCGAAGCCAGGCAGGTGGTAGATCCCCGAGTTGAACAGGCCGTCCGTTGCACCTCGAGCCTGCGATCCGGTCACGACGCCACGTCCGCCTCGAGACTCAACGTTCATCCCATTCAGCGTACCGGCAGTGTGGCCGGGGCTACCTCGGAACCAAGCCACCGAGAACGCGCCCGGTCCTGGCTGGAAGATTCCACCTGGCATCGACCCGGTCGCAAACCGCCTGTTGTACAGCGGCTTGCCCTGGATGTAGTTCGTGATAGCTGACATGAATCCAGAACAGTCGTAACCCTGCGGACCCACGCCACCCCAGATGTACGGCTTGCCAACCTGTGACTGCGCCCACGCCGCAGCGCCAGCAAGTCCGGGGTTAGATGGCAGGCCACCAGCTCCGGTACCGCCAGACTTCTTCACCCAGTCGAGCATCGTCTTCTGCATGTAGCCGACGCTGCCCGTGGCGGTCTTGTTGGCAAACTCCGGCTCCGGGAAGGCGGCACCCGCCATCTTCTTTGCAGGATCCATGATCGAGTTGATCGCGAACTCTGGACCCTTCTCCATCCAGGACTGAACCTTCGACATACCCTTGTCGATGAGTCCGCCCAGGAAGTACCCCTGACCGCTGAACGCTTCCCTGGGAATCTGGCGGTTGCGGATCGCGTTCATCATCCCAGTACCGTAGTACTGGACAGCCTTGACCGGCTGCATGTACTCGCCAGCCGTAGCCCAGATCGGAACGTTGTCAGCCGTGGACGTTGGACTGTTGCCACCGATGCGGCCGCCCGCAGCAAACTTCGAGGGCGCATGTCCGCCGCCCGAGGTGTCCATTCCTACGCCGCCGCCCTGGGCCAGCTTCGGGATGGTGATACCGAACAACTTAACAACCTTGTTAAGCGGGTCGATAAGGTTGCTGTTGATCCACCCCTTGATCTTGTCGATCGGTCCGGAGATCTTGGACTGAATCTTGTCAAAGATCTTGCCGACTGCGGTTACGAACAGGTCGAACGCGGTCTTCAGTGGGGTGATGAACTTGTCGTTGACCCACTTGATCAGCGCCGAGATGCCGTGGAACCTGGACGCGATGCCTGCCGCGATCTCGCTGATCTTGGGCGCGAGGGTGTTCTGCCACCAGCCCTTGAACTTGTTGTACAGTGGCATCAGGACGTTGTCCCAGATCCACTTCGGGATGGTGACCGGAAGCTTCAAGATTGCAATCAAGGCCGCGATCATGAAGTTCAGGTAAGGCTTCAGGTAGTTATTCCATACGGACACGAAGAAGTTGTAGATAGGCTTGAGGATGTTATCCCAGACCCACTTGGGTAGGCTGGCAAGCCACTTGAAGACCTTGATGATTCCGTTGACGAGGTCAGGTACGATCGAGTGGCCGACCAGGACATCGTACAGCCACTTGAAGAATCCGACGATACCTTCGACAACACCCTTGATGATGCCCCAGAGGATCTTGCCAATGCCCCTGAAGATACCCCAGATGATGAACCAGGCGCCCTGTACGATGCTCCACAAAGCCTTGAAGGCAAGTTTCCAGTCCCCATTGATGATCGCCAGAACGCTCTGAACGAGACCCTTGACAATCAGAATGATGCCCTTGAGGACCGTACCGATCATCTGAATGATCGGGCCGATGATGTTGCCAATCACATCAAAGAGCGTGCGCAGGCTCATGAGGATGAGGCCGATGACGACACCCAAGATAATCTTGAGTGCTGGCCACAACTTCTCCCATGCCTGCTTCAGCGGCTCGACCAGATCCTTCAAGCCAGACAGCGCAGGTCCAACCTCATCCCAGAACTGCTTGATACCCTTCTTCGCACTGTCGACAATCTCCTTGAACGCCGGGCTGAACAGCTTCCACAGTGCCCCAGCGACTGTGGAGATGACGCCCCAGACTTTCTCGAACGGCTTAAAGATCGCACCGAAATCAACATTATCAAACATGTGACCAAAGAAGTCACCGAGTGTCGAGAAGATCGGGCTAACGTTCTTACTCCACCAGCCCTTGAACTCGCCCCACTTCTTCTTGACTGGCGCGAACATGTCGAGACCCTTGAAGGCGTCGGTCGACTTCTTCTGTAGCTCGGCAGTGAGCTTATCGATCTCCGCTGACTGATCTGTCCAGTCCTTGCGAAGCGCCGCGCCAGTACCGGCGACATCCGCAAAGTTTCCACCCTGCGCGTCGGCGAGTGTCATCGCACCGTCTGCAGCACCAGCCCCAGCCTTCTTGGCCTTGACTGCCTGCTCTGAAGCCGATGCCGCCGTGGACATGTCTCGCATCGCAGACTCGACCGCGTTGATCGCGTCCTTGAGCTGCGAGTAGGAATCGTTGAGCGCGTCGAGCTTTGACTTCTCTACGTCGAGCTGCTTCGCAGTAATGTCACGCGCTGCAGTCATCCGATCAACAACGGCCTTCTGTGCGTCGACTGCCGCGTTCGCCTTGTCAAGGGCTCCCGTGTACTTGTCGACATCGGCCTTGGCTGCAGTGATACCAGCCATGATAGTGCCGAACGGCATCTCCTTCATGGCCTTGGAGGCCAGTTCAATCTGCCGCGTCAGGGGATCGAACTGCAGCGAGTTCTGCAGGTCGAGCATCTCGCCCTTGCGCTGGAGCTCATCCATCGCCTTGTTGAGATCATTGAACGGCTTCATCTGGTCAGTGATCGCGGCCTTCTGCTGCTCAAGGCCGTTCAACTGATCCTGGTAGTAGCCAGTGATATCGCTGCCCGCACCGGCGCTGCGTAGGTCAGTCTGCTCTGCACGGAGCGTCTCGATGGTGCCATTCAGGCCCGCCATCTTCGACTGCAGGTCGTCGAGCGTTCCGTTGACCTGCTCCATCTTGAGCATCTCAAGGCGCAACCTCTTCTGCGCCTGCTCGTTAGCGAAGATCTGGTCGGACATAGCCTGCATGCCCTGGATGGGAGTGTCAGCCCAATCCTGAAGTCGCTTCTGAGCCTTGTCTAGAAGATCCGAATAGTTCTGCGAAATCTTCTGGAGCGCATCGAGCTTGTCCTGCTGAGTGTCTAGCGCAGCGTTAGCCTTGTCGAGGGCAGACTGCCAACGGTTGACCACGGCCTGCTGTGAAGCAATCGCACCCTCCATGCGAACCAGGTCAGCATTGAGAACTCCGAGAACGGTGTGCAGCTGGCCGAATCCACTGGCAAGCGCTGGAGCGAACTCCTTGACCTGCGCCATGTCCTGACTGAAGCCATCGAGGCCAAGGCTAGCAGTTAGCTGACCGAACTTCTTGATGACTGCATAGGCACCATCGATGTCACCCTTGATGGAGTCAAGGCTGCTGAACTGCTTCCTGATCTCCTCCATTCCCTTGGTGACGTTTTCGACCAAGGACGGAGAGTGGTGCGCAAAGGGATTGATGTAGCTGAACAGCTCATAGATCTTCATGGCGATCGTCTGCACGATCTTGGCGACCGCCATCAGCGCGGACTGCACACCCTTGGGAAGTGCGTACCACGCCTTGATGATATTCTCTACGAGGTTGTTGTTCGTGCCGCTCCACCAGTCAGCGATGTTCTGCCAGATCTGCTGGATCTGCGTACGACACAGCATCAACAAGGTGATGACTGCCGTGACGATCAGGCCGATCGGTCCCGTGATGGCTCGAATGAGCAGCGGGCCGATCTTGACGAGGCCAGCCAGGATGAGTGGGCCGAGGGTCGCAATGCGAGCTCCGATGGCGGCCATGGCAGGGCCAAGGCGAGCCGGGAGCGTCTTGAACAACAGGAGCAATCTGGCTGGCGCAGCTGCCATACTGACCATGATGGCAAGGATGCCAAGGCGGATCCGAGCCATGATCACAAGGATGCCGGTCTCCATGGCAGCAAAGATGCCAACGATCCGAGTCGACATCGCAGCCTGAATAACAACCATGCGCGTAGCGAAGGCAGACCAGATGGTCGTTACACCTGCAGATACTGCTGCGGCAATCCTCGGCAATAGACCAAACGTACTCATGAAGGCTACGTACATGGCAGTCCACACCATGTTGAGCGCCAGCCCAGCACGCGCCCAGATGCCGGTCAGTGGACCAGTCGCCATGCCGAGTCGCATCACGGCAAGAATCATCGGGGCAACGAAACTCCCGATCACACGAAGCGCAGGCGCTAGCGCACCCTTGATCAGCATGGGCAGCGCGCCGAACATGAACAGCAGCTGCGCCATCATGCCTGCCATGGGCACGACGAATATCCTGCCAAGTGTAGCTAGGAGCCACGGCCTGATCGGAAGGAAGGCCAGGGCTAGCGCAACCCGAAGGTTGAGCGCAAAAGTCCTGACGGCAAGAAGGGATGCAGTCGTGGCAGCGATCACGGCACCCGGTAGGGCCACCGCCCCACGGACCACCACGCCTACCATTGCACCCCATGCCGTACCGACGCTGGATAGCGCTAGACGGAATCCCCCCAGCGCCATTGAAGCGATGCGGATAGGTACGGTCAACCCCTTGCCGAACATCAGGCCGAGCTGGCCGATGAGGGTGGCAGTCGAACCAAAGTACTTGAGCAGCGGGCCGAACAGCGCCAGGAGGACCGCGAAGACCAGAATCATCTTCTGGACCGGGGCTGGGATATCCTGGAAGGCTACGACTAGATCCTTGATCAGCCCAGCAAGATAGATGATGTACGGGATGAGTGGCTGGATCGCGTCGGCAGCGCCGTTCTGGAGTGTCGTCCAGATGATCTGCAGGCGGCGCGGATTGCTGGTGAGGACCTTCTGAAGTTCCTGGTTGGCGATCTGGAAGGTCTTCGTGTCCGACGATGTGGCATCGAGCGCCTTCTGGTAGAAGCCGGTCGTGCTACCCAGCTCCCGCATCAGGACGTCGAACTTGTTGACCTGCCAGCGAGACGCGATGATTGAGCTGACAAACGACTTCCCAGAGTCCGACAGCCTGTCGAACTGCGTCTCCATGATCTTGAGGCGCTCGGCACCGTTCGCAGACTTCCAGCTCATGTCTGTGACGTTGATGCCCATCTCGGCCATCACGTCGGCAGCCTGCTTGGTCGGTGCCATCAGGCGAGACAGGATCGTCTTGAGCGCGTTGCCTGCGTTCGCAGCCGAGCCGGTCGCAGGAGTGAGGGCGGCCAGCATGGCAGCGAGCTCGCGAGTCGAAACTCCAGCGGTCTGCGCGGTGCCAGCGGCTCTTTCAAAGCCCTCGATCAGACCCTGCATACTGATGCCGGTCTGGTTCTCAACTGCGTTCAGCTGAGCGAGAGTCTTCATCAACTCTTCGCTGTTCAGCTGATACTGCGACTGAATGGAGATCAGTGCTTGCGTGGCTGCCGCAGCATCCATATCACCAAGGATGATCGCCTTCATGGTAGCGTCAACCGCCACCGCGAGATCCTTGCCGGATGCACCAGCCGCCGCCCAGGCAGCGGCCACGTTAATTACCTCGGCCTGGTTTACGCCGTAGTAATTACTGAGAGCCTTGAAGTTCTTCTGTAGTGCACTGAGCTCGTTGTTGAATGTCTGCGTGGCCTTCTGATTGGCCATCTCTTGCGTGAGACCCTGCTGGGTCTTCATGTAGAAGGCGGCCGCAGCCTGGGTGTCCCCGTAGACCTTCTGGACTTGCGTGAAGGCCTTCTCGTTCGCAAGCTGCCACTTCGTCGCAGCGCCCGCCGCGATCGCCAAGGGCAGAGTGAAGTTATAACTGATCTGTCTACCGGTCCATTGGACCTGGTTTCCCCACTTGGCCATTGCGGAGATGTGCTTGTCGCCGATGAATGATCCACCGGCGCTGCTGGCCCTCCCGAGCTCACGCTCAAGGGAAGTGACCTGACCCTGTAGGGCCTTCAGCTGAGCCTGAGCTCGAGCTGCCGCGACACGAACTGTGATGTTCATGTAGCCTTGCACAGTGGGTCTCCCTCGCTGACCTTAAGGTCCAGTTATGGGCCTCCACTGTGCCCGAGTGCAGGCGATAAGATAAACCGCCCGGCATCGCTCTGTCAAGCAATGCCGGGCGGTCACCTGCCCTTGCGCCCTGCGACTTTGCCCTTGGATTTCTCCTTGGCAGCTTCTTGTTCGTCGTGCCGACTCTTCACGCTCTGATACTGCTGGAGCCTTCGGAGGAACAGCGGGTCCTGATCCATGATACCGCCGCCTTCCGGCCAGACGGTAAACTGGGTCATGATCATCCAGTTGACCAGGACAAGGGCGCCGTGCCACTGATCAGGGATAGGACGATTCTTGACGAACAGCTCTACTTGCTGCTCGAAAAATCCGCCTCGGCCTCACGGTTGACCGCGAGCTGACGGAGCTCGCGCAGCTCGTTCATCTGCTCGTCGATCTCCTTGACCGACAGATCTTCCTGGAGGAACGGGTTGAACTTCCGCACGTCCATGAGGAGCTTGTCGAGGAGCTTCGGGTCGGCGACCTGGATCCAGGTGCGCAGCGTACCCTTGTTGAACGGGACCTGAGTGCCGTCCTTGTACAGGCTCCAGTCGATGACGGCCGCGCAGATCAGCGCCTCGCGGTCCTTCGCCTGATCGATGTCGATCCGCGTGTCACCGGTCTTGCGCATCGAGGTCATCTGCATACCGGCCTCGTGCTGGTACTGCGCCCGGTTGCCCTCGTTCATCTTCCGGATGACGAAGAACTGCTTGCCGTCCGGGAGGTAGTGGCGCGTGTCGCCTCGAGTACCCCAGTAGTCCTCGTACACGGTGACCTCGGGGGAGCGACCCGGCTCGCCCTCGGTGACGACAGTGTGGCCCGAGTGATCCAGGCCACCCTCAGTTTCGGTGTGCGGTGCAGTCATCCTGATGCCCCTTCTAAGGCTTTATGGATCTTATGGCTCCGGTCCGCACTGATGCAGCCCAAGACCAGACACCCTTAGGTTTGCGTCGTCCTGAAGACTGTAATGGCGGACCGGAGGTCTGAAGGATAGCATGGCACCGGGCCAGGGTGATGGCGTAACCCTGGCCCGGTGTGCTATCGGTACTACGCGATTGCCGCCAGGGCGTTCTTGACCACGGCTGTGCACGCGGGAGTTGCCACCAAGGGACGCAGGCCGCGCCAGTTGATGTCGTTCTCGATGATGTCGTCGCCGGACTGCTCGAGGCCGTACGGCTCCAGCGCCACCTTGGGAAGCGTGAGTACCAGCGACTCCTTCGTCAGCGGCGTACCGCCGACGATGTCCTCGTAGGTGGTCGCCGTGATGACGAGTGCTTCCTTGTTGGTCAGACCGCCAGGCACGACCGCCGCAGCAGCCCCGTTGACAGCCTTGCGCCACAGCGCCGAGTCGGTCGGCCGAATGCTGACCGAGCCGGTGAACTCCCGCGACTTGGCGGTCAGGTCGCCGATGAAGAACGAACCCAGCCGGAAGTCGTCATCCTCGAAGTTGTTCGTCATGTCGAACGAGAACGACTTCGCCGGAAGGCTCACGCCACCGTACGTGATCGAGATGTTCGTTCCCACCAGGAGGAACGTGTCGTCCCAGGTGGGGGTTGCATCGACCGTGACGCCTGCGGTCTGCTTGCGGGCGATCATGCCGAAGGTGCACATGAGGAACCCGTTGGCGTCGCACTCGAGGTGGATCGTGTTCACTACGGCGTCGGTGTAGTTGAACTTCTCGAGGCCACCGCCGATGTTCTCCTGGACAGCCAGGAAGGGCAGTGTCGCGTTGTCGAGCGGCGTGAAGGTGTGAGTCGTCACGCCGGTGGTGGTGACCGAGGCGGCAGAGCCGAAGCCCGCCTTCAGAATCGTGCACAGCGCTTCGAGACGAACATACGCCTCGTAGTCGCCTCCGTAGGACACGGCCCCCAGGTACGCATCCACCGTGTCGCGACCGCCACCGATTTCCGGGTCGGTCGTCAGAAGCTCGCGGTTCGGAGACAGCTGCCCCGACCGAAGCTTCATGAACTTCGAAGCGGTGTCGAAGGTAGCCGGGAACAGGTCCGGGGTGGCCTGGGTCATGAAGCCGACGGCACCGGCCTGGCTGGAGTACCCCATGGCTTACTGCCCTCCGTTTCCGTTGTCGCCGGTGCTTGGAGCAGTAGGCGGCGTCTTGGGCTTGGTCTTGGGCTCGCTGGCCGCCTTGGCCGCCGCTGCTTCCTCGGCCGCCTTCGCAGCGTCGGAGTCGACCTGAGCGTCGACCTTCTCCTCCGTCTTCGGAGGAAGACCGGCCTTCTCGTCCGCAGCGGCCTGCGCCGCCTTGTTGGCTTCCTCGGACTCGCGCATCATCTTCGCATACGCAGTCTCGACAGGCTGGTCGGCCTTCTCGGCTGCGGCGACGGCGGTCTCGACTGCGACCGCTCCCGTCTCCAGTACGCGATCGAGCTCGGCCTGCAGGTTCGCCTGCTCGCGCTTCAGTTCCGCAGCGCGAGTTTCGAGTTCTGCCTGGTTCTGCACCTGTGCGACTTCAGACTGCGCCTGAGCGATCTGGTCGCGAATCGCCTGGTTGGCATCGTGCAGGGCTTCCAGGTCTTGCTCGCTGGTTGGCATCTCATTCCCTTCTTACTGAGTAGCGGTCTGTAGCCAGAATTCCGTGATGGTGCTCTGAAGAAAAGAGCCTTGCACCTCATTCGACATGAAGCGTTGAGCTCGAGGCCCCCAGCGCATAGCTTTGTGAGTCCTACCGCCACTCGTGGCCATCAACTCGCCGAATGCTAGCTGCAGGAGCTCGTCTTCGTAAAGCATTGCCCGGATGCGCTCTGCCATTACAGCATGAGTGCCGATGGCAGTTGCTTCATCCTGGTGTTTCACGAAAGACTGGACGAACACCCGGTAGTCCTGCAGGGTGGGGATGTTCCTCATGGTGGGCGTCATCTCGAAGGAATCTTCGTCTGGCGCCCAAGTGTCGGGATACAGGCCGATGGCCTGGATTGGATCAGTCGGCCGGAGAGGTCGGAGGATGACTGTCACATCTAGATCGATCGCGACGGGGATGCGGACCCTGATGCGCTCGATGATGTTGTTTGGAAAGACATCCAAACTCGGCTCGATCACGGCGACCCCACAAAGAATGCCAGGGCAGTCATGACGTAACCAAGGTCAACCTCATTCATGCCGAGAACCGGACGGGGCGGGACTCCCCGTCGGAAGCTTGGATCACCCTGCTGGGCCGTCTTGACCTTACTCTTCAGCTTGCCTGACGGTGCACTAGCGGGGTGCTGCAGAAAGGCCCCCATCGGGGATGCTTGCACGGATGCTGACACGGAACCCTGAGTAATATACCTCTCGAGCTCTCCAGTCCGGACGTTGATGGGATGCGCCCCCCCGTAGCCCATCTGCTGCCGGATGACCTCCGTAGCAGGCGCGAGAGGAGTCCACTTACCAACCACGTCATCGCCCTCATCCTGGAACCTCTGCTTGGCGCGGTTGATCAAGTAAGGAAAGACGGTCATGGAAAGAAATGCCGTCAGGCCCTGTGGTCCGAGCTTCCGGTCGAGATGATCGATCATGTCACTGACGTACTTGGAATCACCAGTGAGGTCGATGTCGATGTAAGTTCCACGCTTGGCCATCAGAGGTACGGCCTTACTTGAGATCCTACTACCGGCGGCCAGGAGATGGTCGCGAACGGGTCGAGCAGGAACTCGTAACCAGCCTGGACCAGGCTGTGCGAGTCTTCGTTGAAGATCATCGGCCCAGTCTGGTATGCGCCAGCATTGGGGTCAAGGGGGATTGCGCCCGTGATAGAAGCTGCCCCATCCTGGATCGCCTTCAGCATGGCGAGTCCCTGGTTCAGCATACTGAGTCCGTATGCGTTCAGGTTGTCGTCTTCAGCTGAGATGGCAATGTCCAGAATCAGACGGCCACTAGCAATGAACTTGTTGCACGTCTTCAGCCAGAGCTGGGATGGCCGGTTTGCGGGGGTGTCGTCCAGCACAATCGGAGTCACGTACAGCTGACCGAGGACAACATCCATCTCGTCAGCGGCAGTGCTTGCAAACCCCGTGCCATCCCCGTACTGGGTCGACAGAGGAATGTTTCCGATGAGCAGGTCGCTCGCCTCGCAGTAGGCCATCCCAGTCTCCTGACTACTTCTTGTCCGCTGCTGCGGTCTTCTTCGCAGCAGCCGGAGCCGATGGCGCACTGGGGGTACTGCCGGTCGTGCCATCGGCCTTGACCTCGTCGGTCGAGCCGGTGCCGGTTGCCTGGTTGTTCTGCTCGTTGGCCTTGGCAACCCGAGCGGCAAACTCCTCGTCGGTCTCGTTGCTGACCGGCGCCTCGCTCGAACCCTCGTCCTTGCCGGTCATCGCGTGAGGCACGTTCGGACCCCAGGCCGGATCCTTGTACTGCTCGCGCTTCGCGTCGAAGGCATCCTTCTCGGAGATGTCCAGCGGCACGCCGGTGACCGGATCCTGGCCCGCGTCCTCGCGAGTCCACTCCTGGTGCGAGTACGCGACGTCTTCCGTGGAGACGACCTCCTCGTTGGACTGGACGGCACCCTCGGGGTCCTCGTCCACCTCCTCGGCCCGGAAGGGCTTGTTGCGGTCGTCCGAGTGGTTCATGTAGATGGGATCGACGCCCAGGTACGCACTGACGTCCTGCGGCTCGTCCTTCTCGTCTGGCTTGTCTGCCATTCCCTCTCTCATTTCTCGAAGCGAACGGGGGACCGGAGACTATCTCTCTCCAGTCCCCCGTTCTGTGATCAGGACGATCAGCTGGTCGTGCTGGTCGAGGTGGCCTGCTTGCGCTGGGTCACCCGCTGGCGCTTCGGCAGCGACAGCTTCCCGGTGCTGGAACTCGGGTAGCCGATCGAGGCCACACCGACTGCCTTGCCGAGACTCGTGCGACTGCCCCGGCGAGCCGTCGTCTTGCGGATGGTGACTCCGCCGCCAGTTCCGACGCCGGTTCCGCCTCCGTATCCCTTCGCCATGTTCACACCACCTGTTCGATGTAGCTGACGTTTGACCACGGAACGAGCATCTTCACGACACCCGATCCGCCCTGGTACGTGAACGCCACCCCGTCGGCCTGGAACTCGAAGTCGATGGCGGTGTAGTCAGCACCTGTCCGAGTGAAGATCCGAAGGTTGTTGGCGCCGTCTTCGAAGTTGACTGCGGTCAGGTTGGCACTCACGGGATGAGATCCACGTTGACTGCGTAGGTCTTGTCCATGTGCAGGAAGACCGGGAAGGCCTTGACGCCAGTGCCCACGTCGTAGCCCCAGGGGTCGGTCCGGTCCTTCTCCCACTCGTAGAACCCGGCGGTCCAGTTCCCCTCCGGGTGCGGCGCGGTGAGCATCTTGCCGAAGCCGATCTCCGTGTCGTCGAACTGGTTGATGTCGTCCTCCTTGGGGAGGAACACCATCTCGATCTCCGGCATGAAGCGGTTGTTCGTGACCGTCGAGCTGCCGACCGGCCGCGTGCGGTACACCGAGTCGTACTCGATGAAGCTGATCCCGGTCGCGTTCGTGACAACCTGGAGGGCCGCCGCCGGTCCCCAGCCGTCCATCACGTAGTTGGGGTCAGCCGTCGCGATGCCACCCGAGCCGTTCGGCACGATGAGGCCGGAACGCTGCGCGAACTTGTCCGACGCGATGATCCGGTTCATGACCTTGCGGCTGCACAGGACCCGGTCGATCCGGACGCTGTACAGGTCGTACATCATCTCCTGGACCGCCAGGAAGAATCCGATCGGGTCGAACGAGACGCCCGACCAGTCGACCACGCCGTTGAGGACGTACGACCCGAGGTCGTTGTCGACGTGCCCAGCTTCCTGAGTCGTTGGCCGACCCCACGGGACGGTGAACTTGATCTTGCCGTCGTTGTACGCCAGTGCGCCGGTGGCGATCGAGGTCATCGTCATCCACTCGAGCCGGTTGTCGAGCTTCCGACGACGCAGCGCGGTGTCCTTGGCGATCTTGGTCGCCCAGTCGTCCATCATGGACGTGACGGTCAGCGGGAGGGAGTTCGTGTCCCGCATGATCTCGAGGATCCGGTTCATCTCCCGGTAACGGGAGACGTCCGACGCCGAGTAGCGCGTCTTGTGCGCCCAGTCAATGATCGATGCACGGCCCTGACCGGGGAACACGTCGTCCTTGAAGCTCAGCTCGGACTCGGCGTCCTCGGCGCGTGCCGGGGCCAGACCATCGGTCAGACCCTTGGCGTAGTTGAAGATCACGTCATCAGACGCGACCTCCAGCCAGGGGGCCAACGACAGTCCGATGTGGTTGGTCGGAGGCAGGATCTCTCGCACCGTGCCGAGAGCCACCTCCTTGCGGACCAGGCGATCCGGCCCGACCTGGCTGGCAGCGAACTGCGCCAGTTGCGTCGGGTCGCCACCGGCGGCCGAGAAGGCAGCCATCGCCGCCGCGAAGGCGTTGATGTTGCCTGACGTGACGAGCTTGGTGTTACCCATTCGAGGCTACCTCCCTTACTTGAACAGGATGGAGACGCCCTTGCCTGCGGCGCCACCACCGATCATGGCAGCCGCAGTCGTGTTCGACAGGGCAGCTTCGGTCGTCGCGGCGAGGTTGCCGCTGTATTCACGGCACCACGCCTGGACCGCTGCGCACATGTAGTTCGCGGCGATCTCGACGTCTCGATCCATCGTCTGCCAGGGCAGAAAGGTCTCGAGGATGCCAACGATGTTCGCGACGACCTGACGACCGTCGACAACATCGGTGGTCGGAGCGACGAACGGTCCGACCTTGCCGGACTCCGCGCCCGACGTGATCTTCGCGAGGATGAGACCGCGCTGGGCGATCTTCATGCCCGCGACTCCATCGACGGTCTGAGTCCGGATCGTGCTGGCGGCCAGCGTGTACGACTCGAACTTCATCCCCTCGGTGGAGCGAAGGTACTCGTTGATGCCGAACGGCGACCGGTCGGCCACGTCCTGCTTGTTGAAGCTTGCCATGGGTCAGATCTCCTAGCTCTGCGCCTGCGCGGCCTGGACCTGGGGCTCGAGGGCCTTCATCTTCACCCAGGATGGCAGCTTCTCGATGTCGGCCTGCTTCATGTTGCCTCGCTGATGCATACGCACGATCGCACAGGCATCCTCGTACTCCTGCAGCATGTCGGCCGTCGCCTGGTTCGGCTGAGCGCCGTTCCCCTCGTTGGCCTGGTTGGTGTTGCCGAACTGCTGGCCGACGATCGGGTGAGCCGGAGTGGCCTCCTGGAGCGCCTTCCAAGCGGTGAACTGCTCGGGGTTCTGGGTCTTGGCCCAGACGAGAGTGGCCTCGACGGCCGAGGCCAGGAGCTTGTTGCCTCCCTCGGGAGTCGCGAGTCCGCGAACGAAGCTCTCGACCGCCGACGTCTCCGTCTCCTGACGGAACTGCTCGAGGGTGTTGATGTGGGTCTGGACAGCCGCGAAGTCCGTGGTGACCGCGCCGTTCAGCGTGAACTGCAACGGCTGGGTCACCGGAGCTGCGTGCTGTGCGGCCGGGGCCGCTGGGACAACCGGAACCACGGGCGGTGCAGCTGGCGCCGCCTGGCCGGTGGGTAGTGCTTGGGCGCCGCTCACTGCAGGTGCCTCCTTCTCGTCCATGAACACGTGGAAAACTCTGCCTTCAGGAGTCTTGAGCTCACTCGTGGCACTGAACTTCGAAAAGTTCAGTCCCTCGACCGCCGAGAAGTCGACCATGGCCACGCCCATGTAAACGGGCCAGAACATCGCTTCGTCGTTGGTGTGATACTCGCCGATCTCGGAAGACCTGTTGCGGTAAGTGCCGCTCTGCTCCTTGGCCTTACCTTCCTCGTCCGTGAGCTCGTAGTCCGCCAGAAGAAAGGTGAACTTCCCCTGCGCGATCTCGAGCTCTTCGGAACCAAGGTCGGTGTGCCAACCGATGACCTTTCCGTTGCCCTCCTGGCCGGACATGATCCAACCTGGGTGACCATCACGGACCGGGACATCACTGAGGATGTTCCGCTCTCGCAACATCTTGAAGTGATTCATCATCATGTCGATGTGGAGAGGTTCCCACGTCGACTGAATCCCCGCGCTGTCACGGAAGGTTCCGGAACGGAAGACCGGCTTGCGCCTGACGACGAGAACACCGTTGTCTTTCTTGAACATCTCGGTGCCAACGTCGGCGGGCGCAAAGCTTTGGCCGGAGAACAGAACTGTGTTCATCCGGTCGCTTCGGCTCAGGGTTGTAGTACTCATCTCGTCGCATACCTTACTCGGTAGGATGGTGCCCCGGCAAGCATTACGGATTTTCGTTATCCGACGCTTCTTCTGGTGCAGGACTGCTGATTTCCTCCAGTATGGCAGTCGCCTCTTCTGTCACTGTGACGGTGTACCACCTGTGGCATTCTCGGCAGAAAAGCTTAACCTCCCCACTGCGAAGTGTGACCAGCATGTGCCCGTAAACCTGCTGCTGCTTGTACACCTTCATCTCGATATACAGGCGACCCCGAGGGTCTACGCCGTACAGGGCAAGCAGGGGACGACGCCGACAAGAGCATCTCAAGTCATGCGTCGTCTTCCTGCTTGCGAGTGAGGTCATGCCGCTACCAGCTCCTCCAACTGGTAGTCCAGCGCCTTCTCGAACTCAGACATGAAGCCGTCGACTGAGCTGTATGCGGTCATCTTGGTTACTTCACCAGTCCACGAACCGAGTCGGCCGTAGAGGCGCTTGACCGCTGAGGCTGCGTCATCAACGCCAGCAGCGCTGAGACTCTCCGTAAGCCGTCGCTCATAGCCGAAGCTAGGCGTGAACCCAGACCCGAACTCCCCGGCATTGAAAGCCTTTTCAGCTTGCTTGCGGACACGTGCGGTCACGTCCTTAGTCGTGGCCCGTGGTTCGTCGGTTCCACGGGGGCCGCTGCGCCTACGCTTTGCCGGGTCATCGGCGTTAGGATCAGCGTTCGGGTCCGCATTGGGGTCAGCGGTGACTTGCTGGACCTCCTTCAGCGTCAAACCGGCCATTTCACCGAGCTCGGTGATGTCAGGCTTGATCGAGCCGTTGCCGATGAGCGCCGTGACGATCGCCCGGATCGTGTCGGCAGACTCTGCGCCGAGCTTGCGGAATACGATCTTGGCACGAGGCGCCCGCTCACTGAAGTTGAAGTCGACCATCGGACCGAGGATGTACTTGTTGATGTACTCCGTCCAGTCCATGGCGATCGCGTTCAGCATCCACTGATACGTCTGCATGTGGCCGACACCCAGGTTATAGCTGCCGACATCCGCTGTGCGAGTAACAAGCAGAGGCGTAAATAGTCCGAGAGTAATTTCCTCGTCAAGTCGTGTGATGTATCGATCAAAGTCGACACCTCGCATCTGAGACTCGAGGTACTCAATCTGGTAGTCGAACTGCGGGTTCGTCTCGTTCATCGAGGCGGCGGTGCGAGTGTTCGGCAGCACCGCTACCGAGCGGTTCCGGATCTGCTGCATGATGGCACCCATGAGCTGGTTGCCACGAACCTTCTTGCCCTCGACGTCGACTTCCTCATCGAAAGGCGCACGGCCGATCGGGAGCGGCTCACCGAAGCGCTCGTAGTACCTGTTCGAGTAGAGGTGCATCAGGTTCGAGAAGAACCACGGCACGAAGGCAGACCGCAGAATCTTCTTGCCGTAGTAGTTCCCGTTCTCCATCAGGAGGGGATACCAGTACGTCGCCTTCGTGGGGATCGGCTCATGCCAGCCGACCTGCCGGATGCCGTCGTAGATCTTGAGCTTCGGCTTGATGCCGTTCTTCGAAGACGCCCCCTCGACAGTCTTCCAGTTGACTTGACAGTCTTCCGGGATGAGGTCCTTGATCTTGGTCAGGTCAACGCGACCCTTGATGTTGTTGTTCTCCCACTGGAGAACATTCGGGGAGCGCCCAGCCCAGAAGGCCGTCGACTTGGCGCGCACAAGGCGCGTCCAGACATCCTCGAGGATGTCCTGACAAGTGACCGCGATCTTCTTCTCTTCCGACTCGACATGCCACGACAGCTGATGCAGCATGAACGTGAGGACCGACAGGGACGCGTTGATCTGGTAGTGATCCCGCATCGACCTGAAGTCCTGGAGCGTGAGCCGGTCCAAGTTGAAGACCATCGCCCCGCCACCTGGGAACTGTGTTACCAGATTGGAGTCGCCAGACCAGTTGCCGTACTTCTCGCCCATCTGCGGAGGCTTGGCCTTCTTGAAGGCTCTGGTCTCCTTTACGCGACCTCTACGGTCGGTAATGACAAAGTCTGCCACCCCAAGATCCCTTCTATTTTGGCGCTTGGGGAACAGGGAAGAAGCCGAGTACATCTTGGGACGGGGGGATCGGAGCCATCAAGGTACCAAAACCGCCGAGTGCAGGATGCATGAGAGCGTCGCCTGGTCCAGCCGCACCTACTGGCTGAAGATTATCTTCGCTGTTGAACGAGACGGACACTACTCCCTTCCTGAAGCTCCTGTCACCCATTAGCATGAATGTGACCGCCGCCATGGCATCTGCTACATCTTTACTGCCTGACGGCGGGTGATCGATCTTCTTTCCAGTATCCGTAAGCTCCGAGAGCTCCTTGAATGGGATGTTGACTGCCTCGTCTTCGCCCTTGCGGAGCTTGGTGAGATAGCGCGGGAAAGCCATGCGCCCCTCGTAGATCGCATCTCGAAGGTCCTCGTACGGGAGCTTGTTACGGTCGACAGAAAGGTAGTCAGCCTGATAATGTCTCTTGCGGAACTGCTGGAGCGAGTCAGTTGACTGAAACCCATCCATAGTGATGGTCTTGATCTTGAATCCGAGGTCGGTGCAGTGGTAGACGATCTGTCGGACATCTGCGAGCATGATCTCTGTTCCAGGAGCAGCCTTGATGCGCATGAGGCAATCAAAGACAATGAAGGGCTTAAGTTCCCCGTCAATCTCTTTAACTTCTCGGACGTGCCCCATCGCAATGCCGAGCGCGTCGCCATCACCTGAGATAGCGGTGTCGATGGCGAGGGCTCGCTTGAGTCCGTCCTTGCCTTTGAACCAGTCAAAGAACTGAGGTCGAGTCGGATTTTGGTCAACCGGGGTCTCCTGTCCAAAGATCTCGACCCATCTGTCCTGGCAGTCAGTGATGCGATCCACCAGCGAGATAAAGGGGTCATCGATCGCAGGCGGGATGCCAGCCAAGTCACGAAGCGCCTTCTCGGGCGCGTTCTCGAACGGCTTCTGGTAGACCACCGGGATCTCGATCAGATAATCGGTGGTCTTCAGCAGCGGGACAGCTTCCTTTGGCACGACAACCTTGCGGTGCGTGTCGTAGAAGAAGCTATTGCGCTCGCCGGTCGGGAGAAGGAACTTACGCCAGCCCAGCGACTCCCAGATCGCCATTCGGACTGTGTGAGCCTTTTCGTTCTTCTGCATTTCGGCGTACTTCTTCGCCGCAAAGCCGTCAGCCTTCTTCATCTGGCCGACGACCATCAGGAAGCCGCGATCTTGGAACCGAGAACGGATACGCGAGTCGATGGTGGTGAAGCCCTGCTCGGCGTAGTCCTTCTCTTCGGTCACCTTGTGTGAATCAGCCTCATCCAGGATGCCGCCCAGGATGTTGTAACCCTCGAAAGTGGTCTCCTGGCTATTGCCAGGGAGGACCCAGATCTCCTTCGGGAACCTGAGCTGATTCTTGAAGTTCGGGTCATACATCCAGGCGTTCATGAACCAAGGCGAGTACTGAATGCGCGCCTTGATATCACCAAAAAGAGTCTCCTTCGCCTGCGAGTCCGACGTTGACATCTGCATGAAAGCAATACGCGACCCTGGAAGGAGCTCATAGTAGTCTTGCGGATCCTTAAGGCACAAAGTGTGGTGGACCATGTATGGGATGACAATCGAGGCCATAGTGGTCTTGCCGATGCCGATGGCACCAGTAAACATGGCCTCTTCGAACACCGCTACGCGGTGAGGGTTCGGTTCTGGGCCGAAAATCTTGAGCAGTTCTTCCTTGATGCCCGGCCGCACACCCTTCTCAATATTCAGGTAGAGGGGGCCGAGGAACTCAGTGATGCTCGCCGGACGCTCCTGGAACCAGGGATAATCCTGGAGGAACTTGACGTTTCTGGCGATCGCGGCCGGATCGAACATCGGTTGACTCACAGCAAGCCGAGCCCTCGGTTGTGAATCTCAACCACGTGAGCTGCCGCGTCCATACCGTCAAAGATGCCGATAAAGATGTCATCGTCTGATGGCTCTGGATTTACCATGGCGTACACAGTACGACCCAGATGGTGACCTACGCGCCACGGCGCAACAAGAATGTCTATCATGGCATGACCTCTCCTGCGACTACCTGCTGCGAGCCAGTCATGAGCGCGAGCTGCTGCATGATCATTTCTTGGGTGATCTGTGCTGCGGGGATGCCCGTACGCTGCTGGATCTCCCGAACAATCTGCCCAACCATCTGGTTAGGATTGACCATCTGGACTTGCGTCGCGCTCGCTGAGCCTTGCCCGACGTTGACCTGCACCTTGGTGCCCCCGGCCCGCGATGGGTCGACGAGTTTCGCAAGTTTGATCCCATTATCGATGACTGAATTGAGTTGCTTGCTGACCTCGGGATCCAGAATCCCCAGGACTTCTTCATCCGCCATGCCCCGCTCAACTCGCTTAGCTTGGCGGCCGACGAGGTTACCTAGCGCATCCACGATGTCATCAGCATTACGAGTTCCGAACATCCTGGCGAGGTCCTTCGCCTCGGTCTTCGGCAGCGTGCACACCGAACCTAGGCGGTATACCTTACACCTGAGAGCCAGTGAGCACGTGTCGCAGTTTACCTTGTCGCCCGGCTGACCCGCTGGAAGTACATTGCTGCCTTGCTCGGGTACGTGAACCAGCGCGTTCGGGTCAACAGTATTAGACCCCTGTCGCGTCTTGAACACGACGTCCTTGCTGAAGTTCTCGGCCGCCCAGAGAGCGGACTTCATGTTATACCTGACTCTCTTGCCCTGTTCGTTGAGGTCAGGAATGCTCACGCCCAGCAGATGGATCCATTTCTGGTGCTGTGGGAATGAATGCTTGTTTACAATGCGTCCCGAGGGGAGCATGATCTGGTTATCCTTGGCGAGGTGCAAGGCATCAATGTTGCCTGCCTTGAAGCTCATGCCATACAGGACGTTGTACGAGTAACTGCCGTCGATGAACACACAGCACTCGGGGAAGTCGTTCTGAAACTCATTCAGACGTCGCACGATCGACTTGCCGACGCCAGTAGAAAAGTTCGGAAGACCCGTGATGACGATGACGTTCTCCTGGCCAAATACCGGCCGCCAGGCCGTGTCAATCACTGGGTCATTGCAGACCTCTTCATTCAGTCCGATCGGATTCGAGGCAAGCTCCTCGAGAATACTCCACTCCTCGCCATACTCCCACACGGGGTATACGGCACGAGGCTCGTCAAGCCCATGAGTGGCATCGACGTGGATAGCACTTCCCTGACCAATTACTAAGGCCTGCCACTTCGCGCTAGAACCCCAGTGCAGGTTACCGAAAGCCTTTGGGTCGGTCTTGGACTTGGTCATCTCAATGCGATTCCAGGTCACATAGAGGTGACCTACCTCGCCAATCTCACCGGCGATTCGGTTAGCGTCGCGAAACCAGACTCGCTCCATAGAAGTATCCGATATCTCTAGGCGTACACGGGCGTAGAGGTAACGGTACACGGTGACCGGACCGGTGGAAAGCAACGACGGTCCGACCCTCGCCTTCCCCTGCGAGATGTCGAACCGTCGTCCCCTACTGCCTCATCTGCCGTCGCCCGAACGCAGATTCAAGGAGGTGAACCCAGAGTAGTCATACAGGTTCCGATAGTCAAGCATTGCATAGCAATGATTGACATTGTTAAGCGGCTTCTAGTAACGTCGGCCGTGGCAAGCAGTCGTTTGAAATATCGGTCGCCTCTTCCCAGGAGTACTAATGGCAGAAGATCTCGCTATTCAACTCGCCAAGAAGTTCATCACAAGGCGAGATGTCAAGGCGATTCAGTTCGATGATGGCAGTTACTGCCCCGACACTCGCCTTGCGGAGATCGACGCCGAGAGAGGTAGTAATAAGCTGGCACCCTATGGGCCTGTCGGCTTCAAGATGACTCACCTCCAGCAGCACCTGACCGGCGAGCGCACCTTCGGTCACTACATGCTCGGCCAGGACGGCACGTGCAAGCTGTTCGCGTTCGATATCGACCTCGAGAAGGTCGGAACGTGGGTCTCCTTTAATCTGAAGGATGACACGCACCCGAACTGGCAGATCTACGAGGGCGCTCCCCGTGACGAGTGGCGTGACCGGGCGCACCCGGCACGAAACTGGTACAAGTACCAGATGAAGATGATCACTAGCAAGCTTGCCAAGGTGATCACGAAGAATCTTCAGATCCCCTGCGCTGTCGCTTACACGGGCGGTAAGGGAATGCACGTCTACGGCTTCACCGGCCCGCTTCCGGCAGTTGAAGTAAGGGAAGTCGCCAAGATTGCACTCGACGCCACGGGGGAGTTTATCCCAAGCCGTGGCGATAACTTCTTCAAGCACGTGAACGATGACCCCACAGGTGGGTATCGAAACTTCCAGATCGAGGTGTTCCCGAAGCAGGACACACTCGAGGGGAAAGATCTGGGGAACCTCATGCGTCTACCTCTGGGCCGGAATCGCAAGACCACTGATCCGACATTCTTTATCGATATGGGGGGCAGGATGACCGAGCTGCGGCCACACGCAGACCAGGCGCGGGTGCTCGAGATGGGAGACCCGTTCCGTGATTAAGAAGAGCTTCGATGAGTTGATCGAAGAGCTCATGGATCGTGAGCGGGAGGGAGTGGAAAATCAGTCTCTTGCGATCCAACTCAACAGCTCTGGCGGACGATGCGTCGAATGCGATAAGCGAATCAAGAAGAGGCATAAGTCCTGGGAATGGCGATTCGCCCCAGTGATCCTCAGGATGCACCTGAGTTGCTTTAGTAGTTGGTTCGCTCGCGTCGTACCTGACGCCGAACAAGCCATCAAGAATCTGGGGGATGGGCATGGTAAGTGACCTTCTTGCTAAAGCGCGTCGTATGCAGGAAGAAGAGAATGCCAAGCGAGCTGCTCTGGCAGCGGAGGCAGGTGTTCAAGCTCCACCATCCGCGCCTATGCCACAGTTCGATCCTGCACTCATCCCGGACACAGACTCACCGTCAATAAAGACGGAAGAGGACCTGGAACTGGACAGAATCCTCGATGCTGTCGGCATCATCGAAGCGTATAACCGCTGGTGTGGCAAGATGACACCTTCTGTGAATGATCGCAGAACTGAAGGAATCAAAATCTCTTGTCCAATCCCAGGTCATCGAGATAATGTCCCCTCAGCCTGGGCTAACACAGAGAAAAACGCTTGGTACTGTGGACCTTGCGCGCAGGGTGGCGATGGATACGACATCGCTGCATTTCACCACGGGTTCCCGGTTCCCGGATACAAAGATGGGGCCATGTTCCATAAGCTCAGGCGAGCCATGGGGGAAGATCTGGGCTATTCGTTCAAAGAGAAGATTGGAGGCGGTTATGACCTCGTACCGCCGGTCGTTCTATCTACACCTGTTGCACCCCCTCCGATTCTTGCGCCAGCCCCTAGTGCTGCGCCAGGGCCTACTGGTGACACAGCGCTGGAGGATGGGACCGCACCCAGACCACTGCATCTTGTGCCGCCGCCCGCACCGCTCGGCTTTGTTCCGCTCGCAACGGGCGTACCTCCGGATCTTGATGAAGATCTCGCACCTGTCATCAGTATTGACCCAGAGGTCGATGCGTATGACCCAGAGCTTGACTCGGACGCTGCGATCCCAACCTTCGCCTGGCGGGAAGCGCTAGCAGGCTACGAGGAGACTTTCCTCTACCAGTGGTGCGATGCGACTAGTTACGACTACAGTCCGGAGGAGTATCACCTGTTCAGCGGGCTACTCCTGCTTGGCCTGGCGGCGGGCAGGGATGTGGTGATGGGCGGCGACCGACCGGTCATGGCAAACTTGCCAATCTGCTATCTCGGCAAGACAGGCTCAGGCAAGTCGACCGCACAGAACTACGTCACCAAGGCGATCGGCTACGCGATGCCTGAGAACAACTTGGGCATCGTGGTCGAGGGCGCTCGTATCGTCGGCGAGGTGGCATCTGGCGAAGCGCTGATCGGAGAGTTCGGCAGCCAGATCAAGGGCATGCCTAACGGGGTGCCGATCAAGGGCTACGTCGAGTTCAGCGAGCTTTCGACACTGCTGGCGAAGTCGTCCATCCAGGGGTCCACGCTCAAGGGTAAGATTATGGACTTCATCGACGGCAAGCCTCACATCTCAAACACCAGTCAGACACACGGGCGCAAGGTAGCTGAGAACGCCTTCGCGGTGTTCTCTACTTCCAGCCAGCCGAGGGCACTCCGCAAGCTGCTAGACACGCAAGACCAGGCGTCTGGTTACCTGAACCGCTGGCTTTACGTGTCCGGCCCGAAGAAGCCTCGCGGTGACTATTTCGGCGGTGCGCAGATCAGTCTACAGAGCGCGCTCAATACCCTGTCAGGAATCGCGATCGCCTCGCAGAGGAAGAACCCGAACGACCCACCGGTTATTCTCGACGTGACGGCTGATGCACGAGGTGCATTCAGAGACTTCTTCGAGCCGGTAGACCTGATGATCCAAGCATCAGACAACGACATGATCGCCCGGCTCGAGATCCACTACAAGAAGCTCATGCTGTGCCATGCAGTCAACCGACGCGCGAGCTGGGTGGACGAGCGTGACGTTGAGTTCGTCGAGAAGCTCCACCCGTACATCCTCGCGAACTTCAGGCTCGTCGGCGCACAGATCGGGCGCTCGCAAGGCGAGGATCAGATCACGCGCCTCCTGAACTACATCCGGCGCAAGGAGAAGGAACTCGGCAGAGGTCCTACCCGCTCACAGATCAACGCAGCGATGAGAGCCAAGATGTCGACCAAGGAAATTAACGAGGCAATCAAGGAGCTTGAGCGTGCCGACTACATTGAGCCCTTCAAGATTGTCACAGGCAAGCGTGGCAAGCCCCCCACAGGTTACCAGAGTGTGCAGCATGGATAAAAGTTTCAGTCACACCCTGCTTGGCGAACTCTCGGTACGGCACGCCAAGCTCGCGCAGGATGCAGACGACATCATCCGCCTGGCCTGCAACTATACCAAGTTCGAGATCGTCTGGGACGCCGACCAGAGCCTGCACTTCGCCATATTCGAGCGAGAGGACGACGTGCAGGACTGCATGCCTCTTGATGGCGTGGACGCCTACATCATGCAGGCCCGGGACTTGATTCGTCAGCGCATGATCGACCACATCATCAGTGAGGTCGGCCAGGACGGGTACAGCCAGCACGGTTCGCGCTCTAGCTACGCCATGGGGTGCCGTGGCCTCCTATGCAGGCGGGCTCATCGGGAGGGAATGCGCACCCAGCAGGGCACTAAGCGCAGTCCAAAGTACGCCATCGCCGACGTGCTTTTGGAAGAAGTTGAGCAAGTCTTTGAAGATCACGGCGCTCCCCTGGCGCCATTCCTCGCAGATAAGGTCACCGCCTCGTAAGGATGTGGCCCGAAGAGACCGGCCCCAGCACCTCGAAACAGGTGTCTATGGGGCCGTTTCTTTGCCCATTTTCGAGTTTAAAAGATGCTAGAACGTGTAGATTCGTGCATGGTTTGGCAGATAAGGGTTTTCTTTCATTAATACAGACCTACTTTGGTATCGATTATTGCACTTGGCGTTCTATTCTGCATCCATATGAACGGAGAGTGACCACTGTGATAGCGCTATCATGTCAGTCAGTCGTGGTTTTACGATTAAGCCGGGCTGCCTGGGTATTTACGTCGCAATAACCCGCACCGGGTTTTTTCGGACATCTTCGCAGGTCACGGGGCACCTTTGGGGTCGAAATCGTATTTAATAACCGAGACCGCTTACTAGGGACAAAAAAGGGGGAGAAGGGAAGAGGTGTCACTACACAGAGAGTGACTACTAAACGTACGGTGCTGACAGTGCTGTGAGGCTATCTAAACCGAGGGGGGTCAACTAGGCCGTTGGAAAGCCGCTAAATGCCAGAAGTGGCCCGTGACCTGCGGAAACACGCCTAGAAAATGGTACGGGATATAGGTATGGAATATATATATAAATATAAGTAAATATACTTATATACTACTACTGTAGTCAGTCTCTTGACCTTCTCCTGTGGATGCCACGGCGATCCTATGGACGGGGCCTGTTGTGCAGATGAGTGATAGTACTATCATAGTCTCTAGGTCGAAAAGTTTGCTATATACGAAAAGCGCACAGGCGTACCGTACTGTAGCAAGATGTATGATAGTACTATCATGTTCTTAGTGCCAGAAAATTTGCTATATGAGAAAAGCGCACAAGGGCGCGCCGCGACCCCCCGGGTCCGAATTTTCTTTGTAGTCGAAGGTGTGTTCGATAGTTGCCAGGTGCAACAAGGTTGATTGCCCTCGGCATCTAATCTCGTTGCCAAAGGCCCCTATCACACGACCGATAACGTACATTATCGGTTGCCCTTAGCAACAGTTGCCTATAGCACGCGTAATCGTTGCCAAGGTCAACCAAAGGTGTGTTGTTGCTAGAGGCAACAAGGTGTTTGCTATTGGCAACTAAGTCGTTGCATAAGGCACGTATATAGATCTGATCGTTGACTCAAGCAACCATCTGAACGTTGCCTCATGCATGTATGTATCGTTGCCAATAGCAACAACTAAACCTTGTTAGCCTGTCACATACGGTAGCTAACGAGTCTATAACGATACTCACGTAGACAGTGTCTACGCCACCTATGCCAACACCTATCGCATACGTTGTTCCTACACACACGCATGTACCGACCTAGGGGCACACACACATGACCGTTCGCACACAC
>Ga0193742_1000190_pt1 | contig 45368 bp, 47 predicted proteins | sample L2c1metaG_FD_165511 | JGI IMG/M metagenome (GOLD analysis project Ga0193742, IMG submission 165511) | Soil microbial communities from a riparian zone of the East river system, Colorado, United States - L2c1 | ecosystem: Environmental > Terrestrial > Soil > Riparian zone | place: USA: East River... | reverse complement strand
GGAGCTGTCTCGGTGGCGCCAGCTCGCCGGCATCCTGGCCGCGGCCGTGAAAGTGGACACCGCCGGTCACGCGTCCAGCCTGGACCACGTCACGCGTCGCGCCGGACAGGTCGTTGTGGAGGGAGCGTCGGTCGGCTTGGTCGGCCATGTCGGACCTAGCCGGAGCGGGCCGGGCGCAGGTTGGCGATCTCCCGCGCGAAGAAGTCGGTCAGGTTCTCGCCCTGTTCGAACAGGCGCCTGATGAACGCGGCCCACTCCCGGACCGTTCCGGAGCGTGTGGACCGGATGGCCCCTGCGGCGAGTCCGGTGGCGTCGTAGATGACCCGATAGGCCACTTCGGAGCCGAGCACCACGACTTCGGGAAGTGGCTGCCCGGCTTCCAACTCACCGAGTGCTTCGCGCGTCAGCACCCGTATGCGTTCCCCGTGCCGATGCCGAATGAGCAGTGAATTGAGCTCCCATATCAGGTAGGCGCTGTAGGGTTTCTCGACAATTCGCACGCGATGGAACTCAAAGCCGTGCGCATGCACTTTCTCCTGATATTTTCGGTCGTCCTCCCGGCCTTTCTCGAGAAATGCGACCGCCTCATCCCAATTGCCTCGGTCGGCTGCTTCCCAGCTCGGGTTGTCGAGTTCGCGGAATGTCTGCTGGCGCTCCAGCTTCCAACAGCCGCGGCGGTCCGTTCGCCAGAACCGGGCGTAGTAGTCGTCCAGGTACTCGTCGAGTGTCAGGTGGTCGCCGGAGAGTTCGCCCGGCGTCGGAGCCTCATGCATCGGGTATGTCCGCCTTCGCAGTGCTGAGCATGATGCCCGGTATGATCACCAACCGTTCGTCGTGCCCGACGCTCACCCCGCTCGGCAACCGGTCCGCGTAGGCGTGAGTAAGATCCCGGCCGATGACAGCCACGTCGCCGTTGTCCAGTTCCCAGATATCCGGGCAGGTCGGGCCGTTGTTGCTCTCGCCGAGGTCCAATGCGGACTTACCGAGGCGCCTTTTGAACCCCGCACACGGATTCGCTTCCCAAGGACGTGGCATGTCGCGCTCCTCCCCCTCGAAGGCAGAACTTACATATTATCATCGGTGCACATGACTTGACCCGGTGCAAAGATATTTTGTAATCGCCGACGTGTGTGTGATTATTCAATTCTGGTAATTCTCGTTCGGGGGAGCGGTGACAGCGAGTGGTCACCCCCAATGCCTGAAGGACCCCTTCAGGGCGTTGAACGCCCCCGGAGGGCCCTTCGGGGCGTCGCAGACCACCCTCACCAGCGGCATCGGGTGCAGTGTTAGCGTCTTTGGTGTGAATGGCGGAGTGCTGGCTCGCCGGGCGGGGATCGTGGCCGTCTGTGTGCTCTCCCTGGTCGCCTGCGTCGGGTTGGCCTGGTGGCAGTGGCAGCGTTTCGAGTCGTCGACGGGCACCTGGCAGAACCTCGGCTACGTGCTCCAGTGGCCGCTGTTCGGGCTGTTCCCCGCGTTCATGTTCTGGCGGTTCCGCAAGCTGCGGGCCCAGCACGGCGCGGCCACAACGCCGGCACCGCTGGCGGAGTCGCTGCCGGGACCGACCCCCGAACCGGACATTCCGGCCCCAATCCGGCAGGATGACAGCGACGATCCGGAGCTGGCGGCGTACAACCGCTACCTCGCCCAGCTCAACGCCCTCGATCAGCAGGAGACGACGCGATGACCGAGTCCCCGGTCACCACCGACGAGGAGAACCCCGCCGAGACCGTCGGCGATGCCGGCGTCCGGGGCGCGCTCGGGCGCTTCCGGATCATGGCCTACATCGTCGGTGTCGGCCTGCTCGCGCTGTGCGTCGCGCTGGTCATGAACCGGTTCTTCGACCAGGGCCAGTACAGCGCGATCGTAGGCCCGGTGCACGGGTTCCTCTACATCGTCTACCTGCTCGCCATCGTCGACCTCGCGCTCAAGGCCCGCTGGTCGCTCAAGGGCACGATCCTCGTGATGCTGTCGGGCGTGGTCCCGATCGGCTCGTTCTTCGCCGAGCGCAAGGTCACGCAGAAGGTCCGCGCGGGCGAGGCTCTCTAGCACGGCGGCAGCTGCCGACGCCCTGAAGGACACCTTCGATTTTCGAGCCAGGGCGTTGAGTGACATGAAGGGGTGGCGATCAAGGCATTGCCGCCGTCCCGCGCGGGCGAGGGTCTCTAGAGGCCGACCCGCCGTAGGGCCAGCGCCACGAAACCACGCATCGACCGGTCCCAGCCGGGCGGCGCGGGTGGCGGCGTGACGTCCACCAGCATGTCCAGCGCCGGCGACGGCAGATCCGGGCCAAGCCGGAACGCGAGCGCCACCGCCGCGGTCATCCGCACGGCGATCGTCGGCGCGTCCAGCGCCGCCGTCAGGTGCGCGTCGACCTGGGGAAAGCCCGTCACGTACGCCAGCGTCAGGTTCGCGCTCGCCGGCGCCGCCGCCGCGATCAGCGCGTCGACCGCCGCCTGCGACATCGGGAAGTACGCCAGCAGCTCGGCCGTCTGCGCCGCCAACACCGGGTCCGACAGCCACCGGACGTACGTCGGCAGGTGGGCGAGACCCGCCCGGTACGCGTCCGCCGCCCACCGGACCGCGACCGCCGCCATCAGCTCGTCCCGCGACCCGTCGCCGGCCGAGGACAGCAGCCGGGCCGCCTCGGTGACCTCCGCGTCGGACAGCGCGTCGCCGGCGGCGAAGTCGGCGGTGAACGGCAGCGCCACGTCGCCGACCACGACCCCGCGCAGCAGGCTGAGCAGCGACTCCCGGTCGGCGGTGGTCGGGTCGTCGACCAGCGCCACCAGGAACGGCACCACCGCGGCACTCACCGGCCACCGCGCCCCCTGGTGGTACACCGCCCTCGACAGCCAGGTCAGCGCCGTGCCGCGAGTGGTGGGGCTGGGGGAGCGCAGCATCCGTAACCGGTCCGGCAGGTCGTTGGCTGTGCCATGAGCATGATGCAACCGCAGCCACGGCACTTCGGCCAGGCCCGCCAGGGGATCGTGCACATGGCCTTTCTACCTCACGCCCCGATACCGGTGAGCGACCGGACCTCCATCTCCTTCTGCATCGCCGGGTCGGCCGGCTCCTTGCTGAGGACCGTGCCGAGGTAACCGGCCAGGAACGAGATGGGAATCGACACGATGCCCGGGTTCGTCAGCGGGAACAGGTGGAAGTCCACGCCGGAGAAGATCGACGTCGGCGCGCCGGACATCACCGGCGACAGGAACACCAGCAGCAGGCACGAACCCAGCCCGCCGTACATGCCCCACAGTGTGCCGCGGGTGTTGAACCGCTTCCAGAACAGCGAGTACAGCAGGGTCGACAGGTTCGCCGACGCCGCGAACGCGAACGCCAGCGCCACGAGGAACGCCACGTTCTGGCCGTTGGCGAGGATGCCGCCGGCCATGGCGAGCACGCCGATCACCACCGCCGTCAGCCGCGCGACGCGGACCTCGGACGCCGGTTCCGCCTTGCCGCCGCGGAAGATGTTCGCGTACACGTCGTGCGCGAACGATGCCGACGCCGTCAGCGTGAGGCCCGCGACCACCGCGAGGATCGTCGCGAACGCCACCGCGGCCACGATGCCGAGCAGCAGCGTGCCGCCGATCTCGAACGCCAGCAGCGGCGCCGCCGAGTTCTCCTTGCCGGTGGACGCGAGGATCTTGTCCGAGCCGACGAGCGCGGACGCGCCGTAGCCGATCACCAGCGTCGCGAGGTAGAACACGGCCATCGCGCCGACCGCCCACACCACCGAGCGGCGCGCCTGTTTGGCGTTCGGCACGGTGTAGAAGCGCATCAGCACGTGGGGGAGTCCCGCGGCGCCGAGGATCAGCGCCAGCGACAGCGAGATGAAGTCCAGCTGCGTGATCGCGGTCTTGCCGTACTGGGCGCCCGGCTCGAGCACGCCCTGGCCGTTCGCGTTGTTCGCGGCCGCCTCGTCGAGCAGCGCCGAGATGCTGAACCCGAACTTGCCGAGCAGGAACACGGTCATCAGCACGACGCACAGCACCAGCAGCGTCGCCTTGATGATCTGCACCCACGTGGTGCCCTTCATGCCGCCGACCAGCACGTAGAAGATCATGACGAGACCGACGACGCAGATCACCAGCGCCTGCCCGCCCTTGCCGTGCACGTTGAGCAGCAGCGCGACGAGCCCGCCCGCGCCGGCCATCTGCGCGAGCATGTAGAAGAACGAGATCACGAGCGTGGACGTGGCGGCCGCGGCGCGCACCGGGCGCTGGCGCATCCGGTAGGCGAGCACGTCGCCCATCGTGAAGCGGCCGGTGTTGCGTACCAGTTCGGCGACCAGCAGCAGCGCGACGAGCCACGCCACCAGGAAGCCGATCGAGTACAGGAAGCCGTCGTAGCCGTGCACGGCGATCGCGCCCGCGATGCCGAGGAACGACGCGGCGGACAGGTAGTCGCCGGTGATCGCGATGCCGTTCTGCGAGCCGGTGAACGCGCTGCCGGCCGCGTAGTAGTCGGCGGTCGAGGTGTTGCGGTGGCTCACCCGGTACACCAGGTACAGCGTGATCGCGACGAAGCAGGCGAACACGACGATGTTGAGCACCGGGCTGCCCAGTGACTCGGACTGTGCGGAGATCATGGTCATTTGTCGGAGACTCCCGCGCTCGCGCGGATGGCGGCGACCCTCGGGTCGAGGTGGTGCCGCGCGTACCGCACGTAGCCGATCGTGATGGCGATGGTCGAGACGAACTGGAGCAGGCCGAGCACGAGCCCCACGGTCACCAGGCCGAACAGGCGGTGGCTCATGAAGCTGTGCGCGTACGCAGCGAGCAGCACGTAGGTCAGGTACCAGAAGAAGAACAGCGCGGCCATCGGAAAGACAAAACGCCGAAAACGACTCCGCAGCGCGGCGAACTCGGGGCTGTCGTGGATGGCGGCGAAGTTCGGCGCCCGCTGGACGTCGGGCGCCGAACTCGGCTGTCGGGTGATTCCGCCGAAGCCCGCTCCGGAATGCGCAGGAGATCGAGTCGTTATCGGGGTGTGAACCACCTGGGTCATGTGTTCCTCCGTTGAACATAGGCACACGCGGCCTAATTTCAATATGGAGACGGGGCCGGTGGAGATCCCGGCGGGCGTCATAGTAACCACGACTCGGGCGAACTCCCTAATAGCTATCGATCGGGGGACCGTAGGGCGGGTGGTGCTCGAGTCTCGCGCGAACTGCGGATATGGCGGTGATCTGGCCAGATGTTTCTACCGGTCGAGTAGTCGAGCTACACGCTACCGAGCGAACGGCGAGCCAGCGTTCACACTTAGCGGTGAATCTTGGCGTGACGTTGCGTTGCGAAAGTTGCACTCGGCAGGACCGTGCTCACGGATCGTGTTCGCGGTACGGTCCACAAGGGCCGAACCGGTAGTCGCGGCAACCCGCGCCACCAGGGGATCACGCGACCGGGTGATGCTTGACCACGGCGTGTTTGTGCTGTTGGGAGCGTCGCGGAGGGTCACGGATGATCGTCCGAGGTGGACTCCCAGCGCGGCGTCTTGATCGTTCGCGGCGCGCTCGCCGGCTCGTAGCGGGCCAACGTAACCCGTTCGGGCTATTAAGTGAGTCCACACAAGACTCACAGTAGAAAGGCCGTGATCCATAACCCCGCGCGGCGGGCCAGGGCGGCCTTATTTGATCGCATTGTGGCCGGTTTTCGCAGGTCAGCGGCCCTGCTTCGGAATACTTTCGTGATCGGTTGACTGATGTACGATCTATCCTCAGTTCTCGCCGTCGCGGAACGCCCCACCGGGTCCGCGCAGTCGGAAGGAGTCGACCACAACGGTCGAATCGAGTGCCCTGTCCTGGCGCGGCGTGAACCAGGCATGACATTTGGCGAATAATCCTGTCGCCGTGCGTCCTGTCAATGCCGTCGTGCCCGATCGAATTATCGTTTCCTCATTCCGAAATGAGGCGCTGTCTTGAAACCTGCGACACCCAACGTGTCCACTGAACCCGGGGACGGGCGCGCGGCATCCGCCGACGAGTCCCGCCCCCGGTGGTCGGCGCTGATGAGCGTGCTGGCGAACTGGCGGGACTGGAACCTGCCCGTGAAGCTCGCCGCCGTCACCCTCGTGCCGATCGTCTTCGCGATCGTGCTCGGCACCATGCAGATCTCCGACCAGGTCGACAAGGCGAGCTCGTACCGGCGAGTGGACCGGCTGGTCGTCGTCAACCAGGAGCTGCGCGGGCTCGTCGCCGCTCTGCAGGCGGAGCGGGAGACGGCGGGCGTGCTGCTCGCCGCCCGATCCGCCGACCTCGTCCCGCAGCTCGCCGACGAGCAGGCGGGGGTCGACACCGCGCGGGCCGCGTTCGAGCGGGCCGCCGGCCGCGTCACGCTCGACCACGAGATCGCCGCCGCGCGGTACGCGGACGTCCTGACCTGGCTCGACGAGCTCGGCGACGTGCGCAAACAGGTCACCGAGCCCGGTTTCGAGGCGGCCAACGCCATCACCCGCTACTCGGCGGTCATCGACGCGCTGCTGCGCTTCGACCGGACCATGTCGGCGGAGGCGCTCGACGCGACGCTCGCGGCCACCTCCTCGGCGCTCTACGACCTCGAGGCCATCAAGGAGCAGGTGGAGTACCAGCACGCGGTGGTGTCGGTCGGCATCGTGCGCGGCAGCCTCACCAGCCCGGAGGTCGACGCGCTCGCCGCGTCGGTCGGCCGCCAGACCGACCGCACGAACGACTTCCACTCGGTCGCCGGCACCAACCGGGCCCGGCTGTTCGACAGCGCGGTCAGCGGCACCGGCATCGCCGGCCGCAACAACGTGGTCGCCGCCGTCATCGGCAACGCGCCGGGGCTGCCGATGCCGACGACCGCGCAGGACTGGAACGACGGTTCCACGCTGACCGCGAGCCGGATCGCGTCCGTCGCCGACGTGCTCGGCAAGGACCTCAGCGACCGTTCCGCGGCACTGCAGGACGAGGCGAGCGACGGCGCCGGGCTCGCCGCGGTGATCCTGCTCGTCGCGCTGGTGTTCGCGGTCGCGGTCATGTTCGTGGTCGGCCGGCACCTGCTCAGCTCGCTCGCGGCGCTGCGCCGCAGCGCGCTGGACGTCGCGGAGCACGGGCTGCCCGACGCGGTCGCCCGCATCCGGGACCGCGGCGACGAGGCCGGGCCGATCGAGCTCACGCCGGTGCCCGTCCGCTCGATGGACGAGGTCGGCCAGGTGGCTCGCGCGTTCGACGCCGTGCAGCGGCAGGCGTTGCGCCTCGCCACCGAGCAGGCGGGGCTGCGGGCCAAGTACTCGAGCGTGTTCGTCAACCTCTCCCGCCGCAGCCAGGGGCTCGTGCAGCGCCAGCTGCAGCTGCTGGAGCGGCTCGAGCGCGACGAGGAGGACGCCGACCAGCTCGCCACGCTGTTCCAGCTGGACCACCTCGCGACCCGCATGCGGCGCAACAACGAGAACCTGATGGTGTTGTCCGGCAGCGAGGTCGGCAGGCGCACGCAGCGCCCGGCGAGCCTCGCCGACCTGCTGCGCGCGTCGGTGTCGGAGATCGAGCAGTACCAGCGGGTCGTGCTGCTGCCGCCGCCGTCGGTCCAGGTGGTCGGCTACGCGGTCGGCGACCTGGTCCGGCTGATCGCGGAGCTGCTCGACAACGCGACCGTGTTCTCCGCGCCGGACACCCAGGTGACCATCGCGAGCCACTCGTTCGAGGACGGCTCGCTGTGTGTCGCGGTGCTCGACGAGGGCATCGGCATGAACCAGGCCGAGCTCGACGAGGCCAACCACAAGCTGGCCGACGCCGGCGCGATCGACGTGTCGATCTCCCGGCGGATGGGCCTGTTCGTGATCGGCCGGCTCGCCGGCCGGCACGGCATCGAGGTGCGGCTGGGCGGCGGTCACGACGTCACCGGCGTCCGGGCCACCGTGACGGTCCCGCCAGAGGTGGTCGTGCACCAGGTGGCCGAGCCGACGCCCCCGCCCGCGCGGGACCGGCAGCCGAGCGGGACGAGCCTGCTGGTGCCGTTCTCGCTTGGCGGCGTGTCCGGGCTGAACGGGTACACCAACGGAGCCAACGGCACGCACGTCAACGGCACGAACGGCCATTCCAACGGCTCGTCGCGCGGCGCCGCGAACGGGGTGGCCGGTGGCACCGGCCACGCGCCCGGCGCGGCCAACGGGTTGGTCAACGGCGTCAACGGCACCGGGACCAACGGGACCAACGGGACCAACGGCGCCAACGGACTGGCCGGCGACAACAGCAACAGCACTGACACCGGCTCGGCGAACGGGACCTCGAACGGCACGCTCAACGGGCTGGGCGGCATGCCGCTGCCCCGCCGCACCCGGGCCAACCCCGACCTCGCCCGCGGCGGCGAGCCGGCACCCGCGCCGGCACCCATGCCAGCACCCACGCCGGAACCCACGCCGGAAGTCACGCCGGAAGTCACGCCGGAACCCGCCCAGGAGCCGGCGGCGCGGGAGACCACCGAAGTGCCGGAGAGGACTGACGGCGACCGCATGCCGCTGCCGCGTCGGTCGCCGGGCGGCCGGATGCCCGGCCCGACGGTCGGGCCGCCCGGCCCCGGCGACATCACGCGGCAGCGCGGCCCGTTCGAGCTGCCGGACCGCCAGTCGCTGCCGGCCGGCGGGCTGTTCGACCCGGCCGCCGGCGGTGACAAGGCCACCGGGTGGTGGACCGCCGGCTCCGCCGCCGACCGGTCGGCCATCGAGGAGACCACGCCGATCTTCGACGAGATGGTGTCGGCCTGGTTCCGGGCCGTCAGCGACCCCGCGGTGGACGACGAGACCGCCGCGGCCATGAAACCCCAGCCCCCGAGGCAGGACGAGGAGTCCTGGCGGTTCGCCGCAGACTCCGGCTTCGACGCCGCGCGTGCGGTGTCGAAGGCCGAGCCGGCCGACTACACCTCGGGTGGGCTGCCGCGCCGTAGTCCGAGGCAGAACCTGGTACCCGGCAGCGCTGCTCCGGACGCTGCCGCCGGTTCGCCCCGACACGGGCGCGATGCGGACGACGTGCGGGAGAAGTTGAGCAACTACCGGCACGGCATCCGCAGGGCGCGGGATCACCGGCAGAGCGTCGAGCCCACTCTCGACCCCAGCGCTCCGCCGGTGACCCCGCCCCGTCCCGCCCCCCGGCGCCCGGCCGCGCAGCGTCCGGTCACCCGGCCGGCCAACCCCACCCCGGCGGAGTCGGCGGCGGAGACGGTGCAGCTCGACCTGAGCGGCGCCGGCTGGCGGTTCGCCGCCGACATCGGGTGGCGGGCCGCCAACCAGGTGTCCTCGGCGACCCCGGTGGACTTCACGTCGGGCGGCCTGCCGCGCCGCAGCCCCAGCCAGAACCTGGTGCCCGGCAGCGTGTCCCAGACCGGCAACGGCAATGGCAGAGGCAACGGCGCGATGCCGCCGAGGGCCGAGCGTGCCGAGGAGATGCGCGGCCGGCTCGGCAGCTTCCAGACGGGGTTGTCCCGCGGCCGTCGGAGTCTGGCCGAGCGCGGCTCGGCCAACGGTTCGCACGACCACAAGCAGCAACAGGAGAGTGAATGACTTCGCCACACGCCCAACCGAGTCAGTTCGGATGGTTGGTCAACGACTTCGCAGAGCGGGTGCCCGGCGTCGCGCACGCCGTCGTGGTCTCCGCGGACGGCCTGCTGCTCACCTCCTCGGCCCGGCTGCCGATCGACCGCGCGGACCAGCTGGCCGCGGTGGCGTCCGGGCTCGTCAGCCTCACGCAGGGCGCCGCGCGGTGCTTCGAGGCCGGCGGCGTGAAGGAGACCATCGTCGAGATGGAGGGCGGGATCATGTTGCTGATGGCGATCAGCGACGGCTCGGCCCTCGCCGTGCTCGCCTCGCCCCTGTGTGACATCGGCCAGGTCGCCTACGAGATGACGCTGCTCGTCGACCGGGTCGGACAGATCCTCACGCCGGAGCTTCGCGCGCAGCTCCAGGGGGCTGGCGGGAGGATGGTTGGGCTGCCGGCGTGAGTACCAGCGAACCGCCGGACGAGCATGGGTTCGCGGACGTGTTCAACGGACTCACACTGGGCGGCGGCGGGCGGCGCAAGCGCAGGAAGAAGTCCGAGCCGCAGGTGCCGCAACCGTCCACAGTGGAGCACGCGGCGCAGCCGCCACCGTTGTCCGGTCAGGAGATCGTCGACCAGGCCGGTTGGTCGTGGACGACGCCGAGCCCGCCGCCGCGGCCGTACGCGGCGCCGGTCGAGGAGCCGGTCGAGGAGCCGGAGGAGCTGGTCGCGGACGCGTCGATCGTGCGGCCCTACGCGTGGACCAGGGGTCGCACGAAGTCCACGATGGATCTTCGGATCGAGACCATGGTGTCCACGAGTGAACACGGCGAGAACATCGAGGCCCTGACACAGACCGAGCATCGCTCCATCGCGGAGCTGTGCGACGAGCCGAGGTCGGTCGCCGAGGTCGCCACGCTGCTGTCGGTACCGCTCGGTGTCGCCAAGGTGCTGCTGGGGGACATGGCCAACCTCGGGTTGGTCATCGTGCACAAGACAGCCACCGGTGGCGCCAACAAAGCACATCTCACGTTGATGGAAAGGGTTTTGAGTGGACTCCGTCGGCTTTGACGCCTCAGGCGCCCCCGGTCCCTCGATGACGTCGGTCAAGATCGTCGTCGGTGGCGGGTTCGGCGCGGGCAAGACGACGTTCGTCGGTTCGGTCTCGGAGATCATGCCGCTGACCACCGAGGCGGTGATGACCGAGGCGAGCGTCGGTATCGACAACCTCGAGGCGACGCCGCGCAAACAGACCACCACGGTGGCCATGGACTTCGGCCGCGTGTCGCTGGACTCGGACCTCGTGCTGTACCTGTTCGGCACACCGGGCCAGGAGCGGTTCTGGTTCATGTGGGACGACCTGGTGCGCGGCGCCATCGGCGCGATCGTGCTGACCGACACCCGGCGCCTCGCCGACTCGTTCTCGCCGATCGACTTCTTCGAGGACCGCGGCCTGCCGTACGTGATCGGCCTGAACTGCTTCGAGGGCGAGCAGTCCCACGGCGTCGACGAGGTGCGCGACGCGCTCGCGGTCGGCGAGGGCGTGCCGATCGTCCGCTGCGACGCCAGGGACCGCGATTCGGTGAAGAACGCGCTGATCACCATGGTCGAGTACGCGATGGACCGGTGGGTCGCCGTGCACGGCGCGGGGGTGAGCTAGCTGATTGATTCCGTGAAGTGCGCGTACACGGCGGGTGCTGTGAAAGGCGCGTTGGGGTCACTCAACGTCCCGAACGCGCCTTTCACGGCACGGCTCTAGCGCGTTGTGCTGGTGTGCCGGTTCGGGTTGTGCGTGGCGACCATCTCGCGGACGTCCGGCTCGTGCCGTCGTAAGGTGCAGGTCATGGACTTGTCGCTCACCGAAGAGCAGGCCGCGCTGCGGGAGTTGGCGCGCGATTTCATCGACCGCGAGGTCGTGCCGCACGCGCGGGACTGGGACCGGGCCGAGCAGGTGGACCGGGCGATCGTCGGCAAGCTCGGCGAGGTCGGGTTCCTCGGGCTGACGATCCCGGAGGAGTACCGCGGCTCCGGCGGGGACCACCTGTCGTACTGCCTGATGATGGAGGAGCTCGGTCGCGGCGACTCCGCCATCCGGGGCATCGTGTCCGTCTCTCTGGGACTCGTCGGCAAGACGATCCACGCCTACGGCACCGAGGCGCAGAAGCAGCGCTGGCTCACCCGCCTGTGCACCGGCGAGTCGCTCGCCTGCTTCGGCCTCACCGAGCCAGACACCGGGTCCGACGCCGGCAACCTCGCGACCAAGGCCGTCCGCGACGGCGACGGCTGGGTGCTGTCCGGCTCGAAGATGTTCATCACCAACGGCACCTGGGCGGACGTCGCGCTGGTGTTCGCGCGCACCGGCGAGGCGGGCCCGCGCGGGATCACCGCGTTCCTCGTGCCGACCGACACGCCCGGGTTCGCGCACCGGGAGATCAAGGGCAAGCTCGGTCTGCGCGGCCAGTCGACCGGCGAACTGGTCCTCACCGACGTCCGCGTCGGCGACGACGCGCGGCTCGGCGACGAGGGCAAGGGCTTCCGCGTCGCGATGTCGGCGCTGGACAAGGGCCGCATGTCCGTCGCGGCGGGGTGCGTCGGGCTCGCGCGCGCCGCGCTGGAGGCGTCGACGAAGTACGCGGGGGAGCGCGAGCAGTTCGGCCGGCCGATCGCGGGTTTCCAGCTGGTGCAGCAGATGCTGGCCGACATGGCGGTCGGCACCGACGCGGCCCGGCTGCTCGTCTGGCGGGTCGCCGACCTCGTGGACCGCGGTCTGCCGTTCAACACCGAGGCCTCGATGGCGAAGCTGTACGCCAGCGAGAACGCGGTCACCGCGGCGAACCTCGCGATCCAGGTGTACGGCGGCTACGGCTACCTCGACGAGTACCCGGTCGCCAAGATCCTCCGCGACGCCCGCGTGATGACCCTGTACGAGGGCACCAGCCAGGTGCAGAAGCTGCTGATCGGCCGCAAGCTCACCGGTATCAACGCGTTCGTGTGATCCCCCCCGGGGCCGCCGGCCCGCCCCCACGGCGGGCCGGCGGCCGTTTCTCAGATGAGGCGCAACAGGTCGAGCAGGGCGTTCAGGCACCCGTGACTCTCCATGTTCTCTCTCCTTTTCGGTGCGAGTTTCGACCGAATGTCCACAATGGAATTTCGGTCAGACCTGGAGGCCGAGAATCAGGCCGAGAGCCACTCCTGACACGAACAACCAGAATCCCAGTCGCACCGTCGTGGAAACGGCGCAGAAGTACCTCATGTCAGTCTCCGTCCGGCTTCCCGCTTTCTCCCAGGTCATGAGAGAAGCCTGCGCCGGGACGAGATCAGCCGCGATGAACCGCGGCACACCCACTATGTGCCATTTGGCACAATGCCGGCGAACAGCCGAAGCACGTCCGGCGCGGTGACCACGTACAGGTGCCGCCCGGTGGTCACGATGTGCCGCTCCCGCAGCGTCGCGAGCGCCCGCGCCACGGCGCGCCGCGACGCGCCGATCCGGTCCGCGATGTCCTGCTGGGTGAGCGGCCAGCGCAGCACCAGGCCGGCCTCCTCCACCCGCCCATGCATGTCGATGAGCCGCACCAGCAGCGCCGCCACCCGTTGCGCGACGTCCAGGGTCGCGAAGTCCACCCGTGCCGCCTCCGCGTCCCGCAGCCGCACGGTCATCTGCCGCAGCAACGCGATCGCCACCGCGGGCCGGTCGTGCAGGCAGGCGAAGAACTCCTCGATGCGGAACTGCGTGAACGCGATCCGCTGCAGCGTCTCGACGGTTCCGGTCCTGGTCCAGTCCGGCTGCAGCGCGGCGAGGTCGCCGATGACGTCGCCGGGCCCGCGCAGCGCGAACAGGACCACCTGACCGTCCTTTGTGGACGAGTAGACGCGCACCCAGCCCGACCGCAGCACCAGCACGTGGTCGGTCGGGTCGCCCTCGTGCATGAGCGCCGTGTTGGCCGGCAGCGTGCGCGACACGCCCCGGCCGAGCAGGAAGTCGCGGTCGGCGGGCGCGAGATAGCTCAGCAACGAGCCGACCACCGGCCGCCCGGTCCCGACGGTCATGACGTTGACCAGCGCACGCCGTAGCTCAAACCCTGCTGCAGCCGGGAGAAGTCGAGTGCGACCTCGCCGAGGCGGTCCGCGGCGAGCACGCCGTCGGCCGGCTCGTAGTCGTCCAGCGCGCGCGGCGGGATGCCGTCCACGCGCCAGATCCGCTCCGGCGCGGACCCGGCGCCGAACCGCACCCGCACACTGAACGACGTGCACGGCTGCAGCGGGGTCAGCACGTAGTAGGGCCGCATCAGGGCGCGCGGGAACGCGGCGAACCGCACGCCGTACTCGTGGCGGTCGCCCGCGCGCAGCGGCGCGGGCAGCCGGACCACGAACTTGCGGTGGCTGCGCGCCACACGGTCCTCGCGCACGATCTCGCCGCCGTACACGACGGTCGCCGAGATCGGGCTGTCCGCGGACGCGCCGTTGGCCCCCGCGCTGAACCGGATCTCGATCTCGCTGAGGTCGTCGACCGACGCGACGATCGTCCGGTCCTCCATCACCTCCGGTGGGTCGACGTCCATCCGGAGCAGCGCGCGCAGCGTCCCGGTGTGCCAGCCCTGGCGCATCGACGGGTCGTCCACGAGGTCGTCCAGCTGCTCGGCGAGGATCCGGAACCCCACCTTCATCCGCCGCACCGCGGCGCGCGGGTGGTCGCGGTTGATCTGCCGTGCGGCCCAGGTCATCCGGTCCTGCACGAACTGGTGGTCGGCGTGACGGTGCAGCGCGAGTGCCGCGAGGACCGAGATCCGCACGTCGCCGGGTAGGCGGCCGCACAGCTCGATCAACCGCCCGGCGACCTTGCGCCGGACGGTGGCGGCGGAGTCCGCGCGCGTCACCCCGCTGGCGATCCGCAGCCGGTCGCCGATCCGGTCCGTGACGTCATCGGCCAGCATCCCACGCCCCCGATGAATAGCCATCAACTCGTCGTATGTGCTCGGCGCCACCAGCTCATCGTTACAGACGCCGGATTGTCGAGTCCACCGATAAGGTTGTCCGTAAAATGTCCGCCGGCGGAACTGCGACACATTTACGACATCGTCCCTCGGTTAGTCGGGGAATTCACGGGGAGGGCTTAGTGTCGAAATCGACCAGTTCACCCATCGTGAGGCAAACGATGCCAGGACGAATCGCCGGCAGCCGGCGCCAGATCCGGGACGCGCTGCTGCTCGTGCTGTTCGTCTGGGCGGTGTTCACCATGTCCGGCAGCGCGCTGCTGAGCTGGGTGGTCGTCGGAGTCGTCGTCGGTGCGACGGGGGCGGTCGGGATCCTGGTCCCGACCGCCCTGTGCGGCCACCGGGCCGACGCGCTGCGGCCGGCGCTGCCGGTGGTCGGCGGCGGGCTGGTCGGGCTCGCGTTCCTGTACGTGCTCATGGCGGGCGCGGGCTACCCGAGGGGCGCGGGCGTCATGCCGACGGCGTTGGCGGTGGCCCTGGTGTTCGCCCTGCTGACCGGGTTGCTCGCCGACGAGCTCGTGACCTGGTGCCGCCCGGTCGCTGGTGTGCGTGGCCACGTGGTCGTCGTCCGGTACCCGTTGTCGAGGGGGCAACGGGTACGCGATCTGCTCGTGGCCGGCGCGGGGGAGTCGCGATGAGCGAGAACCTCGGTGCCGGAGACCTTGCCGGCGAGGTCGTCGCCGCCCCGGATCGGCATGGCGCCGACTCCATCGCGCCGGAGCCGCGAAGACCCGCCGGCGAGCGGACGAGCCGGGTGGGCTTCGTCGTCGACGTGGTCGGTTACGGCGAGCGCAGCCTGCTCGCGCAGGAGCATCTCCAGACCCGGCTGCAGGCGCTGCTGCGGCACGTCGTCGCGGACGTCGGCGGCGACCTCGACGAGGTCGACCACGACAGCGGGGCCGGGGACGGGCTGGTGGTGTTCCTGCCGACCGGCGCCGACCCGACCCGGCTGGTGCCGGAGCTGCTCCGGTCGGCGGCCGAGCGGCTGACCGCCGACAACGTCCTGCACTCCGACCGGATTCGGTTGCGGATGGCGGTCGGGTCGGGGGTGGTCCGGCCGGGCGGCAACGGGTTCGCCGGGCCGCTGGTGGTCAACGTCAGCAGGCTGGTCGACAGTGTGCCGCTGCGCCGCGCGGCCCGCGAGAACCCCGACTCCGACCTGGTGGTGCTGGTGCTCGACGCGGTGCACCGGGACGTCATCGGGCCCGGTTACGTGCCGCTGTCGGTCGACCGGTTCCAGGTGGTCGACGTCGCGATGAAGGAGTTCGCCGAGCAGGCGTGGCTGTGGGTCAGCACCACTCAGGGCCGGTAGGTGCCGAACGACCACAGGTTGCCCTCGGGGTCGCGGGCCGAGTACTCGTCCGAGTCGTAGTCCATGTGCTCGAGCGCGCGCACGATCGTCGCGCCCTCGGCGGCCGCGCGGTCGTGGTGCGCGGCCGGGTCCCCGACCGCGACGTAGAGGCTGATCGGCGAGGCGAGCGGCTCGGCAGCGGCGCCGCCGAGCCAGCCGGCGTCCCGCCCGCCGCTCAGCATGATCTTGCCGGTGCCGTGCGACAGCACCGCGTGCCCGACGACACCGTCGTCGTCCCGGTGCACCACGACCTGTTCGAAGCCGAACGCCTTGCACAGCCAGTCGAGCGCGGCGTTCGGATCGGAGTAGCGGATGGCGGCGTAGATGCTCATAGGTGTGACGCTAGGTCGCCGGCACCCACGGGTATTGGACGGAAGGGAACCGGGCGAGGTACTCGGTCGGCGTGGTGCCCGCGAACTCCCGGAAGTCGCGGTTCATGTGCGCCTGGTCGTAGTAGCCGCAGGCGGCCGCGATCTCGGCGGCCCGGCCCCCGGTCGTGAGCCGACGCAACAGCTCCTCGAACCGCACGACCCGCGCCACGGTCTTCGGTGGCAGGCCGACCTGCTCGCGGAACCGGTTCACCAGGTGCCGACGGCTCCAGCCGACCTCGGCCGCCAGCGCCCCGATCGCGGCGTTGCCGCCGGAGTCGTGCAGCCGCCGCCAGACCCACTCGACCTCGCCCGCCGGCTCCGGGCCCGCGGCCGCCCGCGCGAGCAAAACGTCGTCCAGCGCCTCGAACGGGGCGGCCGCGGTAGCCAGCCGCTCGGCGAGCGAGCCGAGGCCGAGGTCGGTGAGGTCGACGACCCGGTTGGTCAGCTCCGACATGGGCAGACCGAGCAGCCGGTACGCGCCGAGCGGGGTGAACTTCAGGTCGACGCACTCGAAGGCGCCGGTCTGGTCGACGAGCCCATGCGTGTCGGTGAGGCCGGCGGCGAACGCGCGGGGCAGCCCGCCGAACGCGTCGGCCATGTTGATGATCACCGTCACGGTGGTGGCAGGCGGCGCGAGCCACGTCCCGCCGTCGGCGACCGACTGGTGGAACGACACGTAGTCCCTGGTCAGCAGCGGTCGCAGCCGGCTGGTCGGCCGGCTGGTCACCGAGACCGTCGAGGTCATGCCACAGAGGGTAGGCGCACGTCGTTGTTGCAACAGTCTAGTGATTGCCTATCTGTGGTAACTAGGCTGGGCGGGTGTCCCAATCCGTAGCCATGCACATGAGCGACGGCCTGATCAGCGCGCCCGTCGCGATCGTCTTCGGCGGCGTCGCGGTGGCCGGCATCGCGTTCGCCCTGGTCGGCGCCCGCCGCGACCTCGACGACCGGACGGCGCCGATGGCCGGGCTCGTCGCCGCGTTCGTCTTCGCCACCCAGATGATCAACTTCCCGATCCTGCCGGGGGTGAGCGGCCACCTGCTCGGCGGCGCGCTCGCCGCGATCCTCGTCGGGCCGTGGGTCGGCGCGCTGTGCGTCAGCATCGTGCTCGTCGTGCAGGGGCTCGTGTTCGCCGACGGCGGTCTCACCGCGCTCGGCGCCAACATCACCAACATGGCGTTGATCGGCACCGCGGCCGGGTACCTGATCGCGGTCGCGCTGCGGCCGCTCGCCACCAGGGGCCGGTCCGGGCTCGCGGCGGTCGCGTTCGTCGCGGCGCTCTGCAACACCGTGATCGCGTCGCTCGGGTTCGTGCTGGAGTTCGCGCTCGGCGGCGACCCGGAGTTCTCGCTGGCCGGCGTCACCGGCACGATGGTCGGCCTGCACACGCTGATCGGCATCGGCGAGGGCGTGATCACCGCGCTGACCGTCACCGCGGTCGCCGCCGCCCGCCCCGACCTCGTCCACCTGCTGCGCGGCACGGCGCAACCGCTCGAGCTGCGGGACTCGCCGCTGGCACATGGGAGCGCGTCGTGAAGCACCGGACATGGCTGTTCTTCGCCGGGTTCGCCCTGGTCGCGTTGATCATCGCGGGCGCGCTGTCCTACTTCGCCGACTCCGACCCGGACGGCCTGGACAGCGCGACCCTGAAAGGCTGCGAGGTGGTGGAGACCAACGGCGGCGAGGTGCTGACCGGGGACTGCATCGCCAAGAACGCGGGCGACCACCACCTCGCGGACAGCCCGCTCGCGGACTACGCCGTCGGTGGCGACGACCGCTTCACCGGTCTCGCGGGCATCCTCGGCGTCGTCGCGACCGCCGCCGTCGCCGGCGGCCTGTTCTGGCTGCTGCGCAGGCGCCCGGCCGCCACCGGCTCGGGCACGGCGGACTCCGCCACCACCAGCAACCCCGGCGACGCCTGACCATGGGCGCCGGCACACAGGTGCTGCATCGGCCGGGCACCTCCGCGGTGCACCGGCTGCCGGCGCAGGTGAAGATCGTCGCGGCGCTGCTCACGGTCATCTGTGTCGTCGCGACGCCGAGGGCCGAGTTCTGGGCGTTCGGGCTCTACCTGGTGCTGCTCGGCGTGGTCTGGGCGATCGCGCGGGTGCCGGTCGGGCACTTCGCCAAGCGGGTCGTGATCGAGCTGCCGTTCGTGGTGATCGCCGTGGTGATGCCGTTCGTCGGCGGCGGGGAGCGGATCCACCTGCTCGGCATGAGCCTGTCCGAGTCGGGCGCGCTGGCCGGCTGGAACATCCTCGTCAAGGGCACGCTGGGTGTGCTCATGTCGCTGACCCTCGCCGCGACGACCACCCCGCGCGAGCTGATCGTCGGCATGCAGCGCCTCCGGGCGCCCACCGCGCTGACCACCATCGCCACACTGATGCTGCGCTACCTGGAGGTCATCGCGGCCGAGGCGCGGCGGATGCGGCTCGCCAGGATCTCCCGCGGCCACAACCCGAGGTTCCTGTGGCAGGTCGGCGCGACCGCACGCGGTATCGGCGCGTTGTTCATCCGCAGCTACGAGCGCGGCGAGCGGGTGCACCTCGCGATGGTGTCGCGCGGCTGGACCGGCGCCATGCCCGACCGCGGCGTCGCGGCCGGCCCCGCTGCCTGGCTCGCCGGCCTGGCGCCGGTGCTGGTCACGGCCGCGGTGCTCGGCGCGGCAGTATTAGGCAGGTGAGCAACCCTCCCGCCTTGCTGGTCGAACGCCTCGCCTTCGCCTACCCGGACGGGCACCAGGCGCTCTACGGCATCGACCTGCGTGTCGAGCCGGGGGAGCGGGTCGCCGTCCTCGGGCCGAACGGCGCGGGCAAGACGACACTCGTGCTGCACCTCAACGGCGTGCTCGCCGGCGGCGCGGGCCGCATCGAGGTCGCCGGCCTGCCCGTCGGCAGGTCGACACTGCACGAGGTGCGCCGCCGCGTCGGCATCGTGTTCCAGGATCCCGACGACCAGCTGTTCATGCAGACCGTCGGCGAGGACGTGGCGTTCGGGCCGGCGAACTTCGGGCTGCGCGGCGCCGAGCTGGCCGCGCGGGTGCGTCAGGCGCTGGACGCGGTCGGCATGACCGACCACATCGACCGCTCGCCGCTGCACCTGTCGGGCGGGCAACGCCGCCGCGTCGCGCTCGCGACCGTCCTCGCGTGCGACCCGGAGATCCTGGTGCTCGACGAGCCGTCGTCGAACCTGGAGCCGGTCGCCCGCCGCGAGCTGGCCGAGGTGCTGCTGGCGCTGGGCCGCACGATGCTGATGGTCACCCACGACCTGCCGTACGCACTGCAGCTGTGCCCGCGCAGCGTGCTGGTCGACGACGGCGTGGTGATCGCCGACCGGCCGACCCGCGAGCTCCTGGCCGACACGGAGCTGCTCGCCGCGCACCGGCTGGAACTTCCTTACGGTTTTCGGCTGGACTGAGCAACCTCACCGATCGTTCGCCGCGTTCTCCAGGCATAGAGGCACGACACGGGAGGTCTGGGTGAAGCGGTCCGAGGAGAGCACGTACCGGGAGTACGTGACGGCTCGGATGGACGTCATGCGCCGCACGGCGTACCTGCTGTGCCGCGACTGGCACACGGCGGACGACCTGGTGTCGATCACCATCGGCAAGCTGTACCGGCACTGGCCGCGCGTCGGCAACGAGCCGGGCATCGACGCCTACGTGCGCAAGGCACTCCTGCGGACCTGGCTGGACGAGAAACGCAGGCCGTGGCGTCGTGAGCAACCGACCGAGGAGCTGCCGGACCTGCCGTCGGTCGCGGACTTCGCGGTCGTGAGCCGGGCGCAGCTGCTCGACCTGCTGGACGGCCTGCCACCGAAGCGGCGGGCGGCCGTGGTGTTGCGCCTCTACTGCGATCTCTCGGTGGAGGAGACCGCCGAGATCCTCGGCTGCTCGGTGGGCACCGTGAAGAGCCAGACCGCGCGGGGGCTCGACACGTTGCGCGCCAGGGCAGCCGAGGCCGACTAGCGAAAGGTGCTTGACATGCGGAAGGAACTGTTCGACGACGTGATCGGGGAGGTGCCGCCGTCCACCGTCGATGTGGACGCGGCGATCACCCGAGGGCGCCGCGCGGCTCGGCTGAGCAAGCTGGGAAGTCCGGTCGTCGTGGCTGGAGTGTCGGTCGCGCTGGTCACCGGCGGGGTGGCGCTGGCCATGCAACCGGGGCAGGGCATACGTGTCGGGGACGGCGGCAACCCGCTCGGGCCGTGCGGGGAGGAGCTGCCGACGGGACCGGCGCCGGCCGGGCCACCGGCCAAGATCGCCGATCGACTGTCCTCGGTGCTCACGGCGGCGGTGCAGAGCAGGCTCACTGCCGGCTCGACACTGGTCGAGTCGGCGGGTGCCGATCACGGTCCGCTGGACTTCGTCCACATCAAGACCGACGGCGGCCCCACTGACCACGGCAGCTGCATGGTCGCCGAGGACGAGTTCGTGACCGGCGCGAACGTGGTGCAGGGCGTCTCGACCGGCACTGTGTCCGTGGCCGTGCTCCGCACCGTGGGGAAGACGCAGACCTGTGACAACGGCGCGGCGGAGCAGATCGACTGCGAAGAGATCATCGGGCCGCGTGGCGAGGAGGGAACTGCGTCCACGCTTGGACTTGAGGGCGGGGTCTTCATGTACCGGGTCGACCTCGATCGCGGCGACGGCACGACGATCGCCGCCTGGGTCAAGGACGCGCCGGACGACGACAAGGGCAGCGCCCCGGGCAGCGGGCACATGCCGCTGTCGCGGGACCAGCTCGTCGAGATCGCGCTCGACCCAGGGTTGACGCTCTACCCGTAGCCCGAGCGTTGTCCCGGTGGGACCCCCGTTGTTCCCGACGGGGGTCCCAACAGGCAGGATCGGGGCCATGACCACTCTTTCCCCGCTCGACGAGGTGCACACCGCGCTCGGGGCGTCGTTCACGGACTTCGCCGGGTGGTCGATGCCGCTCCGCTACAGCAGTGAGCTGGCCGAGCACAAGGCGGTCCGCACGGCCGCCGGGCTGTTCGACCTGTCCCACATGGGAGAGATCGAGCTGACCGGCCCGGAGGCCGCCCGCGCGCTCGACTACGCGCTGGTCGGCAACCTCGCCGCGGTGAAGGTGGGCCGGGCCCGCTACACGATGATCTGCGACGCGGGCGGCGGCGTCCTGGACGACCTGGTCGTCTACCGCATCGGCGAGGACCACTTCATGGTCGTGGCCAACGCGTCGAACGCCGCTGTGGTGGCCGCCGAGCTGCGGACCAGGGCGGAGGGCTTCACCGTCGAGGTGGCCGACCGGTCGACGAACTGCGCGCTCATCGCGGTCCAGGGTCCGCGCGCGGTCGACATCGTCGGGGCGGTGTGCCCGGCCGACCTGTCGGCGCTGCCCTACTACGGCAGCACGCCGACCCGCATCGGCGGCCACGACGTGCTCCTGGCCCGCACCGGCTACACGGGCGAGGACGGCTTCGAGGTCTACGCGGAGGCGCCGCACGCCGCCGACGTGTGGCGGACCCTGTCCGACGCCGGGGCCGAGCACGACCTCCTGCCGGCGGGCCTCGCGTGCCGCGACACGCTGCGGCTGGAGGCGGGCATGCCGCTGTACGGCAACGAGCTGACCGCCGACATGACCCCCTTCGACGCCGGTCTCGGGCGGGTCGTCAAGTTCGACAAGGCGGCGGACTTCGTCGGCCGGGCGGCACTGGAAGCCCGCCGCGACCGGGGCGACGCCGTGGCGCGGGTACTGGTGGGCCTGATCGGCGACGGCCGCCGCGCCGCACGCCACGGCTACCCGGTGCGCGACGGCGAGACCGAGGTCGGGACCGTGACGAGCGGCGCGCTGTCCCCGACGCTCGGCCACCCGATCGCGATGGCGTACGTGCCGCCAGCGCTCACCGAGCCGGGCACGAAGCTGACGGTGGACATCCGAGGCAAGGCGATGCCGGTGGACGTGGTGAAGCTGCCGTTCTACAAGCGGGTCTGACCGAGCGCACGCCGGCCCGCGGCGGCTACGACGCGGCCGCCGCGTTCCCGCTCTGCGCGTCCGCCACGGCTTTCGCCAGCTCGTCGCGCGTCATCTTCGACCGCCCCTTGACGTCCAGATCCTTGGCCAGCTTCTCCAGGTCGGCCTTGCTCAGCTCGGCCAGCTCGTCGGTCTTCGCCGTGCCGCCCGAGCGAGTCTTCTTCCGCCCCTCGACACTCCGGGACAACGCCTCGAACAGGTCGACGACCTTCGTCGGCTCGGCGGGCTCGGACTCGGCGACGAGCTCCTTGCCGTCGCGCTTGGTGTCGATGAGCTTCTCGACCTGCTCGGTGTAGGTGTCCTTGAAGTCCTCCGGCCGCCACTCGTCGGTCATGGAGTCGACCAGGTTCACCGCCATCTCGAGCTCCTTGCCGCGGGCGGTGGTGAGCTCCGGCAGCGACTTGAGCTCCTTCGCCGGGTCGCGGATGTCCTCGACGAACAGCAGCGTGTTCAGCACGAGCAGCCCGTCCCCGGCGCGCACCGCCGTCAGGTACTCCTTGCCACGCATCACGAACGACGCGATCCCCGCGCGGTTGGTCTTCTCCATGGCCTGGAGCAGCAGGCCGTAGGACCGGCCGTACTCCTCCTTGGCGGGCGCCAGCCAGTAGGTCTTCTGGAAGTGGATCGGGTCGATGTCGTCGAGGTCGACGAACGTGTTGATGTCGATCGTGCGGGAGCGGCCGGGCGCGATCTGGTCCAGCTCCTCCGGCTCGATGATCACGAACTCGCCGCCGCCGACGTCGGCGCCCTTGACGATGTCGGAGAACGCGACCTCCTTGCCGGTGCGTTCGTTGATCCGCTTGTACCGGATCCGGTCCGACGTGCCCCGCTCGAACTGGCGGAAGCTGATCGTGTGGTCCTCGGTCGCGCTGTACAGCTCGACGGGAATCGTCACCAACCCGAAGTTGATGGCGCCGCTCCAGATCGGTCGTGCCACTGCTACTGCCCTCCACCTGGCCGTCTCGTCGCTATGGTCATCATGGCCCCTTCCAGCGACTATTCACCAGTCTGCCAGGTGCGATGCGCGGAAGTTTGCGTGGTGAACAACCCGGGTACCACCTCCGCGAACAGCCAAGCGAACGTATGGAGGAGCAGCCATGGTGGACGTTTCCCGCCTGCCCGGTCCGATCTCCGAGACGTGGGACTGGCAGCGCTTGGCTGCCTGCCGCGGCCGCAACAGCGACATGTTCTTCCACCCTAGGGCTGAACGCGGTCAGGCGCGCGAGGAACGGGTCGAGCGGGCCAAGGAGATCTGCCGGGCCTGTCCGGTGATCGTGCAGTGCCGCCACCACGCGCTCACGGTCTACGAGCCCTACGGCATCTGGGGCGGCCTCGACGAGGGGGAGCGGCGCGCCGCGTACGCCCACCGCAAGCGCTTGCCGATCACGGACGCGGCACCTGTCACCGAGGCCGGCTAGCGAGGTCGACCACCGCGTCCACCAGGCGTTTCCCGTCGAGGAGGACGGCGTCGTTGTGATCGGCGCCCCGGACCTCGACGGTGGTGGTCACCCCGGCCGCCGCGGCGGCGACCGCCCGGCTCTGGTCCGGCGGGACGACCGAGTCGGCGGAGCCGTAGACCACCGTCGTCGGCACGTGGATCCGCCCGACGAGCTCGACGACGGGGAACCGATCCTTCAACAACATGCTGACCGGCAGGAACGGGTAGTGCTCGCCCGCGACGTCCGGCAGCCCGGTGAACGGGGACCGCAGCAGCAGGCCGGCCGGCGGGTGCTCGGTCGCCAGCTCGGCGACCACGCCGCCGCCGAGGCTCTCGCCGTAGTAGATCAGCCGGTCCTGGGGGATCCGCAGGTCGCCGACCAGGTGGTCGCGTGCCGCGCGCACGTCCAGCGCCAGCCCCTCCTCGGTCGGGTCGCCCGGGTTGCCGCCGTAGCCCCGGTAGTCGAACAGCAGCACCGAAAGGCCTCGGTCGCGCAGCGCGGCCGCGAGGTCGGCCCGCATGGACCGGTCGCCGCCGTTGCCGTTCGCGACCAGCACCGTCCGACCGAGGTCGGGGTGGCCGGCCGGGACGAACCACGCGCCGAGGGTGAGGCCGTCGGCCGTGGTGAGGCGCACATCGCGGGCCCCGGGCAACACCTGCGCGGCCGGCGGCACCGGGCCGTCGGAGGGCAGGTAGACGAGCCGGCGCTGGAACACGTATGCGAGTGTCAGCACCAGCGCGACGACGGCGAGCAGCGCGCCCGCGCCGTAGAGCAGTGACCGTGGCACCCGCCCAGTCTCGCGCAGGCCGAAACAATTAGAGTCGTTCAGTGCTGACCATGCAGGACGCGTTGCTCGCCTTGACCAAGTACTGGACCGACCGCGGTTGCATGATGGTGCAGCCCTTCAACACCGAGGTCGGCGCCGGCACTCTCAACCCGGCGACCATCCTGCGGGTGCTCGGTCCGGAGCCGTGGCGGGTCGCCTACGTCGAGCCGAGCGTGCGGCCGGACGACGCCCGGTACGGCGAGAACCCGAACCGGCTGCAGACGCACACGCAGTTCCAGGTCGTCCTCAAGCCCGACCCCGGCGACCCGCAGGAGCTGTACCTCGAGAGCCTCGAGGTGCTGGGCATCGACATCCACGCGCACGACATCCGGTTCGTCGAGGACAACTGGGCGAACCCGGCGACCGGCTCGTGGGGGCTTGGCTGGGAGGTCTGGCTGGACGGGCTGGAGATCACCCAGTTCACCTACTTCCAGCAGGCCGGCGGCATGAGCCTGGACCCGGTGTCCGTGGAGATCACCTACGGCGTCGAGCGCATCATCATGGCGCTGCAGAACGTGAGCCACTTCAAGGACATCGCGTACGCGCCGGGCATCAGCTACGGCGAGGCGTTCGGCCAGGCCGAGTACGAGATGAGCCGCTTCTACCTCGACGACGCGGACGTCGACACGCAGCGGCGGCTGTTCGAGGACTACGCGGCGGAGGCCCGCCGCATGCTCGACGCGCGCCTGCCGGTCCCCGCGCACCTGCACGTGCTGAAGTGCTCGCACACGTTCAACGTGCTCGACTCGCGTGGCGCGGTGTCCACGACCGAGCGGGCGAAGGCGTTCGCGCGCATGCGTGGTCTCGCCCGCGAGGTGTCGGCCCTGTGGGCGGAGCGGCGCGCCGAGCTGGACCACCCGCTCGGCATCGCGGCCGCCCCGGCGCCCGCGCCCGCGCCGACGTCGTTCGCGACGGTCGACGCCCCGGCGCCCCTGCTGTTCGAGATCGGCACGGAGGAGCTGCCGCCGCACGAGGTGACGCGCAGCGCCCGCGCGGTCCGCGAGGCGCTGACCGGCAAGCTCGCCGGCACCCGCCTCGCACACGGAGACGTCTCGGTGCACGCGACCCCGCGGCGCATCGTCGTCCTGGTCGACGAGGTCGCGCCCGCGGAGCCGGACGCGGAGCGGTTCGTCCGCGGCCCGCGCGCGTCGGCCGCGTTCGACGACACCGGCGCCCCGACCAAGGCGGCGGCCGGTTTCGCGCGCGGACAGAAGATCGACCCGGCGGACCTGGAGCGCGTCGACGTCGACGGTGTCGCCTACGTCGGCGTCACGAAGACCGACCACGGCCGCGGCGCCGTCGAGGTGCTGAGCGGGTTGCTCGGCGAGCTGGTCGCGGAGCTGCGCGCGGACAAGAACATGCGGTGGAGCGACCAGAAGCTGTCGTTCACGCGCCCGGTCCGCTGGCTGGTGGCGCTGCTCGGTGAGCTCGAGGTGCCGGTGGTGGCGTCGTCGCTGGCGGCGGGCCGCACCACGCGCGTCCACCGCACGGCCGTGACCCCGGTGGTCGAGGTCCCGACGGCGGCGGGCTACCTGGACTTCCTCGCACAGCACGAGATCACGGCGTCGGCCGACGCTCGCCGGGACGTGATCGTGTCGGCGGCCCTGGACCTGGCGAGGTCGGTGGGCGGCACGATCGACGTCGACGGCGAGTCGGCCCTGGTCGACGAGATCACCAACCTGGTCGAGCAGCCGAACGCGATCCTTGGCGGCTTCTCGGAGTCCTATCTCGAGCTGCCGCAGGAGATCCTGACCACGGTGATGCGCAAGCACCAGCGCTACCTGCCGGTCCGCACGGCCGGCGGCGCGCTGCTGCCGCACTTCGTCGCGGTGGCCAACGGCTCCTGCGACCACGACGCCGTCCGCGCGGGCAACGAGGCGGTGCTGCGGGCCAGGTACGAGGACGCGAGCTTCTTCTGGCGCGCGGACCTGAAGGTGGCCCCGGAGACCATGAAGTCGGGCCTCGCGCGGCTCGCCTTCGAGGAGAAGCTGGGCTCGATGGCCGACCGCGCGGCCAGGATCGCCGCGGTGGCGACCGATCTGAGCGCCGGACTGTCCACAGCGGACCGCGCAACCGTCGACCGGGCGGCCGCACTGGCGAAGTTCGACCTGGCGTCACAGATGGTCATCGAACTGACCAGCCTCGCCGGCGTGATGGCCCGGGAGTACGCGGCACGGGCCGGCGAGCCCAAGGCCGTCGCCGACGCACTCTTCGACATGGAGCGTCCCCGCTCGTCGGGCGACACCCCGCCCGCGACCGTGCCGGGCGCGGTGCTGGCACTGGCCGACCGCTTCGACATGCTCGTCGGCCTCTTCGCGGTCGGCGCCGCCCCCACGGGCAGCTCGGACCCGTTCGGTCTGCGGCGGGCCGCGGCCGGCGTGATCAGCATCCTGCGGGCGCACCCCGAGCTGTCGGACATCACGCTGCGGCGGGGCCTGGCCGCGGCCGCGGACCGGGTGCGCGCACAGGGCATCGAGGTCAAGGACGACACCCTGGCCGAGGTGGCGGACTTCGTGGTCCGCCGCTACGAGCAGCAGCTCCTCGACGCGGGCCACGACCACCGACACGTGGCGGCCGTACTCCCGCTGGCGGGGGCGCCCGCCGCCGCGGAAGCCACGCTGAGGCAGATCGAACAGCGCGTCGGCGACGCGGACTTCGGCACGCTGGTGGCCGCACTGCAGCGCGTCCGCAGGATCGTCCCGGCCGACACGTTGGCCACCTACGACCCGGCCCGCCTCACCGAACCGGCGGAAACCGCGCTGCACCAGACACTCCAGAAGGTGCGGGACTCGCTGGAGACCACGTCACTTGCCGACTTCGGCGCGGCGGCGACCGCCCTGACCGCCCCGGTGAACACCTTCTTCGAGGACATCCTGGTGATGGCGGAGGACCCGGACGTGCGCGCCGCGCGCCTGGGCCTGCTGGCCACGATCCGCGATCTGGCGGCGCCCGTCCTGGACTGGCAGGCGCTGGGCACCAGCTTCACCGACTGACGGAACCACTCAGAGCAGTACGACCTCGCGGGTGCCCTCCGCACCCTTGACGATCAGCTGCTCGCGGTCCTCCCGAACCGCGCGATACACGAAATCCCCGTACCCGACCAGTCTGCGCAACGCCTCGGTGAGTGTCACGCCCTCGCGCTCGATGACGTTCTCCAACGCACGAACGGTATCCGACGACACGGCAACGTTGATCCTCTTCGCCTGGGTGGTTTGCTGCCCAGCGGACTCGGTCCGTGCGCCCTTAGCCGACATGGTCACATCCAGTTGCGTGAGGTTCGGGCAATCGGGTTAAGTGTATGTGTGTTGCGGGTGCTGATGCAACACACAAACTACACGTAATCGACACTCACCGAGTGTTGTCACCCTGTCTTCGGAGAGTTATCCTCAAGGCTGGGTCGACCGCGCTGACCTGGGCGGACGGCCCGCTGCGGCACCCGATGCGGCGAGGGAGCGTCGGGCGCCGGGGAGGGGCTAAGCACCATGCCTGACACCAGCTCTGCCGCGTACCGCCGGCGTGTTGGCCGGCCGGCGAGCGCCACACCCACCGTGCTCGTGAGCGGGATCGAACCCGTGGACGGCACGTGGTTCGAGACCGGCGACGAACCGCCCCCGGACGCGCCACTTATCCTGCTCGTGCCGGTCCAGCGCGACGCCGATCGCGCTCACTGATCGCGGTCGGCGTCGCGCCTGCGCCGGTCGCGGCGGGTCTCGAAGCCGTCCCGGTTGGGGTTGATGTGCGCGCCCACCCCGAAGAACGCGCCGACGATCGTGGCCGCCGCGCCGAGCAGGATCGGCAGCGTGGTGCGCGCCAGCTCCGTCGCGAACGCACTGGAGATCGCCCCGAGCCACAGACCGAGCACCAGCGCCACGATCGTGAGCAGGATCAACGCGCCGACCCCGATGAGCACCCACGTCTGCATCCGCAGGTAGTGCCGCCGCGCCGCGGTCTTCGCCTCGATCTCCGCCTGCTGCGCGCGCAGCTCCAGCTCCTTGCCGCGCGCGATCAGCTCCCGGTTGCCCGGCGGCGACCGGTCGACCCAGGTGCCGTCCTCGGTCACCTCGCCCGCCGCCGGCCGCCAGAACCTCCGTATCGCACTCACGACGCCCCCTCGCCGGACTGCTCCGGTATCGGGATCAACGCGATCAGCGGCTCGTCCACCGGCCGGTCGTCGCAGTCCTCGAACCACGTGACCTCGGCCCACGGCTCGCCGTCGGCGGCGTGGCCGGAGATCGGCTCGTCGCGCGGCTGGCTCGCCGCCGGACTGGTGTCGCGCATGACGCCGTTCCTTCGTGGGATCCGGCGGATGGCGCCGCCGGGAGCGGGACCGGAGTGCTGGGTGTTCGGATAGCGAACATCACTCTATAGAGCAGAATAACTCCAGATAGGCACATAAACAACGGTGATCGTGTGGTCTGGACATGTTGCTTATGTGTATGCAGCGTGCGAAACTGGAACCTGTCGCTCCAGCAGGCGGCGGACACACTGGCCTACCGAGGCTTTGAGAGTCCGGGGCGGGATCCAACAGGGCCGATCATTCGTCAGGAAGTGCTCGCTATGAGTGCCATGCAGCGCTCGACCCACCCCCAGGGTCTTCGCACAGATCAGGATGTGGTCATGTCGGGTAACCGCCCGGACGGCCTCGATGTCGTCGAGGCCGTCGAGGAAGCTCCCCACGGCCGCCTCAGCGCCGAGCCGAAGCGAATCAACGTCGCCATCTCCCCGGACATGGTCCGGGCGCTGGAGAACGTCATCGAACGCGAGGGCGTCACGCTGACCGAGGCGTTGCGCCGCCTCGTCGGCTACGGCGACTTCGTCTACCGCGCCGTCAAGGATCGCGGTGAGCAGCTCAGGCTCACCGGCGAGGAGGGCACCCGCGAGGTCGTCCTGCTCTAGACCTTGGGCTTGCGCCTGCGAGGCTCCCGTCCGTACGGCTGGGTCGGCGCCGCCCGCTCGGGCAGCGTCGGGACCAGCCGGCGGACGGGTCCAGCACTCGTCAGCGTGATCTCGTCGCCGTGGTGCGTGACCGTCAGCGGCGGACCGTCGAGCAGCTCGTAGCTCGCGCCGTTCTGGTCGATCTCGACGGCGAACCGGCTGTCCCGGTAGGTCAGCCGGAACGCGAGCCTGGTCAGCGCGGCGGGCAGCCGTGGCGCGAACGCGAGCGAGCGGTTGTGGTCGCGCATGCCGCCGAACCCGGCGACCGCGACCGTCCACGCGCCGGCCAGCGACGCGATGTGCAGCCCGTTGCGCACGTTCGAGTGCAGGTCGTGCAGGTCGGTCAGCGCGGCCTCGGCGAAGTAGTCGAACGCGAGGTCGAGATAGCCGACCTCGGCCGCGAGGATCGCCTGCGGGCACGCCGACAGCGACGAGTCCCGCACGGTGAGCGGCTCGTAGTAGTCGACGTTGCGCGCCTTCTGCTTGGCCGTGAACGCGTCACCGCGGGTGTACATCGCCATGACCAGGTCGGCCTGCTTCACGACCTGCTTGCGGTACAGGTCGAAGTACGGGTAGTGCAGCAGCAGCGGGTAGTGCTCGGCCGGCGTGTGCTCGAAGTCCCACCGCGCGTGCTCGGTGAACCGCTCCGACTGCGGGTGCACGCCGAGCATCTCGTCGTAGGGCACCACCATCTTGTCCGCGGCCTCGCGCCAGGCCGCGGTCTCCTTGTCGGTGACGCCGAGCGCCGCGGCCACCCCGGGCTGCCGCGCGCACACCGCGGCCGCCTCCCGCAGGTTCCGCTGCGCCATCAGGTTCGTGTAGACGTTGTTGTCCACCACCGCGGAGTACTCGTCGGGCCCGGTCACGCCGTCGATGCGGAACCCGCCGTGCACGTCGTGGTGGCCGAGCGACGACCACAGCCGCGCGGTCTCCACCAGCACCTCGGTCGCGTGGTCCCGTTCGAACTCGGCGTCCTCGGTGGCGGCCAGGTACCTGGCGACGGCGTCCGCGACGTCCGCGGACACGTGGAACGCGGCGGTGCCGGCCGGCCAGTACGCCGAGCACTCCGCGCCGTTGATCGACCGCCACGGGAACGCGGCGCCGCGCAGCCCCAGTGCCTCCGCCCGTTCCCGCGCCTTGTCCAATGTGGAGTGTCGCCAGCGCAGCGCGTCGCGGGCGGCCTCCGGCATCGTGTAGGTGAGCACCGGCAGCACGAAGGTCTCGGTGTCCCAGAAGGAATGCCCGTCGTAGCCGGGGCCGGTGAGGCCCTTCGCCGGGAGCGCCCTGCTCTCGCCGCGGGCGCCGGCCTGCAGGATGTGGAACAGCGCGAAGCGGACCGCCTGCTGCAGCTCGTCGTCGCCCTCGATGACCACGTCCGCGCTGGCCCAGAAGTCGTCGAGGAACGCGCGCTGCTCGTCGAGCAGGCCCTGCCAGCCGGTCTGCATGGCGCCGGACAACGCGGCGTCGACCTGCGCGCGCAGCGCGGGCGCGGACCGGCGCGCGGACCAGCCGTAGCCGACGTACTTGGTGAGGCACAGCCGCGTGCCGGCCGGCACGTCGACCGCGGCGGTCAGCCGGGCGAGGTCGTCCTGGGCGTGGATGTCGCAGCGCAGGCCGTCGTCGATCTCCAGCTCGTGGTCCATCGCGGCGGCCAGGCGCAGCCCGGACTTGCGGGTGTGGTGCACGAGCACCGCGCGGTAGTCCTTGGCCGCGGCCTCCTCGGCGACCAGTGGCGCGTTGAGCGTCGCGGCCACCCGAGGGTCCTTGGTGTTGGACTCGATCGGCTCGTTGGCGAGCAGGTCGGACTGGACGACGAGCTGCAGGTCGCCGTCGAGCGGCTCGACCTCGTAGCGGATCGCGGCGACCGCGCGCTGGGTGAACGAGACGAGTCGTTCGGTGCGGACCCGGACGCGGCGTCCGGTCGGCGACTCCCACACGGTGTCGCGGCGCAGCGTGCCGGAGCGGAAGTCCAGCTCCCGGTGGTGTTCGGTGGCGCGTCCGTAGCGCATGTCGAGCGGCTCGTCCTGCACCAGCAGCCGGATGATCTTGCCGTCGGTGACGTTGACGATGGTCTGGCCGTCCTCCGGGTAGCCGTAGCCGGCCTCGGCGTAGGGGAGGGCATGCTGCTCGTAGAAGCCGTTGAGGTACGTGCCGGGCACGCCGCACGGCTCGCCCTCCTCGAGTGAGCCCCGCATGCCGATGTGCCCGTTGGACAACGCGAAGATCGACTCGGTCCGTTCGAGGGCGCCGAGGTCGAGCGAGTTCCAGCGCAGCGCCCAGGGATCTACCTGGAAGCCCTTCACGCGTCCTCCAGCAGCTCGGCCAGGTCGGTGACCACGATGTCCGCGCCGTGCTCGCGTAGCTGGTCGGCCTGACCGACCCGGTCGACGCCGACGACGTAGCCGAAGTGGCCCGCCCTGCCGGCCTGCACGCCGGACAGTGCGTCCTCGAACACGGCCGTGTCGGCCGGCTCGGCGCCCAGCGCCGCCGCGCCGGCGAGGAACGAGTCGGGCGCGGGCTTGCCGTTGAGCTTGCGTTCGGCGATCACCACGCCGTCGATGCGTGCCTCGACGAACTTCGTCAGGTCCGCGGCCGCCAGCACCGCCTGCCCGTTGGCCGAGGACGTGACGACGCCGATCTTGAGGCCGGCCGCCTTGGCCTTCTCGAGGTAGCGCACCGAACCGGGGTACGGGTTCACGCCGCGCTCGGCGATGATCTGCTGGACGCGCTCGTTCTTGCGGTTGCCGACGCCCTGGACGGTGTCGTCGGACGGCGGCGCGCCCGGGTCGCCCTCCGGCAGGTCGAGGTTCCGCGACTTCAGGAACGCCCGCACACCGTCGAACCGCGGCCGGCCGTCGACGTAGTTGTTGTAGTCCGCCTCGGTGAACGGTTCCTGGCCGTGTGCGGACAACAGTGCGTCGAAGGTCTCCTTCCACGCGGCTCGATGCAGCTCGGCGGTGCCCGTGAGGACGCCGTCGAGGTCGAAGAGGCAGGTGGTCACATGGTCCGGCAGGCCGATCACGGTTCGCACGCTACCGAAACGCGGACTCAGGTGCGCGCCACGTAGAAGGTGAGTTGCGGCAGGACCCGCCCACGCACCACGGCGGACGGGGTGCTGCCGGACCGGATCGCCCCCATGGCGAGGTAGAACCCCTCGGCGGACGGATCCGAGTCGATCGTGAACGACGTGATGCCGGCCGCCGCCGCGGTCGCCACCGCGTGCTCCCACAGGCGCCGCCCGATCCCACCGCCGATGTGCCCTGGCTCGATGAACATCCGACTGAGCTCGGCCACGGGCGGCTTGCCCTCGATCGCGTAGAACCCGACCACGACACCGTCAACCTCGGCGACGGTGACTCGATGTGCCACCACGTCGTCGGCCAGAACCGCCAACTGAACCCGACTGACGGCGAGGAACCGGGCGTCGTAGCCCCAGTGGCCCTTGGACCGCACGGCAAGGTCACTGACCAGGTCGGCTTCGTCCGGTCGAGCGGGTCGCAGCAGCACGATCACCACACTATCGACGGTCCCGCTAGTCGATGCCCAGGTGGGCTTTCAGCACCGACTGGAACCGGTGGTCGAACAGCTCGTAGCGTTCGCGCAGTGCCTCGCCAGGCCAGGACGGTGGCAGCAGTTCCGCCGGCAGCAGCGGGTCCGCCAGGAAGTGGCGCAGCACGGCCGCCGCCAGGATGAAGCTCGACGGCAGGTCCGCCGCCTCGTCGAGTGCCGCGTGCAGTTCGCGGGCCCGCGCGGCCCAGCCGGGCAGGTCCCACAGCGACGCCGCGAGGTCGGGGAGCTCCGGGTGGCCGACCAGGAACGTGCACTGCTCCGTCACCAGCGCCGGGCGCGGCCGGGACAGGTTCGCGGGCCGCAGCCAGGTGCCCTCGCGCAGCTCGGCGAGCCGGAGCTCGGTCATGGCGGCGCGGAAGGCGGTGCGGAACGCGGGCGGGCGGCGCGCGGCCGTGACCACCGCGATCTCCCACGTGCCGTCCCACGGGCGGTTCGCCGGCGTCCGCGACTGGTCCTGCCGCGCCTGCCGCGCCCGCAGTCGCCTCGTCAGCTGGTAGTCGCCGTTGACCTGGGTCAGGTCGCCGGCCGCGACCATGCGGGACAGGGCCACCCGGATCGTGCCCTCCGCGATGTCGAACAGCTCGCCGACGCGCACGAGGCTCCGCGCGGGCAGCCGTGGCGGGTGCGCGCCGAGCAGGGTGCTGAGCACCGCAGAGCGGGCCGTCAGCGGCCGCAGCCCCGGAACCATCGAACTTGTCCTTACGGTCTGGTCTCGCGTGTCCAAGAAATGTAACATCGACCCATGCCGGCTACCCACGTGGTTTCGAACCAGGTCCCGCCGCTCGTCGGGCACGACGTCGCCGCCGACGCGGCCCTGCTGGAGGGCCTGCACCGGCACGGTGCGAGCTGGGCGGAGGCCGAGGTGCACGAGCTCGGCCAGCTCGCCGGCTCCGAGCAGGCCCAGGAGTGGGGCCGGCTCGCCAACGCGCACCCGCCGGTCCTGCGCACCCACGACCGGTACGGCAACCGGATCGACGAGGTCGAGTACCACCCCGTCTACCACGACCTGATGACCGTGGCGGTCGAGCACGGCATGCACGCGGCGCCGTGGCGCGACGACCGGCCGGGCGCCCACGTGGCCCGCGCGGCCCGGTTCTACACGTGGGGGCAGGTCGAGGCCGGCCACGGCTGCCCGGTCTCGATGACGTACGCGGCCGTCCCCGCGCTGCGCCACAACCCCGAGCTGGCGCAGCGGTACGAGGCGCTGCTCGCGGCGCCGGTCTACGACCCCGGCCTGCGCGTGCCGGACACCAAGCGCGGCCTCACCGCCGGCATGTCGATGACCGAGAAGCAGGGCGGCTCCGACGTCCGCGCCAACACCACGCTGGCACGTCCCCAGGCCGACGGCAGCTACCTGCTCACCGGCCACAAGTGGTTCACGTCCGCGCCCATGTGCGACCTGTTCCTCGTGCTCGCGCAGGCGCCCGGCGGCCTGTCCTGCTTCCTGCTGCCGAGGGTCCTGCCCGACGGCGCCCGCAACCGCATGCACCTGCAGCGCCTGAAGGACAAGCTGGGCAACAAGTCCAACGCGTCGTCCGAGGTCGAGTACGACGACGCGGTCGCGTGGCTCGTCGGCGAGGAGGGCCACGGCGTCCGCACGATCATCCAGATGGTCAACATGACCCGGCTGGACTGCGTGATCGCCGGCGCGGCCGGCATGCGGGTGGGGCTCGTGCAGGCCGTCCACCATGCGACCCACCGGCAGGCGTTCGGCGACTACCTGGTCGACACGCCGCTGATGCGCAACGTCCTCGCCGACCTCGCGCTCGAGTCCGAGGCCGCGACCACCCTCGCGATGCGCCTCGCGGGCGCCACCGACAACGCGTTCGCCGGCGACGAGCAGGAGGCCGCGTTCCGCAGGCTCGGGCTCGCGGTCAGCAAGTACTGGGTGTGCAAGCGGGCGTCGGCCCACGCCGCGGAGGCGCTGGAATGCCTCGGCGGCAACGGTTACGTCGAGGAGTCCGGCATGCCGCGGCTCTACCGCGAGGCGCCGCTGATCTCCATCTGGGAGGGCTCCGGCAACGTGGCGGCGCTGGATGTGTTGCGTGCCATGGCATCCGGCGGCACCGACGCGTTTCTCGCCGAGGTCGACGCGGCGGCCGGCGCGGACCGGCGGCTCGACTCCGCCGTGGCGGGGCTGCGTGCCTCGCTCGGCGAGCTGGCCGCCGACCCGGTGGCGGCGCAGGCCGGCGCGCGGCGGATCGTCGAGCGGATGGCGTTGGTGCTGCAGGGTTCCCTGCTGGTCCGCCACGGGCACCCGGCCGTCGCGGACGCGTTCTGCGCGTCCCGCCTCGGCGGCGACTGGGGCGTCGCGTTCGGTACGCTACCGTCCGGTGTGGACACCGCGGCGATAGTCGCGCACATCGGGATCAAGTGACTTGTAGCAGATCCCACCGGTTGCCGTAGAGGTCCCGGAAGACGGCCACCGTGCCGTACACCTCGTGCCGGGGCTCCTCCTCGAAGTGGACGCCGGCCGCGGTCATCCGGGTGTGGGCGGCCGCGAAGTCGTCGACATCGAGGAAGAACCCGACCCGGCCGCCGAACTGGTCGCCGACCCGCGCCTCCTGCTCCGGCGTCGCCGCGCGGGCGAGCAGCAGGCCGGTCTGCCCGCCGGGCGGGGCGACGACCACCCAGCGCTTGTCGCCCTGCGGGAGATCCTCGCGGAGCGTGAAGCCGAGCGCGCCCGTGTAGAAGTCGATCGCCTCGTCGTAGTCGCGCACGAGCAGCGCGACGAGTCCCAGCTGTGCCACGGGTCGATCCTGCCAGGCGTTACGGTGGGGCGGTGATGCGCGCCTGGCGAGTCGAGCGCACCGGCCCCGCGGCGACCGGGCCGCTCGCGGCGCGGGACGTGCCGGTGCCGTCGCCCGCACCGGGTGAGCTGCTGGTGCGGGTGCGCGCGTGCGGCGTGTGCCGGACGGATCTCCATGTGGCGGAAGGGGATCTGCCGGTCCACCGGCCGGGCGTCGTGCCGGGCCACGAGGTGGTGGGCACGGTCGTCACGGCGGCCGGCGGGTTCGCCGAGGGCGACCTGGTGGGCATCGCGTGGCTGCGGTACACGTGCGGCACCTGCCGGTTCTGCGCGCGTGGCCGGGAGAACCTGTGCCCGTCGTCGCGCTACACCGGCTGGGACGCCGACGGCGGGTACGCCGAGTACGCGGTGGTGCCGGCGGAGTTCGCGCTGCCGCTGCCGGCCGGCTACTCCGACAGCGAGCTGGCGCCGCTGCTGTGCGCCGGGATCATCGGGTACCACGCGTTGCTGCGGGCGGCGCTGCCGGCGGGCGGGCGGCTCGGCGTGTACGGCTTCGGGGCGAGCGCGCACCTCGCGGCGCAGCTGGCGGTCGCCACGGGCGCGGAGGTGCACGTGGTCACCAGGAGCGCGGCGGCACAGCGGCTGGCGCTGGACCTCGGCGCGTCGTCGGCCGGCCAGGACGAGCCGCCGGTGCCGCTCGACTCGGCCATCCTGTTCGCGCCGGCCGGCTCGCTCGTGCCGCGCGCGCTGGCCGCGCTGGACCGGGGCGGCACGCTGGCGGTGGCGGGCATCCACCTGAGCGACATCCCGGCGTTGAACTACCAGGAGCACCTGTTCCAGGACCGGCAGCTGCGCAGTGTCACGTCCAACACCCGCGCCCAGGCCAGGGAGTTCCTCGCACTGGCCGGCGAACACCGGCTACGGGTGTCCACAAGGGACTATCCACTCGAGACCGCCGACCGGGCCCTGCTGGACCTCGCGGAGGGCCGGGTGACGGGTGCGGCGGTGCTGGTGACCTGACGGGTCCACCGGCGGGCGCCTCGCCGGTGGGGGAGTCGGGCTCAGCAGCAGCCCGCGGAGCAGCCGGTCTCGTCGCAGCAGTCGTCGATCATTCGCCTCACCTCCTCTCCGGTGCCATGGCCGGGGGACACCACGCGCCCGGCGCTGGGTCGGCACAGGGGTTCTCGGGCAGCGAGTCGACCATGCGGACCAGGTCGGCGCGCAGCGCGGCCAGCCGGGCGGCCTCCGCGTCGATCTCCTCGATCCGCTTGCGCAGCAACATCTCCGCCGGTTCGCACGGGCACTCGCCGGTGTCGCGGATGGTCAGCAGCTCGCCGATCTCCTTGAGCCGCAACCCCAACCGCTGGCAGCCCTGGATGAACCGCAGCCGGTCGAGCGCCGACGGCGGGAACGCGCGGTACCCGCCAGACGTCCTCGGCGGCGCGGCCAGCAGCCCGCTCCGCTCGTAGTACCGCACCGTGTCCGGACCGACGCCGGCCGCCGCGGCCAGTTCCGCCACTCTCATGACCTGACGGTAAACCTTGGACCCAGCTCCAAGGTCAAGCGTCGAAGTCGGCGCCCCACGCCCACGCGAGTGCTCTCGGCAGCAGCCACTCGCCCAGCACGGTCAGCTGCCGGTCGGCCGACACGACACCCGCCGCCTGCCACGCGTCCAACGCCAGGTCGAACGCGGACTCGACGAGCTCCGCCTCGTCGGCGTCCAGCTGGCCGTCGACCTCCTCGGCGGCCTCGAGGTAGCCGACCAGGTCACGGGTCGACGCGCCCGCGCCGGCGCCGGCCCGCACGAGGCCGAGCACCGCGCCGAGCCAGTCGGTCAGATCGAGCGCCATCAACATCGACTCGCGGTCGGCGCCGAGGCCGCTCTCCTCGCGCAGCGCGACCAGCCCGCCGGCCGCCTCGACGCAGCAGCGGCGGTCGTCGGCCGGCACGGCGCCCGCCCAGCCGGCCGCGGCCGCGACGTGCGGGTACGGCCATTCGGCGGCCCCGACGCCGATCCGCAGCCGAGCCGCCGCGGCGGCCAGCTCCCGCTCCGGGGCGGGCGCGCCGGTCGGCAGTGCGGACCGCAGCACGGCCACGGCCTCCCGCTCCGCCTCGTCCAGGTGCCGGAACACGGCGTCGGCGGCGAGCCCTTCCCGTCCGCCGACCGGGAACGGGAGCACCGACGCGTCACCCCGACTAGCCGCGCACCGCTCACATACGGCATCGTCATCGACCGTGTCCCCCAGCGGACGGCCACAGCTGCTGCACGTGCGCGCGTCGGTCACGCGCGCACGTTACCGTCACGCGGCCGTTCCCCGCTGCGAGGAGCTCGCGCGCATGTTGAGGTGTGCTCTGGGCCGCCAACCGTTCCGTCGCTGGGAGTGATGTTCATGCCGGGTGCCGAGGTCGATGTCGTCGTGATCGGGATGGGTCCTGGGGGAGAGGACGTCGGCGCCCGCCTGGCCAGGGCGGGCCTGCGTGTCGTCGGGGTCGACGGCCGGTTGGTCGGCGGCGAGTGCCCGTACTACGCGTGCATCCCGACCAAGATCATGGTCCGGGCCACCGACGCGCTCGGCGAGGCACGCAGGGCGACGCGGCTCGCCGGCGCGGTCGACGTCACGCCGGACTGGGCGCCGGTCGCGAAGCGCATCCGCGAGGAGGCGACGGACAACTGGGACGACACCGTGGCGGTGGAACGGTTCGAGAGCGCGGGCGGCCGGTTCGTCCGCGGCTGGGGCAAGATCACCGCGCCGCGTGAGGTCACGGTGTCCACGCCGGAGGGCGAACGCGTGTTCACCGCGGGCAAGGGGATCGTGCTGAACACCGGCACCGACCCGGCCGTGCCCGCGGTCGACGGGCTCGCCGAGACGCCGTACTGGACCAACCGCGACGCGGTCGCCGTCGAGGAGGTGCCCGGTTCGCTGATCGTGCTCGGCGGCGGGCCGGTCGGCTGCGAGCTGGCGCAGGTGTTCTCCCGCTTCGGGGCGACGGTCACGGTCGTGCAGCACGCGGACCGTCTGGTGCCGGTGGACGAGCCGGAGGCCGGGGAGCTGCTCGAGAAGGTGTTCGCGGCCGAGGGCATCACCGTGCGCACCGGCCTTTCCGCGGCGCGGGTGAGCTTCGAGTCCGGCCAGTTCACGGTGAAGCTCGACAACGGTGAGGTGGTGTCCGCGGAACGGCTGCTGGTCGCCGCGGGCCGGCATACCGACATGGCGGCGCTCGGCGTCGGCGCGGTCGGCCTTGACGAGAGCGCGCGCGGCGTGTCGGTCGACGAGCGGATGCGCGCCGCCGACGGACTGTGGGCGATCGGCGACATCACCGGCAGGGGCGCGTTCACGCACATGTCGATGTATCAGGCCCGCATCGCGGCGGCGGACATCCTCGGCGAGGAGGACGCCGAGACGGCCGACTACCGCGCGACGCCGAGGGTGACGTTCACCGACCCGGAGATCGGCTCGGTCGGCCTGTCCGAGGCGGCCGCGCGTGCGCGGGGACTCACCGTGCGCGTCGGGCTGTCCGAGCTCCCGTCGTCCTCGCGCGGGTTCATCCACAAGCTCGGCAACGACGGTTTCATCAAGGTCGTCGAGGACGCCGACCGCGGCGTGCTCATCGGCGCGACCGCGGCGGGCCCGGCCGGCGGCGAGATCCTCGGGGCGCTCGTGGTCGCCGTGCACGCCGAGGTCCCGACGAAGCTCCTGCGTCAGATGATCTACGCCTACCCGACCTTCCACCGCGCGATCGAGGACGCACTGAGCAAGCTCGCCTGACGGCACTCTTGACATTCCACTGTGTTAGGTCGACGCTCGATGTAGCACAGTGGGAGGTCGGTCATGTGGCATGGCGTTCTGATCGGGTTGCACGCCGGTACGGGCGTCCTCGCGCTGCTCGCGGGGCTCGGCGCGCATCGCGGCCCGCGGTGGTTCGCGGTCTACCTCTGGTCCCTGGTCGCGACCATGGTGTTCCTCGCGGCGGCCGTGGTCGAGGAGTGGGCCACCCTCGACGTGGCTGCGCGAGTGTTGTTCACGGCGTTCGTCGGGCTCGGCGTGGTGATGGTGCGGCTCGCCGTGCAGGCGCGCGGGCTGGGACTCACCCCACGGCACGTCGACCTCGTCGGGTTCACGCTCGTGGCACTGTTCGACGCGTTCATGGTGATCACGGTGCTCGGCGCGGGCGCCACGACAGCCGTCGCAACGGGCGTGGTGGTAGCGATAACCGGCCACGTCGCCCTGCGAACAACAAAGACCCGACTGGCCCGCCGACCCGTCCCCGCGTGACGGGCGCCCACAACGCCCATACCCCAACCCGCGAGTCCCCCGTTCAAACACAGCGAGTCCCCGGTTCAAACACCGCGAATTGCCGGTTCAAGCTGGGGGTGTAAGAACAACGGTGTAACTGTCCAAAGTGGAGGGTAGTGCGTCGATGACGGACAAGGCAAAGACGCAGGCTGCAGCACCGGCGGCGCCGGTGGTGGATCGGCAGGTGGTGGCCGAGTTGGTGGCTCGAGCCCAGGCCGACGGGATGGCACTGTCTGGTGAGGGTGGTTTGCTGGGTGCAGTTGACCAAGATCGTGTTGGAGTCGTCGCTGGAGGGTGAGTTGGACGCTCACCTGGGCTACGGCAAGCACGACCCGGCCGGCCGCGACGGCGGCAACTGAGCAGGCCGCCCTCGACCGGTTCGCCGAGTTCTCCGACAAGTGGGAAGTCCGCTACCCGGCCATCATCCGACTGTGGACCAACGCCTGGCCCGAGTTCGTGCCGTTCCTGCAGTTCGACATCGAGATCCGCAAGATCATCTGCACCACCAACGCCATCGAGTCGATCAACTCCCGGCGCGCGGTCAACGCCCGCGGCCACTTCCCCACCGAGCAAGCAGCGCTCAAGTGCCTCTACCTGGCACTCATGGGCCTGGACCCCACCGGCCGAGGTCGAGGACGCTGGACCATGCGCTGGAAAGCCGCTCTGAACGCTTTCGACCTCGCCTTCGACGGACGCCTGTCCGCCGGCCGAAACTGACCTAAATCAAGATCCAGTTACACCGTTACGGTAATTTGACAGCCCACCGTCTCTACGGGTAGTTATGTGGTCGTCACTCGTTTGGCGCATTGCGGTTGGGTTGTCCGGGCGTTCAGGATTCGTTCAGTTGTGCTGGATGCGGGCGCGGGGTCTCGCTCTAACCCACTGGGGGCTTGGTGTCTGGCGCTGTTTCCGCGCGTTCGCGTGCGTCTGGGTCGTGGTGGCGTCGTCCGGTTGTGGCGGGGTTGGCCGCGGTGCTGGTGTTCTCATTGGTCAATGCTTCCGGGCCGTCTGTAGTTGTGCCGGAGCAGGGGAGTGGCCAGTCGTCGGCGGTGAACGCGCGGGTTCTGCCGCCTGTCACGGGGCTCGCGGGACAGGCCGGGCCGACGCCTGCAACCCCACCGGTCGTGGGTGAGGCTGATTTCACGCCGTTGATGACCCGGCGCAGTGCTGGTTCTTCATTCAACCCGCAGCGGTCCCGTGTGGTGTCGCGTGGCCTGTTCAGCGAGGAGTACGAGAACGCGGACGGCACACGCACGCTGCGGCAGTCCTCGGTGCCGCTGAATGTGCGGGGTTCGGATGGTCGTTGGCGCCCGGTAGATCCCGGGCTGTCGGTTGATAGCGATTCGGGGCGTCTGGAGGCCAAGCGTCATCCGTTGGGTCCGTCGCTGGCTGGGCGTGCGGACGATTCCGGTCTCGTGGCGCTCGACGTCGACGGTGCGCGGGTCACCCTCGCGATACCGGGTGCGCGTGGTGCACGCGCGCAGGTCGAGGCCCAGGAAGTGTCGTATCGGAACGTTCTCGCGGACACCGACTTGGCGTACGAGGTCACCGCTGGCGAGGTCAAGGAGACGATTCGGGTCAAGAAGCCCGGCCGCTCCGCCTGGCAGTTCGAGCTGGACACCGCGGGCCTGACGCCGCGGATCACGGCGGACGGCAGTATCACCTTGTCCGATGAGGACGCGGTCCAGGTGGTGATGCCGCCGGTCGTGGCGTGGGATTCGGCCGGGACTTCGACCCGCGCCCCTGCGACAACCGGTGGCGATTATCGGCTGGAACGCGCGGGTGGCGTGTGGCGGCTGTCCGTTGTGGTCGACGAGGCGTGGATGCGTGACCCTGCTCGGGTCTACCCGGTGAGTGTGGACCCGACGTTTTCGTTCCCGGACGACGTGTCGTATGCGTACAAGTCGGATGGTTACTCCTGCCAGAACTGTGGGCTGCAGATCGGTAACCCGCTTGACGGCGGGAACATGTGGCGATCGGCGTTCCACTTCGACTATTCGTCGCTGTGGGGCAAGACGGTCGTCGGCGCTCGCTTGGACGTGTCCAACACCAGGACGCCGAAGGGCGTTGACAAGACCTATCCCGCACAGTTGCATCACGCCACGGCGTTCGACTTCGACGGTGTCGGTCAGTTGCTCGGCGAAGCGTTGGTGGGTCAGGTCGGCAGCCTCTCTGACGCCCGATTCACGAGTTATCTGCGTTCGGCTGTGGCGAACCGTGATTTGCGGCCGTACTTCATGTTGGTCGGGTCCGAGCAGGCCGACGTGTGGACCTACAAGAACATGGTGACCACGCTCTACGTGGACACCGGGTCGGCGCCGCCCGCAGCGAACCATGTGGCGCCGGCGGACAACAGTGTGCTCACCAACCTGACACCGACGTTGCAGGTCAGTCCCGTGACCGATGCGGACGGGGATCCGGTGCGGTACTGCTTCCGTGTGGCGACCGGCACGGACGCGAAGTCGGGTGTTGTGGTGGACTCCGGTTGCCTCACCACTCCCACGTGGACCGTGCCTGCGGATGTCCTGCAGGACGGTGTGTCCTACACATGGCAGGTCAGCACCTCAAGTGGTGTGGTGTTGACGGAGCCGAGCTGGGTCGGCCGGTTCAAGGTCGACCAGCGCATTGGTGCGCGGGGACCTGCTCCGGTCGATGACATCGGCGCGGTCGAGGTCAACCTCGCCAACGGCAACGTCACCACCTCGCAGTCCACTCCGACGTTCACGACCGTCGGCGGCACCGCCGGGCTGTCGTTCACGTACAACTCGCAGCAACGCAACGCCGCCGGGTTGCGCGCCTCGTACTTCACCGACCTGTCCCATACCGGCAACATCGCCGACGGGCAGCAGCCCGCGCTGATGCGCACCGAACCTCAGGTGAACGTGGACTGGGCGACGGGGTCGCCCCACGCGCCGGCGCTGGCTCCGGACTGGTTCGTGGTGCGGTGGGAGGGCTTCTTCCAGGCACCTGCCACCGGCAGCTACCAGTTCGCCGGCGTCCACGACGACGGTCTCAAGGTCTGGCTGAACAACAATCAGGTCTATGGGGTGACGACACCAAGCGACGTCAACTGGACCCAGGCCACCGCGGTATCGCTCACCGCGGGGCAGCGAGTGCCGATCAAGGTCGAGTTCGCGGAGAAGACCAGCACAGCCAGCGCCCGGTTGTTCGTGCAGACAACGGACGGCACCACTGTGCCCGCCCAGATCGTTCCGGCCACGTGGTTGTCCACCACGGACTCCCCGCCGATTCCGCAGGGCTGGACACTGTCAGCCGATCTGGATGGCAGCGGAGCCGCGTACACGACAGCGCAGATTGCCGACCAAACCGTTGTCCTGACCGACGCCACCGGCGCCAAACACACTTACACGAAACGCAGCACCGGAGGCTACGCGCCTCCCGACGGTGAAGACGGCATCCTCGGGCTGGACACCACCGGCCGCGTGACCCTCACCGAGGGCGAGGACGTCTACGTCTTCCGGCCGGACGGCAAGCTCGACACAATGGCCAACGTCGCGGACTCCCGCAAACCCGCCGCGCTGCGCAACATCTACGACGGCACGCCCAGCCGCCTGCGGAAGATCACCGACCCGGTGTCCGGACGTGAACACGTCCTGTACTACAACCGTTCCGGAGACACCTGCTACGGCGGTGCACCGGTCCCTGCCGGATTCGACACCGCTCCTCCGGCACAGATGCTCTGCCGCATCGCCTACTGGGACGGCACCGAAACCCGGTTGTGGTACGTCGGCGGTCAACTGGCCCGTATCGAGGACCCCGGCTCTGAGCTGACTGACTACGCCTACTATCCGCAAGGATTGTTGTCCGGCGTCCGGGACAGCCGCGCCGCCGACTGGGTCGCCGTCGACCCCGCGGGCCGCGGCGGCGGCACCGCGACAATGACCGTCGTCGCCTACGACAGCACCACCAGCCTGAAGCCGAAGGCCACCTCGGTCACCGAACCCGAACCACAGCCAGGACAGCCACGGCCCCAGAATTCCTACCGGTACGACACCACCAACCGGCAGACATTCGTCGACGCGGCAGGACTGTCTCCAGCCATCGGTTTCTACTCCAAGGTCACGTTCGACGACGCCGACCGGCTGCTCACCACGACCGACGGCACCGGCCGTGTCACCAACCAGACCTGGAACGTCGAAGACCAGTTGCTCACCAGAACCGATGAAGCTGGCCGCATGTCGACCACGGTATACGACCATGCCGACCGGCCCGTCGACACCTACGGCCCCGCCCCCGCCTCGTGCTTCACCGGACAAACACCGACAGCAGCCTGTGCAGGTGCCGTCCCGCGCGAGCACACGAACCACGACGAAGGCATCAACGGCCTGTCCGTCGCCTACTACGACAACCCCACCCTGACCGGTGCCCCCGTCGTCTACGCCACCGGCGTCGGCATCCCCGACGGAAGCCTGGTCAAAACCTGGCCCACCGCCCCCGTCGCGGGTGTACCCGCGGCCAACTGGTCCTCTCGCTTTACCGGCGAACTCACCATGCCCGACGCCGGCACCTACCAGATCACCCCGTTCGCCACCGACGGTCTGCGGATCTGGATCGACGACACCCTCGTCATCGACGGCTGGACCGACCAGGCCACGTCCACCAAACGCACCGGCACCTTCACCAACACCACAGCCGGGACGATCCACCGCGTTCGTCTCGACTTCTACAACCGCAACGGCAACGCGCTACTCCACTTCAACTGGGCCAGACCGGGCCAGGCCGAACAGAACATCCCCGGCCAATACCTCAAGACCAGGTACGGCCTGACCACCTCAACCGTGAAATACGAGTCACACGGCATGCCCGACCAGGTCTCCGCCACCCGCTACAACGAATCCGGTCTCGACCCGGTATTCGGATTGCCGACCACCACGATCACCGACCCGAACGGCGTCAACCTGTCCAGTCGCACCAGCTACGAAGCTCCCGCCAGCGGGTACCTGCGCGCCACCGCCAAAACCATGGCGACCGGGGTGCCCACCGGCATCACCTTCTACGGCGACTCCGAGACACGGGTCAATCCGTGCACGCCCGGCAGCCCCGCTGTGAACCAAGGCGGACTCGTTAAACTCACCACGTCCGCGACACCTGCCACCGGCGCAACCCGGGTCGACGAGCAGGTCTACGACGCGTCTGGGCGAGTCGTCGCCGACGCGGTCTCCGGCGACTGGTCCTGCACCACCTACGACGACCGCGACCGCGCCATCGAAAATAGACACCCGGCAACCACCGCCGCCGGTGAACGCACAGTCACCACCAACTACGCCGTCAACGGAGACCCGCTCACCACCTCGGTCACCGACCACAACGGTACCGTGACCACCACCGTCGCCCTGC
>Ga0193742_1000189_pt1 | contig 45442 bp, 34 predicted proteins | sample L2c1metaG_FD_165511 | JGI IMG/M metagenome (GOLD analysis project Ga0193742, IMG submission 165511) | Soil microbial communities from a riparian zone of the East river system, Colorado, United States - L2c1 | ecosystem: Environmental > Terrestrial > Soil > Riparian zone | place: USA: East River... | reverse complement strand
CGACAGCGCAACCAACAACACTCGATGACAGCACCCTGGCCGGCCCCGGGGAGACGCCAGCCGGCGGCACCCTCGTGTGCTCGAATTCGCGATCTCTACGGCACTCACGCAACCGTGAAGCGCTCCTCACGGCTACCTGTCCACTCGATCCTCACTCGGAGGGTGTGTTCCCGAGGTTCCAACTCAACATCGGGCCTTTGCCGTTGCTGATAGCGCCTGTCCGTTCGCCGTCAACGACGACCCCCAACGCCGGATTGACCTCACTCTTGGGTCGGGGCGAGTCCGTTCTTCGCTGCGAAGGGGTCCCAGGTCGGGTCGCGGTGCCATTCGTGCTCGACACGATCGGCGACGGTGGAGGCGAGTTGCTCACCGTGGAGGTGGGCGATGAGGGCAAGTGCCATGTCGATCCCAGCGGCGACGCCCGACGAGGTCCACCGCTTCCGGTCCTCGACCCAGCGGGCCTGGGGAACCCATTCGACCCGTGGTCCCTGCCCGCGCGCCCAGGCGAAGGCTCGCTTGTTGGAGGTAGCCCGGTATCCGTCCAGGAGGCCGGCTGCGGCCAGGACGCCGGAGCCGGTGCACACGGAGGTCACGATCTGTGCGTCTGCGGCCCACTCGGCGAGCCAGCCCTTGAACCCGACGTCGTCGACGAGGCGGTGGGTACCGATCCCGCCCGGGACCAGCACGATGTCCGGCGGAGGGGCATCCCGGTAGGCGACGTCTGCGACGACTGCTGGTCCTTGTGCGGACCGGACCGGGCCGGGCTCTGGCCCGGCAAGTCTGATCGAGAACCTCTGCCCAGCTGCGCCGAACATCTCGAGGGGCCCGCAGACGTCGAGGAGCTCGAAGTCGTCGAACAGCACAGTCGTGATCTCACGGGGTTCTACCTTGGACATGACGGCCAGTCTCGCCCAAGCCCTCGACGACGCCACGTTTGGTTCAATGCTGGCGTGGACATGTCGTTCGACGCGCTCGTGGACGAGGCGGCCGCAGCGCCAGTCGAAGGCTGGGACTTCTCCTGGCTCGACGGACGGGCCACGGAGGAGCGCCCGTCCTGGGGGTATCAGGGTCTCCTCGGCGGGAAGCTCGCCGCGGCGTCCGCTGCGCTGGACATCCAGACCGGTGGCGGTGAGGTGCTCGCCGGCGCGGGAGCCGAGAACTTCCCACCGACGATGGTGGCGACGGAGGGTTGGCCGCCCAACGTCGCACAGGCGACAGCGTTGCTGCATCCGCTCGGAGCCGTCGTCGTGGCCGATCCCGAAGACCCCCCGCTGCCCTTCGCCGACGATGCCTTCGACCTCGTGACCAGCCGCCACCCGGCCACCGTCCACTGGTCCGAGATCGCCCGGGTGCTCGCTCCGGGCGGCACGTACTTCGCTCAACACGTCGGCAGCGGCACCAACGTCGAGATCAGCGAGTTCTTCCTCGGACCACTCGAACCGTCCGACAGCCGGCACCACGAGGTCGAGGCCAAACACGCCGAGGCGGTCGGGCTGGAGGTCGTCCAGTGCCGGAACGAACGTCTCCGGCTGGAGCTCTTCGACGTCGGAGCGATGGTCTTCTTCCTCCGCAAGGTCATCTGGACCGTCCCGGACTTCACCGTCGACCGATACCGCAACCGGCTGCGAGACCTGCACGACCAGATCGAACGGGACGGCGTCTTCCACTCCACGATGTCTCGGACCCTCTTCGAGCTCCGCAAGCCGACCCATCGGTAAGAGGCCAAGTGGCAGGTGCCACCTATCGCCGGCTCGGGACGCACATCAGAACAGTGGCGCGGAGGTGAGCCGATTTGGGCGCCGTATGTCCGGCGGGCGAGGCCTACGCTCGCTCGATGGGTGGTCTTCAGCTCGGCAGTCCCGACAGCGATGTCGCCGTGGTGTTCCACACCCTTGAGCGACCGCATGATGATCCGCTGACGTGGTTTCGGGTCGAGTTGCTCGGCCCTGGATTGCACTCGATGCACACAGTCGAGTCACTGTCTTGTGATGCTGGTTTCGTCGCGCCGACGAACCGTGCGGACGGTGGAACGCGTCGCAAGCCGCGCTGAGCTCCAGGTGAGTGATCGTTGCGGATGACCGCCAGGCGACGCGGTCCGGACCTGGTTCGACGACTGACAATGGTCGGGCGGCAGTAGCGCCGACCATCATGTGAGGATGGACGTGCGCCTGGCGACACCTCGCGACGCTGGCGTCGTCGCGTCGGTCTACTTGGAGTCGTGGCGGGCTGGCTACCAGGGACTCCTGACCGACGACGCGCTGGAGGTCCAGGCGCAGATGCGGGCCTCCTACGACTGGAACGCCGCCATCGCGCAGGCCGACAGGATCGTCGCGGTCGCCGAGGACGACGGGATCGTCGGTGTCGTCGAGTGCGAGCACACTCCGTTGACCGGAAGCCGTCCCTGGCTACACATGCTCTACGTCCTCCCCTCCGCGTGGGGCACCGGCACAGCCACGGCCCTGCTCGACAAGGCGCTCGCCGCCGTGGATCGCTCCCGGCATCGAACCGTGTGGCTCCGAGTCGTCGAGGCCCAGAGCAGGGCTCGCCGCTTCTACGAACGGCAAGGGTGGCGCCTCGATGACGAGATGCTTCCGGCCACCAACGGTCTGTTCCGGCTGCTTCACTACCGCCACGACATCTGACCAAGGTCTCCCATATCGGATCGGGCCGCACAGAACGACTCTGCGTTCACGGCCAACCGAGGACCACCTGGCCGCCAGCGCCAGCGCCGCCACCGACGACGACGTCACCGCCGCCGGCCGCGCCGGATGGATGACGGCAGCCACCTTCGGCCGGCATCCTGTGAACTAGGGCAGGATCTCCACGTACCCGTCCGTTCCATTGACGCGGATCCGCTGCCCGTCCTCGATCAGCCGGGTGGCGTTCTCCACGCCCACGACGGCGGGCAGGCCGTACTCCCGGGCGATCACGGCGCCATGGGTCATCAGTCCCCCCACCTCGGTCACCAGGCCCGTGACCGCCACGAACAGGGGCGACCAGCTGGGGTCGGTGTAGGCCGTGACCAGGATGTCGCCCGCTTCGAGATCGGCCTCGGCCAGGTCGAGGATGACGCGGGCCCGCCCCTCGACGGTCCCGGAGGAGACCGGGAGGCCGACCAGCGCACCGGCCGGTACGTCGTCGCGGCGGTACGCCCCGGCGACGGCTTCGCCGTCCGACGTGAACACCCGGGGCGGCGTGAGCGCCTCGTACGACCGGAACGCGTCCTTGCGCTGGTCGATGAGCCGGTCGTCCACCTGGTTCGTGCGCATGACCTCGAGGAGCTCCTGCAACCTGAGGTAGTAGATGTCCTCCTTCTCACGGAGCACGTGGGCTTGCACGAGGCGCTCGGCCTCCTCCAGCAGGGCCTGCTTGTAGACGAAGTAGCGGCTGACCATGCCGTACTTCGGATGCTCCCGGTACCCGTTGAAGGTCCGGACCCGGTCGATCATCCGCTTGGTCTCGTCGGCCTTCTCCTCGCCGTCCGGCAGGGCCCGCAACCGCTCCAGCACGTCCTGCTCCTTCTTCGCCGCCTCCTGCCGGCCCTGCTCGAAGCGCCGCTCGCCGGCGCCCGGCTCGAAGTTCTTGACGTTGCCGAGGATCAGGGGCACCAGCGTGGTGGGGCGTTCGCTCCAGCGCGGCCTCGTGATGTCGATCTCGCCGACGCAGCGCATGCCGTACTTGTCGAGGAAGCCCCGGATGGCGGCCTCCGCCTCCGGCCCGCCCTCGAGCCCGGCCATCTCGTCGAGGAAGCCGTCGTCCTCGACCTGGTGCAGGAAGGCCACCACCTCGGGATGGGGGCGGATCACGTCGGCGACGTCCAGGAGCGCCAGCCCCATCTCCGCCGTGACGTTGTGGGGGACGGACTGCGTGAGCGTGTCGGCCGCGTTCGTCTCGCCCAGCCACTCGTGGAGCTGGTCGTTCAGCCACCACGTGGCCTCCATGCCCGCCATGATCACCTGCATGCTCCGCGGGTCGAACTGGGTCCGCTTCTGCTCCTGGAGGTGCTCCAGGACGAAGTCGACCAGCTCCGCTCCGGTCTTCGTCCGGATGTCGCGCTGCAGGGCGCCGAGAGAGGCCTCGCTGCGCTCGATCAGCTCGGTGACGATGGCCGGATCGGTCTCGATCGGGGTGGGCGTCACGCCGGGCGGCGTCCAGGCCGGACCCTCGTCCGGGAGCGACGGGAGGAAGCCGTCGCGGTCGACGACGGTCTGCAGCGCGTCGCCGATCAGCGGGTCGGACTTCCCCAGGGCCCCCACGAGGTTGGCGCGGCTCGCGGGCGAGGCCAGCACCTCGGTGACGTCGACGAACAGGCGCCCGCCGGCCTCGGCCATGGGCCTGGGGGTCGTCAGCTGCCAGAAGGAGAGCCCCAGGGGCTTCATGGGGTCGGTCATCATCTGCTGGTGGCCGACGGAGACGTAGACGTGGTTCTCGCCGTCGTCGGTCTCGGGGATGGGGAACAGCGTGGTGATCGGCCGGCTCTGGACGATCTGGAAGTCGTCGTCGACCAGGCACCATTCGATGTCCTGGGGGCGGCCGAAGTGCGCTTCGATCCGTCGGCCGAGCTGCGCGACCCGCACGACCTGCGGATCCGTCAGCGCCGGCTGCTCCTGCCGCTCCGGGTCGATCGCCACTTGCTGAGTCCCGCCACCCGGCAGGGCGTGGATGGCGAGCTGCTTGGCGGCGACCGCCTTGGCGACGACCTCGCCGTCGCGCACCTGGTAGGCGTCCGCGTTGACCAGGCCGGAGACCAGGGCCTCGCCGAGGCCGAAGCTGGCCTCGACGGAGGCGACCTTCCGGTTGCCCGTGACGGGGTCGGCCGTGAACAGGACGCCGGCGGCGTGCGGGAAGACCATCTGCTGCACGACCACCGCCATGTGGACCTTCCGGTGGTCGACGCCGTTCCGCAGGCGGTAGGTCACGGCCCGCTCGGTGAAGAGCGATGCCCAGCACCGGCTGACGTGCTGGAGGATCGCCGCCGCCCCCACGACGTTCAGGTACGTGTCCTGCTGGCCGGCGAAGGAGGCCGTCGGCAGGTCCTCTGCCGTCGCGCTGGAGCGGACGGCGTAGGCGGCATGCTCGCCGAGCCGCCCGAGCGCTCGGGTGATCGCCACCGCCAGATCGTCGGGGATGGCGATCCCTTCGACGGTCCGGCGGACCTCCGCGCTGAGCGTGCGGATCGCCTCCCGGTCGTCCGGGCTCACGCGCGACAGGCGATCGAGCCGCTCGTCGATCGACGGCGCATCCTCAATGATCCGCCGGAAGGCGTCCGTCGTCACGCAGAAGCCGGCCGGCACGCGGATGCCTTCGATCCGCGAAAGCTCCCCCAGGTGCGCGCCCTTGCCGCCAACGACCTCGACCTGCGTCTGGTCGATCTCCCGGAGACTCAGCACGTAGCTGCCCATCCGTTCACCTTCCCTGGCGTCGTCAGTTGTGGCCGTGATCGCCTCAGCGGACGGTCATGGTGAGCACGTTTGGGTCGTTTGCGGCAAGCCCCCTCCCTCGCGCTACTTTTCTAATGGCGGCAAAGGTCCACGCTCGATGATGCAGGCGAGCTGACCAGCTTGGGGAACGACGGCGATCGTCGGCCGCACCGTGTTGGCGAGTCGTTTGTGGTCGTTTGGTTGTTCTTGAGTTTGTTGTGGTCGGTCTCCGACGACGAACGACTCGACTGTGGATCGGCGACCACGGATGACTCGGGACCCACCCGTTGGAGCTCATCACCTAGCGGCCCTGCCGGCGTGCGGACGGCGCTTGGGCCATGCGGCGATCGTTGATGTGGTGTCGTCGTCCCCGTGGACGACGACACCACCATCGGGTTGGCCGGCTGGTTCGGGCCCGCTAGGCCGTGCTGGCCGGGATCACCAGCCGCACTCGTCGAACCTCTCGCCGTCGCCCGGCAGCTCGGCGACCTGCTCGAAGCCGTCGGGCACCGGCGTGCTCAGCAGCGCCATGTTCTCGGGCGTCCGAGGCAGGTACTCGATGGTCGCGACGTACATGGCGTCGCTGTAGTCGGGAGCTTCGCCGGGGTAACCGATGACTCGCACCGGTCGGTACGTCTCGGCGTCGACGAGATAGATGTGCTCGACGTACTCGAAGGTGTTCGGATCGAGGCTGTCGGTGTCCGGATCCTGGCCGGCGAGGCTCTGCTCGACGAGGTCGGCCAGGCTCTCGATGTCCGTATCGGCGCTGTCGGTGTCCGGGTCTGTCAACGGCACGGTGGTCGTCGCCGCCGGGAGGGACTCGGCCCCCTCGTCGTCACCTCGGGGCTCCAGCCCGACCGGCACCTGGACCAGGCGGATCAGCTCGCGGCCGTCGATGACCTCGGTGCCGTCCTCGACCAGCGAGCCTTGGGCCAGCCACTCGCCGATCTGCTCGGCTTCGTTGCTGCCGGGGATCGCGGTCTGGTCGTACTCCCGGTACTCGGCGAAGCAGTGGTCGACCTGGCGGAGCCGCTCCTGTGGCAACGACGGGTCGAACGGGTTGGCGCCGGGGGGGATCGGCGGTGGCCCGGGATCGTCGACCGCCGGTGCAACGGCCCGGCCGGTGTCGAAGCTCGGCTGCCCGTCGGAGCCGTAGGCGAGGGTGCGCATGGCGCCCGTCTGCTCGTCGGTCCACACCTCCTCGTCCCCGATGGGCGTGCCGTCGTCGGCGTCGTACTGGTTGTCCCGAAGGGTGTGGATGAGCGAGCTCGTCGACGCCTCGTCGGTCGCCGCCGTGATCTGGGCGGCGAGGGACATCTCCGGCGCGCCCGTCGGCGAGGTGTCGTCCGAGGCCTCGGTATCCGGGGACTGGTCCGAGTCGATCGCCACGATCGCCGCCAGGACGACGGCCGCGGCCGCCATCGAGCCGACGCCGGCGACGAACAGCCGGCGGGCCCGACGCCGCAGCCGCACCTCGGCGACTGCGGGCGGCGCGGGGGTGGGCGTGGCGGCCGAACCCTGCTCGGCGTGCATCTTGGCGAGCGTGTGCCACAGTGCGTTCTCGTAGTGGGGAACCGGGACTTCGTCCCGCATCTCGTCGGTCATCGCGTGGTCTCCTCGGCGTCGGCATCGATGTGTTGCCGGAGGCGCTGCCGGGCACGCGTCAGCCGAACACGACCGGCACCGTGTGAGATGCCGAGCTCGGCGGCCGCCTGCTCCTGCGTGTGACCGTTCGCCACGAGCCGCAACATGTCCTGCTCGCCGCGAGGGATCGCCGACAGAGCGTCGCGCATGTCGGCCGTGAGCTGTGTGGCGATGATCGCCGCATCGATCCGATCGACGTCGTCGTCGTCGAGCTGATCGCGAGCTGCCAGCTTCGACACCAACGCCTGCTGGCGGGCATCACGGCGCACCTGATCACGGATCACGTTGACCGCGATCCCCATCATGAACGCGGCGGGCTCACCCCGGGCGGGGTCGTACCTCCGGGCCACGCCGAGAAGTCGGACGAACGTGACAGCCACGACGTCCGCAACATCCTCGGCGCATGAGCATCGTTTGGCCGCGAACGCCGTCACCCGCCGCACATAGCGGCGATAGAACTCCTCGTAGGCCACCACATCATCGGGGACAGCCGCGAGCAGCTCTGCGTCGGTCACATGCCCGGCGAAGCTCATGACCGGTATTCGCGCCCGCACGCCCATCTTGTTACAGGGTTCGACCTGATCAGGGATCGGGAGGGGTCGGCGGGACCGGAGGAGGGCCGAAGCGCGGGCACTGTGTGCCGGGGGCGACCGGGGGCGTGGGGCCGGGGTCGATCGTCACGGGTCCACCCGCGGCGATCGAATCGACGAACGACCGGCCGATGGTGGGGTAGGCGCGGGCGCCGAAGTGGCCCGTGTCCACCTGCACCACCGCTCCGGTGCGGCCACCGGGCAGGTTCTGCGACACGGGCGTGGTCACGATCGCGGGCTCGAAGGGCGACGCGAAGCCGGGGATGTGGGCCAGGCCTTCGGGGCCGAACAGGGGTTGGCGGGCCTGGGGGTTGGCGATCGGGATGTCGAGCGCCTGGGCCAGGTGGGTGCTGGTCTCGATCGAGGTGCAGCCGTCCTGCAGACCGGCGTAGACCACGACGTCCGCGGTGACCGCCGATGCGTAGTTGGCGGGGTCGGCCACCTCGGCGAAGGTCTGGAGGACGTGGGGGTAGGGGTGGAACATGTCGATCTCGCCGGGCTCGGCGGCGAGGAGGCCGTCGACCAGGGCGCGGACATCGCCGCGGTGCACGATCGAGTGGTAGAGACCGGCGCCGGCCGCCGACATGAACCCGCCCTGCACGTTCGGCGGCGCCACCGCGAGGGTGAGGGGCAGGGTGCCCGCCCCCTGGCTGTGTCCGCCCAGCACCACGGTGGAGGTGTCGAAGCGCCCGTCCACGCCCAAGCCCGAGACCTCGCCGGGCGAGAGGGTGAAGGCGTGGGTCAGCCGCTCGAGGTAGAGCACGTCGGCAGCCTGCTGGAGCTGGTTGGTGCGGCCGGCGAGGGGGTTGAGGTGGTTGTAGAACAAGAAGTCGGACGTGTCGAAGGGCGGCGGGACCGGCATCAGCCGGTCGCCCGAGTACAGCGGGGCGATCGAGAACACCGCGTAGGGGAGGTTCGGGCCCAGTTCGGTGATCGGGGCTGCTCGAGCGGCGCCGCCCGTGCCGGCCATCCACATGAGGATGGGCCAGCCGTCCTCGGGGGCGGGACCGCAGGGGATGGCGACGTCCAGCAGCACCCCCTGGCCGCTGGTGCCCAGCTCCACGCCCTGCTGCACGGCCAGCCCGTCCCCACCGACGACGATCCCACCGCCCTCGTTCAGGAACGGTCGCGTCCCGGCCTGCCACACCGGCAGCGCCAGCCGCCCGGTGCTCCGGGAGGTGCCCCCGGCGGTGCAGGGTGCGGTGGCGGCCTGGCGGGAGGCCACCTCGGGCTGTGGCAGCGCGGCCACTGCGGCCGCCACGGCGTCCATCTCGGAGGTGGGGTCCTGGGTGGTGAACGCGGTGAAGGCGACCAGCTCACTCGGGTGCCACAGCGTGCGAGCGCGCACCGCCTCGATCGTGGCGTCCCGGTCCTGGCCCAGGGCCGTCCACGGGGCGGGCTCGACCCCGGTGGGCGCCGGCCCGTCGAGCGCCGCGAGCAAGGGCGACGGTGCCAGGCGATCGCCCGCTGTGTCGAGGACGCCGCTGAAGATCGCCGCCGCGTACCGGGTCGAGGGCCGCAGGGGATGCCCCGGGTAGGGGAGCAGCGTCACGAGGTTGGACGGGCGCAGGGCCGTGCCCTCGGCCTTGACGTCCACCAGCAGCGGCACCGGATCCGCGGCCGGGTCGTCGAGGTCGAGCAGGACCGCGGTCGAACGCCGCAGCACCGACGCCTCGGCCGAGATCGGCAGCGTGCCGGCGTCGATCCCGCCGGACACCCGGAAGTAGACCGCGCTGTTCGTACCGAACCCGAACGTGGCCGCCTCGCCGCGGCCGAGCACCAGGTCGGCGATGGCGATCGTGTCACGTCCGGGGAACCCGGCGAGATCGATCGAGCCATCTGCCCGCAACCGGGTGTCCGACGGCCACGGCGCATCGAAGAACCCCCCGGCCAACGTCGGGTCGAACAGGACCGTCGTCGACCCGACCGAGGTCACGCAGGCGAACACCTCGCACTCGAGGTCGGTCGCCTCGGCCCGGAACGCGGCGGCGGCCGTGTCGTCCCCCTGCGCCTCGGCTTCGTCTGCCTGGTCGAGCAGGGCGTTGATCTCCAGCCGGGCCTCGATCGCACGAGGGCTCCACGTGTCGGTCGGGTGATACCTGCACCCCGCCGTCACCAGTAGGCAAGCCAAAGCCGCCGTCATCGCACGCCGCACGCTGCACCCCCCGCCAACAGATCCCCGACCTGCCGAAGCGTAGTCAGCACGCCGGATCCACGACCGTTGGATCTACATAGGATCCGGCCCACTGGGATGCCCGCCGCCAGCCGTCACTCCTCAACCAAATGGTTGACAACGGCGGGGGACAGGCGTAGCTTCGTATTCAACCAATCAGTTGTATAAGGAGCTGTCCGTGGCCGACGACCGGCTGTCCCGAGTATTCGCCGCCCTCGCCGATCCGACGAGGCGCGACATGGTGGCCCGCCTCGCCGTGGGCGACGCCACCGTCGGGGAGCTGGCCGGGCCCTACGACGTCTCCATCCAGGCGGTGTCCAAGCACGTCAAGGTGCTCGCCGACGCCGGCCTGGTGAGTCAGAGCAGGGACGCCCAGCGGCGACCGTGCCACCTCGAAGCGGAGGTTTTCGACCTGATGACGAAGTGGATCGAGCGCTACCGCCGACAGGCCCAGGAGCGCTACGAGCGCCTCGACGCCATCCTCGCCGAGATGCGGGATGACGAACCACCAACCCACCCCCGACACCCGCAGCAAGGAGCAGCGTCATGAATGCCACCCCCAACCGCCATCAGGTCTCGATCGAGGCCGACCCGAACCTCCCGATCATCCGCATGACCCGTGACTTCGACGCCACACCGACGCAGCTGATGCGCGCGCACACCGACCCCGCGCTGTTCGTCCGCTGGGTCGGGCCGAACGGCATGGAGACCAAGGTCCTCGACTGGGACGCCACGACGGGCGGCCGCTGGCGCTACGTCTCCGGAGGAGACGGCGAGGAATACGGCTTCCACGGCAGCTTCCACGAGATCGGCGAGGACCGCATCGTCCAGACCTTCACGTTCGACGGTCAGGGCTACGCCAAGCTCGACGCCCTCGCCGCCGAGCTCTGAGCGCGCAGGAGAGTCGGGGAGAGAGGAGACAGTGATGGCTGAGAACGAGGAGACGGTGATGGCTGAGAACACGGGTCGCCGGGTCGTCGCGTGGGCCAGCGTGTCGATGGACGGGTGCACGAGCGGGCCTGGCGGCCCGGCGCACGACCAGTGGCTCTACGAGCACGCCGGGCAGGAGCAGACGTCGGCCTACTTCGAGGGCATCTGGCGACGCGCCAGCACAGCGCTGCTCGGCCGCAAGAACTACGAGGGGTTCTACTCCGTGTGGCCGGGCATGACCCGGGACCCGAGCATGCCGGCCCAGGTCCGTGACCTGGGCGCGTGGATCGACGCCGTCGAGAAGGTCGTCTTCTCCACCACGCTGACGGCCACCGAGTGGGAGAACTCCCGCCTCGCCAGCCGGCCGCTCGAGGCCGAGGTCGAGGCGCTCAAGGAGCAGCCAGGGCGGGACATCTTCGTCATGAACAGCGCCAGCATCATCCACCAGCTGCTGCGGGCCGACCTCGTCGACGACCTCCGCATGGCCATCGTGCCGTCCGTGGTGGGAGGCGGCCTTCGGCTCCTGCCCGACGGCCTCCCCGCGTCGAAATGGGAGCTGGCCGAGACCACCACCTTCGCCCATGGGGCCGTCGGCCTGCACTACCGGCGCCCCTGATCGGCCGCCCGCCGTGACCGTCCGTCACCCCGGGCGAGCTCCACGTCCTGATCCCCCCAGCAGATCGACGCTCCTGACCTCCCGGACCCTCGTCCGCCGGGGCCGCGTCAGGACTGGGGGCAGACCTCGGCGAGGCGCGGGTAGGGGTTCACCGACGCGCCGCCGTTGGGGTAGTAGGAGAAGTGGAGGTGGGAGACGTCGGCGTTGCCCGTGGCGCCGACGCGGCCGATCAGCGTGCCGGCCTCCACCCAGCCGGCGCCCTGGTTCTCGTAGGCCGAGAGGTGGGTGCCGAAGTACTCGTGGCCGTCGTCGCCGTAGATGAAGAAGCTCATGCCGCCGATCGAGTCGCCCTTGTGGACGAGTCGTCCGTTGGCCGGCGCCACGACCGGGGTGCCGGTGGCCGCCATCATGTCGGTGCCCTTGTGGACCCGTCCGCCCGGACGGGGCTCGCCCCAGCTGTCGCGGAAGTGCATGGGCCCGTCGACCGGGCAGATGAAGCCGCCCCTCAGGATCCGCCGCCGCTCCTCGGCCGCCGCGGCCTCGGCCTCGCGGGTCTGCTCGGCCTGCTCGAGGTCGGCGATCTTGGTGGTGAGCTCGTCGGTCATCGACTGGACCCGGGCGGCCTCCGCGGGGCTCTGCGCCGCCAGCCGGAGGGCGCCGTCGGGGCTGATCAGCCACTCCTCGACGTCGAGGATGAACTGGGTCTGCTGGTTGGCCGCGGCCTGCAGGTCGGCCAGCGCCGCCTCGGCCGACGACCTGGCCTGCTCGGCGTCGGCCCTGACCTGCTGCTCGAGCTCCTTCTGCTCCTCGAGCTTCCGGCGGGCGGACTGGAGCTCGGAGAGCTGCTCGGCGGCGTCGTCGGCACGCATGTCGAGCAGCGCCTGCTTCACCGTGGCGTCGGCCACCGAGTCGGCCGTGAGCGACTCGACGGCGGTCTCCAACGGCGGGTTCATGTAGCGGGTGACGACGACCGAGTCGCTCGTCGAGGTCAGCGACTCGATCTTGCCCTCCGTCGACCGGATGGCGGTGTCGGCGTCGGCCAGCGCGCCGAGCTTCTCGGCGATGGTGGTCTCGGCCGCGTTCAGCTGCATGAGCTGGGTGCCGACGTTGGCGTTGATCTCGTCGAGCGCCTGGGTGATCGCGGCGGCGTCACCGTCGGCGACCTGGACGTCGATCGCCACGACGGCCTCCTCGTCGCTCCCGGTGTCGGAGGGGCCCTCCTGGACCGGTGTCGCGTTGCTCGATCCGGGCGCCACCGCCACCACGGCGGACACTGCGGTGATCACCGCGGCGAACACCGCCAGCGTGGCCGCCCAACGACCGCCCACTTGGTTCCGCACCACCCGTGTCGCCCTCCCTGATCGCCGACCGCCCACCCCAGAGGCGGCTTCGACATCAGATCGTCATACTACGCACACCCGGGCCGGTGGGTTGGGCGGGAGAACCCCCGGATGTCCGGAACGTTCAATACTTCCTGGTGGGCGGGCCGGATCATCGGGGCATGGCTTCCGATACCGCCGCCACCGCTACGCCGAGTCGGCTGCTCCGACCGGGTGACGCCGGCTACGACGCACTGAGGTCGGGGTTCAACGTCGCCGTGTCCCATCGCCCCGCTGCCGTCGTCAAGCCGAAACCCGCGTGGGCCGGTATCGCAGGGCGACCGCCCCCGACCGGAACTCACGGCGATCCACGAGCTCGAGCTGGATGCGCTCGCGCAGACCGGCGAGCAACGTCGGCCCGTGTCCGGCAAGGACCGGCTGCACAAGGAACTCGTACTCGTCGATCAGTCCCAGATCTGCCAACGCCAGGGGGAGCGTCACGCCACCCACCCACAGGCCCTCGCCTGGCTCCTGCTTGAGCCGCTGAACCGCTTGCCCCAAGTCGCCTCGCACCAGCTCGGCATTCCAATCGACCCCGCCCAGCGTGCTCGACACGACGTACTTCTTCGCCCGGTCGATGGTCTCGGCGAACGGGATCTCCCACTCACCCATCCAGTCAGGCCACGTGCCCGTGGCCGGCCGCCGCCACGCCGACTCCATCATCTCGTAGGTCACCCGGCCGAAAAGCAGGGCATCGGCTCGTTCCATCTCCGCGGTCCAGTAGCGCATCGACTCCTCGTCCGGGGGGAGCCCTGCCTCGTGATGGCAGCAGCCGTCGAGCGTGACGTTGATCGAGTATCGAAGTGGTCTCATCTCGTTGCTCTCCCTTGATGGCGCGCCGCGCGTTCACCGGACCGTACTCAGACCACTGCCGGCGCCATTTCTCATCGGCGCCCCGATCCCACAGAAACACTCATAGGGGTACATGTGTTCGTGTAGTCTGGTGGTCGATGAGTGAGCTTCCGGTCGTCCATCCCAGCGGGGTGATCCCACAGGCCCTCGTCGACAAGGTCGTCGCCCGGCGCGGCGGCCGGCTCCACGTGCACCCTCCGCCCGACGGGCAGCGCACCGCGTTCGTCGTGGTCGACCTCGACGAGCACTCGTGCCAGCGGGCGGAGGCCGACGACGGGCTCTACCGCCCGGTGAACGCGGTCGCCGCGGCGGTGCGTGCCGCCGGCGGGACGGTGGCCTTCGTGACCACGTCCATCACGAGTCCCGAGGCGTTGGAGGGCACGCTCGGGGTCGAGCTCGCCGCCGAGTACCACGACGCGGCGGGTCCCGGTGGCGCGGGCACGCGCCTCGCCCCGGGCCTCGACGTCCGCCCGGGCGACCTGCGGGCGGTGAAGGCCCGGGCCAGCGCCTTCTTCCCGGGCAACTGCAACCTCCACTCCCGGCTGCGGGTCCGAGGCGTCGAGTTCGTGCTGATCGGTGGTCTGGTCACCAACGTGTGCTGCGAGTCGTCGGCCCGGGACGCCCACGAGCTCGGCTACCGGGTCACGATGGTGTCCGACGCGCTGATGGGCCAGTCGTTCGGGCTGCACGAGGCCTCGCTGGCCACGTTCTTCCGCATCTTCGGCGACGTCCGACCGAGCCGGGAGGTGGTCGCCCTGTTGAGCTGATCAGGCCGGGAAGCGATAGCGGGTCTGGGTGGCGGGCTCCCTGCCGAAGGAGAGGACCTTGGTGGGGGTCACGCCGAAGACCAGGCCGCGACGGCCGTCGGCGTCGCGGAAGGCGTCGCCCTCCACGCCGAAGTCCCAGTCGAGCTTCGACTTCCAGAGCGCCGCCAGGGCGTGGAGCTGCGGCTCGTCGGTCACGGCGACGGCGGTCCCCTCGACGACCACGTCGAGGCCCGACCGGAGCCGGTTGGTGCCGGTCGTGAGGATGCAACGGGGCTCCGACCCGAGGTTCTTGGACTTCTGTTCGGCATCACCGGTGCAGAAGTAGAGCGTGCCGTCGAGCCAGATCGCCGGGAGCGGCGTGACGTGCGGTCGCCCGTCGCCGCGCACGGTCGAGAGCCAGAAGATCTCGGAGGTCGTCAGCACGTCGACCACGTCGGCCCACGGTCGTGCGACGGCGCCCGGCTCGCTGAACCCTTCGTGGAGCTCCACCTTCGGTTCGTTGTCGGCCATCGACGCCCTCCTCTATCGGTTCCACGGATCGCCCGTCACGTCATAGACCTCGCCTGGGCCCGGAACTCATCGCTCGATCCCCGCCTGTTGCCACCGTCGGGTCACTATTCGCTTGGTGTATTCACTCGATGTATAGTCCGCCGGGTGAACATTCCGTGCACGCTGTTGGGGCTGCTCGAACCGGAGCCGGTCCACGGGTACGAGCTGAAGCGGGCGTACGACCATCGCTTCGGTCAGGACAAGCCGCTCCCGTTCGGGCAGGTGTACGCCACGCTCGGTCGGCTGGAGCGCGACGGGCGGGTCGAGGCCCGGGGCACCGAGCCCGGGTCGGGGCCCGAGCGCAAGCGCTACGCCATCACCGCCGAGGGCGTGACCGCGCTGGAGCAGTGGCTCACCCGGCCCGAGCCGCCCGAGCCTCACCTGCAGTCGGTCCTGTTCACCAAGGTCGTGCTCGCACTGGTGTCCGGGCGACCCGCCGACCGGTTCCTCGACGCCCAGCGGGCCGCCCACCTGGAGCGCATGCGCGAGCTGACCGCCCAGCGCCGGGCCGGTGGCCTGGGTCACGCCCTGCTGGCCGACTATGCCCTGTTCCACCTGGAGGCCGACCTCCGCTGGATCGACATGACCGAATCCCGACTCGACCAGCTCACGGCGGAGGTCACCACATGAGTGGCGGATTGCTCGTCGCCCGGGAGGTCACCCGGTCGTTCGGGGCGACGCCGGCGCTGCGGGGGGCCGACATCGCCGTCGCCGCCGGCGAGATCGTGGCGATCATGGGTCCCAGCGGCTCCGGCAAGTCGACCCTGCTGCACTGCCTGGCCGGCATCCTCACCCCCGACGCGGGTGAGGTGTGGTTCGACGGCGACCGCGTCGACGTGATGAGCGACAAGGCCCGCACCGAGCTGCGCCGCCGGCGGTTCGGGTTCGTCTTCCAGTTCGGGCAGCTCGTCCCGGAGCTCGCCGCGGTCGAGAACGTGGCGCTGCCGCTGCTGCTGGCGGGACGTCCCCGGGCGGAGGCGCTGGCCGAGGCGGCGCCGTGGTTCGACCGCCTGCGCCTCGGTGAAGGCATCGAAGGTCGGCGGCCCGGAGAGCTGTCCGGTGGCGAGGCCCAGCGGGTGGCCCTGGCCCGGGCGCTGGTCACCCGGCCCGACGTCGTCTTCGCGGACGAGCCGACCGGCTCGCTCGACTCCCTCGCCGGCGAGCTGGTCATGGACCTGCTGGTCGACGTCGCCCGTGACCAGCAGGCGACGGTGGTGCTGGTCACCCACGAGCCGCGGGTGGCGGCCTACGCCGACCGCGAGGTGGTCGTCCGTGACGGCCGGGCCCTCGACCGGGTCGCGACGTGAGGGTGGCGGCATGATTCGGCTTGCGGGACGGCTGACGGCCGGGGGTGGACGGGAGGCGGTGGTGCGGCTGGTGCTGACCGGTGTGGGCATGGCGTTGGCGGTTGCCATGCTGCTGTTCGCCGCGGTCGGGTTCCCGGCGCTGCACGCTCATGACGTCCGCCGGGGTTGGCTGGAGACGTCGGCCGACAACGACCGGCCGGCGCAGGACGAGAGCGCCACCGACCCGCTGCTGTGGCGGCTCGCCACCGGGCGCTTCGAGGGCCACGACCTGGTGCGCGTCGACGTCGCCGCCGAAGGCCCGGATGCACCACTGCCGCCCGGCCTCGAGCGTCTGCCCGGGCCCGGCGAGATCGCGGTGTCGCCCCGGCTGGACGAGCTGCTCGACGCCACCGACCCCGCGCAGCTCGCCGACCGGTTCCCGGGTCGGATCACCGCCACCGTCGGACGTGACGCGCTGGCCTCACCCGACGACCTGGTGGCGTTCGTCGGCCATGCGCCTGCCGAGCTGCAGGACGAGACGGGCGTCGTCACGGTGCGCAGCATCGAGTCGGCCCCGGCGAGCCGGGCCGTGACCCAGGAGATGCGCGTGGTGCTGGCCGTCGGCGGGGTCGGGTTGCTCGTGCCCGTCGTCGTGTTCGTGGCGACCGCCACCCGCCTGGCCGCGGCCCGCCGCGAGCAGCGCCTCGCCGCCCTGCGCCTGGCGGGCGCCACGCACCGCCAGGTCGGAGTGGTCGCCGGGGTCGAGGCGGCCGCCGCCGCGGCCGGCGGGACGGTCGTGGGGTTCGTGGGGTTCCTGGCGCTCCGCCCGTCGGTGGCCCGCGTCCCCTTCGATGGCGCCAGCTTCTACCCGTCCGACCTGCGGCTCTCGCCCGCCTGGGCGGTCCTGGTCGCCCTGGGGGTGCCACTGCTCGCCGTGGGTGCGGCCATCGTGTCGCTGCGCCGGGTCCGCATCTCCCCGCTCGGGGTCGCCCGGCGGTCCGTGCCCTCCCGCCCGAAGGCCTGGCCGCTGCTGCTGGTCGCCGCGGGCATGGCGTTCCTGGCCCTCGTGGTCGTCTGGTCCGGGCGCTCGAACGCCGAGGACGCCGAGAGCTACGCCGTCGGCCTGGCGTTCCTGGTGCTGATCGTCGGGATCGCACTGTCGGGCCCGTGGCTCACCGCCCTGGCGGCCCGGGGCATCGCCCGGTTCGGACGCCGGGCGCCGTCGCTGCTGGCGGCCCGCCGGCTCCAGGACGACCCCGCGGCCGGCTTCCGGGCCATCAGCGGCCTCACCCTGGCGGTGTTCGTCGGCACCGTGTTCAGCGGCATCGCCGCGAGCGTCCTCGCCGACGAGCACGTCGACGCTGCCGACCTGGCACCCGGCGTGGTCGCCGCCGCGCCCCACGCCGCGCGGCCCGAGCCGCCGCCGACGGGCCCGGACGCCGGCCCGGCACCACCGGCCGTCCCTCGGCGGCCCGAGCTGGACGCCGCCCGCACCACCCAGCTCGTCCGCGACCTGGCCAGGACAGACGGTGTGGAGCGGGTCGTCGTCGCCCGGGCGTTCCCCGACGACCTCGACCTGCTCACCGCGCTCGTCCGTTCGGGCGCCGACATCGGCGCTCCCGTCCTCGTGAGCTGCACCGACGCCGAGGCGCTGGGCTTCGAGCCGTGTGCCGGCACGACGGTGGTCGAAATGACGGGCCAGCACGTCGAGCCGACCGGCTTCGTCGCCCCGATCCCGGGCGATGCGCTCGAGGACCTGCCCCCGGTCGCCGTCGCCGCGGCCACCGACGGACAGGTGGCGACCATCGAGGCGGTGCGCACCCGGTTGGAGCTGGGCGTCCCGGGCGCACAGCCGATCACCCAGCGCGACATCGACGCCGAGAGCCGCAGCCAGCTCGACACCATGCAGCGGGTCAGCAACATCGGGCTCTCGGTCACCCTGGTGATCGCCGGATGCAGCCTCGCGGTCGCCGTGGCCGGCGCCATCGTCGAGCGCAAGCAGCCCTTCGCCCTGCTGCGCCTGGCCGGCACCCGGCTCTCCGACCTGCACCGGGTCGTGCTGGCCGAGGCGGCGGCGCCGCTGCTGATGATGGCCGGGGCCAGCGTCGGCCTGGGGTTGGTGGTCGCGGCGCTGGTCATGGCGGCCGGCAGCGGCGGCGACCAGACCTTCGTCCTGCCCGGCCTCGACTACTGGTTGTCCCTGGTCGGCGGTCTCGCGGTCGCCCTGCTGGTGGTGCTCGCCACCCTCCCGCTGCTCGACCGCCTCACCGCCCTCGACGCCACCCGCTTCGAGTGACCGGCGAGAGCCGCGGAACCTGCGGCACCGACACGGCCTACGTGGCGACGTCGACCGCCAGGCCGTCGCCGGTGACCCGGAGGCGGGCGACGTGGAAGTACCGGCTGCTGGGGTAACCGACGTTGGGCTCGGAGTAGGCGTGGAACGCCACCCACGGAGCGCCCGCGGCGTCGCGGAAGACCTCGACGCCGCCCGGCCCGGCGAGCTTGTGGCCCGACCGGAGCACCCGGCCGTCGGCGGGCTTCGTGCAGGGGCCGGCGGGCCCGGCGCAGACGGCGTACGCCGCGGAGTAGGACCGTGAGCTCCAGTCGCCCCCGGCGTACAGCAGGAAGTAGCGGCCGCCCTCCCGCAGCAGGGTCGGCGCCTCGACCACGCTGTGCTCGAAGGCCCGGTCCACCGTTATTAGCGGCCGGGCGGGGACGAACGCCAGGCTCCGGCCGTCGGGCGCCAGCGCCTGCGACCAGATCGTCGGCGCCCGGCCCCCGCCCTCCGACTTCCACAGCAGCGACAGGCGCCCGTCGGCGTCGACGAACGGGCTGGGGTCGATCGATCCGCCGTACTCGTGCTGGCACACCAGGGGTGCGGTCGAGTCGTCGAGGAACGGCCCGGCCGGTGACGATGCCACCGCCCGCGAGATGCACTGGAGGTGCGACGACGCCTCCCGGGCCGTGTAGTAGAGGACGTAGTGGCCGTCCCGGGCCAGCACCGCCGGCGCCCAGGTCGCGCCGGGCGAGGCCCACGCCGGCAGGGCGGCCAGGCCGTTGCCGACCAGCTCCCAGGTCTGCAGGTCCGTCGACCGGATGACCTGGACGTCGCCGGCGCCGGCGTTGGTGGAGTAGCCGTACCAGCGGCCGTCGCCCGCCCGCAGCACGAAGGGGTCGGCGAAGTCGTAGGGGAAGCGGGCGCCGGTGGCCAGGGCGAGGGTGCCGGCGCAGGGGCCGGAGGCGTCGCGCAGGGCGTCGACGGCCGCGTCGCTGTCGCCGCGCCCGTTGGCGTCGACGGCCCGGGCCACGCCGTCGAAGCAGGCCTGGGTCTCGCTGGAGTCGGCGGCGACCGCCATCCGCTGGAGGTCGATCTCCCGCTGGAGGGCGTCGACATCGGCGATCTCCGTCGTCGTCTCGCGTATGACGGCCTCGACCAGCTCGCGGGTGGCGACGGCGAAGTCGGTCTCCGACTGGATGAGGTCGACGGTGTCGCGGGTGAGGTCGGCGCGCACCTGCGTGCGGTCGACCTGGGTGCGGGCGTCGGCCAGGTCGGCCCGCGCGGCCTCGAGCCGGGTGCGGGTGTCGGCCAGGTCGGCCCGCGCCTGGCGGTACTCGTAGGCGAACACCGCGGTCACGACCACGACCAGCACACCGGCCACGATCGTCACCGGCCGGCGCCGCGACCGCAGCGCCTCCAACGGCGGGGCGACCAGCGCGGCCAGCGCGATCACAGCGCCACCCCGGCCTCGGTGCAGGTGCTCTCGATGCGGCGGACGGTGGCCGCCAGCCCGTCGATGTCGCTCACCGCGATCTGGTTGAGCGCCTCGGCCACGCCGACCAGGCACTGGTCGAAGGCCTCGAGCCGGTTCTGGCGCCCGGCCAGGTCGAGCCGGGCGACGGCGAGCTGGTTCTCCAGGTCGCGCAGGACGGCCTCGGCGGCGTCGAGCTCCCGCGCCACGACGTCGCTCTCACCGCGGCGGACGGTCAGCGTGTCGATTCCGTCGGCCAGCGTCGCCACTTCGTCGCCGAGCTCGGAGTCGGCTGCGGTCAGGTCGTCCCGGGTCGCCGAGATCTCGTCGTCGGTGTGCCGTAGGGATGCTTCGGCCCGGTCGGTGGCGTCGCGGGTGCCGAACCAGGCCCGCCAGACGACGCTCAGCACCACGAGCGTGACGACGATCCCGGCGGCCAGCGGGGCGATCCTTCGCGTTCGCTGACCCATCGGCCCACCCGCTCCTCCGGACTCGCGCCACGCTGTGCGGCCACGAGCTTAAGAGAGGGGGAACGGCGTGTCCGCGCGACTCAGGCCGGTTTTACATGGTGTTCTCAGCAGGGGTCCTGGCCGAGGAGGTCGAGGTCGACGACGCCGAGCCCGCGCACCACGTGGAGCACCCCGATGGCGACGCAGAGCAGGCCGAGGCCGGCTTCGAGAGTCGCCTGCTGCCCGGCACGGCGGCTGCGGACCAGCGCCAGGAGGCCCAGCACGATGGCGGGCGGGCCGAGGAGCAGCGGGGCGTAGTTGCGGTAGTCGCACTCGACCACGAGGCCGTTCTCCGTGCGGTGGTTGTGGTAGCTGAGCTCCAGCACGAAACCGACGGCCGAGGCGATCAGGCCGGCGAGGAGCACCGGGCTGAGGCGCCGGCTCGGCGGTGGGCCGACGGGAGGGGGTGGGCCGACGTGAGGGGGTGGCGCGGGCGGCGGGGACGGCGGTGACATGGCTCCACCATCGGACCACACGGCAGGCGCTGTGACCGGGCACATCCCCGTGCGCACCCCGGAGTGGCATATCGTCCCTCCCCGAGGGCGAGCCGAGGAGGAACGAAAGATGGATGTCGCCAGCCTGCACAGCCGTTCGGTGGCCGAGTTCACGCGGCGGCTCGAGACCGTCGGCAACCGCTGGGACGCGACGACGCCGTGCGGCGCCTGGAACGTCCGGGCGCTGGTCAACCACGTGGTCGCCGAGGACCTGTGGACCGTGCCGATGATGGACGGCGCCACGATCGCCGACGTGGGCGACCGCTTCGACGGCGACGTGCTGGGCGACGACCCCGTCGCGATCGGCCGGGCCGCAGCCGACGCCGCCACGATGGCGACCGCCAGCGCCGTGGTCGCCGGGCGGGTGGTGCACCTGTCCTTCGGCGACGCCCCGGCCGAGGAGTACGCCTACCAGCTCGCCGCCGACCACGTCATCCACGGCTGGGACCTGGCGGTGGCCACCGGTGGCGACCCGGAGATGGAGCCCGAGCTGATCGAGGCGCTGGCGACGTGGTTCGCGGCCCGCGAGGACGACTACCGCAGCTCGGGCGCGGTCGGTGACCGCCCGCCCGACGACGAGGCCGTGCTCGACGACGGCCCGCAGGGCCAGCTCCTCCGGGCCTTCGGTCGCGAGCCCGGCTGGTGCCCGCCCCTCTGACCTGGACGAAGCCGGCGTCGTCGCGGCCGTCCGAGGGAAGGGGCTGGGCGGGCGTATCACCCCATGGGGGTGGCGCCCATCGCCCGGGGGCGGCCGACGATGCGGCCGTGGGTCATCACGCTGGTGCGGGCGGTCCTGACCTTCGTGGTCGATCGGCGAAGCTGAACGCATGAGCGCCTGGCAGGCCCTGTTCTGGGGAGGGTTCTCGTCGTCGGCGTTGTACATCGGCGAGGCCCTGGCCGGCCCGATGGCCAAGGCCTACAAGGCGACAGGCCTGGTGATGGCGTTCGGCGCGGGCACGATGCTGAGCGCCGTCGCCTACGAGCTGGTGCCGGAGTCGAGCCTGCACCAGGTGACCGGGGTGGGCCTGGGGTTCGGGCTGGGCGCGCTCGTCTACTTCGTCGGCGACCGGCTGATCGACCGGGGCGGCGGCGACCAGCGACAGACCATCAGGGCCGGCACGGCGTCCGAGGGCTCGGGCGCGGCCATGTTCCTCGGCGCCCTGCTCGACGGCCTGCCCGAGGCGTTCGTGCTGGGCATCGGCATCCAGCTGGGCGGCACGATCAGCGTCGCGTTCGTGGTGGCGGTATTCGTGTCGAACATCCCGCAGGGCATCGCCGGGACCAGCAGCCTGCTCGAGGCCGGCAACTCCCAGCGCCGCGTCTTCTGGATGTGGACGGCGCTCAGTGGTGCTGCCGCGCTCACGGCCCTGCTCGGCTACCTGGTGGGCGACTCGATCGGGAGCTCGGGCATCTACGCCCAGGCGTTCGCCGCCGGAGCGGTGCTCACGATGCTGGCCGACTCGATGATGCCCGAGGCCTTCCAGCACGGCGGGAAGCTGGTGGGTCTGCTCACCGTGCTCGGCTACGCGGTGGCGGCGGGGCTGACGACCTTCGAGTGACCACCTTCACCCCGCCGGGGTGACGACGGTCGGCGAGGGCGTCGCCAGCCTGACGCCATGAGACGGAGACGTGTCGGTGTCGTCGGGGCCGGGTTGGGGCTGACGGCGATGGCCGTGCTGGGCGCCTGCGGTGACGACGAGAGCGCGTCGGACGAGGTCTGCGACGCTCGGGACGACCTCGACGAGAACGTCACCGAGCTGCGCGACCTCGACCTCGGAGCCACCAGCATCAACGACGTCCAGGACATCCTCGGTGACATCGACGACGACCTGACCGACATGCGCGACGCCGACGAGGACAGGCTCTCGCCGCAGATCGACGACCTCGAATCGTCGGTCGACGACCTCGGCAGCGCCGTCAGCGACCTGGGGTCGAGCTCCTCGCTGGACGCCGCCGCCGACACCCTCCGCGACGCGCTCGGCAACGTGGGCGACGCCGCCGAGGAGCTGAGGACCGCCGCCGCGAGCGACTGCGACTAGGGCGGTCCTAGGCGGGCGCGGCCCCGCTCCCGCTCTCGTCCGGGTTGACGATCTCCAGGGCGACGACGGCCAGGACGGCGAGCAGCACGACCACCAGCGCCGTCGTCACCGTCAGCGAAGGGAGCAGGAGCAGCGCGGCCGCGGCGGCGGCGACCACCGCCACCTGCAGCGGGCGCCGGTAGGGACCGATGGCGGCGAGCTGCGGGAGCCGGACGGTCGACGACGCCGGGCCGACGAGCCAGGCGCCGATCGCGAGCAGCAGCCCCAGCACCAGCAGCACGGCCGTCTGGCGGAACAGGGGAGTGAGCAGCCCGGTCCACACGTCGCCGGCGGCGCGGCGCCGGACGTCGCCGTCGATCTGGTCGAACAGCGCTCGCCGGCCGATGCGCAGCGCCACCGCCGTGACCACCATCGTCGCCACCATCCCGAGGCCGACGAGCACCACCATCCGCCGCCGGTCGACCGCCAGCACCACGGCCAGCGCCAGCAGCACCAGCGTCACGATCGGTAGGACGACCGCCAGCGTGCGCAGGGTGTCGACCGCCTGGCCCACGGTCTGGATGTCGTCGGAGGTCGCCACGACCACCCGGTCGATCTCCTCGATCGTCCGGCTGTCGATGATGTCGAGCCCGCGGTCGGTCAGCAGGCGGTCGGCCCGTTCGAGCACGTCGGTGAGCTGCAGGGCGATCGAGCCGTCGGCCCCGTCGATCACCTGGAGCGCCCGCCGGTGGGTCCGGCGCAGCGCCTCGGTCCAGATGGTGGAGAAGGTGTCGCTCTCCAGGACGTCACGCAGCGTGTCCTGCACCAGGCCCCGGGCCAGGCGGGTCACGGTGGCCACCACCAGCGGGTTGTCGTTCGGCAGCGCCTCCTCGATCTGCGCCTCGACGTCGACCCGGCTCATGATCCGGTCGGTGAGGGCGACCGCGAGGCCCTCGTCCAGGTCCCGGTCGTCGGCCAGCGGTGTCAGTGCGGCGACGAAGCGGTCGGTGTCGAGCGCGGTGAGCCGCAGCCACACCGTGACGTTCGCCAGGAGCAGCACCACGCACCCCACCACCAGCAGCGTCTTGGCCCCGAGGCGACGGGCGCGGCGGGGGCGGGCGCGGGTGGGGGTGTCCACCTCGTCGACTGTGGTGCCGGCCGTCCCCGGGCGGATCGCCCGCGGCGGGTGATGCGTTAGGCGACCAGCTCCGCCGAGCCTCTCCGCATGGCCGACCACCTCTCCGACCACGCGTTGGCCGCCGAGGCCTACGTCTACGGGTACCCGCTGGTCTTCGACCTCTCGGAGGTGCAGCGCTTCACCCAGATCGGGATGGGCAGCCTGGCCGCGGCGCCGTTCAACACGTTCAGCCACGCCACGAAGCTGGCCGGGCCGGACGACAAGTTCGTCAGCGTCAACAACGACACGATCTACTCGATCGCCCAGCTCGACCTCAGCGGCGGGCCGTTGCTGCTCGACGTCCCCGACAGCGGCGGGCGGTACTACGTCCTCCAGTTCGTCGACGCCTGGACCGACAACTTCGCCTACGTCGGCACCCGCGCCACCGGGACCGCCCGTGGCAGCTACCTGCTCACACCGCCCGGTTGGGAGGGCGACGTGCCGGTGAAGGCCCGGCAGATCGCCGTGCCGACGGCCGTGGCGACGATCGTCGGGCGGTGGGCCTGCGACGGCGAGGCGGACGTGTCCAAGGTGGCGGTCCTGCAGGGCGGGCTGGTCCTGGAGCCCTACGGCGACCCGGGGCCGACCGCCGGGATCCCTTCACCTTCGGCCGGCGTCCCCGACGAGCTGGCGTTCTTCGAGAAGCTGCGGGTGTGGATGCAGGCGTTCCCACCGTCGGCCGCCGACCAGGACTTCCAGCACGTCCTCGGTCCGCTCGGCCTGCTCGACGCCCCGCCGGCGTCGCCGTCGCCCTACGTCGACCCGCCCGACTTCCTCGTCGCCGCCCTGGTCAACGGGAGGGAGGAGGCGATGGCGGAGATCGAGCAGCTGACCCGGGCCGGCACCACGGTGCCGCTGAACGGCTGGCACAACAACCCCCACCTGTTCGACTACAACGTCGACCACCTGGGCCTGGGGACCGTCGACCAGCCGCAGTGGCGGTTCGCCGACCGCCGCCGGGCGCGGCAGGTCCGGGCGGTCGCCGCCCGCGTCGGCCTGTGGGGCAACCACGGCTACGAGGCCGTCTACGCCCAGGTGTTCGAGGACGCCGACGGCCGGCAGCTCAACGGCGCCGACCGCTACACGATCACGTTCGCCGAGCCGCCGCCGGTCGACGCCTTCTGGTCGCTCACCATGTACGACACGCCCGACTACTACCTGGTCGACAACCCGATCGGCCGGTACTCGATCGGCGACCGCACGCCGGGCCTGCGCCACGGCGCCGACGGTTCGCTCACCGTGTACCTGCAGCACGACGAACCCCACGACGAGCCCGCCCGCAGCAACTGGCTCCCGGCACCCGAGGGTGACTTCCGCCCGATGCTGCGCCTCTACCAACCGCGCCCCGCCGTCCTCGACGGCAGCTACGTCCTCCCGCCCGTCATCCGCTCCCCCTGAGCCGAGCCCCGGGATCAGCGGGGGAGCGGGGGTAGGCCGGAGTGGGCCAGGGCGGCGGGGCCGAGGGTGAAGTCGGGATCGACCTGGGTGGCCAGGTCTTCGCCGGTGCGGTCGTTGCCCCAGCTGGTGGCGTTGCGCAGGTGGAAGTCGACCGCCTGCTGCTGGTAGCGGTGCCAGTCCTTGGGCGTGGCGTCGACGGCCCGGCGGAGGGTGTCGAGCACGGTCCGGTTGCCGACCTCGAGGAGGTCGATGGGCCGGGAGTCGCCGCGCTCGGCGGCCCGGACGTGGGCCGAGCGGCTGACCCACGCCACCAGGGCGTCGCCCAGCTGGTCGCGCAGGAAGGCCAGATCGTCGTCGTCGTGCACCTTGTTGCCGATCGCGGCGATGCGCACGCCGAAGCCCTCGGCGTGGTCGACGTACTGCCGGAAGACCCCGACGCTGCGGAGCGTCGGTTCGCACACGACGAACGTCATGTCGAACCGGGTGAACAGCCCCGAGGCGAAGCTGTCGGCGCCAGCCGTCATGTCGACCACCACGTACTCGTCGTGCCCGTCGACCATGTGGTTGAGCAGCAGCTCCACCGCCCCGACCTTGGAGTGGTAGCAGGCGACGCCGAGGTCGTCCTCGGAGAAGGGGCCGGTGACCGCCAGCCGGGCGCCACCGACGTGCCGGACGCACGCCGCGTACACGGGGTTGTCGCCGGTGACGTCGACCAGGCGCGACCCCGCGCCGGGTGGGGTGGTCTTGATCATGGCGTTGGCCGAGGTGATGCGCGGGTTGCTGCCCCGCAGGTGGTCCTTGACGAGGTGGAGCTGGCCGCCGAGGGTTGGGAGCGCCGCGGCCTCCGCCTCGCTCGCGCCGAGAGCCACCGCCAGGTGCTGGTTGATGTCGGCATCGACGGCGAGGACCGGGCGGTCCTGTGCCACGAGGTGGCCAACCATCAACGAGGCGAGCGTGGTCTTGCCGCTGCCGCCCTTGCCGACGAACGCGATCTTCACGGGACGAGCTCCAGTGCGAGGGAGAGGGAGAGGGAGGACATCGCTCCCTTAACAGTACTGATTCTCGTTCTCTACTTGGACCACTCTGAGTAGCGAAAGAAGTGCATGGACACAGACTAGACCCGTGCTACGGTGAAGTCCATGAAAACTACTGAAAAGGAACTAACTGCGCCGAGCGAGGATGCGGTACGTGTTGGTCATCCGGGGGAGGCGTCGGAGCAGCGGGGCGATGGCCTGGTCCGCCACCAGGGCGGCCACCATGAACGGCGCGAACGCGGCGAAGGTCGCGGTCCGGGCGGCCCGGCGGGCGGGCGTCAGCGGCGGCGCCCACGGCTGGCTGCCGGCGGGCGCCACCCGCCGGGCGAGCAGCCACATGGCGAAGGCCAGGTCCACGGTCTGGTGGGCCTCCGCCCGCTCGACGGCCACCACCGTGAACCCCCGCTGCTGCAACGCCTCGGTGAGGTTTCCGGCCGACACGAAGTGCTGGTGCTGCGGCTGGAACCACGGCCCCCACAGGGGGCCCAACCGGCGGCCCAGGCGGCTCTCGGGGTCGGGCACCTCGATCAGCAGGTGGCCGCCGCGCTCGAGCACCGTGCCGGCGGCATCCAGCTCGGCCTCGGGGTCGCGGGTGTGCTCCAGGTAGTGGTGCATGCTCACCACGTCGTAGGCGCCCACCAGGTCGTCCGCCATGTCGGGGAACATGCCCTTGTAGCCGTGCTCCACCCAGCCCCGGCGCTGCGCCTCCACCACGCTGTCGCTCAGGTCGAGGCCGTCGAAGCGGGTCTCGGGCCACACCTCGCGGGCACACAGGCAGAAGTGGCCGTGGCCGGCACCCACGTCGAGCCAGCGCTTGGGCTGGGCCACGCCCGCCAGCATCAGGGCGCGCTGCAAGTACGAGCGCCCGCCCATCGAGAACGAGAACGCGGTGTCGTTCTCACCCAGGCCGTCGTAGAAGTCCTTGTAGTAGACGTCGAGCCCCTCCAGCGACAGCCGGGGGTTCTGGAACACGTGGTCGCACTCACGGCACTCGTCCAGGTGGAACTGCCCCGGCTTGCGCTGGAGCATGTCAGGCACGTCGATCAGGCCCTGGAGCTCGTCGCTGCCGCACCACGGGCACGTCACCCGGCGCGGCTCGAACAGGCGGGCCGGGTCGTCCAGCATCCGGGCGTACTCCTCGCGCTGGGCGGCAGCCTGCTCGGCGTCACGTTCGGCCCGGGCCTCCACCGCCGGCGGCGGGATCGCCCGCAGCGCCCGCACCATGTCCGCCACCTGGCGTGCCGGCCGGCCGAGCGCGGTGTGCACCCGCAGGTCCCGGGGCTTCACGGCCAGCCGGATCGTGGCGACGAAGGGCTGCGCGACGTAGGCCGCCAGCGCCGCCGTCCCCCAGATGCGGCTGGCCTTGGGTCCCACCGTCACCGCCGCCGCCACGGCGGTCGGGGCGCCGCCGAACGCGGGCATCGGCGGTCCGTAGATGGCCTTCAACCGGGGCAGGCGCCAGCCCACGTCGGGCGTCACCGCGGTGAGCCGGGGTGCCACCACCAGGTCGCTGGTCGTCGGTGCGTAGTTCTTCAGCTGCACCATCGCCTCCACGTACTCGACCGGGTCGAGGTCGGCGGTGCGGGGCAGGTGCACCCGGGGCAGCAGGGTGGAGCGGACGAGGGTGGCATGGCCGGCGCCGCGGCCGGCGACCATCGGGTCGTCGCGGTAGGTCTTCGGGTTGACGAGCCGCATCAGCTCCAACAGGTCGGCGACGGGCAGGTCGGCCGGCACCAGGTCGACCACGTCGAGGTCGTGGAAGCGGGCGTAGCGCACCGCGGCGCGCAGGGTGGTGTCGTCCACGGTCACGCCTTCGGCCGTCACGAGCTCGAAGTCGTCGTCGAAGGCGCCGGGCAGCTCGGTGACGCCGTTGCCGGCGAGGAAGTCGTCCAGCACGGCGAGCTGGGTCAGGCGCGCGCGCAGGCGCAGGCTGTTGGCGACGATGCCGGCCGTGGCGATCGCCCACGGGGCATGGCGGGTCAGGGGGCGGGGGCGCATAGGGACTCCAATCGGATCGCCGCGGCAAGCGCGCCACCTGCCGCCTCGAAGGACAGTCGGATGTCGCCCGCCGCAGTGCGGAAGGTCGGCTCGTCGAGCACGGTGTGCACGGCCTTGCGGAGGTCGGCGGGCAGGACGCGGCCGAAGCGCACCCGCACGCCCGCCCCGGCCTGCACCACCTGGTCGGCCACCACCGGCTGGTCGTCGCGGATCGGCGCCAGTACCAGCGGCAGCCCGTGGGCCAACGTCTCGCACACCGTGTTGTGGCCCGCGTGGCACACCACGGCGTCGAGGTGGGGGAGCAGTCCCAGCTGCGGGACGCGCTCCCGGACGAGGATGTTCGGCGCTTCCCCCACCAGGCTCGGGGGAGCCACGAACACCGCCTGCAGGGCCTCGCCGGCCAGCGCTTCGGCGGCGACGCCGAAGAACCGCTCGCCGGCCTGGGTGTTCACCGTGCCGAGCGACACCAGCACGTGGGGCTGCTCGGGGTCGAGCCAGTCCCAGGGGAAGTCGTCGGGCTCGGGCCGGTCGGAGATCGACGGTCCGACGAAGGCGAAGTGGTCGGGGAAGTCGTGATGCTCGCCCACCAGCCGCCGGGTGCTGAACACCAGCACCAGATGCTCGGAGACGCGCAGGCCGTGGGTCGACACCAGGTCCGGCGGCATGCCGATGTCGGCCTGGAACCGGACCACCTGCTCGTCCACCCACTGCTCGGCGAGGGGCAGTCCCGCCAGCACGTCCACCAGCTCGGCCGTGGTCGTGGCCGACGTCGCCCAGCGCAGCCCCCGGCGCCGCGCCACCGCGCCGCCGGCCAGGGTCTGCTGGTCGGCCACCAGCACATCGGGCTGCCACTGCTCGACCACCCGGTCGACGCCGTCGACCATGGCGTAGCCGAGCGGCAGCAGCACGTTCTCCCAGAGGAACTTGAACGCCGCCGCCGCCCGCAGGCCGCGGGAGCGCAGGCGCAGGTCGTCCACGTGCTCGATGGCCTCGGGCGAGCCGGCCGGCAGGAAGAGGGCGTCCGGGGGCAGCAGGGGGTCCACCGCCCCGGGCAGGCCGGCCCAGGCCACGTCGTGGCCGCGCCGCGCCAGCTCACGGCCCACCGACACCGTCGGGTTGACGTGCCCCGACAACGGCGGCACCACGAAGAGGAACCGGGCCACCGTCGGTCAGCTCGCCCGCGTCGGCAGGGTCACGGGCGTGGCCGCGTCCCGCACCCAGGCGACGGTGCGCTCGCGGACGAAGGCCGTCGCCTCGAACAGCACCGAGTGGGTGCAGCCGGGCACCACGTGCAGCTCGCAGCCGGCGACGTGCTCTCGAAGGTCGTGGGCACGATCGAGGATGTCGGAGCCCTCGCCGTAGATGGCCAGGGTCGGGCAGGTGATGCCGGCCAGCGCCCGGCGGCTGAAGGGTCGCTCCCGCTGCAGGTCGTCGATCAGCGACGTCTCCATCAGCAGCTTCTCGCTGTGCCGCGCCAGCCGGCTCAGCTTGCGACCGGCGTTCTCGTCGAGCCACTCCTTCACGCCGTCCTCGTCGAGGCCGAAGGCCGCCAGCGCCAGGCTGCCGGCCATGTGCTCGCCCCAGCCCTCGGTGGCGAAGTGGGCCTCCACCAGCACCAGGCTGGCCACCCGCTCCGGGAAGCGGTGCGCGAAGGCCAGCGCCACCACCCCACCGAAGCTGTTGCCCACCAGGTGCACCGGGCCTGCCGGGTCCCAGGTGGCGAGCAACGCCCGGAGGTCCTCCACGTGGTCGTGGACGGTGTAGCCGGTGCGGGGCATGTCGCTGCGCCCGTGGCCCCGCAGGTCGTAGAGGTAGGTGTCGGCCACGAGGCCCACTGGGTTGGCGATCGTGTAGTAGAAGCTCGACAGGTTGTCGGCCACCAGCCCGTGGAGCATCACCACGGTCGGCCGGTCGGTCGCAGCGCCGTCGCCCAGGCGCTGCACGTGGAAGTGCAGGCCGTTGGCCTCGACTCGGGGCATAGCCGGAGGTGTCCTCGCTGCTCGCTGCCGACGGCCGGTCAGGCGGCCGAGCTGGTGTCGTCGGTGTCGCTGGTCGACGTCACGATGAACGCCACCAGGTCGCCGACGCCGAGGGAGATGATCTCGTCGAGCTCCATCGTCGCCAGCCAGGCCACGAAGTCGACCTGGCCGCCGTAGTGCTGCAGCAGCCGCTCGGCCAGGGCCACGAACTCGAGGCTCTCGAGCTCGAGGTCCTCGTCGAACGACGTGTCGAGTCCGATGGAGAGGTCGATCAGGTACTCGGGCCCGATGACGTCGACCAGCATGTCCTGCACGACCTCGAGCACGTCCGTGACGTGGTCGGATGGCGCCGGGTCGGTCGTGTCCTCGTAGGTGTCGTAGTCGCCGTAGCCGGCATGGCCGGGGGTCCCATTGGTTCCGTGGGTCCACGCCTCAGCGATCGGTGACGGTCCAGGCAACGATGTGCTCCTTCCGGGGGAGAGGCTCGGGAGTGGTGCTCGGGGGGAGCCGTTCGAAGGCGATCCAGCGGTTGCGGATGCGCAGGCGGCTGCCCCGGCGCTCGAGGACCTCGAAGTCCTTGGGTCGGCCGCCGAGCCCGTGTCCGGTGGCCTTGGCGGCGGCCTCCTTGGCCGCCCACAGCACGGTCAGCCAGGCGTCGCGGTCGTAGCCGTCGGGAGCCGGGATCGTCCGCTCGGCGCCGGTGAGCACCAGCGCCTCGAAGCTGGGCCGGCGGGCTTCGATCCGCTCGACGTCGACGCCCACGTCGACGCCGTCGCCCACCAGCGCCACGCCCACGCCCTCGACGTGCGAGAGCGACACTCGCAGGTCGTCGTCGAAGGGGCCGCGCACCAGGGGACGGCCCGACGGGTCGTTGGCGACCGCCACCTCGGCGGGGAACAGGGGCCCGTGCTCGCGGGACCACAGCCAGCGCCGCACCGCGTCCTTGACGGCGATCCGGCCCAGCAGGAACTGCCGCTGCGCCAGGGGGTTGAGCCGCTCGTAGTCGGCCTGCTCGTCGCGGCTCAGGTAGCGCCGCATCACCAGCGAGCGGGTGGCCGAATCGGGCCAGCGCTCGTGGATCAGGGTGTAGCCGGAGTGCTCCACCGACATGCCGGCGCGCTCGGGCCACTTCAGCGTCTCGAACACCAGCGGGTCGGTGGCGAAGCGCCGGTCCTCCCAGCCGGAGATGCGGCACCACACCCGGTCGTCGACGACCAGGACGTGGTCGCCCCGCAGCACCTTGTCGTCGAGGTGGGTGATGGTGACCGTGCAGTCGACGAGCGTGTCGGGCGGCGGCTGGGGGCCGAAGAGCTCGACCCGGGCGATCGAGGTGGGCAGCACGAGCCGGTCGGCCTCGGCGTGCGCCGACAGCCAGTGGCCCATGAGCTGGCCGGCGTTGTCGAGCAGGGCACCGGGGGCGGGGAGGCTCTTGAGGATGGCCCGGGAGCCGTCGTCGCCCAGCGCCAGGAACGCCCGGACGCCCTGGTAGGCGGGGCCGTGGAACATGTGGCGGTCGCTGTAGAAGCGGGACGCCTCGATGTGGCTGGGCCGCTCGTTGCGGAGGGGGATGGGGGCAGCCTGCGGCGGATCCGGGTAGCGCGGTGCCAGGACGACGGTGGCCCGGGCGTGGCCGTCGACGCTCGCCTTGACGTGGACGCGGCCGTCGGGGCCGCTGTCGACGGTGGTCGCCCGGACGGTCACGTCGACGGGCGGGTCGACCGCCAGCCAGCGGAACGCGGCGATCTCCTCGATGGCGACCACCACCAGCCCGGGATGGAGCTCCCGGGCCGTCTCGGCCAGCAGCTCGATGATCCCCGTCATCGGCACCAGCGGGAACCGGTCCTCGGGGTACGGCCACCCCTCCCGCTGCCGGAAGAACGCATGGTCGGCCCACGCCGGCTCGACGTCGAGCCCCACCCGCCTCCGGTACACCAACCCCGCAGCCCCGATTCCGTTGCCCGGGGTCTCAGCCGCGGGGGGTGTCGTCGTCGTTGGCAGGGCGTCCGGGCTGGTCCCGGTGCCACTGGTGAGGGGGGTGAGGGTGCGGATGAGGGGGGTGCCGAGAGGGAGCAGGCGGTCGGTGGGGCTGGGTGTGGGGCTGGGTGTGGGGGTGGGGCTGGGCGTCGACGGCTCGGCGGGCGAGCGCCCGGGCCGGGCCGCGGGCGTCGCGGGGGGGACGCGATGTGCCTCGGCGGACCGGCCCGAGCCTGTGACCTCACCTGGTGGGCTGGTGAGGCGATCGCAGGCCACGTCGACGCCCTGCACCCACAGCGCCCCGGCGACCTGGCAGAGCTGCTCCATCCCCGAGCGCTTGGGGGTGTTGGCGGCGACGGCGACCACCTCGAGGTCGCCGAGGGTGTCGTCGACGAAACCGGGGAGGTTGCCCACCCCGACCTGCACGAACACCCGGGCGCCAGCTTTGTACAACGCCTCCACCAGCTCCCGGAACCGCACCGGCTCCACCAGGTGGCGAGCCGCCAGCTCCCGCACCTCGTCGGGATCCGACGGGTAGGGAGCGCAGGTGGTGGCCGACCAGAGCGGCACCTTCGGCCCCTCGATCGTCAGCTCGGCGAACGCCTCGCGCATCGCCGGCACGTGGGCGGCGAACAGTGGCGAGTGGAAGCCCGACCGGAACGGCAGCTCCTGGGCGAGCACCCGCAGCTCCCGGCACCGGTCGGCCACGAGGGCGATCTCGTCGGCCGGCCCGCACACCACCGACTGGTGCGGGCAGTTGTCGTGCGACACGGCCGTGTGCTCCAGGCCGTCGAGCAGGTCCTCCGCCGCCTCGACACCGCACCCGAGGGCCAGGAACGTCACGTCGGCCACCTCGACGGCACCGGGACGCAGCCGCTCGACGAAGTCGTCGAACCGGTCCTCGGCGATCACGCCCGTGGCGATCTCGCCCGTCCACTCGCCCAGGCTGTGGCCGGCCACCATGTCGGGCCGCACGTTCAGCTCGCCCAGCGCCCGGTGCAGCAGCCGGCCGACGGCGATGATGCCCCGCGACTGGCGCTCCAGGTCGGACAGGTCGCCGCCGTCGGCATCACCGTCGCCGCCGGCAGCCTGCAGGGGCGCCATGAGGGCCGAGAGCCCGAAGTGGCGGGCCACGTCGTCGACCTTGGGGTCGAACGCCGGCTCGACCCCCGGGAACAGGAACGCCAGCCGCCCGCCGGCGCTCAGCAGGCCGGAGGGCTCGAACCACACGCCGTTGCGCCCCCGCCAGGGCTTGCCCTGGGCCACCACCTTCTGCGCCAGCTCCAGCCGGCGGGGCGTGACGTCGACGATCGCCAGCCGGGTGGGGCCGGGAGACTCCGGCACGTCGGCGATCGACGGGCGGTCGGCGTCCTCGGCCGCCAGCGCCGTCACCCGGTCACGCAACCGGGTGGCCAGCCCCTGCGGACTGCCCGCCGCCATCAGCAGCACCGCCGGCAGCGGCGACAGCCCCACACGGACGCGGGACGCCGGTGCGTCGGCAGGCTCGGCCTCCGGCATGGCGCCGATGGGATGGTCGACCGGGCGCTCCGAAGCCGGCGGGCGACGACGGGGGACCGCACGCCGCGGTCCGCCCGACGCATGCTCCTCCAGCACCAGGTGGGCGTTGATGCCGCCGAAGCCGAAGGCGTTGACGCCCGCCCGGCGGGGCCCGGCCGGCGCCGACCACGGCTCGGCCTCCTGCAGCAGCCGGAAGCGGGTGGACTCGACCAGCGGGTGGGGGTCGTCGGCGTGGAGCGTCGGCGGCAGCACCTGGTGGTGCAGCGCCAGCGCCGCCTTGGCCAGCCCCGCAGCCCCGGCAGCCGGCATGGCGTGGCCGATCATCGACTTGATCGATCCCAGCCCGGCCCGCGCCTCGTCGGCCTCGGCCTTGCCGAACACCAGCCGCAGCGTCTCCAGCTCGGCCTCGTCGCCGGCCGGGGTGGCCGTGCCGTGCGCCTCCACCAGGCCGACCGTGGCCGGGTCGAGCTGCGCCGCCGTCCACGCCCGCTGCAGCGCCAGCGCCTGGCCCGAGACGCTCGGACTCATCAGGCTCCCCGAACGCCCGTCGGAGGCGACGGCGGAGCCGGCGACCACGGCGTACACCCGGTCGCCCGCCTGCTCGGCGTCGGCCAGCCGCTTCAGCACGAAGAAGCCGGTGCCCTCGCCGACGAGGATGCCGTCGGCCTGCCGGCTGAACGGACGGATCTGCTGCGTGGGCGACAGGGCCTTGAGCTGCGTGAAGACGCTCCACAGCGTCACGTCGTGGCAGTGGTGCGAACCGCCCGCCAGCACCAGGTCGCAGCGCCCGGTGGCCAGCTCCCGCACGGCGTGGTCGACCGCCACCAGCGTCGACGCGCAGGCGGCGTCGACGGTGAACGCCGGCCCCTGGAAGTCGAACCGGTTGGCGATGCGGGAGGCGACGAGGTTGGGCACCAGGCCGATCGACGCCTCGGGCCGGTCGGGGCCGAGCTGTTGGACGAACTCCTCGCGCACCTGGTCGAGCCGCTCGGCCGGCAGATCGGGCAGCAGGGACCGCAGCGCCTCCACCAGCTGGCGGGCCACGCTCACCCGCTGGTCGAGCCGGGCGATGCCGGGGGTGCGGTAGCCGCCCCGGCCGACCACGACCGCGACCCGGTCCGACGGGACGCCCTCGTGGGCGTCGCCGCTGTCGGCCAGCGCCGCGGCGGCCTGGGCGAGGGCGATGAACTGGTCGGGCTCGCCGCCGTCGACGGCGATCGGCATGATCCCGAAGGCCGCCGGGTCGAACCGGGCGATGTCGTCGACGAAGCCGCCCCGCCGGCAGTAGAGGCGGTCGGGGCTGCCGTCGGGCGCGGCGCCCTCGGCGAGCGGCGCGTAGAAGGCCGGGTCCCAACGGTCCGCGGGCACGTCGCCGATGGCGTCGACGCCCTCGCACACGTTGCGCCACAGGTCGTCGGCCGTGGGCGCGCCCGGGAAGACGCAGCCCATGCCGACGATGGCGATCCGATCGACGCGCGGGTCACCCACGTTCGGTGAGGTCCTCCAGCGTGAGGCCACCGGGCAGGGCGAAGCCGTCGCCGCCGTCGCCGGGCTCGGGTGGCTCGTCCAGCTCGGTGTCGGTGGGCGTCCACGACCCCGGGGCGCTGGGTGGGCGGCCCTCCATCGTCGCCGGCTCGGCGCGCATCACCACGACCTGCGCCGGCTCGCCGGGGAGCGTGCCCATCTCGGTGAGCAGCGCCCGGACGCCCTCGTCGGGGTCGACGAGCCCGACACCCCGGCGGGCGTACTCCCGCTCCAGCTCGGGCGACACCATCCCGGTGCCCGACCACGGGCCCCAGTCGATGCTGACGACCCGGCGGCCCTCGGCACCGTCGAAGCGGAGGGCCAGCTCGTCGAGCGCGTCGTTGGCGGCGCTGTAGTCGACCTGGCCCCGGTTGCCGAACACGCCACTGACGCTGCCGAAGAACACCACCAGCCGGACGTCGTCGCCGAGGTGGTCGAGCAGCGTGCGGGCGCCGTCGACCTTGGTGGCGAACACCCGGTCGAAGCCGGCGTCGGTCTTGTCGCGGGCCAGCCGGTCGTCGAGCACGCCGGCGCCGTGGACGACCGCGTCGATGCGACCGTGGTACTCACGGATCTCGCCCAGCACCCGGGCCAGCGCCTGGCTGTCGCGCACGTCGACCGAGTGGTACGTGGTGGGGCTCCCGACCGCCCGGAGCTGGGCCATCGTGGCCCGGATCTCGCGGTCGGCCGTGATGCGGTCGATCGCCGGCTCGATCTCGGCGGGGGTGCGCAGTTCGCCGGCCTCCAGCAGCACCCGACGCAGCGCCGGGCGGTCGAGGGCGGCGGCGGTGCGCAGGTCCTCGTCACCGGGCAGCGACGAGCGGCCCAGCAGCTCGATGCGGCACTGGCTCTCGCGGGCGATGGCCAGGGCGGCCTTGGCGGTGATCCCGCGTGCCCCGCCGGTGAGGACGACCACCGACTCGTTGTCGAACGGCGCGGCCGGCACGTCGGGGCCGAGGTCGGTGCCCTTGGCGACCCGGCGGGTGGTGCGCTTGCCGTGGTTGTAGGCGACCGAGACGGGGCCGGCCGGGTCGAGGATCTCGTCGGCGAGGAGCCGGGCGACGACGCCGGCGGGCTCCATGCGGTCGCTCAGCTCGACGGCCCGGACGTGGTGCTCGGGCAGCTCGCGGGCGATAGAGCGCATCAGGCCCGGCACGCCGCTGACGACGTTGGGGGCGGTGCGGACCCCCCGGGCCACGGCGGCGACGAGGGTGGTGGCCCGGCCGGTGATGGCGGGCTTGAGGGCGGCGAACACGTCGCGGGCGTCCACGGGGGCGACGGCGTCGGCGGCGCCGAGGTGGACCACGCCGTCGACCTGGGCCAGGCGGGCGGCCACGGCGTCGGGCAGGGGACGGGAGGGGACGCCGCGGTGGGTCGCGACCACCTCGACCGTGGCGCCCGACCGCTCCAGCAGCCGGCGCAGCTCGTCGAGGCCCTCCCACGGGTCGCTGACCAGGATGAACGTCTTCCCGGCGGCGGGGGCGACGGGCAGAGCCGGCGCCAGCATGGCGGTCTCGAGGACGAACCGCCGGGTGGGCGGCAGGGTGGCCACCGCCACGTGGCTCTCGGCCTGGGTCGGCCCCGGCCGGTTGCCATTGCCGGCCCGGTTGCTCCGGACCAACGACGCCGCCCCCACGACGACCCCGGCGGGGTCGGCAGGCACGGCGGCGGTGCCGGGGGCGTCAGGGTGGCCGGGCTGACCGGCGGCGCCGGTGGCCGGGAGGCCGGTGGCGGGGGTGGCGTCGGCCGGGATGCCGGTGGCGCCGGGCTGGGCGGCGGGGGCCGGTGTGCCGGACGGGCCGATGCCGGCGGGCGTCGGCGGTGTCGGCCAGGGGGCGAGCACGGTGGGGTCCAGGTAGGCGGCGCCGGTGGCGGGCGGGGGAGCGAAGGTGGCGGCGTTGTCGTCGAGCCAGGCGACGATCGCTCGGAGGGACTTGAGCTGGGCGAGCTGCTCGACGACCGACTCGTCGAGGCCCATGGCGTCGTCGCCGGCCAGGCCGACCCGCTCGGCCAGCTCGCCGATGATCTCGATCCGCTTGATGGAGTCGATGCTGAGGTCGGCCTCGAGGTCGAGGTCCGGGTCGAGCATGTCGAGCGGGTAGCCGGTCCGCTCGGCGACGACGGCCAGGATCACCGCCAGCAGCTCGTCGCCGCTCGGGGCGACCGGTACCGGCGCCGGCGTCGCCAGCGGCAGGGACTCGGGCGTCGCCAGCGGGGCCAGCACCGGCGCCGCGGCGGTGACGACCTCGTGGCGGCCGTTGCCGTGGGAACCGTTGCCGGAGCCGTTCCCGGATCCGGAACCGTGGCCGTTGCTGTGCGGGACCGACGCCGGGTACTCGACCGGCAGGACCGGGAGCTCGGGAAGCGCCGGGAGGAGGGCGTTCAGCTCGGGCGGCAGCTCGCCCAGGTAGCGGAGCATGACCTCGCGCTGGGCGCCGACGATCTGCTGCACGCTGCGCAGGTACTCGAGGACGGCCGCGTCACGCGCCCGGTCCGTCGTGGTCGCGGCGCCCGCCTCGGGGGCCTGCGCCGGGCCGCCGTGGTTCATCACTACCTCCGGAATGCGGTCGGCGGGCTGGAGGCCGCCGCTGACCGGCTCGCCGTCGTTGGTACAGACAAGGTGGCCGTTGACCCGCCAACCAGGCGCCGCCACCGGGAGCGCCGTCGTGTCCACCCGCCGGGCCCGCCCCTCGAAGAGCGGCCGGACGTCCACGGCCACGCCGGCCTCGGCCAGCGATGCCAGGGCCCGCAGCAGGTGCTGCACACCGTTCTCACCCGCCGCGTCGCAGGCCACCGCGGTGTGCGGCCGGTCGCCGAGGATGCGCCCCACGAGCTGGGTCAGCACCCGGCCGGGCCCGACCTCCACGAAGACGCGGGCGCCCGTGGCGTACATCGCCTCGACCTGCTCGACGAACCGCACCGGCTGCCCGAGCTGCGCCGCCAGCCCGGAGCGGATCGACTCGGGGGTGCCCTCGTAGACCGTCGCCGTGGCGTTCGACCAGACCGGCAGGTGCGGTTCGCCCAGGTCGACCTCGGTGAGGCAGTCGGCGAACACGTCGGCGGCCCGGGCGACCAGGGGACTGTGGAACGCCGCCGCCACCGGCAGTCGCTTGGCGGAGATCTTCTCGTCGGCCAACGCCGCGACCAGCGCTTCGACCGCCGCCGTCGGCCCGGCCACCACCGTCTGCCGCGGCCCGTTGTGGTTGGCGATCACGACGTCGGGCCCGAGGCGGGGCGCCAGCTCGTCGGCGGCCAGCGCGACCGCGGCCATCGCCCCCGGGTCGTCGCCCAGGGAGGCGGCTGCGGCCACCATGGCGGCGCCCCGGGCCTCGCTGAGGTCGACCAGCGTGTCGTCGTCGAACACCCCGGCGGTGGCCAGCGCCGCCAGCTCGCCGTAGCTGTGGCCGCCGGCCATGTCGGCCTCGACGCCCAGGTCGGCCAGCAGCCGGGTGAGTGCCAGCGCGGCGATCCCGAGGGCCGGCTGGGCGACCCGCGTGTCGGTCAGCGCCGCCACCTGGGCGTCCCGTTCGGCCTGGGTGAAGGCGGCGCCGGGGAACATGGCGTCGGCCCAGCGCTCGTTGCCGCTCCGCAGCACCGACTGGAGGTGGGGGAAGGCCACGAACAGGTCGGCCAGCATCCCGACCCGCTGGCTTCCCTGGCCGGGATGGAGGAACGCCACCTTGCCCGGCTCCGCCGTCGACCCGGTGGCCGATGCGAGCTGACGAGCCAGGTCGGCGAAGTCGGTCGCGACGACGGCGCAGCGCACCGGCCCCGTGCCCGACGACGACACCGTCCACGCCAGGTCGCGCAGGCGGTGCACCAGACCGTCGGGGTCGGCCTCGACCACCCGGGCGACGACGGCCTGCAGGTCGGCCACCCGCGCCGCCAGAGACTCCGCCGACTCGGCCCGCAGCAGGAAGAGCTCGGCGGGCCACTCGGCCAGCCCGTGGCGCGGCCGCTCGTCGTCGGCGTGGGCCCGCAGCACGGCATGGAAGTTGGTGCCGCCGAAGCCGAAGGCGCTGACCGCCGCCCGCCGCTCGACCGCCGGCCAGGGCAGCGCCCGACCGAGGAACCGGAACGGGCTCGACTCGGCCTCGTAGTAGTCGTTGGGCGTCTCGACGTTGCGGGTGGGCGGCAGCACGCCCGTGTAGACCGACCGGGCCGCCTTGATCAGCCCGGCCAGCCCGGCGGCGCACTTGGTGTGCCCGATCTGCGACTTGACGGAGCCCAGCACGGCGCCGCCGACCGACGCCCCCGAGGCGGAGAACACCTCGGTGAGCGTGGCCAGCTCGGTGCGGTCGCCGACCACCGTGCCGGTGCCGTGGGCCTCGACGAGCCCCACCGACGAGGGCGCGACGCCCGCGCCCGCGTAGGCGCGGTCGAGGGCCCGGACCTGGCCGTCCTTGCGGGGCGCGGTGAGGCCCAGGTGGCGGCCGTCGCTCGATCCGCCGATGCCTTCGATCACGGCGTAGATGCGGTCGCCGTCGCGCTCGGCGTCGGCCCGGCGCTTGAGGACCACGCAGGCGATGCCCTCGCCCAGCGCGATGCCGTCGGCCGACGAGTCGAACGTGCGGCAGCGCCCCGACGGCGACAGGGCGTGGACCGACGAGAACATGAGGTAGTCGTTGATGCCGTTGTGGACGTCGGCGGCCCCGCAGAGGACGAGGTCGCTGGTGCCCCCGACCAGCTCCTTGCAGGCCGCGTCGAGCGCGGCCAGTGAGGCGGCGCAGGCGGCATCGACCGTGTAGTTGACGCCGCCGAGGTCGAGCCGGTTGGCGATGCGGCCGGCGATCACGTTGGTGAGCACCCCGGGGAAGGAGTCCTCGGTGGGCGCGGGCAGGAAGGCGTCGAGCGACGGCGGCAGCGAGCCGACGAAGTGGGGGAACGCGGCCCGGAACCCGTAGGCGCCGCCCAGGTCGTTGCCGCCCTCGGAGCCGAAGATGACCGACGCCCGCGAGCGGTCGAACTCCCGCCGGTCGTAGCCGGCGTCGGCCAGCGCCCGGTTGGCGGCCTCGAGGCTCAGCAGCTGGACCGACTCGATCGCGGCCAGCGACCGGGGCGGGATGCCGTAGGCCAGGGCGTCGAACGGCACCCAGGGCAGGAACCCGCCCCAGCGTGACGGGGTGCGGTGCCCTGCCGAGGCGCCGGTCGCCGCCGGGTCGTAGAAGACCTCGGGGTCCCAGCGGTCGCGGGGCACCTCGGTGACCGCGTCGATGCCGGTCACGATGTTGGCCCAGTACCGCTCGGTGTCGGCGGCGCCGGGGAACATCCCGGCCATGCCGACGATGGCGACGTCGAGCGGCTGGGCGGCGTCGTCGGCCTCGATGGCCCGGTCCCGTGCCGCCACCCGCAGGTTCCGCGTCCGCCGCTCCTCGGCGACCAGCGACGCCAGGTGCGCGGTGGCGCCGGCGGTGACCTCGTCGTGCAGGGCGGCGACGGTGGTGGGGTCACGCCGCAGCGACGCCACCTGGCCGATCATGTACATGCCGTCGTGCAGCTGGGTGGTGGCGTCGACGGGGACCAGCGCCTCGCCGGCCCGGGTGACGCCCTTGCTGGCGATCCGCAGGCGCCCCAGGTTCAGGGACTCCAGCTCGGCCCACATGTCCTTGGCGGGGGTGCCGGCCGCCGCCAGCTCGGCCTTCCGACTCGCGAAGGCCCGCACGTAGTCGGTCTCGACGCAGCGGGTGGCGTGGCCCGGCGAGGTCTCCAGCAGGACGGTGGTGGAGCACGAGCGGGCGACGTCCTGGAACGTGCCGGTGATGGCGCCGCTGTCGACCGCCTCCTCCGTGAACAGGTAGGCCGTGCCCATCAGCACCCCGATGCGGGCGCCCCGGGCGACCAGCGGCGCCGCGATCGCGGCCACCATCGCCGCCGAGCGGGCGTCGTGGATGCCACCGGCGAACAGCAGGTCGACCTCCGCCAGCGCCGCGTCGTCGAGCGCCAGCAGCCGCTCCACCTGCGCCTCCCACAGCGGGAAGCTGGCCCGCGGCCCCACGTGGCCGCCGCACTCGCGCCCCTCGAACACGAAGCGGCGGGCGCCGTCGCGCAGGAACCGGTCGAGCAGCCCGGGCGACGGGACGTGCAGGTAGGTGGTGATGCCGGCCGCCTCGAGCGGCTGCGCTTGCGAGGGCCGGCCGCCGGCGATGAGCGCAACCGGCGGCCGGACCTCGTGGATGACCTCCAGCTGCTCGGCGCGCACCTCGGGTGGTACGAAGCCGAGGACACCGACCCCCCAGGGTCGGTCGCCGAGCAGTTCGGCGGTCTGCGTGAGCAGGGCCCGCACCTCGGGGCCCGGGAGCAGAGCCAGGGCGAGGAAGGGCAGCCCCCCGCCGGCGGCGACGGCCGCGGCCAGCTCGGCCTTGTCGCTCACCCGGGTCATCGGGCCCTGGACGACGGGGTGGGTGGCGCCGTGGGTGGTCGACACGCCGGCGCCGGGGGCGAGCGGCCGGTGCTCGACGGCGGCGGCCAGCTGGGAGTCGATCGCGGCCCGCAGCGCCTGGACGACGCCGCCCACGGTGACGTAGCGGTCGGCCAGCCCGGCGGCGCAGGCCGCGTCCTGGCCGAGCGGCAGCAGGTCGTCGTGCAGGTCGGGGCCGAGGCGCTCGGCGACGCTCCCGAACGACGTGACGGCATCGTCGAGCCCGGCGGACGGCAGGTCGGGTCGCACGTAGACCCGGTGGCCGCCGACCACCCGGGTCTCGCTGCCGTCCATGGCACCGACGGCGGCGCGGGCGTCGTCGCCCAGGCCGGACTCCCGCAGCAGCGCGAGCTGACCGTCGAGGAGCACGCCGCAGGCGCCACCGGCGACGGCGCCTGCGGCCGTGCGAAGGCCGACGCCTCCCTGGACCCAGTAGGGGGCGTCGAGACGGGCGATCTGCTGGGCGAGCACGAACGACTCCACGTCGCCCACCCGCCCGCCGGACTCGCAGCCCTTGGCCACGAGGCCGTCGGCCCCGGCGACCAGCGCGGCGGCGGCCTCCTCGGCGGACACGACCTCCACCAGCACCCTTCGGCCGGCCCAGGCGGCGACCGCGGCCCGGAGGCCGTCGGGCGTGTGGGGGCCGGCGACGACGATGGTGTCGACCTGCTCGGGCAGGTCGGTGGCCTGGTCGCCCCGGCCACCCGAGCCGCGCAGGTGGCGGGGGCCACCGCCGTCGGCCGCGGCGATCCGCACCGCGAACGGCGAAGTGCTGCGACGCGTCACGTCGGCCAGCAGCTCCGCGACGGCGTCGGCCGCCCCGTCGCCACGCACGGTGGCGACGTCGAGGATGCCGACGGCCCCGGCTCGGAGCGCGGCGACCACGAGGGAAGGATTCGGTTGTGCGCAGGGATCGGCCACCAGGACGCGATCACGGGAAGGAGTGCTCATGCGGACGGTGCCCATTCTTGTCTCGCGGGGTGACCCAAAAACCACGGAAAGAGGCACTTTTCTCGCCGCCCGCGCGCCTGGCCGCGTGCGCGGAAGATCACTTGGGTCAGCACGGTCGACGGCTACCTATCCCTGAGAACGCGAATGATGTCCGCGGGGCGCAACGGATCGTGGTGCTGCCACCGCGTCAAGTGGCGGAGCTTAGATGCTCGGGGACCACCCGGCGCGCGGGTGCGTGCGCGCTGCGTCGCGCCCGAGGTCACAGGCCTCAGCGGGCCCGGCGGAGGCTCAGTGGCTCAGGGCGAGGTGTAGACGTAGCCGGGGTCGACGAAGACCTCGGTGGTGTCGACGTCGGGGATCACGTCGTAGGTGGTCACCTCGACGTCGGCCTCCGGGGCGCTCTCGAACGCCGCCGAGCCCCATGCTCCGCCGACGATGTCGCCGCCGGCGTCGCGGAAGACCACGTAGGTCGACGGGTAGCCCACCTCTTCGACCGTGTAGGTCGAGACGAGGTGGAAGCTGGTGGTCATGTTGTACTCGTCGTTCGTGGTCTCGGTGCCGGTGATCTCGAAGCCGCCGTCGGGCACGTCCGCCGGGTCGGCGGCGGCGTCGGAGTGGTCGCGCACCTGGACCTCCAGGTGGTCGATGCCGTCCTGGACGTCCTCGCCGTACATCTCGTCACCGAAGCCCATCTGCTCGCCGGGCCGGATCGTGCCGATCGAGAAGTCCTTCGTGGTGATCACCCGGTCGCCCGAGCCATAGATGACCACCTGCGTCTCCACGCTCTGCAGGATGTCGTCGCCGGTGTTCTCGAGGATGAAGCCGAACGACCCGGCGGAGTCGCCAGATGTGCCCTCGAAGTTGGAGAAGCCCTGGTCGACCACCTGGACCGGCCCGTCGTTGGCGGGCGGCGGATCGTCGCCGGGGTCGGTGGTGTCGGTCGGCTCGGTGTCGGGGGTGTCGGTGCTGGGCGGCAGGGTGGTGCGGTCGCTGGGGTTCTGCGGATCGCCGCCGTCGTCACCGCTGGAGAGCAGGAAGAACAGCAGCACGACCGCGGCCGCGCCGAGGATGCCGAGCACCACGAACAGCGGCGTGCGGTTGTTGTCGCCGACGCCGGGGGGCGGGGTGCCGGGCGGCATGCCGTAGGGGTTCGACGGCTGCCCCGACAGGGGCGGCGGCCCGGGCACCGGGGCGGTCGGAGGCGCCGAGGGGTAGCCACCGGAGGTCGGAGGGGCACCGGGCGGGGCGCCGAACGGGGGAGCGACGGACCCCGGCATCGCCCCGGGCGCGGGGGCCGGTGGCGGCCCGACGACCTGGGTGGCGGCCGGCTCTTCGCCCGGCATCGCCGGACGCGGTGGCGGGTACCACTTGTCGTCTGATGCCTGCCACCAGCCGGGCCCTTGGGGTGTGTCGCTCATCGTCCCGTCCTCGCGTGCCAGCGGGCCGCGAAGGGGATCTGTTCCTGCGCCCGCTGGACTCGTGCCTTACTACGAGTGCGGAACTCTAGGCCACGCGCCGCCCACCACTGCCCGCGCGGCCCGGCTCGCTCCCGCCGCTCTCCCTAGGCGAGTGTCTTGGCGAGGCGCTCCATGGCGTCGTCCTCGGAGATGTCGAGGGAGAACGCGAGCTCGGACACCAGCACCTGGCGGGCCTTGACGAACATCGACTTCTCGCCGGCCGACAGGCCCTTGTCGGCGTCGCGCAGCGCCAGGTTCCGGACCACCTCGGCCACCTGGTACACGTCGCCCGACTTGAGCTTCTCCTGGTGGTTCTTGAAGCGCCGCGACCAGTTGGTGGGCTCGCGCACGTCCTTCTTGGCCAGGACCTCGAACACGTCCTCCACGTCCTCGACGCTGATCGGGTAGCGCATCCCGATCTCCTCCGCCTTCAAGACCGGCACCTTGAGCGTCAACTCACCGTGGGTCATGCGAAGGACGAAGAACTCGACCTTCTCACCGTCGGGGTTGGGTCTTACCTCGGTGGCCTCGATGACGGCGGCACCGTGATGCGGGTAGACCACCCGATCTCCGACGCGAAACGACACGCGCAACTCCTCGAACGTCTGTGGGGGTCATCACAGGATGCCATCAATCCGAACCATCGTGACGCATCGATGACGGCTACCTGCCGCGATCCGGCAGAAAGTAGTGTCGTTGCACGGAAACTGCGAGAACCGACGGGAGCCTGCGATGTTCGAGTGGTCCGAGGAGCAGCAGATGGTGCGTGCCGCGGTGCGCGACTTCATCGCCAAGGAGGTCGTCCCGCACCACCGTGAGCTCGAGCACGGCGACCTCCCGCCCTACGACATCCTGCGCAAGCTCTTCACCACCTTCGGGATGGACGCCATGGCCCGCGACCGCTTCGAGCGGACGATGGCCCGGGAGTCGAGCGAGTCGAGCGACGAGTCGTCCGGCGAGTCGCCCGGTGAGGCGCTGACCGGCGGCGGGCGCGACGTCAACGCCATCGCCTTCCAGATGATCCCCATCATCGAGCTG
>Ga0193742_1000187_pt1 | contig 45760 bp, 41 predicted proteins | sample L2c1metaG_FD_165511 | JGI IMG/M metagenome (GOLD analysis project Ga0193742, IMG submission 165511) | Soil microbial communities from a riparian zone of the East river system, Colorado, United States - L2c1 | ecosystem: Environmental > Terrestrial > Soil > Riparian zone | place: USA: East River... | reverse complement strand
GAAGCGCCACAACCTGACCGACTCGTGGAGAGCCGGATGCGGTGAAAGTCGCACGTCCGGTTCGGAAGAGCGGCATGGGGAAACGACCCGGCGAAAGCCGGGAACCGCGCCCCATGTCGACTCTTACCGAGTCCGGATCAGCAATACCGGGCACCCGGAATTCATCCCACCCCGGTGGATCGACCCTCACCGAATTCCCCAACGCAATCTGCTCCACCAACGCGAGTATCTCTTGCCATCACCCCAGCCGAGCCTGTTAGAGGGCGTCTGAGAACTTCGATGAGGGTCGGCGTGTGGTGTCCGGGATATGGGTGAGCTCCGGTCCTGTCATACCCAGCCCACGACACGTCGGTCGATCCGCCAGTCGATCCGCTGGTGGCGTGCCCGTTCTATCCGTCCGCTGGACTAAAACCGTGGTGCGGCAACGAGTTCACGACGCCCTACGCGACCGTGCTTGCCTCCACACCGGACGTGACCCGCTGCCCACCGCCTTGATCACTGTCCCATGGCGGCTGCGGCTGCCAGGATGTTGACGTAGTCGCGCAGACGGGCGAGCTGCCCGTTGCGCACGGTGAGCACAATGATGTTGGGAAGCGCGAACTCGCCGGTGGATGCGCCGGTCCCGATGGCTTCCTGCTCGACGATGATCGTTTCCGGATCGTTGGTGTCGTGGATGGCAAGAGTGCGGTAACGCTCATACTTCAGCGGGTTGGCGTGCCACCCTGCGGCTATCCAGTTCACGATCTCGTCCCGGCCCTCGAGCCGGGACGGCACGCCTGGGCGTGTGAACGGGAACTCATGGACCGCGTCGACTGCGTACACACGCCTCATGTCATCGGCGGACTGGCTGATGGCGGCTTGGCGGAAACGCTCCAGAACCTCACGCGGACCAGCTTTGGCAGTCCGGTCTTGTTCCGTCAGCGCCATTGGGTGGCCCTCCATGCTCTCGGTGAACCATGCCAGTAAGGTGAGGCATAGTCCGGTTAGGTGAGCACGGTAGCGGACTGTGTCCCCGGTTAGCAAGGGTGTGGTGATTGTGTTGGCAGGCCACGATCCGCGGTCGCGTGCCGGGCGTCCGAGGCGTGCGGACGCCCGACGTAACTACGGGCAGTTGGTCGAGCAGGCGAAGATCGCGTTCGCCGAGTTCGGCGTGGACGCCTCCTTGGACGAGATCGCCCGGCGGGCAGGGGTGGCCAGCGGGACGCTGTATCGGCATTTCCCCACTCGGCTGGATCTCATCGAGGCGGTACTCGCCGAGCAGATAGCCGAGTTGGTCGAGCTTGGCCGCGGTCTGCTGACGGTCGAGGACGAGTTCGACGCGTTGTCCACGTGGTTGCGTGCTGCGCTCACGCATGGCCTGACCTATCGAGGTCTGTCGGCCGCGGTGATGAACTCGGCGCTCGACCGCGGGAACAGCCTGGTATCGACCTGGCATGCGGAGATGTTCGAGGTGGGGGGCGCGTTGCTTGCGCGGGCACGGCAATCAGGCGTGGTCGGCGGCGATGCGGACGAAGCGGATGTGCTGAAGCTGGTCGGCGCCATCGCCTGGGCCGCCCAGGACACCCCCGACAGCTCCGCTCAAGCCGACCGCCTGCTCGCCCTCCTCATGAACGGACTACGTCACGGCGGCGTCCAGCGATGACCGGGCTGGCCCTTGGTTTCACTGGTTGTCAACGTCGCTGGCTGACGCGCTCGGCACGGTGATCCCGCCGTAGTGGGCGGCGCCGATCGCGATCACGACGACCAGACACGTCACGGTCGCGATCGCGATCGCGGACAGGCGCCCACGCGCCCGGAGCGGCCGGTACGTCCTCGGCACCACGGAAACCGTGGTGGCCGACCAACTCGTGGCACACACACTCACGACCAGCAGCAGCGTCCCGAACACGATGAACACATCCGCGACGTTGTAGTAGATATCCCCGAAGTGAATGAAGTCGACCGCTCCGCGCACGCTGCCCGGGGCGGTCCAGTAGTGCATGCCAAGGCGATCAACGAGATTGCTGATCCACCCACCGATCATGAGGGTGCCCGCGACGAGCACGACGACCGGGCGACGACGGTGCAGCAGAAACGCTGTGGCGGCGGTCAACAACCCGAAGCTCAGCAGGTCGAGCAATGCGCCGCTCACGGGACTCGCGTACCACCGGCTGATCGTGGCATTCACGAAAGCGTTGCCACCGAAGTTGATGTGTGCGGTAGCGGTGTGGCGCCAGGCCCACCACTTGACCACCTGATCCACCGCGATGACCGCGACCAGCAGAGCGATCGCCATCTTGCGAAGGACATCGTCCGTCCGCGCGGTGTGGACGGTGGAAACAGAAGCAGTCGTCGAGTTGCGGTCCATGCTGGGCTCCCTGACCGTAGCTGGCGGCGCGGTTTCTTTCCCTGCCTCAAGAATCGCGAAGCCGGGCCTTGCGGTCTGCCCGGCCAGCGCCCGTTGGCCTTGCCTGGTGGCTGGAATTTTCGAGGTCGGGCCACCCGCGCTGGCAGCTAGCGGGAATCCGTGTACTGCGGGCAGCGGCTATCGATGACTGCCGCTGGCGTCGATGCCCCCACCGTCTGTGTCACGCGACGCTGTCCACCAAGCGACACGGAACGAGGAGGCCACGATGACGTCAGTCACGGCCGACCAGCACCTGGTGCGCACATTGATTCCCGCGCGCATCGACCGGTTGCCCTGGTCGAAGTTCCACACCCGGCTGGTGATCGCGTTCGGGGTCGCGTGGATCCTCGACGGGCTCGAGATCACCGTGGCGAGCGCGGTGGCGGGTGCGCTGACGAAGCCCGAGACGCTGCACCTGTCCGCGGCGGCGGTCGGGCTGATCGCGACCGTCTACCTGGCCGGCGAGGTGGTCGGCGCGCTGTTCTTCGGCCGCCTGTCGGACAAGCTGGGCCGCCGCAAGCTGTTCATGATCACACTGGCGGTCTACCTGTGCGGCAGCGGGCTGACCGCGCTGACGTTGGGCAGCGGCGCCGGGTGGGTGATCTTCCTGTACGCCACGCGGTTCGTCGCGGGCATGGGCATCGGCGGTGAGTACGCCGCGATCAACTCGGCGATCGACGAACTGATCCCCGCGCGCTACCGCGGCCGGGTGGACATCGCGGTCAACGGCACCTACTGGGCCGGCGCGATCATCGGGACGCTCGGCACGTTCGTCCTGCTCAACGCGTTCAGCCTGTCGGCGGGCTGGCGGATCGGCTTCCTGATCGGGCCGGTGCTTGCCCTGGTGATCCTGTTCGTCCGGCGGCACCTGCCGGAGAGTCCCCGGTGGCAGGTCACGAACGGCCGGACCGCGGCGGCCGAGGCGACGGTCACGCGGATCGAGCACGAGGTGGTGGCCTCGGGGCATACCCTTCCGCCGGTCGACGACAGCGCGGCCATCGAGTTGCGGCCCGCCAACAAGCTCGGCTACCTCGCGTTGACCAGGGTGCTGTTTCGGCTCTACCCGCGCCGCGCGGTGCTCGGCGCGTCCCTGATGATCACGCAGTCCTTTTTGTACAACGCGATCTTCTTCACCTACACGCTGGTGCTCGGCAACTTCTACGGCGTCTCCGCGCAGTCCGCGCCGCTGTACCTGATCATCTTCGCGGTCGGGAACCTGGCGGGGCCACTGACGATCGGGCGGCTGTTCGACACCGTCGGCCGCCGCAAGATGATCTCCGGCACCTACCTCGTGTCCGGCGTGTTGCTCGCGCTCACCGCGTTCCTGTTCTACGCGGGCGCGCTCAACGCGGTGACCCAGACCATCGCCTGGTGTGTCATCTTTTACTTCGCCTCCGCGGGCGCCAGTTCGGCCTACCTCACGGTGAGCGAGATCTTCCCCATCGAGGTGCGGGCGAAGGCGATCGCGGTGTTCTTCGCCATCGCGCAGTGCTTCGGCGCGCTCGGCCCGCTCATCTACGGCGCGCTGATCGGCACCGGCACGCGGTCGTTCCCGTTGTTCCTCGGCTACCTGCTCGGCGCGGTCGTGATGGCCGCGGGTGGTGTGATCGCCGCGATCCTCGGTGTCGACGCCGAAGGAAGGTCGCTCGAGGAGATCGCCACCCCGCTGTCCGCCACCGGTCCGGCAGCGGGCTGGCGAGTCGCATGACCGCGGAAGACACCGCAGACGCCGCGGACCGGATGCTCGGTGCGGTACCCGGCACACCCGCGCTCGGCCGGGGGCCGGTCACCGACGGGAAGGCCGAGCGGCGCGACTACCACCACCCCGCAGCGGGCTGGGGTGCGGCACGCAGCGTCGCCAAGGTGCTCACGCAGGCCGGCGAGCCCGTCGCGGGGCCGCTCGCGGTGCTGAAGATGAACCACGAGAACGGCGGGTTCGACTGTCCGGGCTGCGCGTGGCCGGACGACAGGAAGGGCCTGCACCTGGACATCTGCGAGAACGGGATCAAACACGTCACCTGGGAGATGACCCGCAAGCGGGTCGACAGGGAGTTCTTCGCCACGCACACGGTCACCGAACTCTCGTCCTGGAGCGACTTCGCGCTCGAGAACCAGGGACGGCTCACCGAGCCGATGGCCTACGACGCGGCGACCGACCACTACGTCCCGATCTCCTGGCCCGAAGCCTACGCGCTCGTCGGGAACACCCTGCGCGGACTGGAAAGCCCGCACCAGGCGTCCTTCTACACCTCTGGGCGGCTGAGCAACGAGGCCAGTTTCCTTTACCAGCTCTGGGTTCGCGAGTACGGCACCAACAACCTGCCGGACTGTTCCAACATGTGCCACGAGGCGAGCGGACGCGCGTTGATGGCGTCGCTGGGCACCCGCAAGGGCACCGTCGACCTCCAGGACTGGGAAGAGGCCGACGCCATCTTCGTCATCGGCGTCAACGCCGCGTCGAACGCGCCGCGCATGCTCACCTCGCTGGCCGAGGCGTACCGCCGCGGTGCGGCGCTGGTGCACATCAACCCGCTCGTCGAGGCGGCGGCAACGCGCACGATCGTGCCGCACGAGCTCACCGCGATGGCGACGAACCACGCCACGAACCTCAGCACCCTGGACGTGCAGCCGCGGATCGGCGGCGACCTCGCGCTGCTCCGCGGGGTGGCCAAGGTCGTGCTGGCGGCGGCGGAAACCGATCCGACCGCGATCGACCGCGACTTCATCGACCGGCACACCACCGGTTTCGACGCGTACCGCGACCTGTGCGCGGCGGCCTCGCTGTCCGAGCTGGCCGAACAGTCCGGAGTGGACGAAGCGACCATCCGCGCGATCGCGGCGGTGTATCTGAGATCCACCCGCGTGATCATCAGCTGGTGCCTCGGCATCTCCCAGCAGGAGCACGGCGTCGACACGGTGCGGGAGATCGTCAACCTGCTACTGCTGCGCGGGAACATCGGCCGGGAGGGTGCCGGCCCGTGCCCGATCCGCGGGCACAGCAACGTCCAGGGCAACCGCACGTGCGGCATCGACCACCGCCCGAACAAGGAGTTTCTCGATCGGCTGGCGCGGGTCTGCGACATCGACCCACCACGCGAACACGGTCTGGACACGGTGGGCACGATCGAGGCGATGCACCGCGGCGACGTCACGGTTTTCGTCGGCATGGGCGGCAACTTCGCGCTCGCCACCCCGGACACCCCGTACACGTTCGAGGCGCTGCGGCGGTGCGCGCTCACCGTGCAGGTGAGCACCAAGCTCAACCGCAGCCACGTGGTGCACGGCAAGCAGGCGCTGATCCTGCCCTGCCTGGCCCGCTCGGAGAAGGATCGGCAACGCGGCGGCGAGCAGGGCGTCACGGTCGAGGACTCGATGTCGATGGTGCACCTGTCGGTGGGCATGAAGGAACCGGGCTCGCCGCACCTGCGCTCGGAACCGGCGATCATCGGCGGCATGGCGGCGGCGACCCTGGCGCGAAGCATCACACCGTGGCAGTCCTATGTGGACGACTACGACCGGATCCGGGCCACGATGGCGAAGACGCTCGACGGGTTCGAGGACGTCAACCGCCGCGCGCGGCGGCCGCTGGGCTTCCGGATCAGCCAGCCGGCACGGGAGAACGTCTTCCTTACCGGCTCCGGCCGCGCCGAGTTCTCCCCCGCTCCCGTGCGGGACGTCGTGCCGGGCGCCGGTCGCCTGTCACTGGCCACGATGCGCTCGCACGACCAGTTCAACACCACCATCTACTCCAACGACGACCGCTACCGCGGCGTCCGCAACCTGCGCACCGTGGTGTTCATGAACCGGGCCGACCTGCGCGACCGCGGCCTCGCGGAACTGGATCTGGTCGACATCACCAGCTTCGCCAAGGACGGCGGCACGCGGACCGTGTACGGCTACCGCGTTGTCGCCTATGACATCCCGACCGGCTGCGCCGCGGGCTACATGCCGGAGCTGAACGTGCTCTGCCCGATCGGGGACTACAGCCCGCAGAGCGACCAGCCGCTGATGAAACATCTGGTCGTCGAGATAGCGCGCAGTCAGCGTTCCAGCTAGCGGGAACGCCGGAAGTGCAGCCTGCCGGGTGCCGCGATTCGCACTGGCGGCGACGACACCGGAGCCGTGCGCGGCGAGGCTCGAAGGCATACATGGTCCTGCTCGGCGTGTTCGCCGGCGTCGGGCGACACGACCTTCACGACAAGGGAGAACAAGCACCATGCGACAGGTCTTTCTCGGGCCGACCGACCTCAAGGTGTCCGACATCGCGTTCGGCACCTGGGCGTTCGGCGGCGACTGGGGCGCGGTCGACGTCGAGGAGAGCACCGCGGTCATCCACCGGGCGCTGGAACTGGGCATCACCCTGTTCGACACCGCGCAGGGCTACGGCTTCGGCGCCGCCGAGCGGCTGCTCGGGGACGCGCTCCGGCAGCGGGTCCGGCGCGAGGACGTCGTCATCGCGACCAAGGGCGGGCTGCGGATGGACGGCGACACCCTGGTCCGCGACGCGAGCGCGCGCTCGCTCCGGGAGGGCGTGGAGTCGAGCCTGCGCAGCCTCGACACCGACTACCTCGACCTCTTCCAGATCCACTGGCCCGACAATCACACCCCGGCCGAGGAGACCGCCGACGCGCTCGAGCAGCTCGTCGACGAGGGCAAGGTCCGCTACGTCGGCGTCTCGAACTACGGCGTCGACGAAATGGAGGAGCTGCGCACGCTCGGGTGGCTGGAGACCCTGCAGCCGCCGTACCACATGTTCCACCGGGACATCGAGAACGAGATCCTGCCCTACACCCAGAAGCACGACCTCGGTGTGCTGGTGTACGGGCCGCTGGCGCACGGCCTGCTCGGCGGCCGCATGACGGCGCAGACGACGTTCGCCGACGGCGACTGGCGTGGCAAGAGCCAGGACTTCACCGGCGAGACGTTCCAGCGGAACCTGCGCGTGGTCGACCGGCTCAAGGCGGCCGCGGCCGACCTGGGCGTCAGCCTGCCCGCGCTCGCGGTCAGCTGGACGCTGACCCACCCGGCCGTCGACGTGACGATCATCGGCGCCCGCCGGCCGTCCCACCTGGACGACACGGCCGCCGCCGACATGCCCCTCTCGGAGCGGGACCGCACCGAGATCGACCTGATCCTCGCGGACGCGGTGCCCATGTGGGGTCCGCATCCCGAAGGCATGTGAAGGAGAAACCCGTGGCAAAGCTCGCTTTCCTCGGCCTGGGCCTCATGGGCACACCGATGGCGACCCGACTGCTCGAAGCCGGCCATCACGTCACCGTGTGGAACCGGACCGCCGGCAAGACCGCTCGCCTCGTCGATCACGGCGCCCTGGCAGCGGAGACCCCCGACGCGGCGGTAGCCGGCGCCGACACCGTGTTCACGATGCTGGCCAACCCCCAGGCACTGGACCAGATCCTGTCCGGCGTGCTCGGCGCGTTGCAGCCGGGGCAGGTGCTCATCGACATGTCCACGGTCGGCCCGCTGGAGATCCAGTCGATCGCCCGCCGGCTGCCGGACCACGTCACCCTGGTCGACGCGCCGGTGCGCGGCAGCGTCCCGGAGGCGACCGCGGGCCGCCTCGCCATCTACGTCGGCGCGACCGCGGCGGACTTCGAGTCGGTCCAGCCGCTGCTCACCGTGCTCGGCACCCCGCACCACGTCGGCGGACCGGGCGCGGGCGCGGCGACCAAGGTGGTCGTCAACCTGACCCTCGGCGTCGCGATCACCGCGCTCGGCGAGGCCCTCGCGGTCGGCCACGCACTCGGGCTCGACCGCACGACCCTGTTGGACATCTTGGCCGAGTCGCCGATCGGGGCCACCGTCCACGCCAAGCGCGCCAACATCGAGGCCGACGCCTACCCGCCGAACTTCAAGCTCAGCCTCGCACTCAAGGACCTGCGCCTGGTCACCCAGGTCGCGGGCCAGGAGCTTCCGGTCGCGGCGGCGACCGTCGGCTGGCTCGAGCAGGCGGCCGTGGACTGGGCAGGAGATCCCGACTTCTCGGCGGTCGTCGAGACGATCCTCGCGGCCCGCTTCCACTGAGGAGCGAGCCACATGACCATCGACCTGAAGATCGGGTCCCGCAGGCTGGTGGGCGCGCTGCTGACGCTCACGGCCGTCACCGGTCTGATCGACGCGGTGAGCTACCTGCGGATGGGCCACGTGTTCGTCGCCAACATGACCGGAAACGTCGTCTTCCTCGGGTTCTCGCTGCAGACGGACGCCGGGCTCTCGATCCCGGCGTCCGCGGTGGGCATCGGCGGGTTCCTCGTCGGCGCACTCGCCGGCGGGCGGCTCGGCCGCCGCCTGGACGGCCGGCCCTGGCACTGGCTGCGCACCGTGTTCGCCGTCCAGGCCGTCGTCCTCGCGGCGGTCACCGTGCTCGGCGGCCTCGGTGTGCTGAGCTACACCGGACACCGGGCGCTGGTCACCATCGCCGTCCTCGCCGCCACCTTCGGGCTGCAGAACGCCACCGTTCGCCGGCTCGGCGCGGCGGACCTGACCACCACCGTGCTCACGCTCGGCCTCACCGGCCTTGCCGCGGACAGCCGTCTGGCGGGCGGGCCCGGCGGTCGTCCGCACCGGCGGCTCGGCTCGGTGCTGGCCATGCTGGCCGGCGCCGCCGCGGGCACGGTACTGCTGCAGATCACGAACCCGACCACGGTGATCGCGCTCGCGACCGTCCTCGTCGTCGTGGTCGGCGCGCTGCTCACTGTCACGTACTGACCCGTCAGGTTCGCGTCCTGCCGAGGTACATCAACTCCCAGATCGCGGTGTCGGTATGGCTGTCCACGATGTCGCCGGCCTGCTGGTGCTCGACGCGCAACTCACCGGTGAAGCGCAGGTAGGCGCCGTCGAAGCGGGCGAGCTTGGCGGCCACCTTCTTCACACCCTCGATCTGGTCGATCATCTTGCTCACGGTGAGGTCGCGGTGGCGGGTGAAGGTGACGACGTAGCGGTCGTCGCCGTCGGTGTAGGTGTAGCGGGTGACGTTCGCGACCGGCTTCCCGGTGGCGGTGTCGGTGTAGGTGCCGAGCTCGTCGAAGGTCACCTTGGCCGCGTCGTCGGCGACGACCTGACCGTCCTTGGCCAGCAGGAAGATGGGCAGCTCTGCGTAGTCGTACTTCTGTTCCGCCGTGATGTAGGACGCGACGACGCAGTACGGGCCGGCCTGCCCACGGGCCCAGTACCAGTGGTGGATCAACGAGTTCATCGGGGCGTTGCCCCAGTTGTGGTCGTGATAGCCCACGCCGGAGGCGTTGGCCGACGCGCCGGCCACACGGTAGGTCGCGTCCACTTTTCCTTGTGGCACAGCGGGAAGCCAGTTGAACTCGTGCTCGTCGCCGGCGCCGAAGTACAGGTGTCCCGTGGCCGGCCGCCACGCCGGGACCGCACCGGTGAGGCTGACCTCGACGGCGACGTCCTCGATCGTCGCGATGATCCGGTAGGTGTGCAGGTCGCCGCTGAACGAGTTGGCGCCGACGCGCACGGCGCACCGCTTGGTCGACGCGGAGAAGTCCTCCGGCGCGAACTCGGCGATCTTGTTGTACGTGGTGCCGTCCGGCAGGTCGAGGTCGATGCGGATCATCGGCGCGAGCGGCTTGCCGATGTCGGTGAAGTGCTTGGTGAAGAACACCACGACCAGCTTGGCGCCGTCGTCGAGGTGCGCGTCGAAGTACCACCACTCGTACGTCCCCGGACCGCCGTCGGTCCGGGCCCCGTCCTCCCAGGGCGCCACCTGGTCCGGACTGATGCCGATCCGCTCGTAGTCCTCGGCCGTCGAGCCGAGGCGCGAAAGTGAGGCGTTCACCGCGGTGCCCTTCCGTCCGGGCCGGTTGCTAATCCGGCATCTGTCGGATTAAGGTTAGCACTGTCCACACGCGAACGCAGGAGATGCCATGACCACCAGCCGGACGGCGAAGAGACGGCGTGGACCGGGCCGGCCGCCTGCCGACGCGCCGCTGCCCGGGCTGGACGAGATCCTGCAGCGTGGCCTGGAGGCGTTCGCGGAACTGGGCTACGAGGCGGTGTCGGTGCGGCAGCTCAACGAGCGCCTCGGCATGGGGCACACCTTCATCCACGACCGCTACGGCACCAAGGAGGCCTTCTGGCGGGCGGCCATGGAGCACGCCATCCGGCAGGTGACCGACGAGGTCGCCGCCGCCCTCGGGAAGGAGCCACCCGGTGACGACCTCGCCGGGCTGATCGCCAGCGTGCGGGCCTTCCACCAGGCCAACGCGCGCCGTCCCCACCTCAATCGGGTCATGAACTACGAGGCAGGCCGCGACTCACCACGTCTGAACTACCTCTTCACGCTGATGAGCCCGCTCAACGACGCCGGGCGGCCCGTCTTCGACCGGCTCGTGCGGGAGGGGACGCTGCGGGACATCCCGTGGTACCTGTTCCACTTCGCGGTCACCAAACCGCTGACCATGTACGGCCAGACGCCGTTGGCGCGTCTGTTCGGCCGGCCCGACGACGCCGACGACCACGCACTGTTGAGCACGGTGGTCCTGAGGGGCCTGCTCACGTAAATCCACCTGGAGCTGCTGATGTCTGCCGTCCACCGTGCCACCAGGCCCCTGTGGGTCCTCACCGTCGTCATTCTCGCCGGACTGGTCGTGTCGGCCTTCGTGCCCGGCGCCGGCATGCGGCTGCCGGTGATCGTGGTGCAGGTCGGGTTCGTGCTCTGGCACGGGTCACGGCGCTACGGCTGGCGCGCCATCTGGGTGTTCGTCGCCGCCGGTCTGGTGATCTCCAATGTGCTGGAGAACCTGTCCATCCAGACCGGCTTCCCCTTCGGCCACTACCACTACACCGGTGACGGCAAGATCTTCGAGGTGCCGTGGTTCATCGGCCCGTCCTACCTGGCCACCGGCTACCTCGCCTGGATCGTCGCCACCGTGCTGCTCGCCGACGTCCGCCGCAACGCACCCTGGCTCACCACCATCGGCACTCCCGTCGTCGGCGCGTTCGCCATGACCGCATGGGACCTCGCCCTCGACCCCGCCACCTCGACCGTCAACCACGCCTGGATCTGGGAGAACGGCGGCGGGTTCTTCGGTGTGCCGCTGGTCAACTTCCTGGGCTGGACCTTCACCGTCTACCTGTTCATGCAGGTCTTCGCCCTGTACCTGCGCGCCCGCGGCCCGGCCTCGCAGGTCGAGGCCGGCACCACGGCCGGTGACCTGCAGGCGGTGCTGCTCTACGCGGCGACCACGCTCTCGTTCTTCACCAAGCTCGCCACGGGCGAGCACACCACCGTCACCGACGCGGCCGGCATGTCCTGGCGTACCGCCGATCTCTACGAGACCTCGGCCCTGCTCGCCGTGTACGGCATGGTGTTCTTCGCCCTACTCGCCATGCTGCGCATCGCCCAGCGGCACATCGCCGTTGACGACCGGCAGCCCGCAGGTCACCGTCGTGCCGCCACCGAGCGGGCTGTGCACTGAGAAGGTGCCGCCCAGCGCGTCGATGCGGTCCTTCAGCCCGACCAGCCCCGAGCCCCGTTCCGGGTCGACGCCACCGACACCGTCGTCACGCACGCACACCCGCAGCGTGCCGTTCTCGACCACCGCGTCCACCTCGACGACCGACGCCCGCGCGTGCTTCGCCGCGTTGGTGAGCATCTCCGAGACGACGTAGTAGGCGCCCACCTCGACCGGTTCCGGCAACCGTCCGTCGATCCGCACGTCGAGTATCACCGGGACAGCCGATCGTCGCCCGAGCGTGCGCAGCGCCGTCGGCAGCCCCGCCTTGGACAGGATCGCGGGGTGGATCCCCCGGGAGATCTCCTGCAGGTCCTTGAGCACCTCCGTGAGCCCCGCGGCGGCTTCCACGAGGTCGAGGCGAAGGTCGCGCTCAGCCGGTTCCGCCGCCCCTCGCAGCCGGAGCACCAGCGCGACGAGGCGTTGCTGCGCGCCGTCGTGCAGGTCTCGCTCGATCCGCCGACGGGCGTCATCGGCGGCCGCCACGATCCGCGCCCGCGAGGCGGCCACCTCGGCCCGGCTCTGGGCGTTGCCCACCGCGGTCGCGACGAGCTCGGTGAAGTCCGCCATCCGGTCCGTGGCGTCGGCGGAGAACGGTCCCCGCCGCGACAACGCGTTCACCACGCCCCACAAGCGGCCTTCCACGATGATCGGGCTCGCCACCATCGACCGGATGCCCAGCTCGCGCAGGGCTTCCGCGAACGGGTCCGACCGGTCGGCCCACGCTTCCTCGTCGACCTGGGCAGGGCTGCCGGTCCGCCACACCACGGCGGGGGCGAGATAGTCGTCGAGTGCCACGCGCGTCCCGACGGGCAACCTGTCCGGGATCCCTGCCCCGACACCGCCGACGACCACGACCGCGGATCCACCGGGCTCGAAGCGGGCGATGCCCGCGCTGTCCGCGCCGAGCAACAGGCGCATCTCCTCGGCGACCGCCAGGAAGATCTCAGCCGGGTCGACACCGCGGGCGACTAGCGTGGCCACCCTGCGCAGCGCGGCCTGCTCCGCAAGGAGGCGAGCCAGCTCGTCCCGGCTCGCCTCCAGCGAGTGCTGGTTCTGCGCGTTCGCCACCGCGGTGGCGACGAGGTCGGTGAACGCGGTCATCCGCTGCTCGGTGTCGGGCGGCAACGGCCCGTCCCCCGAGCCGACGGCGATCGCGCCCCACAGCCTGCCGTCGACGTGGATCGGCAGGGCGACCGCGGACCGCAGCCCTTCGCGGAGATAGGGCTCCCCGCCGGGCAGGTCGCGGTAGTCCTCGACGCGGGCGGCCTTGCCGGTGCGCTTGACGGTCGCGGTCAGCCCGGTCGGCGGATAGCCCTCCCAGGGTTCCCCGACGCGTACGTGCGGGCCTGTCGTGCCCTCGTTGGCGAGCAGCGTCGCCGTGCCGTCGAGCTCGTAGCGGATCATCCTGGCGGTCCCGCCGCCGAAATGCGCGAGTGCCTCCCTGGTCACGGCGGCGAACACCGCGTCGGCTGGTTCGCCGCTCGCGATCAGCATGGCGAGGCGCCGCAGCGCTGCCTGGGTGTCGGCCAGCTCGCGCAGCTCCTGCTCGGCCTTGGCGTTGGCGATGGCCGTCGCGGCGAGCTCGATGAAGCCGGCCATGCGCTCCTCGGTGCCGTCCGGGAAGTCCTCCTGCGAGGTCGCCGCCACCACGACACCCCATGGTTGTCCCCCGACCACGATGGGTGTGGCGACTCCGGCGTGCATACCCAGAGTCGCGACCCAGGCGCTGTGCGGGCCGTTGGCCAGCCCTTCGCCGTTGATCCGGGCGGGGCGGCCGGTGCGGAGCGCGGTCGCCTGGACCATGTCGGGCAGCAGCTTGAGCCGGAAGCCGATCGGCACCTTGTCGCTGATCCGGCCGTAGGAGCCGACGATGACGAGGTACCCGGACGAGTGATCGACGCGAGAGACGACCGTCGCCTCCGAGCCGATCAGATGGGTCAGCTCGTCCGCGACCGCGGTGAACACCTGGTACGGCAACGCACCCCCCGCCACCAGCGTGGCGACGCGACGCAGCGCGGCTTGCTCGTCCGCAAGCTCTCGCACGCGCGTCCCGTCACGCGGCTCGTGGACGGACTCGGCGTCGGCCGTTCTGTCCACGCCGGCGCCGGCATCTGGCGCAGTCACCGCTCGACGGTAGCCCCGTGTCCGGTATGCCTGCAACGCCGGTCACGTCTACTCCGGCCAGTCGGAGTTCTCGATGACGTCCACGAAGTTGCCCCGGCGGTAGCCAGGGACGAACCGCTCGAGGACGTCCGCCTTGACGTTGCCGAACGTGGTCTCCGGCTTGGGCGCGATGCCTTCGGTGAACGCCTCGAGAATGCGGCGTTTGAAGTCCGGCCTCGGGTGCAGCGCGGTGATCTCGTCGCGATCGGCGGCACTGACGTCGTGGTACCCGATACCGAGCACGTCGTACTCGACCCCGGCGGTGACCAGGGCGACCTCGGGTTCCATGAACTCCGGGATGCCGGGCGTCGTGTGCAGGGCGATGGCCGTCCACACCCGCCGGATGCTGTCCTCCGGCGCGCCCTGGCCCTGCATGAACCGGCGGGCCTCGTCGGCGCTGTCCACCTCGAAACGCCTGCCGCTGCCGCCGAACTGCTTGTTCAGACCCAGGTCGTGGAACATCGCGCCGAGGTAGAGCAGCTCCGGGTCGAAGCTGAGCCCCCGGTTGCGGCCCTGCAGGCTGCCGAACCAGAAGACCCGGCGGGAATGGTGGTACACGAGCTCGGTGGTGCAGTCACGCACCAGCTCGGTGGCCTCGCGGGCCAGTTTGGTGTCGGGGACCGTCACCCCGGCGGCGGTCTGTCGAGTGGTGACCATGTCTGCCTCTCTCCGGTTGGCCGAGGGCCCGGCGCCGCCGGGCCCTCGGCTGTCTACTTAGGACTGTCCGGCACGGACACCCTTCTCGACCCGCTGCCCCAGCTCGGCGTCGACGTTGCGCCAGTACTCGAACGCGCGCTGCAGAACCGGCTCGGTGACGCCGGCGAGGAGGTGCCCGACGATGTTGCCGACCAGCCGGTCACGGGCCGCGTCGTCCATCACCTCGCGCACCAGCGTGCCTGCCTGGCCCCAGTCGTCGTCCTCGGCGTGCAGGGTCTGCGCGGCGTGCACCATGTCGCCGTCGGCGTACCAGCCGGCGGGCTCGCCGTACTCGGCGGTGTCGGCACGCGGACCGCCCTTGGAGTTCGGCGCGTACACCGGGTCGGACACCTTCCGGTACCGCATCGCCCCGTCCTTGCTGTAGCTGTTCACCGGCGCGACGGGGGCGTTGACGGGCAGCTGGTTGTAGTTCGCGCCGATCCGCGCCCGGTGCGCGTCGGGGTAGGCGAACATCCGGCCCAGCAGCATCTTGTCCGGGCTCGGGCCGATCCCCGGCACGAGGTTGCTCGGCTCGACGGCCAGCTGCTCGATCTCGGAGTGGTAGTCCGTCGGGTTGCGGTCCAGGGTCAGCTTGCCGACCTCGGTCAGCGGGTAGTCCGCGTGCGGCCACACCTTGGTCATGTCGAACGGGTTGAACCGGTAGGTCTTGCCGTCCTCGAACGGCATGACCTGCATCTTGAGCGTCCACGACGGATACTCGCCGCGGCCGATCGCCTCGAACAGGTCGCGGGTGTGGAAGTCCCCGTCGGCGGAGGCCAGCGCGTCGGCGTCGGCCTGGGTGAGGCACTCGACGCCCTGGTCGCTGATGAAGTGGTACTTGACCCAGAACTTCTCGCCCTGCGCGTTGACCCACAGGTACGTGTGCGAGCTGTACCCGTTCATGTGCCGCCAGGTGCGCGGGATGCCCCGGTCGCCCATCAGCCAGGTCACCTGGTGCGCGGACTCGGGCGACAGGGTCCAGAAGTCCCACTGCATGTCGTGGTCGCGCAGGTTGTTGTCGGCGCGGCGTTTCTGCGACCGGATGAAGTGCTGGAACTTCATCGGGTCACGCAGGAAGAAGACCGGGGTGTCGTTGCCGACCATGTCGTAGTTGCCCTCGGTCGTGTAGAACTTGATCGCGAAACCGCGGGGGTCGCGCCACGTGTCCGGGCTGCCCCGCTCCCCCGCCACGGTCGAGAACCTGATCACCAGATCGGTCTTGACGCCCGGCTGGAAGACGGCCGCCTTCGTGAAGGCGCTGACGTCGTGCGTGACCTCGAACCGGCCGAACGCACCGCCGCCCTTGGCGTGTGGCTGCCGCTCCGGCACCCGCTCCCGGTTGAACTGCGCCATCTGCTCGATGACGTAGTGGTCGTGCAACAGGATCGGGCCGTCCGGACCGACCGTGAGCGAGTGGTCGTCGCTCTCGACCGGGATGCCGGCATCCGTGGTCGTCGGCTTGGGCTGTATGTCGGTCATGCTGGTGTCTCTCCTTTGGCTGGTGTCACTTGTCGTCGGGGTTGAGCACGCGGAACGCGAGGCCCGCGACGGCGCCCGCGACGAGCTGTGCCACCACGTAGAGCCAGAACGTCGTCCACGCGAACAGGCCGACGGCGGTGGTGCCGAGCGCGACGGCGGGGTTGAACACGCCGCCCGAGATCCCCCCGACCGCGAAGGCGCCCGCCGCCACGGTGAATCCGATCGCCAGGCCGAAGAACGCGTTGCCCGGCTGGTCCTTGCTCGTGGCGACGTTGAGCACCACGTAGCACAGGGCGAAGGTGAACAGCAGCTCCGCGAGGACGGCGGCGGTGAGCGCGTGCCCGGCCAGGTGCGGGGTCGGCACCGTCAGCGGGTTGACGATCGCGCGGGCGACGACCCCGGCGACGAGGCCCGCGACGAGCTGCGCGACCCAGTACCCGACGGCCTGTCCCAGACCGATCCGGCCGCGCACCAGCGCCGCCATCGTGACGGCCGGGTTGTAGTGCCCGCCGGAGATGTGCCCGCCCGCGTAGATCATGACCATCAGCACCGCGCCCGCGGCCAGCGGCGTGAACGCGCTGTGGCTGAGCACACTGGCGGCGACCGTGAATACGAGGAAGAACGCGCCGATCGCCTCGACCGCGTAGGTCCGGCCTGCCACTGCCCACGGCATCGACGACATCCTCGGGATGCCTGCGTGGCGCGTGATAACGTCCGCCATCTGCTTTCTCCTTGCTGCGCGAGTGTTGGTGACGCTTCCCAACGATCGCGCGCATGCGATGGCACCGTCATCATCGCCAGCGGCCATCTCTCCACCCCGGCTGGCCGGGGTGGCCGAGTTCCTGCTAGCTGTATTTTCCAGTTCGGGAAAGTTCGCCTGTTTCGGCGGTGTCTTCTAGTTCGGGAATGTTCGCCCGCTTTGGCAGTATTTTCTAGTTCGGGAAAGTTCGCCCGCTTTGGCAGTGGTTGCGTTGGGCTTGGTGAGATAGAAGTGACTCCTCGTGGCCTACCCCGCTCGGGCCTGGCGGCCCTCCCGGGGCAGGCCACTCCGAGTCACTGGCGAACTCCCTCACCAAAAGATTTGCGACCCCAGCGACGCCTGGCAAGGGGTTGGTTGGTCAAGTTCACCCTCGCTGAGGTGGTGGTCAGGTGCCGATGATCTGTAGGCCTGTCCACAGTGCGAGGGTCGCTAGGGCGAGTGCGAGTGGCACGGTGAGCAGACCTAGCCGGGTGTACTCGGCTACGTCGGGCGACGTGCCGTGCCGGTGCAGAACGCGGCGCCACAGCAGGGTGGCGAGCGAGCCGACGTAGGTGAGGTTCGGGCCGAGGTTCACCCCGATCAGCACCGCGAGCATCGCTGGGGTGCCGGTGGCGAGGGGCAGGAGGACGAGCACCGCGGGCAGGTTGTTGATCAGGTTGGTGAGCACGGCGGCCACCGCCGTCCACCCGAGCAGCGCGGGCAGCGTCGTGCCGGCCGGGACCAGGTGTCCCAGGGCGGCGGCGAGGCCGTTGTCGACCACCGCGCGGACCACGACGCCCAGCGCGAGCACGAACAACAGGAACGGAACGCTCGCGGCGCGGAGCACCGCGGCCGGGGTGGCGCGACGCCGGACGGCGAGCACCACGGCGCCGCCGAGCGCGGCCCAGGCCGGGCTGATCCCGGCCAAGGACGCGACCACGAACCCGGCCAGCGTGCAGCCCAGGACCACGAGGGCGAACACCGGCACGTCCCGCCTGCCTGGCGGCTCGGCCGGCGCCACGGGGCGCGCGGCCAGGTCGGCGGCGAAGAACCGGCGGAACACCACGTACTCCACGGCCAGCGCGACCAGCCACGGCATCGCCATCAGCGCGGTGAACCGCAGGAACGACAACCCGGTCATGGCGAACGCGAGCAGGTTGGTCAGGTTCGACACCGGCAGCAGCAGCGACCCGGAGTTCGCCAGGTGCGCGCACGCGTACACGTGCGGCCGCGCACGCACCCCCAACCGGGACGCGGTGGCGAACACGACCGGCGTCAGCAACACCACCGTGGCGTCCAGGCTCAGCACCGCGGTGACCGCCGCCGCGACCACGAACACCGCCGCCAGCAACCGTCGTGGCCGACCCGCGCAGACGCGGGCCAGCACCGCCCCGGCCGCGTGGAACAACCCCTCATCGGCACAGAGTCGCGCCAGGACCAGCACCGCGGCGAGAAACCCCGCCACCGGCGCCAGCCGGCCGATCTCCTCGACCATGTGCCGCAGGGAGATGGCGCCGGTCGCGACGACCACACCGGCCGCTGGCACCGCCGCGACCGCCTCCGGCCATCCCCGAGGCCGCGCCACCGCGAACACGAGCACGCCGAGCAGCAACACGACGGACAGAACTTCGGCCGCACTCACGGCAGCGCCGGATGTCTAACTACGGGCGAGCCCCTGCTCGACGGGGTGGTGGGCGTGCAGCGCGTCGGCGCAGCGCGGGCAGTTGATCACCCGGGTGTCCACGTTGGCGATGTCGGCGGAGACGAAGCCCGCGGTGCGACGGATGGTCTGGCGGCCCTCCCGCGCGCTGTCGGCACATACTCCGGCGCCGCAGGCGGCACACGCGGCGACCGCCTGGTTCCGGTCACCGCGTTTAACACAGTCGTAGCAGTACATCCTGTTTCTCCTTCGGGATACGTGACTCGTGCATCGCGAGAACGAGCACTGCCTGCGGCAGCTGCCTGCGCACGGTCGCGAGCACGTGGGCGCCGATGTCGGCGTCCAGACCTGTGGTGGGTTCGTCGATGAGCAGCACGTCGGGGCGGGTGGCGAGGGCGCGTCCGATGTGGACGCGCCGCCGCTCACCGCCGGAGAGGTCCCGGCCGCCGGTGCCGACCCTGGTGCCCGGCGCGACGCCGCCGCGGTCCAGCAGCATCCCGGCGAGCAGGTCGGTGATCTCGCTGTCGGTCACCGCCGGGTTCGCGAGCCGGAGGTTGTCGGCGACCGAGCCGGAGAAGAGGAAGTCGTCCGCCAGTACCGCGGTCGCCACCGCGGGCCCGGGTCGCAGCGCCGCCTCGACCGCGTTCAGGAGCGTGGTCTTCCCGCTGCCGGACGCGCCGGTGACGATCAGCGTCCCGCCGGGCGGCACCGTGCAGGCCTGGGTGTCACCGCACACCGTCAGGCCGCGACGGTCGTAGGTCGCCCGGACGGTCGTGGCCGGGACCGGAGGGAGCACCGAGTCGAGGCGCGCACCGGCCTGACGGGACACGACCAGTGCGTGGGCGGCAGGGACGAGGCATTCGGCGTTGCTCATCACGCCCGTGGCGAGCAACGCCACGAACACCAGCGCCGACACGTCGGCGCCGCTCCTCGCCGCCGAGACGACGGTGAGCAGCAACGTGACGGCGGTGACGGCACGGGCCGCCCCGGCGATCCGTGCCTGGGTCACCGCCGCACCGAACCGGCGGCTCTCGAAGGCGTCCAGCCGCCCCAGCGTGCGGCGCGCGAGCTGGTCGGCGGCACCCAGTGACGCCATCTCGGTCCACGCCTCGACCGCGGTGACCAGTTCGGCACGCAGCGCACCGCGCGTCCGGCTCCCGTCGTCCGCGTGCCGCGTCCCGGCGACCGCGAGCGCGGCGCACACCGCGGCGCCGACGACCACGATTGCGGCCGCGATGGGAAACCCGGCGAGCGCGATCACCACGAAGCCACCCGCGGTCAGTGCGATCGCGACGACCACGGGTGTGGTGGCCTGGATGAGCGCCATGCCCCTGGTGTCGGCGTCGGCCATGACCCGGTCCAGCGACTCGCCCGACCACGTGCCGGTCGAGTCGCCGGCCCGGTCGTAGAACCTGAGCCGCGCGGCGCTGATCCGGCGCAGTGCGGCGGAATGCAGGACCACGCGGCTCGCGTGCTGCGTGCCGATCCGGCCCAACGCGAACGCACGCACTCCCCCGCTCGGCGCCAGGTAGGAGAACGCGCTGTACGCACCGGCGCCCGCGACCGCCGAGGCGGCGATGAACCACCCGGAGAGCCCGACGAGCCCAGCCGAGCAGCTCTCGGCGACCACGGCGAGGAGCAGTCCGGCGAGCGACACCAGCCTGGGGTTCCTCATGTCGGGATCACCTCGCGCACCGTGCTCAGAGTCCCCTCGGTGATCGTGAGGATGGTGTCGGCCGAGCGGGCGAGTGCCGTGGAGTGGGTGGCGACGACGACCGTTCTGCCTTGCGTGGCATGGCGCAGCGCGTCGATCACCCGCGCCTCGGCGTCCTCGTCGAGATGCGCGGTCGGCTCGTCGAGCACCCACAGGTCCGCGTCGCTCAGGAACGCACGCGCGATGGCGACCCGCCGGGCCTCGCCCGTCGAGAGCCCCCAGCCGCCCTCCCCCAGCGGCGTGTCCAGCCCGTCGGGCAACCGGGCGATGACGTCGGCCAGCCCTGCCGCGACCACCGCGTCCGCCACCTCGGCCCTGCTCGCCGTCGGCCGTCCTATGTGGACGTTGTCGCCGATGGACCCGGGAAGGATCACGGTCCGCTGGCCGATCCACGCGCAGCCACCGAGCTGTGGCGCCACCGCCCCGACCGGGGTCAGCCACCGGACGGTGCCACCCGTGGGTCGGCGCGCGCCCGCTATCAGAGACAGCAGGGTCGTCTTGCCGACGCCCGACGGCCCGACGACCGCGGTCCACCCCCCGCTGGCCACCGTCAGGTCGACGTTCCGGATGACCGGCCCGCTCGAGCCGGGAAAGGCGAAACCGGCGCCGGTCAGCACGACCGTGACGGGGCCTGCGGGTGACGGTGCCGACCCCTCGTCCGGCACCGTCGTTCCGCTCAGCAGAGCCATGATCGTCGGCGCGGCCGCCGCCGCTCGCTCCCGGCTGTGGTAGGCGGCGGCCATCGCCCGGAGCGGCGCGAAGTACATCGGGCACAGGAGCAACGCGATGAGCCCGGTGAAGAGCGTGACGTGCGGTGCGCCGCCCAGCCGCACGTAGCCGAGGAGCGACAGCCCGACGTAGGTGGCATTGGCGGCGATGGAGAAGGTGATGACGACTTCCATGACCGAGCCGGACAGGAACGCGCGCCGCACGACCGCCATCGTGATGGCGTTCAGGCGGGTGTCCGCGGCGGCGAGCTGGCCGCGGCGGCGCTCGATCGCGCCGATGCCCCGCAGCGTGCGCATGCCGCGAAAACTGTCCAGGACGACCGCGGCGAGCCCGGCACTGGCCGCCGCGCGTTCGTCCGCGCCTTCTTTTGCGAACAGTCCGGCGAGCCGCATGTTCAGCGGGATGAGCAGGCTCGCGAGCAGCAGGATCACCGCGGCGGGCCACAGCACCACCGCGGTGGTGCTGAAGACGACCACCATCGACACGGGGCCGGACAGGCGCAACGGGAGCGCCTGGGCGTGGTGGTCGGCGACATCGTCGGTCAGCTCGACCGTCGCCAGCGCTGCCGTCGCGGCGTTCGGGTCACCGTCCCGTGCGGCCGCAGGTAGCAGTCCGGCCACCAGCCGTCGCCGGATGGTCCGGCTGATCCGCCTGCGACCCGCGGCCTGGCACCGTGCGGCGCCCCAGGCCAGCACTCCCGCGAGGACACCGGCGGCCGCCAGGACCACCAGACCGGGCCACGTGAGTCGCGCCTGGAGCACCGCCTCGGCGACCCAGGCGAGCGCCGCCCACTGGACGACCGTGCACACGGTCCCGAGTGACTGGCAGGCGGCGGCGAGCCGCAGCCGGGCGCGGCCCGGCGCGGCGGCCTCCGCCAGCCAGCGCTCAGTCGTCGTCATGCGCGCGGCGCTCGTCAACGATCCAGGTGATGCCGCCCGTCAGCGCGACGGCAGCCATGACCAGCGTGACCAACAGCTTCGAGACACCCTCGAAGATCCCCTCGCAGGCCCAGTAGAGGACGAAGGCGAGCAGAAACCATCCGACGCCGGCGAGCACGCGTACCGGAGTACTCATGAGTCCCCTCCCTCGAGCTTGCCGCGGAACACCCGGTGTGCGAACACGTTGTAGGCGAGCACAAGCGGCATGTTCAGCAGACCGATTCCGATGAGGACGAACAGCATGGTGTTGCGGGGACTGACCGCGGCGTCGACCGTGAGGTTCGGCGGCAGCAGGACCGGATAGCGGGCGACGACGAGTGCGAGGAGCACCGACACCACGGCGACGATCAGCCCACCGATCGGCACGGTGTCGGCGCTGGGCCGTCGGTCCCGCGTGAACGTCACCAGCGCGGCGACGACACCTCCGACGGCGAACAACAGGAGCACGGCGAACGCGGACACACGAGCAGGGCTGTGCAGGTTCAGCGGCGCGGCCGTGGAGCTGATCGAGAACAGGACCTCGATCAGCAACGCCGCCATGACCGCCGTGGCGATCCGGCCCCGGCGCCCGGCCTTCTTCCGCATGCTCCCGGACGACTTCCGTTTGGTGTAGGCATAACCGAGGGCCAGGTAGGCGGCGGTGACGGTCAGTCCACTCAGGACGCAGAACAAGTTCATCGAGCCGAGCGACGTCAACGTGCCGAGCGCGAAGCCCTGTGCGAACGAGGCCAGCAGCGACGCCCACCCGAACGCGGTCGTCCACCGCCGCGTGAGTGACGACGACTGGGACACCAGCTCGACGCTGACGCCACGCACGATCAAGGAGAGCAGCACGACGACCAGCGGCAGGTAGGCGTGCGGGAGAATCGTGCCGAACGCGAGCGGGAACCCGGCCCACAGCGAGATAACCCCCAGGACGAGCCACGTCTCGTTGCCGTCCCAGCCGACCGCGACCGACTCGACCATGCTCCGCTTGCGCCCGCCGTCGCGTTCGAACAACACGGCCACGCCGACGCCGAGGTCGTAGCCGTCCAGCACGGCGTACATCAGGAAGCAGACCAGGACCTCCAGCACCCACAACGACGTGATCACGTGGCCACCGCCTCCCGGGGTTCGAGCACGGGTTGATCGTCCTCTGTGGAGGGATGATCGCGTTCCGGGCCGATGCGCACGCTGCGCACGAGGTAGGCGAGGTAGGCCACGAACATGACGACGTAGAGCACCGAGAAGCCGATGACCGAGAACCACACCTCACCGGGCGCCAGCGCGGACACCGCGTCCGAGGTACGAAGTTGGCCGTACACCAGCCACGGCTGCCGACCCGCTTCGGCGGTCACCCAACCGCCGAGGATGGCGACGATGCCCACCGGCGACAACCAGACGAGGAACCGGTGGAACCGCCGTGCGGTCCACAGCCGCCTGCGCATCCGCAGCACCGTGGCCCAGAACGCCGCGCCGAACATGAACAGCGACGCGAAGAACATGATCCGGAATCCCCAGAAGGTCGCGGCCACGTTCGGCCGGTCGGCGGCCGGGAAGGAACTCAGGCCCGGCGGTGCCGTCTTACAGCTGAGGTCGTGGTTGACGACGCTGCCGAAGCACGGGATGTTCAGCTCGGCAAGGTTGCGGGCCGCCTGCTGGTCGGGGATGTCGAAGAGGACCCAGCCGGTGTTGCCGGGTGCCCAGTTTCCCTCCAACGCCGCCAGTTTGGACGGTTGCAGGGGTAGCTCGTGGCCGGCGACGGCGTCACCGAGGTAGATCTGCAGCGGGATCACGATCGCCGCGACCCCGAGCCCGATCGACACGGAGCGACGGGCGAACGCCATGGCGCGGCCCTTGCGGAGGTACCAGGCGCCGATGCCGGCGACGACGAACGCCGCCGACAGCAACACCCCGCCCAGCATGTGCCACCAGCGCCACACGAACGACGGGTTGAAGATCACCTTCAGCCAGTCCACCGGCTGGTACTGACCGTCGACGATCCGGTAGCCGGCCGGGGTCTGCATCCACGAGTTCGCCGCGATGATCCACGTCGACGACAGGATCGTGCCAATGGACACCATCAACGTCGCCAGGAACATCGTGCGCTGCCGGACCCGGCCGTCACCGTAGAGAAGGACACCGATGAAGCCCGCTTCCACCGCGAACGCGGTGACGACCTCCATCCCGATGATCGGGCCGATGATGGGGCCCGTCTTCGCGGCGTAGCCGCCCCAGTTGAGTCCCATCTCGAAGGTGATCACCACACCGGCGACGACCCCGATCGCGAAGCCGACCGCGAAGATGCGCCGCCAGAACCGGAACATCTGAAGATGGACCGGGTTGCCGCTGCGCCAGTACCTGCCGTAGATGACGCACAAGAAGATCGACAGCCCGACCGTGATCGCCGGGAATGCCATGTGGAACATGACAGTGATCGCGAACTGCCAGCGGGAGAGGCCGACGAGGCTCACCGTGGCCTCCTGACTACGTACGTGGTGACGGTGGTCCGGACATGCGGTCCAGCCTCCCGGCCAGAGCCCGGTCACGTCTTCGCGGCCAGCACCCAACCCGGCTACCTGCCAGCAGGAACCGGCCGACTCCAGCCAGCCTCCTGTCACGACGACCGCTGGCGGCGATGTCCTGTCCGGACCGGCACGCGACGCTGATCTCGGTTCACCGGCGAGTTTCGGCCCTGCGAAAGCGAGATGAGCGATGAGCACGCGGCAACTCACCATTGACGAAGCGCATCCGACGGTAGGCGCACCGCAGGCAGGCGCGCCGACCGCCGAGCCCGCCGGGCGTCTCGTGGCCGACCGTTACCGCCTCCGGTCGCTCCTCGGCCGCGGTGGCATGGGTCGGGTCTGGCTCGCCGAGGACGAGGTGCTGCGCCGGTCCGTCGCGCTCAAACAGATCCTCCTGAACGGCCTGCGGTCCGCGGCGATGCGGGCGGAAGCATGGGAACGTGCCGTCCGGGAGGCACGGGCCGCCGCACGGGTCGACCACGTCGGAGCCGTCGACATCTACGACATCGTCGAGGACGACCAGTGTCCGTGGATCGTCATGGAACCGTTGTCGGGCCGGACATTGCTGGAAACGCTGAAAGCCGAGGGACCACTGCCGGTCGACGAGGTGACCAGGGTGGGCCTGTGCCTTCTCGACGTGCTGCAGGCGACGCACGAGGCGGGCGTCGTGCACCTCGACGTCAAGCCGAGCAACGTGCACCTCTGCGATGACACGCGAGTGGTTCTCACCGACTTCGGCGTCGCGTGCGACATCGACGACGTCCCCTCGGCGACCGACACGTTCGCCGGGAGCCCGGGATACGCCGCACCGGAACGGGTGGACAGCGGCGAGTTCGGGCCGGCCTCCGACCTGTACTCACTCGGCGCCACGTTGTTCGCGGCGGTCGAGGGCAGACCACCCTTCGACCGGGGCTCCGTGCACGCCACGTTCACCGCCGTCGTCAACGACGCGCCCGCCCCGTTCCAGCACGCGGGCCCGCTGCGCCCGGTCATCGAAGGACTCCTCGCCAAGGACCCCGGCCGGCGGCTCAGCGCCGACCAGGCCCGTGCCGCGCTACGAGACGCGTAGGTAAGGGCTCGACTTCCCGCAGCGGCTCGGCAACATCGGCGTTCCGGCTAGCGGGAATGACGCGACTGCCGCTGGCGTCAATTCGGCACGACCGCGTTCGACATAGCCTCGCAGGAGGCAATTTCTGTTTCCGCACAGTGGGCGAGGTTGGCATGAATGCGTTCAGTCGAGGAGCGGTCGCGACGGCCGCGCTCATGATCGTCGCGGCGGGCGTCGTCGCCTGCGGCAACCCCACGTCCACCACGGGCAGTGGTGCGGGCGGCAGCTACGGCTACAACCAGACGGCCAACGTCAACGCGACCGGCGAGCCGGTGAGCGGTGGCACGTTGCGGATCATCGGCAACGCCGACGTCGACCACCTGGACACCGCCTCGGCGTACTACACCACCAGTTACTCGCTGGAGCGCACGTTCACCCGGCAGCTGTTCAGCTATCCGGCGTCGACGGACAAGAACAAGGCGTTGCAGGCGGTTCCGGACGTCGCGACCGAAATGCCGGCAAAGGACAACGGCGGCATCAGCGCGGACGGCAAGACCTACACCATTCATCTCCGGCCGGACGTCAGGTGGAACACCGCACCAGCACGGCCGGTCACCGCGCAGGATTTCGTGCTCGGTTTCAAGCGGCTGTGCAACCCGACCCAGAACTCGGTCGGCGCACCCGGGTACTACGAGGACACCATCGCGGGAATGACGGACTACTGCGCGGCCTTCGCCAAGGTGCCCCAGGATGTGTCCGCCTTCCGGCAGTTCATGACCACCCACGACATCAGCGGAGTCACGGCGGTGAACGCGACCACGCTCCAGTTCACGCTCACCGCGGCGGCCGGTGACTTCACGAACATCCTGGCCCTGCCGTTCTCGTCGGCCGCGCCGGTGGAGTACCTGAACTACCTGCCCGACGACGCGAACTTCCGCCAGCACACGATCTCCGACGGCCCGTACGCGATCACCCAGTACGTGCCCGGTCAGTCCTATGTGCTCAGCCGTAACCCGGCGTGGCTGCAGAGCACGGACCCGTTGCGGCACCAGTACGTCGGCGGCATCCAGGTCACCCTCGGCCCGGACGAGAACGGTGTGCAGCAACAGATCGCGGCGGGCACGCAGGACCTCGAGTGGGACACCACCGTGCCGACCGCGGACGTGCCGAGCCTGAAGGCCGGCAACGACGCGCGGCTGGGGATCTACCCGAACTACGACACGAACCCGTTCCTGGTGTTCAACCTGCAGAGCCCCAGCAACGGCGGCGCTCTCGGCAAGGTCGCGGTGCGCCAAGCCCTCGAGTACGCGGTCGACAAGGTGGCGATCGGCCAGATCTACGGCGGCCCGTCCCTGAACACGCCGCTGGGCCAGGTCATCCCGCCCGGCAACGTCGGCTACCAGAAGATCGACCCGTACGCGACGCCCGGCAGCAAGGGCGACCCGGCGAAGTGCAAGAGCATGCTGGCCGCGGCGGGCTACCCGAACGGCCTGACGCTCACCGACGTGTACCGCACCTCCGGCAAACACCCGGACGTCTACCAGTCGGTGCAGGCGGACTTCGCCAAGTGCGGCGTGACGGTGGTCGGCAAGCCGTCCGCGGCGTCGGACTACTACGGCAAGTACCTGTCCGACCCGACCGCGGCACGCTCGGGCGTGTGGGACATCTCCGAGCCGGGCTGGGTGCCCGACTGGTACGGCAACAACGGCCGCGCGATCGTCGAGCCGCTGTTCGACGGCCGCACCTACGGTCCCGGGTCGACCGACTGGGGCGACTACAACAACGCCAAGGTGAACGCTGACATCGACAAGGCACTGTCCACAACGGACCAGAACACCGCGGCCGACGCACTGCACGCCGCGGACGTGCAGATCATGAAGGACGCGGCGATCATCCCGTTCCAGACGCAGTCCACGCCGCTGGTTCGCTCGACCCGCGTGCACAACGCGATCTTCTGGCCGTTCTCGAACAACTACGACTACACCAACGTGTGGCTGAACCCGGCGAGCTGACGGCGTGAGCGAGCTTGCGAGCGAACCAATGTCACAGGGCGACCGCGAGCGGCGGCACCGAGCCTGCGAGGGGGCGTCGTGAGCGAGCTTGCGAGTGAACCAGTGTCACAGGCTCTTCTGTCGGTACGCGACCTGCACGTCACGTTTCGCACCGAGGACGGCCTCGTGCCGGCCGTCCGCGGGGTGTCCTTCGACATCGAGGCCGGGCAGACGCTGGGCATCGTCGGCGAGTCGGGGTCCGGGAAGACCGTGTGCACGCAGACCCTGCTCGGACTGACCCGCGGCGCCCAGGTGACCGGGCAGGCGTTGTTCGACGGCCACGACCTGCTGGCCATGCGGCCGGGCGAGCTCCGGGCGGTGCGGGGCGCACGGATCTCGGCGATCTTCCAGGACCCGCTGTCGAGCCTGCATCCGCTCTACCGGGTCGGCTGGCAGATCGTCGAGATGATCCGGGCGCACCGGCACGTCACCAGGAAGGCCGCGCGCCTGCGGGCGATCGAGCTGCTCAGCATGGTCGGCATCCCGCAGGCCGAGAACCGGATCGACGACTACCCGCACCAGTTCTCCGGCGGCATGCGACAGCGGGTGATGATCGCGATGGCGCTGGCGCTCGACCCGGAACTGATCATCGCGGACGAGCCGACCACCGCGCTGGACGCCACCGTGCAGGCACAGATCCTGGACCTCCTCGGCCGGCTGCGCGACGAGCTGGGCACCGCGCTGATCCTGATCACCCACGACCTCGGCGTGGTCGCGGAGATCGCCGACGAGGTGCTGGTGATGTACGCGGGCAAGATCGTCGAGATGGCGGACCGGCGGACGGCGTACTACGAGCCGCATCACCCGTACACCAAGGGTTTGCTGGAGTCGATCCCCGGCGCGGCCGGCACGCACGGGAAGCTGCGGCCCATCCCCGGGCAGCCGCCCAGCCTGATCGCGCTGCCGAGCGGCTGCGCGTTCCACCCGCGCTGCCGGTACGTGATGGACAAGTGCGTCACCGAACTGCCCGAGCTGCGGGACATCGGCACGCCGGCGCACCGGTCGGCCTGCTGGCTGCCCGCTCACGAGACGGGCAGTGTCCTCAGTGGATGACGCGGAGGTGTTGCTGCGCCTGGATGGGGTCGTCAAGCACTTCCCGATCCGGGAGGGCATCGTGGTCAAGCGCCAGATCGGCGCGGTCCGCGCGGTGGACGGGGTCAGCCTGGAGGTCCGGCGGGGTGAGACGCTCGGCATCGTCGGTGAGACCGGCTGCGGGAAGTCGACGCTCGCCCGGTGCATCACCCGGCTGCACACGCTGACCGGCGGCACGGTCACGTTCGACGGACAGGACATCACCACGCTGTCCCGCCGGGCGTTGCGGCCGGTCCGGCGCGAGATCCAGATGATCTTCCAGGACCCGTACGGCTCGCTGAACCCGCGCCGCCGCGTCGGGTCGATCATCGGTGACCCGTTCGCCATCCACGGGCTGGCCGACGGCGCGGAACGCAGGCGCAAGGTCCAGGAGCTGATGGAGCTCGTCGGGCTCAACCCCGAGCACTACAACAGGTTTCCCGCCGACTTCTCCGGCGGCCAGCGGCAGCGCATCGGGGTGGCCAGGGCGCTCGCGGTGCGGCCGAAGCTGATCGTGTGCGACGAGCCGGTGTCGGCGTTGGACGTGTCGATCCAGGCGCAGATCATCAACCTCCTCGAGAGCCTGCAGGACGAGTTCGGGCTCACCTACGTCTTCATCGCGCACGACCTCTCGGTGGTCGAGCACGTGAGCGACCGGGTCGCGGTGATGTACCTCGGCAAGCTCGCCGAGCTGGCCGAGGCGGACCAGCTGTACGGCCACCCCCGGCACCCCTACTCGGCCGCGTTGCTGTCCGCGGCCTCGGTGCCCGACCCCGACCGTGCGGACCGGCACGAGCGGATCATCCTGACCGGCGACGTGCCGTCCCCGGTGAACCCGCCGTCGGGTTGCCGCTTCCACCCGCGCTGTCCCAAGGCGCGGGGCCTGTGCGGCACCGAGGAACCCCAGCTCGTCACCCGCGCGGACGACCCGCCGGAACACCTGACCGCGTGCCACTTTCCCGTCCTGGCGGGCGAGAACCTGGCGCGCGGAGGCACGTCATGACGGCCGGGCCGGTGGTGGGCCGCAGCCCGTGGCAGCTGGCGTGGGCGCGGTTGCGGCGCGACCGGGTCGCCGTCGCGTGCTCGGTGTTCATCCTGCTGCTCTTCCTGGCGGCGGTCCTCGCGAAGCCGATCAGCGCGCTCGTCGGATATGGCCCAACACAACAGGATCGGGTCAACGGGATCACCGCGGACGGCCTGCCGATGCCGCCGAGCACGCACCACTGGCTGGGCACCGACAACCTGGGGCGCGACATCCTCGTCCGGATCGTGTCCGGCAGCCAGGTGTCGCTCGCGGTCGGTGTCGGCGCCGCCGTCGCGGCGGTGGTGATCGGCGTGGTCGTCGGGCTGTGCGCGGGATATCTTGGCCCGGCCGTGGACTCCGTGCTGGCGCGGCTGATGGACGTGGTGCTGTCGTTCCCGTTCCTGCTGTTCGCCATCGCGCTCGTCACCGTGGTCGGGCCGAGCGAGCTCATCGAGATCGCGGTGATCGCGTTCTTCTCCTGGGCGTCGGTCGGGCGCATCGTGCGCGGCCAGACCCTTGCCATCCGGGAGAAGGAGTACGTCGAGGCGGCGCGGTCGCTCGGCGCGGGGAACCTGCGGATCATGTTCGTCGACGTGCTGCCCAACCTGGTGGCGCCGGTGATCGTCTACACGACACTGCTCATCCCGGTGTCGATCGTGTTCGAGGCGACCCTGTCCTACCTCGGGGTCGGCATCATCCCGCCCACTCCCAGCTGGGGCAACATGATCAGCGACGCGCAGAGCTTCTACCAGGTCGCGTGGTGGTTCCTCGTGTTCCCCGGGCTGGCGCTCATCCTCACCACGCTCGCGTTCAACCTGCTCGGCGACAGCGTGCGCGACGCGCTCGACCCGCGCACCGAGATCAGGGGGCGATGATGCTGCGTTTCCTGGTGCGCAGGCTGCTCACCGGTCTGCTGGTCGTGTGGCTGATCAGCGTCATCGTGTTCGCGATCTTCTTCATCGCCCCGCACGACGTCGCACAGCTCCTGCTCGGCAAGTTCGCCGCGCAGAACCAGCAACTCGTCGCGACGGTCACCCACCAGCTCGGCCTCGACCAGCCCGTCTACGTCCAATATGGACACTTCGTCGGCAGGCTGCTGCACGGCGACCTCGGCTACTCGTACTACAGCCACCAGCCGGTGACCACGCTCATCGCCCAGGCCTTCCCGGTCACCGCGTCACTGGCGATCGGCGCGGCGGTCATCTGGGTGACGTTCGGGATCCTGATCGGTGTGCTGTCGGCCACCCGCCCGCGCAGCTTTCTCGACCGCGGCGCCACGCTGTTCGCACTCGTCGGGCTGTCGTTCCCGACCTTCGTGCTCGGACTTCTGTTGCTGTACCTGCTTTTCTACCAACTGCACGTAGCAGGCGTCGACTTCTTCCCCGGCGGCGGCTACGTGCCACTGACCCAGAACCCGGGCCAGTGGGCGGCGCACCTGATCCTGCCGTGGATCACGCTCGCGGTGGCCACGATGGCCGTCTACGTCCGGCTGACCCGCGGCCAGCTGATCGAGACACTCGGCGAGGACTACATCCGCACCGCACGTGCCAAGGGACTGCGGGAAAGCCGGGTGACCTACCGGCACGGTCTGCGCGCGGCGCTGATCCCGGTCGTCACACAGTTCGGCATCGACGTGGCGACCCTGCTCGGCGGCGTCATCGTCACCGAGCAGGTGTTCGGCCTCAACGGGCTGGGCCGCATGTCGGTCCAGGCGGTCACGAACTCCGACGAACCGGTCATCATCGCGGTCGTGCTACTGGCGGCGGTGTTCGTCGTCGTGGCCAACATCGTCGTGGATCTCCTGTACGCCGTCCTGGACCCGAGAATCCGACTGTCCTGAGTGGCGCTACCTGCTGGTCAGGCTCGCCACCAGATTGATCGTGGTCGCAAGAATCCCGGTGCCGAACAGATAGGACAGCAACGCCTGACGCAAGGCGGCACGACGAATCGCCTTGGCGCGGATCGCGGTGTCGGACACCTGGAAGGTCATGCCGATGGTGAACGCGAGGTAGGCGAAGTCGCTGTAGGTGGGCGGATCCGTCTCGTTGAAGTCGATTCCGCCGTCGCGGCCCGCGTAGTAGAGGTGCGCGTAGCGCAGCGTGAACACCGTATGCACCATCGCCCACGACAGGACGACCGAGGCCAGCGCCAACCCAACCCCGACCAACTCCATGGCCCCTTGGCTGTGCGTGGCGCCCGCGAGGACGATCCCGACAGCGACCAGACTCGCGACGGCCGCGGTGAGCAGTACCGCGTCAGTCATCGCACGGTCGGGATCCGTCCTGGTGGCCCGCCGCGCGGTCTCCGCGGCGTCGCGCCGGAGGATGCTGGTCCAGATCCAGGTCAGATAGATCACGCACGCGGTGTCCCAACCGACCAGCAACGCCAGCGACACCGAACCGACCCACCCGAGCACGACGGCAACGGCCGCGCCGCTCAGCATCGACACCATCACTTCGAACTGAGCGGACATGCCGCCAGGTACGGGTGCCGTCCGCGGACGACCAAAGTTGGCAGACACCGGTCACCGTCCTCGTTGTTGGTCATCCGAGAATCGCAGGACCCTGGCGGGTGCGCACTCCCGCTACCGGGACACTCCCCGGCCTTATGTCGCCACGGATACCGGCCATCGGGTAGCGCCCATCCCTGCTGGCAGGGATGTCTGTGGGGCGCCGGTCGAACTAGCGTCGACAACCGCAAAGATATCGCGATCACGCGGCCGAGTGGTGCCGCGCTACAGGAGCCGAGCAGATGTCCGCTACCGAAACTTACGACATCCTCGTCATCGGCAGCGGCGAGGCAGGCAAGTACCTCGCCTGGACGATGGCACGCGCGGGTCATCGCACGGCGGTGATCGAACGGGAGCTGATCGGCGGGTCGTGCCCGAACATCGCCTGCCTGCCGAGCAAGAACATCATTCACTCGGCGAAGGTCAGGTCATTCACCATGCGTGCGGCCGAGTTCGGGGTCGCACTGGAGTCGGCTGTGACCAGCATGAAGGGCGTACAGGCCAGGAAGCGGGCGATGGTCGACAGCCTCCGCGAGCTGCACCTGGACCGATACGGGGCCAGCGGCGCTGAGCTGATCATGGGCGAGGCACGGCTCGTCGGCGAAAGAACGGTCGATGTCCGGCTGGCTGACGGTGGCACGCGCAGAGTCAGCGGCGAGAAGGTGTTTCTGAACCTGGGCACGCACGCGACCGTGCCCGACGTGCCAGGGCTTGTCGCCGCTGGGCCGATGACCCACGTCGAGCTGCTGGACCTCGACCGCCTGCCTGCGCATCTGATCGTCATCGGCGGCGGCTATGTCGGGCTGGAACTGGCGCAGGCCATGCGCCGCTTCGGCGCCCGGGTAACCATCATCGAGCAGGGCGAGCAGCTGGCCGGTCGTGAGGACGCGGACGTCGCGTCAGCGTTACTCGAGCTCTTCCACGACGAAGGGATCACCGTCCACCTCGGGACACAGGTCCGCGGCGTCGAAGGACAGTCCGGTCGCGACGTGCGCGTCGTCACGGATGGACCTGTCGTCGAAGGGACGGACCTGCTCGTCGGCGTCGGCCGCACGCCGAACACCAGCGGCATCGGGCTGGCGGAGGCCGGGGTGAAGCTCACCGAGACCGGCTACATCGCCGTTGACGAGCGCCTTGCCACCACGGCGGCCAACGTGTGGGCGATGGGCGAGTGCGCGGGCAGCCCACAGTTCACCCACGTGGCCTTCGACGACTTCCGTGTGGTGCAGGACAACCTGACCGGTGGCAGCAGCACAACCACGGACCGTCTCGTGCCGTACTGCATGTACACCGATCCCGAGCTGGCGCGGGTCGGCTGCAACGAGTCCGAGGCCAGGCGCCGCGGCATCGGGTACCGCGTGCTCACCTTGCCGATGGCCGCGGTGCTGCGGACCAGGACACTGTCCGAGCCGCGCGGGTTCATGAAAATGCTGATCGCCGCGGACAGCGACGAGATTCTCGGCTTCACCGTGTTCGGGGCGGAGGCCAGCGAACTGATGGCCGCCGTCCAGACGGCGATGATCGGCCGCATCCCGTACACGGCGCTGCGGAGCGCGATCTACGCGCATCCGACCGCGGCCGAGGGGCTCACCTTCTTGCTGAGGAACACGCCGACCCGTCCTTCCAGCTAGCGGGAATCCATGGCCGCCCGTCAGCCGGGAGGCGGTGGCGGCCGGCAGTGGCTAGCGTTGGGTGGCATGGCCTCTCTCGGACGTACTGACCTCGACGTGTTTCCGATCTGCCTTGGTGGCAACGTGTTCGGCTGGACCGCCGACGAGCCGCAGTCCCAAGCCGTCCTCGACGCGTACACAGCGGAGGGCGGCAACTTCATCGACACCGCCAACTCCTACCTGGTCGAGCACGGCCGCTCCGAGACGATCATCGGGCGCTGGCTGGCCGACCGGGGCAACCGCGACCAGATCGTGGTGGCCACAAAGGTCGGTGGCGGCCGAGGACCGGTCCGCAACCTGCGCGCGGAGACGATCAAGCGCGAAGCACACGCCTCGCTCGATCGCCTGCAGACCGACCGCATCGACCTCTACTACGCGCACTTCGACGACGAAGAGACGCCCCTGGAAGAATCGCTGCGTGCCTTCGACGCGCTCGTCCAAGCTGGCATGGTGCGCCACCTCGGCGCGTCCAACTACACGGCGGAGCGGCTCACCGCCGCCCTCGAGTTCCAGCGCGCACACGGGCTCGCCGAGTTCACGGTCCTGCAGCCGCACTACAACCTCGTCGAACGGGACGTCGAGCGCACGCTGCTGCCCGTCGCCGACGCCTGGGACCTCGCCGTGCTGCCCTACTACGCGCTGGCGAAGGGCTTCTTGACCGGCAAGTACCGGCCGGGCAGCGAGGTCGTCGAGTCCCAGCGCGCCGAGAGCGCACACGCCTACCTCGACCAGGGTGGCGCGGCGGTGCTCGCCGCACTCGACGAGGCCGCCACGGCCCATGGCACCACGGTGGCCGCCGTCGCGCTCGCCTGGCTGCGCGGCCGCCCGCAGGTCGTCGCCCCGATCGCCAGCGCACGCACCACGGAGCAGCTCGAGCAGATTCTGCCTGCCGCCACGCTGACACTGACACCCGCCGAGATCGACCGGCTGTCGGCCACCACGCAACCGGCGTGAAGTCCTCGACCGAGGCGCCTGGCTAAGTGGTCGCCGCCGGGCGGCGCGGCCGTCCGACTGATCAACCTGCTTGGCCGCGACTGCGCAGGAACCGTTCGAACGCACGCTGCGTGGCGGCCGTCCTGGTCGCCACGGCGAGGACGGTCTCGGCGAGGACCCACAGCCACGTCTCGAGGTCGACCTTGGTGCGGCTCAGCACCACCCCGCCGACCACCTGGCGCACCTCCATGTCGACACCGCCCCGGTCGCTCTCCCGCAGCGCGAGGTCGCGGTCGTCGCCGTGGACGACCACGCCGACCACAAGCCCGTCCCGGCGGGCGAGCCGGTCGGCGAGCCCCCGCCGGTAGGAGACCTCGACCATGCCCTCGGGCAGCGCCCCGGCGAGCGCGCCGGTGAGCACCCGCGCGAAGGACCGCGCGTCGGCCTCGTCGGTACGCAGCATCGCGGCGACGATCTGCACGTCGCCGAGCGGGCCGAGGCCGCTGGGTTCGATCGTCATCTCAGTCGGTGAGCGGCAGCACCAGCTGTGGTGCCGCGATGTGGTGGTCGGCGCGCAGCGGGCGCACCGCGGTGCCGATCGCGAAGAACTCGGTGGTGTGCCCGCCCCACCGGTGCCCGTGCGAACGCAGGTCCACGCCGACGATGCCCTCGGCGTGCAGCTGTTCCGCCTCGGTCTGCATGCGGCTCATCGCCAGCTCACGCGCGTCGTAGAGCGCCTCGGTGAACTGCGGCAGCTCGACGTTCTGGCCGATGTTGCCCATCGCCTGCCAGAACCGCTGGTGAGTGATGTGGTAGACGCAGGTGCCCATGACCATGCCCAGCGGTGCGTAGCCGGCCTGGATCAGCGTCCAGAAGTCCTGGCCGGACAGGTCGGAGGTGAACGGAAGGCCGCGGTTGTTGCGCCACGGCTTCCCGTCGGGCGTCTGCCGCTCGTCGGCGGTCACCGCGGTGCCGACGGCGATGAACTCGGCGAGGTCGCTGCCGAACTCCTTGAACTCGATGTCGAGGCGCACCCCGACGATCCCGTCCGCGCCGAGCTGGTCGGCCTCCGCTTCCATCCTGGTCATGGCCAGCTCGCGGGCGTGGTACATCGCCTGGGACAGTGTGGTCAGCTCCTGGTTGCGGTTCCAGCGGCCCACCTGGAACCCGACGTGGTAGATGCTGGAGCCGAGCACCAGTCCGACGGGCCGGAACCCGGCCTCCCGCACGAGCAGGAACTCGTTCACCGACAGGTCGGACGTGAACAGGCTCGTGGTCTGCCCGGGGCGCATCTCGGCGAGCCTGCGCATGGCGTCGGAGGGGACGCCGATCCCCTGTGGCGTGTTCTCGACTGCGGTCATGACTTACTCCTGTGCTGCAACGGAAAGATCGTGAGCGGCCGGGCCGCGGTGGCGGTGGTCGTGGCGAACCGGGCGACGGCGGTGCCGAACACCGACGCCTCGGCGACGTGGTCGCGGTGGTTCTCCGACGGCTCGATCGACCACATCCGCAGGCCCATCGACGAGACGATCGCCCCGTCCGCGCCTGCCGCGCGGGTGTGCCGGCCCAGGCGCGCGCGGGCGTCGGCGCGGGCGTGGGCGATGAGCTGGGTGTAGCCGGTGACCTCGGTGTTGCCCGCGCCCCACGACGCCTGCGCGCGGGTCTGCCAGTCGTCGTGCCGGACGGCGACGGAGATGCCGTAGACGAGAGCGGCGGGCACCCAGCCGGCGGTCATGAGCTTGGCGACGTCCTGCCCGGACAGCGCGGTGGTGAACACCCGGCCGGGGCGCGTGGACCCGCCTGCCCGCACAGCGGTGCCCAGCGCGGTGAACTCCACGGCGCCCCCTAGTGGCGCGGCGGTGAGCGTGATACCGACGACGCCGTCGGCGCCGATGGCCGTCGCTTCCTGAGTCAAACGGTCCAGCGCGGTGGCGTAGCCGCGGTTCAGCGCGTCGAGGTAGGGCCCGAACCCGGCGGGGCGCAGTGGCGTGGCCATCGGACCCGACCAGTACATCCCGCAGCTCGCGCCGACGAGGCTGATCTGCTCGACGATCGAGCCCATCACCTCGCCCGCGGGCACCAGCCCCGCCACCCGCAGCCCGGCCGCGGCGGGCGCGGACAGCAGCGAGGTCCACGGCCCGCCCTCGGCGGCCCGGCGTACCCGACGCTCCGCGACCGGTGGCAGGCCGGTGCCATTCCAGGCAGTCATGGCAGTTCCTCTCCACAACCAACGCTGCGCCGCCAGGATGAGAAACTCCTGAGGTCTTCCTGAGCCGGGACGATGAATCGGCGACCGCGCACCTACTGGGCGCCGACGACCGTGTAGTCCTGGTCGACGAAGACGTGGTGCGGCCAGTTGACGCCGATGTTGTGGACCTCGTACTCGCCGCCGCTCAGCTGTACGACACGGTCGACGACGCCGCCCGGGTAGGCGGCCAGCGCGGCTTCCGTCGCCTTGTCGGCCGTCGTGCCGCTGACGATCGTCCCCTCGCCCTCGGTGTAGTCCGGGATCTGACCGACCTGCTTCGACGTGGCCGGTGCACCGCGCTGGAAGGGGACCACCCCGGCCGCCGAGGAAGCCGCGGAGCCGTCGTTCGGTTGCGCGATGACCTGCGTGGCCGTGATGGTCGTGCCGTCGGTCATGCCCAGCACGAGAACGTTCTCGCCATTGGTGATGTCACTCGCAGAGGCCTCGTCGACGGTCACCTTCTGCCCCGCGGGCGTCGACATCGTGAAGCCCGACGAGGACACGCTGTCGACGGTGCCGACCGCTCCCCCCTCGGCCGGACCGGACCGGGCGTTGGAGGTCCCGCCGCCGGCCGCGGCAGCAGGGCCACCAGGCCCGGGGTTCCCCGACGTCGCCGTGGGGGATGTGGCGAGCACGACGGAAAGCACGACCACCGCGCACGCCAGAGCGGCGGCCACGACCCATCCGCTTCGCTTGTTCGACAGCAGTCGCCGCACCCATGACTGGCGTACCTGCTCGTTGTCGCTCATGTTGACACTCCTTTGTTCAGTTACCAGCCCGATGGTGCCAACCGTTCCTATGCGGTTCTTGGACGTCACCTGTGGGTGGACTGTGCGCCGTCAGCGCGGCCGCGGCCCGTCGTCCTTCGGCTCCGGGTCCCGTTCGATGGTCACCGGGCGCAGCCGGGTCCACACCACGAAGACGACCGCGACTACCGCCATGCCGATGCCGGTCCACAGGTTGGCGTCCACGCCCCCGGTCTTGGCTCGCTCCTGGGCGGAGTCCCCGACGATCCCCATGATGATCAGCACGATGCCGTAGAAACCGAACAGCGCGGCGATGACGTTGCGGATGTCGAAGGCCCCGGCGCTGTGCCGTGCGGGCCGGTCGTTGCTCATGTCCGGCTCCTTCATCGGAAGATCACGTTGAGGATGATGACGAGCACCAGCGAGATGCCCGCGAGCTTGGTCGGCGACCGGAACCAGGGCAGCCTGCTCGCCGCCGGGTCGGTGCGCGACGCCACGGGCGTCTCCGAGTAGACGAGCCCGGCCAGCGCGGCCGCGGGCTTGGGTACGGTCGCCATGCTGACACCGACGCTGACCACGACATCGACGACGAACGCCACTCCAGCCGCCACGAACGCGGCGCCCTGCCCGGGCAGGTTGATGACGCCGACCTGGTCGGCCACCCACACGATGACCGCGCCCACGGTGCCGGACACGAGTCCCACCCACCCGGCGGTCGCCGTCATCCGCTTCCAGAACATGCCGAGGATGAAGGTGGCGAACAGCGGTGCGTTGAAGAACCCGAACAGGGTCTGCAGGTAGTTCATCAGGTTGCTGTAGCCCGAGGCGATGAGTGCCGTGCCGATGGCCAGCACCGTCGCGCCGACGGTCGCCCACCTGCCGACCTTCAGGTAGTAGCCGTCGGGCCGGTCCTTGCGGACGTACTGCTGCCAGATGTCGTAGCTGAAGACCGTGTTGAACGCCGAGACGTTGGCCGCCATCCCGGCCATGAACGCGGCGAGCAGGCCCGCGAGGGCGACGCCGAGCAGCCCGTTGGGCAACACGTCGCGCAACAGCAGCAGGATCGAGTCGTTGTACGTGACGCCCTCGGCTTGGCCGCCTGCCTTGATCCGCATGATCTCGGGCACGAAGACGCCGGCGATCATCCCGGGAATCACCACGACGAACGGGATGAACATCTTCGGGAACGAGCCGATGATGGGCGTGCTCCGCGCCGCCGACATCGACCTGGTCGCCATCGCACGCTGGACCTCGACGAAGTTGGTCGTCCAGTAGCCGAAGGAGAGCACGAAACCCAGCCCGAACACGATGCCGATGACCGACAGCACCGAGTTGCTGAACCCGGCCAGCTGGTCGCCCGGCCACGACCTCAGCTGCTCGGCGCCGCCACCCGGGGCGTTCGTCACCTTGTCGATGAGCCCGCTGACGCCGCCGACGCGGTGCAGCCCGATGAGGGTGAGCGGCAGCAGCGCGGCGACGATGACGAAGAACTGCAGGACCTCGTTGTAGATGGCCGCCGACAACCCGCCGAGGGTGATGTAGCTGAGCACGATCGCGGCGGCGACGACCAGCGCCACCCACAACGGCCAGCCGAGCAGGCCGTTGAGCACGGTCGCCAGCAGGAACAGGTTGATGCCCGCGATGAGCACCTGGGCGAGGGCGAAGCTGATCGCGTTCACCAGGTGCGCGCCGGGACCGAAGCGGCGGAGCATGAACTCCGGGACGCTGCGCACTTTCGACCCGTAGTAGAACGGCATCATCACCACGCCGAGGAACAGCATGGCCGGGATGGCGCCGATCCAGTAGTAGTGCATGGTCGGCATGCCGTACTCGGCGCCGTTGGCCGACATCCCGATGATCTCGACCGCGCCGAGGTTCGCCGAGATGAAGGCCAGTCCGGTGACCCACGCGGACAGCGACCGCCCCGACAGGAAGAAGTCGAGGCTGTCGGAGACGCGGCGGCGCGCGGCAAGCCCGATCAGCAGCACCACGGCGAAGTAGACGATGACCAGCACGTAGTCGACGAAGCCGGCGCCGATCCGCAGCGGGTGGTCCACGGGTTCCTCCTGCTCGGGATCCGGGAAACGCATAGCCAGCAACAAAAAGAATCCGCCGTCGTGCTGCTGCCACGCATCCCCGCCACCCGCCATCCGCCGGTTACGGTCAGCAGGTAGCCGGGTTGCCCGCTCCCCGGGATGCCGGCGCGGCCGCCGCGGTTGATCATGGGGTTGGAAACGATGACGACAGACGAACGGAGCAGAGGACCGATGACAGCACTGAACGCGGGCACGGCAGGCACGATCGACGTTGGCGGTGACCTGACGGTCAACCGCCTCGGCTTCGGCGCGATGCGGATCACCGGTGAGGGCATCTGGGGCCCGCCTGCCGACCACGACGAGGCGCTGGCCGTGTTGCGCCGCGCGGTCGAGCTGGGCGTCAACTTCATCGACACCGCCGACTCCTACGGACCGCACGTCAGCGAGGAGCTGATCGCCGAGGCGCTGCACCCGTACCCGGACGACCTGGTGATCGCCACCAAGGGCGGCCTCGAGCGCACCGGCCCGGGACAGTGGCCGGCCAACGGTCGCCCCGAGCACCTGACCGAGGTCTGCGAAGGCAGCCTGCGGCGGCTCAAGCTCGACCAGATCCCGCTCTACCAGTTCCACCGGCCGGACCCCCAGGTGCCGCTGGAGGACTCGATCGGTGCGCTCGTCTCGTTGAAGGAGCAGGGCAAGATCCGGCACATCGGGCTGTCCAACGTCACCGAGGACCAAATTCGGCGCGCGCAGCGGCTCACCCCGATCGTGTCGATCCAGAACCGCTTCAACGTCGCCGACCGGAACTCGGAGTCGCTGATCGACCTCTGCGAGCAGGAGCAGATGATCTTCCTGCCCTGGGCGCCGATCCAGAATCTCGACGACAACGCGGCCGTGCGGGAGCTGGCGCAGCACCACGACGCCACCCCACGGCAGATCGTGCTCGCCTGGCTGCTGTCCCGCTCCCCCGCGATCCTGCCGATCCCGGGCACCGGCACGGTCTCCCACCTGGAGGACAACATCGCCGCCGCCGCCATCAAGCTGACCCCGGCCGAAACCGACTCCCTGACGAACGTCGTCAGCTGAGGGGCAGCCGCTACCGGTGCCCGGGTGTTGCGGCCAGCCGTAACCGTCGGGTTGGCACTACCTGTCCTCCTCCGCCGCGAGCGGCGCGATTCCCGCTACCTGGCATGCGAGTGACGGACGCGGCTGAGATGCTGATCTGGTGGTTCAGTGCCTGATCGTCGACGACAACCCGCATTTCACCGCTGCCGCCCGCCGACTGCTGGAGCGCCAGGGGATCACGGTCGCGGGCGTGGCCTCGACCGGCGAGGAGGCGTTGCGACGGGCTGACGAGCTACGACCGGACGTCATGCTGGTCGACATCGACCTCGGCGGGGAAAGCGGTCTCGAGCTGGCCGGGCGGCTGCACCATCAGGAGGATCTCGGGACCCGGATCATCCTGATCTCGAGCCATGCCGAGGAGGACTACCGCGACCTGATCGCCGCCAGCCCGGCAGTCGGGTTCCTGCCCAAGGACACCCTGTCCGCCCGGGCCATCCACGACATGCTCGCCAGCTCGGCCGGCGAGGCGCCGGGATAGGTGACCACGGCCGTCGTGTTCCCCCGGTGCGTATCGTGAATGCGCATCGCTGGCGACACGACATCCGATGGGGTTCGACGTGGGTGGTGACGAGAGAGCACGACGGCGGGTGAGCTCACCCGCCCAGCGCTGGCTGTCCGGACTGCTCGCGGGCACGGTGGCGGTGGCGGCGGTGACCGGCGTGCTCGCGCTCGTCGATCCGCACGTGCCCGCGCCGCACCTGCTGATGCTCTACCTGCTGGTGGTCATGCCGGTGGCCATCGTGTGGGGGATCGGGCTGGCGGTGGTCATCGCGTGCGTGAGCGCCCTGGCCTACGCGTACATGTTCGTTTCTCCGCTCCATTCGTTCCAGATCACCAACTCGTGGAGCCTCGTCGCGCTGGTCGTCTTCCTCGTCACGGCGGTCGTCGTCGGGCAGCTCGCGGCCCGGCTGCGGCTGGCGACGCAGCGCTCGGCTCGCTTGTCCGAGGAGCAGGCGGCGTTGCGGCGGGTCGCGACCCTGGTCGCCCGGTCGGTCCCGGCGTCGGAGGTCTTCGAGGCTGTCACGCGCGAGGTCGGCCTGCTCTGCGGTGCCGATCTGGCACGCATGGAGCAGTTCGAGGAAGACGGGACCGCGACCGGCGTCGCGGCCTGGAGCAGGGGGCCGGCCCAACTGGCCGTGGGGACGCGGTTGACCCTCGACGGGCCGAGCATCGCCCGTGCCGTCCGGTACGGCGATGGCCCGGTGCGGGTCGAGAGCTTCGCCGGCGCCAAGGGCACGATCGCCCGGGAGGCGCTTGAAGTGGGTATCCGCTCGTCGGTCGGCTGCCCGATCGTCGTGGGCGGACACCTGTGGGGCGTGATCGCCGCCTCCAGGAAGAGTGACGAACTCTTCCCTGACGACACGGAGTCCCAGCTCGCGAGCTTCACCGAGCTCATCGTCACCGCCATCGAGAACGCGGACAGCCGCGCGCAGCTCGACGCGTCACGCGCGCGCGTGGTGGCCGCCGCGGACGAGGCGCGGCGACGGCTGGAGCGGGACCTTCACGACGGAGCGCAACAACGGCTCATCTCGCTGGCGCTCGAACTGCGCATGGCCCAGGACACCGTGCCCGAGGACCTGCCGGAACTGCGGGCGGACCTCGGCCAGGTCGTCGACGCGCTTTCCTCGGCGCTGGAGGAGCTGCGGCAGATCTCGCGGGGGCTGCATCCGGCGATCCTGTCCGAGGGGGGCCTCGGGCCGGGGCTGCGCGCGCTCGTCCGGCGCAGCGCCGTCCCGGTCGACCTGCGCGTCGACACCGGTTCCCGGTATCCGCCGCCGGTGGAGGTGGCGGCGTACTACGTCGTTTCCGAGGCAGTCACCAACACGACCAGGCATGCCGGCGCGTCCCATGTGGAGGTGACCGTCGAGCAGCACGACGGCACACTGCTGCTGTGCGTTCGTGACGACGGCGTCGGCGGGGCGGACCCGGGACGGGGATCGGGGCTGACCGGGCTGCGCGACCGGGTCGAGGCCCTCGGTGGGGCGATCGGCATCACCAGCCCCGCCGGGGACGGCACGGTGATCGAGGTGTCGCTGCCGGTCGAACAGTCCGCTGGCAGACCGTCCTGAATAACCTGCTGGTCGTGGCTTCCGCGCCGACGTCGGCACCAAACACTCCCGCAAAGGGCGACGCAACCGCGCTCGTCGATTCCCCGACCTCGTGCCCTTGTGCTTCGACAACATCGTTCTCGGCATCAAAGAAGAGCTGCGCAACACCTCGGCCCGAGATCCCCGCGACTCCCTGAACCGGGCACCGAAACATCGCGGTTCCTCGCGCTGGCTGCATCCAGCTCCGGATCTCCACCTCGCCGAGCTCGTTCGTCGTCGCTCTATTGACACAGATCCGCGCGCTGTCCGGCGGCACCGTACCGCTGCGTTCCACCAAGACGACCCCGCAGTAGCGAACCCGCCGCTCCGCCTGGCCGGCGAGGAGGTTGGCGGACGCTGGTCAGCCGACGTCGGGCTTCGGCCCGAGGTGAAACGCCCAGTCGACGCGCACTCGGTGGCCCTGGTCGCATTGGAACGCGTGTGACCAAACCGTGTTCGAACATTCCCCACCGCGCGAAATCCTGCGCCCTCGGCGCCCAAAAGAATGATCAGCCAGTGGATTGATCGACCACCCTAAACCCACGCGCCGAGATTTACCCGCACTGAAACCAGCGATCACCGCGAAGTTCACCCGCGCATACCGCTCGAAGGGGTGATACCGCGTGCCCCTGTGACAGCTGAAGGCTGACTCCGGGTGATGGGCTGATCAGTCGGTTTTGGCTGGCCAGCGCCGATGTAGTACTCTTTCGCCCCACCCTTGCATGCTGATCGCCTCCGGTGCCAACTCCCAAGGCGAAGAGGCCACCTGCCGATGATCTACGGATCCACACGGCGCACGTGACTGTCACACTTTTGTCATGTTTGCTGATCGATATTCACAAATAGACGCGTGGACGCAGAGTTACGACTGTTGTACGATCCACCTACCGGGAGCTCGAGGATGAACATGATCGCAAGAGATCAAGAAGGCGTCGGCCACGGAAATCGTGACTACCCGTGGGACGACTTCAATTCTGTTGAGTACTTCAAGTTCAATTATGTGGAACTTCGGGATGACGACCGCGAGATCGTCGAAATAGTCCGCGACTTCCTGGCCAGAAAACTGGCGACCACGCCACTTCCCGCGGGCGCCCGGGGTATCGACGTCGGCACCGGCGCCAATCTGTACCCGGCGCTGACGATGCTGCCGTTCTGCGAAAACATCATCCTCTACGAGCACTCCGAGGCCAACGTCCAGTGGCTGCTGGACCAGACCGAGAACGACGTGCCGTCCTGGGACGAGGCGTGGAGCCAGTTCTGGGATCTGCTCACCGAGCGCGAGCCATACCGCGAGCTGCCGGATCCGGTCAAGCTGCTGGCCGACCCCAACCGGGTACAGGTCGCGAAGGGCGACGTCCTCGCTCGCTCCGTGCTCGGGGAGTTCGACATCGGCACGATGTTCTTCGTAGCCGAGTCCATCACCGGTGAACGCGCGGAGTTCCTCGAAGCGATGGACCACTTCTTTTCGATGCTCAAGCCGGACGCGCTGTTCGCGATGGCATTCATGGAACACTCGCAGGGCTACCAGGTCGGAGCGCAGAAGTTCCCCGCGACCGATATCGGCGAACAGGATGTGTGGAACTGTCTCCGTGCACATGCGAGTGACTTCTCGCTACACCGACTCAGTGCTGCGCACAAACCTCTGCGCGAGGACTACACCGGCATGTTCGTGGCACACGGCCGACGCAAGAAGACACACTAGGCGCACTGGAGGGGTTCGTTCTTGAGACTTCAACCGCGACTGCAGACCCTCGAGATATGGCGCGCTGTCGTCGGCTACTCCTATCGCGACGGCGAGTGGAAGTGGGGTGGCCGACACAACCGCAACTCGATCAGTGACGCGGAGCAGTTGCTGTGCCTGATGTACCCCGCCGCTGACGTCAGCAACCTCGCCATCGACCAGCCGGACGCCACCGGTGACGACGTGCTGGAGGCACTGCGGCCGCTCGGCGACCGGATCGAGATTCCCAAGGTGCTGATCGACGTGCTCGCCGACTACATGTCGACGTACCGCGCCGACGACGGCACGCCGATCTTCTCGGGCGACTCCTACTTCGTCCCGGCGGAGGACGCGGGCGAGCTCGCCGCGGAGCAGCGGGAGCTCGACGTCGTCGACTCCTTCGCCATGTCGATCTCGCTCACGTTGTCGACGCTGGGCTTCCTGAAGGTGTTCGGCAGGTCGGTACGCAGGCCACGGCTGAAGGAGACGATCGCCGAGCTCGAGGCCGCGACCAGTACCCGTCTGACGGCCGCGATGGTCGGACTGCTGCGCAGCTTCGCCGTCAACGTGTTCGACGCCGACTCGGAGCAGGGCCAGGTACTCCTGAGCACGCTGAACCAGGACGGCCTGCCCAACCGCATCATGCTCGAGGAGCTCAGGCGGACGTTGCAACCGATCCGGGTCAGCCTGCGCGACGCGACGCTCGGCCTGAGCCAGGACGAGGCGCTCGAAAACGAGACCACCTTGTTCGAGTGCGGGTGGTCGTGGGGCGTCACCCATGACGCGCCGCCCGTCAAAACTTCCGAGTCCATCGGGAAGCAGCCCGAGGGGGTCGCGCTCAGCGCGCCGTTCCTCTACTTCACGGTGGTCGCGCTCGACGGCATCAACGACCTGTTCTCCGACCGGACACGGGTCCTCGGCCTGCTCAACACCGAGCAGCAGAACCTGGCGCAGGCCCTGCAGCTGCGGTGGGACATCACCCTCGCCTACTGG
>Ga0193742_1000186_pt1 | contig 45796 bp, 57 predicted proteins | sample L2c1metaG_FD_165511 | JGI IMG/M metagenome (GOLD analysis project Ga0193742, IMG submission 165511) | Soil microbial communities from a riparian zone of the East river system, Colorado, United States - L2c1 | ecosystem: Environmental > Terrestrial > Soil > Riparian zone | place: USA: East River... | reverse complement strand
CGCCATAGGTAATAGATAATACGCCGCTGGGCACATAGTTGATATTCCTTGCTGAAGGAATTTCTTGTCCCGCGCAAATACATGGCCATCCATTGATCTTATGTAAACCTTACATTTTAAAAGCGAATTATCTACCCCGTCGGCATTTCCCGAAGGAGTTAGGTGTGGGCCTGTGGCAAAAACTAATAAGAACCTGCTTTGCCCGTCCACTAGACCTTTTTTTTTTTACAAATGGCTACTTCACTGGCTCGCCTTCTTTCAAGAGGTACTACATATCGTCATTCTAGCCTTTCTGTATACTCAATTATCATTTCAGGCTTCCATGCTTCGACATGTCGACGCGCTCTCACCCAGTTCAATATGCCAGCAATGAGCCCAACCATGACGGAAGGTGGAATTGCGTCATGGAAAAAGAAAGAAGGCGAAACTTTCTCGACGGGCGACGTCCTCCTCGAGATTGTAGGTTTTGCCTAGTCATTTTTTCATCTTCGTTAACCTAACACCCCGTCCACGCCAGGAAACTGACAAGGCCACGATCGACGTTGAAGCCCAGGATGATGGGATCCTTGCAAAGATCGTTGTATGTTCTTTCATATTCGTTTTCGACCTGTACCCTCATATTCTTCTAGGCCAATGACGGTAGCAAAGGTATCCCAGTTGGTGCCGTCATTGCTATCATTGCTGAAGAAGGTGACGACCTCTCGGGTGCCAGTACATTGGCGGAGCAGGCTGCTTCTCAGACCGTACCCCAGGAAATTAAAGAGGCCGACGCTCCTAAGCCTGAGGCAGAGGTCCCTCCGAAGTCGGAGCTACTGAAGCCACCTCCCAGTCAAGAGGCCAAGAAGGATATTCCGGTCAGCGACCGTATTTTCGCCTCCCCCATTGCCAAAAAAATTGCACTGGAGCAAGGTATACCCCTGGCTAAAGTGAAAGGCTCTGGACCTTCAGGCAGGATTATTCGTGCGGATGTCGAAAACTACCAGGCTTCTGCTGCCAAAGCGCCTTCACCAACGCCAACTACTGCTCAACTGGCATCAACTGACCTTCCGGACTACGTCGATACACCTGTTTCTAATATGCGTAGGACAATTGGCACTCGCCTTGCCCAGTCAAAGCAGGAATTGCCGCATTACTACTTGACGGTTGACATCAACATGGACAAGGTTCTGAAGCTTCGTGAAGTCTTCAACAAAACATTGACGGAGAAAGACCAAACCACTAAATTGAGTGTTAACGACTTCGTTGTGAAGGCTGTGGCCTGTGCGCTATCCGATATCCCGGAGGCTAACTCTGCGTGGCTTGGAGAAGTTATCCGAACGTAGGTCTCGGAAACCAAGTCAATCCCGATTCATTACTTATCATAATCTTTGCTTTTACAGATATAAAAAGTCTGACATCTCCGTGGCAGTGGCCACCCCTTCGGGTCTTATAACTCCGATAATCAAAGACGCTGGCTCCAAGGGGTTAGCCACCATCTCTGCGGAGACAAAGGCACTTGCAAAGAAGGCTCGGGACGGCAAACTTTCACCCTCAGAATACCAGGTGAGTAGACTCTACTGATTGCTCAAATGCTTGCATTCTAATAGTCGTGGTCGTAGGGCGGTACTTTCACAATCTCCAACCTTGGTATGTTCGGGATCGACCACTTTACCGCTATCATCAACCCGCCCCAGTCGTGCATTCTTGCCGTTGGCTCGACCCAAGCCAAGCTTGTTCCAGCTCCTGAGGAAGAGCGAGGTTTCAAGACTGTTCAGGTCATGAAGGTGACCCTCAGCTCGGATCACCGGACTGTGGATGGTGCTGTTGGTGCTCGGTGGTTGTCCGCTTTCAAAGGCTACCTCGAAAATCCTCTGACCTTCATGCTGTGATAATTGCTCGCAATAAGTCTGTTTATTAGAATTACTAGTCGTTTCCAGCCTTTATTTCAGTTATATGAGAGAATACGAGAGAATTTAGAGAATAGAAAATATTTCGACAAGAAGTGGTAACCATGAAAAGTCCAAATAGCTATTTTAGGACGCGATTTGATGGGATTGCGGTTGACGCGACGTGTCTCGCTTGTTACACAGAAACCAAGCTGGTTTGCACGAATTCATTTTCTCGTGTGCCTTTGTTTATTTGGTCGCAGTGTGACAATTGAAGGGTCCATCCAAATCCGTCCAGTGTTCTACCGGCTAGCTACATCTTGCTTTGAGTCCCTATCGTTAATCTACATCCAACCTAACAAAGGACATCACATGCGCGAACGGATAGTTGTGTGGAAGAACGAACTGGAAAAAGGCTCTACCGAGATCGTTATCCAAATCCAAAGTCCCAATTGGGCGACGGCGCGTGACCGATGGTCACATTAACACCAAACAAACATGTTGCTTTCATGCGATTAATATATACTTGGGAGATGCAAATAAAACACTTTTCCAATATTAGGCCCGTAAAACAAAAAATCCACTTTATAAACCTCGTTTTAATTCTACCTCGAATTTATCAGATTTTTTAACGAAGAATTGAACCCTCGGCCGATGACCGAACGTTGAGGCAAGAACACCAGACATGATTGCAAAATGCCTGTCACGGACAGTCACAGATTTATTGTTAGCCTATTTTGCTCTTCGAAATCGTTTGCCCGGTTCGTTTCTCATGCAGAGAAACAGGTACTCTATATTTTTAAAAAGAACCAACATTTTTGACGCAAGTATGGTAGTGTTCCTGGATGGCATCAATGTTTACACCTAGCAAAAATAGTGTATTTCGCAGTTTGTTCAATCCCTTGGCTTATACATATTTCAAATTTCCTTTCAGATTGATTTATTTAGTACCACGAAACATGCCTTTTTTTTTTTTGAGCCTCGGAAGTGGTGGGGTTTATAGATATCGACTTTGGTGCCTTTGCAATGTGCATGTCCCAAATATATAGTAGTAACGACTGTAATTGTCCTAAAATGGCTAGGCAAACTTTGAAATTCCTTACTCGGTTACCCGACAAGCAACCGACAAGTCTCCTTAATGCTATGTCTTTCATTTTCATTTTTCTTTCGTGTTTAAGTAGTAGCCCAAGGAAGATTGGATTAGAAATACATGCATTTGTTATCGCGCCTTTGTCAAACAACTAATATTCGACACTGTTTATCAAGTTGAAGTAACAAGTTATGTAATGGGCAGACATCAAGTTACGATACTCTCTCTGTACTCTCATGTAAGCCTGACTCCTGAGTTCTAGGACTTAAAACAAGGCTTGCCCTCATTAGTGCTTTTCTTCCATGGACGAGGTATTTTGGGCCAATGTCGTCAAGCGATGGTCGGAAGCCTCAGACAACGTGCTAAAACTCAAAGAGGAACTTGCAAGAGTGCAAAGCGAAGTAAGAATCAACTGGGGCGCATCTTCTTCGTTCTAATCACGATGTCTAGCGCTCTTTCTATCCGAACACGGCGCACGCGTCGCAGAGGTCTCAAAGAAACAGTCTTTCACAGATTCCAGCCCCCGAACTTACTCGAGATGTTTATTTGAACTTGCTACCAGACAACGGTCGTAAAGAAGCTACGGACGAGCTATTAGACGCGGAGGTTGGTCTCGGTCGAGCTAAAGAAGAGTACCGCAAGCTACAACAAGAGGTCTAAGCCCACGTTCTACCGATTAGCGCATTTGATAACCTGTTTCTAGCTTGTTACATCGGCAGAAAGGATTAAGGTTTTAATTTTGGAAAATGAAGTCCTATCAGCAAATCAGCGCGAGTTGACAAAGCTACGAAAGGAATGCGGACAGTTACGGTCCATGCAGAATGACTTCAATGGCTTGCGCTCAGATAACAAGCGTTTTCTCGACAAGGTATTTTTACTTTGTGTTTACCTTTCAGTTCAACTAAAGCTTGTTCAGATACGAACTTTAGAGAGACAACAACAGGTCTGCTTTGCATACGGAGTGTGCTTCTTGTGTTCACCTATTGCATTAGTTGAGCCTGGGATCCTCAATTCCCCTGTTTAAACCACCCTTCGTGAAATGTTTGGAACAACAGGTGCGAAGTGATCCCGTTTAGGTGTCAACTGAGACCGAGCATCTCCCCTCAGATCGAAACTCTCAAGCAATCATTGAAAGCATGTGAGGCGGATAACCAGAAGTTGCGTGGCAATTTAAAAGCAACACAGGAGAAACTACAAAAGTCAGAAGAAACTAAAGAAGTCCTCCTTTCGTCGATTGTGAAACTACAAGACATAGTACGTTTTTAGAACTCTATATCTGGGAAAGGATCGGTAACCATGATCATTCTAGGCTCGCCATTCCAGTCTAGCTACATTGCATCCGATTCCAAACAACATTATCCGACCCCAATCTACTAACTTATCTCTTTCCTCTGCGTGCCTCTCTAAGATCGATGAATTCTCCGATTCACCTCCGAAACGAAAACTAGAGGAGGGTAACATTGAGAATAGTCTTCCCACACAGAATGACGACATTACATTCGTGGAACGCATGGCATCTAAGTCGTCATTTCGTCATGTTGTTCTTTCTTCTAGACGTCAGCAAACAGTTACTGCGTTCCCCCCAGTTGTTTTTAATGTCGAAGATCGGCATTTGAACAATATATTCGATCGTGAATTTCTGAAAATCACCTTAGAGCAGTCCCTTCCTGGTCGGTCAGTCTTCTGCCTTTTATTTATCTTTGTCAAACTCCATTCTGACTTGGGACTAAGCCTCCATTTGCAGTCATCAGGAAAGCAGATCATCACTTCATCATATATATGCCCTACGCTTAACCATCACCCTTGGTGTCCGTCAAGACCTGGGGACCATGGCTTTATATTTGTCGGTCTTGGGAAGGACAAAGATCACTATCATACTGGCGCCATCCGAAATCTTTTTGTTGGACTCCCGAAGACTGGGATGAATAGCCGGAGATTTCGATATCTTGGAACGTACAGAGTAACACGTGTCGATCCTCTTATCGTTGATGAATGGGCCATGCTTTCTGCTGAGGTGAGCACAGAAGTGATCTTCATTAGCCTTGTAATCTTACGATCCTTTCGTTCAGTTCAAAGTTGTGTATGCCAAGCTTACCAAAGATAAAGCTAAAGATGCTCGGACCTTGGAGAGTATACTCACTGCTTATGAGAATGGCGATCTTCGTGTTCCATGTGTTCAGCTACAGTGTATCGGTTTTGATGACAACTTTTTTACAGCTCTTTTAGCGCAGAGGGACGCCGAATCGATGGTACCATGACCCGAGGATTCGTAGCTTTACCTACACATATTATCCTTGAACCTTTCAGTCCGGAGGATTCTCTAATGCTTCTAGATCTTCCTTGATTTAGGTGGTGATCTTTTGTTACTCCATTCATTCTATTGCACTCATTTGAATACCTATGTTTATTGCTATATCTAATAAATCTTGAGCATACGGGCTATCCGTAGGCGTTTACTACCGATGATCCTAGAGCCTCCCATCCACCACAAAAAATTAAATGATAATTTGGCTGTAAAAAGCGGAGTTGTGAATTTTTGACGTGTGGCAAAACAAATATTTTATCGATGTGATTCCGGTGAAGGACCTAGGTAGCAATCCATATATAGCAGACTTAAACAGAGTCACATGAAGTTCTGCCCAACAACATTTGGTCGTCCTATTAGCACCTACAGCTCGACAGCGCCGAGGCATCGGACCTCACTTGAACCCACGGTATAGAATCGGAAGGACGAGATGGTGCCACGAAATAGAACACGATGTCCTTTGAAAAATCCAGGTTATATCAATTCTCAAGCACAAAGATCTTTAATTTGCTAACGCCAAAGGTGCGTTCGCAGATCGTGCAGTACTAGCGCTAGGTCTGGAGGGCTCTGCGAACAAGCTTGGTGCAGGAATTATCATGCATGCACCCAATGGTTCATCTTCAGTCCTGTCAAATATTAGACACACTTACATCACTCCACCGGGCGAGGGTTTTCAGCCCCGAGATACTGCCCTTCACCACCGTGATTGGGCACTCAAAACCATCACAGAATGTCTTGAAACAGCAGGCGTCTCCATATCTGATCTGGATTGTATTTGCTATACCAAAGGTACAGGCTGTCTTCGTCTTATTTTCAACCTTGAGGTATAAATTTTCGAACTTGAAGGCCCGGGCATGGGGGCGCCTCTTCAGTCTGTCGCCCTCGTTGCTAGGACGCTTTCCCTCCTATTTGATAAGCCGCTTGTAGGTGTGAACCATTGCGTTGGTCGTACGTATAGCTGTGCTCTCGCACGCCTTCCGTTGACATCCGTTATTCTAGATATTGAGATGGGAAGAGAAATCACTGGAGCTAAAAATCCCATAGTTCTTTATGTGTCAGGGGGAAATACGCAAGTGATCGCATATTCTCGGCAACGCTATCGTATCTTTGGCGAGACGTTGGATATTGCTGTTGGGAACTGCCTTGACCGGTTTGCCCGAGTTTTAAATCTCAGCAATAATCCAAGCCCAGGTTACAACATCGAGCAAGAAGCCAAATGGTATCTTCATCTGATCCTTTCTCAACGGACTTGACGTTCTGATCGACACTATAGTGGAAAAAGATTGTTACCTTTGCCTTATACAACAAAGGGAATGGATGTCAGTTTGTCTGGGATCCTGACGGCGATTGAAGCCTTTACTCAAGATAATCGTTTCCGTCCTGATGGAAAGCCGAAGTTTCCTGATGATCAAGATATTGTGACTCCTGCCGACCTTTGTTTTTCTCTCCAAGAAACTATATTTGCCATGCTTGTGGAGATCACGGAACGTGCGATGGCTCACATTGGCAGTAAGGAAGTACTTATCGTCGGTGGCGTCGGATGTAGGCTGGTTTCCTGGTTTCTTAATCATTTTTAACCATTCTCAAGGTAACGAGCGTCTCCAGGAGATGATGGGAATTATGGCCCACGAGCGAGGAGGAAGGGTCTTTGCAACGGATGAACGGCCGGTAGCCTTTCCCTCTTTTTACGGCACTGTGCTTAAAATATTATAGATTCTGCATCGATAATGGCATCATGATAGCACAAGCAGGCCTCCTCGGGTTTCGTATGGGTTACAAAACACCTGTCGATCAAAGCACATGCACACAAAGGTAAGTTTATGCTTATCTATAAGATCTGGTCCCAACGTCATCGTCATTGTAACAGGTATCGGACTGATCAGGTCCGTGTCTCGTGGCGAGCTTGATAAACCGGGACGTAGAATGTAATGGAATCCCTCCGAAAGAGGAGGGGCTGTTTGCTGAGCGCCTCGAAACACACGGAAATAGCATAGGAACCCGACGGCAACATCGATAACAGCGGTTGGTAAATTATCTCATGACTGCTTAATTTAGGACCACTAAAGACCCACAGCTAGGGACTCAGTGTACAATAATATCTATCGATCAATAAATAACAAAATCAAACCAAACTTTGTCGCGAATTGATCAGAGCATATTATCGACAGTTGAGAGTACTAATTTCCAGCCTTCTGGATCGTTCCTTTTCATGACCTCGCCTAAATCGTCAAAGCGCTCCCACCACCACCTATTCATGACATCGAACCCTTTATCTGATCCAGGGGGAGTAATCCTGGCGTGCCACGGTTTGTCGGCAAAGATGTAATGAAGGCAACGAATTTCATTTTCGCGCCAAAGCAGGGGATGAACGCTGCGCAATGATCTAAGAGCGTTGAAATACCAAGGAATCGGTCTCCACTTCCCCTTGAAATATTCCGACAGTAAGTCTTGATCCGGAAAGGTCCATTCGGTAATTTTGTCTGATGTGTACAGGAACCGCATAATGCTGGCAGAAAGGTTTTTCGAAGGATTGAGAATCACTGTTCCAGAATTTAGTTGAGTATAAGGACGCGGAGAGGTATTTGTAATGAAAGGGGGCGGAGCTGTTGGGTGGGAGACGGCACTATGCGCACAGTTTTCAGGTCGCCTAGATAAAGAGCAAAATTCCGAGTCCAAAAAAAAAATCATCACTGTAACTGGCACCTACCAGTCTTTAGGATAATGCGCTAATCGACGCGGGTTGCATGCGCATACATGAACAGCGGCGATATGATCATAAGGAAGATCGATTGACATTAGTTCGTCCATATTCCTTAACACAAGCATGTCACTGTCCACGAGGACAATTCGCTACCATTAAAATTAGTACCTAGAAGTCGGTCACATTGACAGACGAATCGTACTTTATATTCCCAAAGGTCGAATCCTCTGGCATTGTCTCAGCTTTCTTGTACAATGTATGGAGGAAAAAGGGATCACCTTAATTTCGTCCAGGTATCTGCAAACCTAGCATCATGACCATGAAGAGTATGCCTGCCTTCGGGAGGTTGAAGAGTTTTAACCTCTCTTATACATATACGCCGTTCACGGAGGACAGCTCTAGCATCCTCTGGCAATGACGGAGTGACCATCACAACCAGAGGATACTTTGAGTTGACAGCTCGCAAGCAATTGTGCAAGACCAGTACACCAGCGAGATACGAAGTGTTGGTGAGCAAAGTGACATAAGCACAATCGGAGCTCATTGTTCGGGAGAAGGAGTTGGGATGGTTTGAAAGCAAGAGAGAGAGCATATTTATTTCTTGAAACACATAGGTCTCGGGCATTTCCACGATCTTATCAGCAATATGTCGGCGATTTGAGGGTCCGGGCGGATCGCCCCTAGAAACTCGGAAAGATCAAAAAATTTAATCTTACTTCGCTACGATTGTCCAAAGAGGGGGGAAAGCGCAAAACACAATATATTGCAGATGACGAACAAAACCCTGCCAAGTCCAAATGTGTATCTGTTTAACGTAGCCGTCTGTAATTCAACTTGATTTCAATTTTGGGCCCCTATTGACAGGAATTAGAGTACCCACCTTGCCTCACGTTCACTCTCGAGTAGTGCTAGGATGTCTTCCTCACGTACAGGTCCCTTCACGTTGCGAATGATGGTCCGGGATGTATCATCCATGAATTCGACGCGGACTTGAGTAACACCTCCTCGTGATCCAGTGCGACCCAGAACCTAATCAACGATGGCCCTTCAGTTGAGAATCAACATGACAGGGAAAATTTTGACCTTGATTACTTTTGCTAGTTTGACTGGAGCTTTGGAGGAATCCTAAAAAAAACGTTCAATAACTGTGACGATAGAGATTGTAATCTTCAATGCACACCATTTTTGTTCAAGAATAGGTGATAGTGAGGAAAGACTTGTGTTGATTCCACACCTTCAATAGAGTTCACGAAATGGAGATTTCCTAATCTCCGACTAAATATATGGGTGTTTCCGCCGCCTCTCGCCGCCTGAGCACTTTGAAGCGTAGTGTTGCAAACGTTTTGATTGTTTACCCATCTACACTTCACCTATGCTCCTAAAAAATTTCAACAACACTCATTGATATCTTTTAAACAAATCAGTCGATTTACATTTTTTTTTTTAATTATGGGAATGATTTGGCGCAGCATCGGAACAATTTTCCGCGTGGCGGTGTCGAATAACGCCGATTCGGTCAACACTCCGGGACCTGAGTTTGCAGTAAAACAATTGCCTTCCTCAGGCTTCCTCTGGACTCAAGCCACAATTGAAATATTGACTTTTTTTCCAACTCAACGGATGAATCCTTCTTCCGAAAATAGAAAATGGATTTAGACATATATTATTCTGTCTAATCTTTATCTCAAAATTTAAAATCATGTGCGCGATAAGAGATCGATAAGATCTTGAGTAGACCCACCTCTTTTTTGCCGACCTGTTTCTGTCCGATACGTTCCCACAGGCTAAGACTCCTGGCAATAACGATACTCAGCCTCTCTGTTCATTTCCAAGTCTCACCATGTTTCTTTATGTTAAATCAGGGATCTTATTGTGCCGCCACCGCCACCATTCTTTTTGCGATTCAAAATTAGGAATAAGATATATTATTATTGTCATTGGGTCTGCTCCATTCTTTTACTTTGTTCACTCAGCTTACGAGATGTTGAATTCTAAGGTTATTTAAATCAATTATTAGACGGGAGCATAGCTAAAGGACACCGGTCTATATAGGCAGAGCCCTGATGCCAATCCGGACAAATTTTGGCCAATTTTGAGCGAAAGGCCAGGTGCCAGTCCGGACACCAACAGGTGAAAACCCGAAACTAGCCAAATCCCATGACCGGACAAAATGGCCTGGGGTGGATAATGCTTGAGGCGGTTATCCGGACATAACTCACATAGTGAAGTGGAAAAAATTTGGTATATTATGGCCATTCCTGTAACCTTGCGTTCCGTCCCTGCTAGTTGCTATAATTATTATCTCGTAGCACCCAGAGCCAATAAATCATGTTCGTCTTTGTTTTTGGCAAGCACAGTGCCGTTACGGAGTCTTCAAGTATCACAGCAATCTCGTACTTGGGCGTTCAACTTCATCAATACCGACTCGGTCAGCAATTCAAAACAATTTCTGCTCTTGCCCTGCCTAGATCAAATACTGGTATAGACGTAACTTAGTCTAAGATAGTATGCTGCTTGCAACGACATCACCCCTTCTAAAGTTCTATGCCTGCAGCACAGCTCACTGCGCACGCTTGCACATGTACCTAGACCATGTTTTGCCTGCAGGCAAGGCCAGATCCGCTGATCCGGACAAATTTTGGCCAAAAGCTAGCCTGATCCAGCAGCTCGGACAAATTTTCGAAATTTGAGGACAGGCCAGGTCCAATCCGGACAAGAATGACCTGCCATTCGTCCGGACAAAACCACCATTTTTGGGATCAGGGCTCTGCCTATAGTATAGACCGGGGTCCTCATAGCTACCATATACATGGTTCCTGTCTACTATGACCAAACAATTGGGATCTAGAGCTGATGTCTGATGGCCAAACACTTGCATTGCGAAGTGACCCTTAGTAGGCTCTGTGTATATATACACAATACATCTCCCTACAATCCAATATAATTATGTTATTGAATATCGAGTGGTTGAAGGCGCATGTCTATGAATGAATTAAGCCGTGTGTTCCAAACGTACGTCGGACAGGTTTGGTGTCAGTGCCCGTGGCTGAGGCCCACTGGTATCCTTCTGCCTCAGGACATTTTCTATGTAATATTCACCAGCCTGGCAAAAATGAATTTGAAATTCAAGAATCAGGAGAACAGGATGTGCTGTACCTTGTAACTGCTACGAACCAGAGGACCGCTAGCAACGTAGAGAAAACCTAGATCCTCGGCAACCTTCTTCCAGTGATCGAACTCTGAAGGTTCTACATAGCGGTCAACTTTCATATGCCGTTTCGTGGGACGCATGTATTGTCCAAAGGTGACGACATCAACGTCAACTTTCCGGAGCTCTAGAAGGCAGTAAGTCAGTCTCAAATACTGCTTGTGAATGAGTCAATAACCTTCGAGCGTTGAAAGCAGTTGGTCACTAGTTTCCCCAACCCCAAGCATAATACTGGTTTTTGTGATACGGACGCCTTCTTTTTTAGCTTGCTCAAGAACCTTGAGAGACTGCCGGAACGTGGCTCGTCGATCGCGAACATATGGAGTCAATGCTTCAACCGTTTCTACATTATGAGCGTAGACGTCAAGTCCAGAATTCGCAACTAATGAGACCTGCTCAAGTGAGCCAGCAAAATCTCCAGTCAGCGCTTCAACCAGAATCTGAGGAGCTCTGGTCAAGTTAAATGGATGCTAGTCAACTGGCTAATTGTAAAACTCGCTTTTGTTTTATTTTTCGGATGGTTTCCGCAAAATGGTGGGCTCCGCCGTCTGCCAGATCTGTTGAGCTTGTGTTAAAGATATTCATAGTAAAAGGATGCAATAGAGCTTCCCATCTCGGTCAACACTTGTCAGTACAATGTATCCCAAACCCCATCGACTGATTGCTTCTGCCGTATTTTCTGGCTCATGTGGGTCCAGGGGAGGAGGTGTTCGAGAAGTCTTGACTGAGCAAAATCTACACCCACGGGTACAAGTATCCCCCATAAGCTTACATCGTCTATCAGTACTAAACGGCGAGATCTCTGAGAAACCATACCATGATGGTTGCAGTCGCCGTGTTGCGGCCGTCTGCTGTTGTCTTTCCACCCCAACAATCACCAATGTTCGGACAACGAGCTTCTTCGCAAACTGTGTGCAAATTTAGACCTCGGAGGTCTTTTTTAATCTTATTGAATGAGGCTCCGGATGGGATAGAAGTTTTCAGGAAGGAGGGCAGTCGAGGACTTGGGATGTCGTCAGAGACATTTAATTATGTATAAACAGGTTAAACCCACCCTTTTGTATTACCCAGGACCACGCGTTCAGAAGATTCCCCAGAAATAAAGTCATGGAAGCTAGGTCCATTGTCTAGAGATTTTCCAAAGTCAGTCCGCGGTGGTGGAGGTGGGGATGATGTAGTTGCAAGACAACGTCTATAGCATGGAACCACGCAGCGACGCGGAATTTGTAGTAAAGTCGACATCCCGACGAAGTCTAAAGGTGAGAGAGAGGGTTTTGAAAGTAGTTAATATACCGTTTTGAGTAAAGTAACGACTTAGATTCCGGAAGCTATTGAAATTCGAGGCGTTTGTTTTGTAGTGCTTTGGCGTTGAATATAAATAATCTCAACTTAATCACTTATGAATTCTTTATCGAGACGGGAGGAAGAGACTCTACTGAAAACTACCAAGGTTTACGCTCTTCGGGAATGCGATGATGTAGTCAAAGGTCGGTTTTAATGGTATCATGATCCTTCTGCCAACTGATCCCTATGATACCCCAACAGCTTTTGCGGCATGCGCGTCAGGTCGAACTGTCTCTGTTTCTTGGGCATGTCGAGAAAAGCTGAAAGAAGTTCAAGGGTGTATGATTCAGTTGTAAGGATTCATCCCGCCTTTTTAGTCTTTGGTTCAACTTCTTACCCGTTCTAGCACTGGACCCGAGCCAATGGAGCGTGTCCGACAGGAATACTTGCGTCTGCGAGGTGCCCAGGCCTTAGCATCCTGAACGATGTAACTGCGATATACGATTGGGTGTGACAATACCTGCCTCGAGTTCTGGATAGTCTGTATATCGGAACCCACTTAAAAAATGATTCTTGAAAGGATCGACTGCGATACATGCTACCGTACTATGGTCACAACACGAGGTCTTAACTATTTTACTTTCTCCCATTCACTGTTTCCCATTGTGCCTTGGCACCCAGGAATGATGAAATCAGGCTATGAGAGCCAAAAGTTAGTGGGAGAATTTAATATTTTTGCCGAGACTGTACCCCAATATTCCAAGTGTGCCTTCATTGATGTTCAAAAGTTCAGCTCCCGTTGCAGGTATCCATACGTCAAGTAGATCAATGACGAGTTGCCTTCGGTTGTTGTCACGAGCGCTGGTGCAGCATTGTCATTAGAATTGGCTTAAAAGAATAAAGCGTTGTGCCAACTGACGTCTCAATAACACTCAATCTTGTCTCCCGAGCAGCTTCATCGGCGAGGTCCTTTTCGCCCCAAACCTTAGTCCCCTGCAACGTCTTCGTCTCCTTGGCCAATCGTGCTGCCTAGGCAAGAACTGCGGCTTCTGATTGGAAGATGAAAATACTTCTTACCTTCAATACGCCATGAGCAAGGCTGAAAACTATCCCAGCTAACCAGAAGCGGAAGGACATCTTTGCCAGTTTCTTCGCCCTTTCTGGATTCAGGGTTATGAATTTTATGGAATTGGCCTATTGGAAAAAAATATGTGATCGTTCATGGATGGCAAAGGAATCTCATACCCAAATGACTGCATCGGTGGATAGATACCCGAAATACCCGATCTGTCTGGCGATAGTAGTAATGGTTTCTTTGATGGGTCCGGAAGAGAAGGTGGCACGGAGAGCTGCCTGTAGATGTTCCATTGGCTTTCCGAGGCGCATTACTGTTCAGTGTAAGAGATGGATATCAGAATGTTTATGTCGGTAATCGCATACGTTTCCTAGCCGTTCCGAGATGTGATTTTAAAGCGGTCCATCGAGCCGCATCTGTCTTGTCACCCTTGTTGAGAAGGTACCATGCATAGAAGCGAGCGAAATATTGGACTGCTCGGTAAGTCTGATCCATTTGTCGGTATGGAATTATTGAAACGAATATGATATTGCTTACTTTGTCACGACCAAGGGTAGTACCCCCAAACTTTAAGCCCTGTGAAATGGTGGGATGGAGTATGATCTGGGAAGCTACACCGGCCATAGTGCAAGGTTCAAGTGCGAAGGTATGTATATTATTCAACTTTCATTTTGCCCGATTCCATATATAAACAGCCCTCTTACACGTGATTTTTACCTTCGAGTCGGCGCCCGGCAACTACTCCGGAGTTAGCTCATGATCCGTATAACGTTAACGGTAACGAAGTTAAAAATAAGTACACTGCGTAGAATTGACTCGGAATCTCTCGGAACCTCATATATGAACACAAATAGCGGCCACCAATGATTTTTATTTCGTGGGATTTGTTAGGCGAATGCGGGTTGATGCTCACACAAGATCGGCGAATTACGGAATCCATCCGCGTTATGTAATGCGTTTCCCAGCGTTTCCCAACCCTACAACGGTATTTGAAGTCCAAGCAACCAAGGAACATAGGGGGGTGCATTCGATCCAATTATCATGGTTGTGCGATTATCATCCACTCCAGTAAATGTAAGAATTTACGAACTCTTTACGGTAAAGATTGGGTTCACGTGATATCATTGAATGCAGACATTCCGAGCCCATGTAAAAATCCCCTCTGCTAGACCTTTCTCAACATCTAGATTGCTCATGGTTCGTCTGAGATTTATTTCTTATAGGCTCTACTTACACTAGTCAACCAGTCATCACAAAATCATCGGATCGAGAAAGATTCATTCGGGGAGCTTCAAGTTCCGGCAGATAGATATTGGGGTGCTCAGACACAGAGGTACGACTTTCAAATGTGTGCTCACAATTAATTGTACTTATGTTTATAGATCTCTTCAGAATTTTGATATTGGTGGGCCGACGGAGCGCCTTCCACCACCTCTTATTAAAGCGTTCGGTGTGCTTAAGAAGGCAGCTGCTGTTGTCAATATTGGATATGGAATGGATCCAAAAATTGGGGAAGCCATTCAAAAGGCTGCAGAGGATGTCGGTGACATTATTTGCTCGCTTGAGATCTGAAATTCATCTATGTTCTCAAGGTTATGTCTGGCAAGTTGATAGACCACTTTCCCCTGGTAGTGTTCCAAACGGGTAGTGGAACACAAAGCAACATGAATGCCAACGAGGTCGATGCTTCTCACATTTTTATCTTGTCTCCTTTTTCTACTACCATTGCGCCAACAGGTGATTTCCAACCGCGCGATAGAAATCCTCGGTGGACAGCTAGGTTCCAAAACCCCGGTACATCCCAACGATCATGTTAACAGAAGCCAAAGCAGCAACGATACGTATGTCTTCAAAATACATATTCTTCCAAAGAACAAATTCATGTTCTAGTTGTAGGTTCCCCACCGTCATGCATATCGCCGCTGTTACCGAGATCAATCATTCTTTACTCCCTGCTCTGGTTGAACTTCGCGATGCTCTGGACAAGAAGGCAAAGAGTTTTGACCATATTATCAAAATTGGCCGGACTCATCTACAGGTGAGAGCGTTCCGTTTCCTGCCGCTCGCGCGTTACTTATCGTTGAAGGATGCAACACCTTTGACCCTGGGTCAAGAATTCAGCGGTTATGTGCAACAAATAACAAATGGTGTCGAGAGGGTTCGATGCGTTTTACCCAGACTCAGCTGCTTAGCACAAGGTGGGACGGCCGTCGGAACCGTAAGTCCGTGCATGGCAAAATGATCATGTGCCCATTTGATATCTGTTTCGAGGGTCTTAACACTAAAAAAGGATTCGACGTCGAGGTCGCCGCTGAGGTTTCTAGAATCACTGGGCTAGAATTTGTGACGGCTCCAAACAAGGTATAGGTTGCTCCTCAAATATATGCATCTACTTTCGACTGAATTCGCCATTAGTTTGAAGCGTTAGCGGCTCATGATGCTCTGGTGGAAGCTCATGGAGCTCTTAATGTACTCGCATGCTCGCTGATGAAAATTGCAAACGATATCCGATATCTGGGATCAGGTCCTCGTTGTGGTTTTGGCGAACTGAGCTTGCCTGAAAATGAGCCTGGAAGCAGCATAATGCCTGGGAAGGTAAATCCAACCCAATGCGAAGCAATCACTATGGTTGCGGCGCAGGTGATAGGAAACCAGACTGCTGTCAGTGTAGCAGGAGCAAGCGGTCAGTTTGAAGTACGTGTTTGATGCAGGGAAATCAGGTGGGAGTTATACTGACAATAAATTTTAGTTGAACGTATTTAAACCTATGATTGCCAAGAATGTGCTACAAAGTATTCGTTTGCTCGCTGATGGTCAGTTTGTTTGTTTGTTGAAACTCAACCTCAACACTGACAGTGATGGATGCATACATTAAGGCTCGCGGTCATTCACGAAGAACTGTATTGTTGGGATTCAGGCGAATGAGAAGCGCATCCAAACGTTGCTTCATGAATCATTGATGCTTGCCACTATTTTGAATAGCCACCTTGGATACGATAGTGAGTTGTCATTACTTGTTGTGTGACGGACATAGACTCCGAACACGTGTCTGTTCAGATGTTGCCAAATGTGCAAAGAAAGCACACAAAGAAGGAACGACATTGAAAGCTGCTACTGTTGAACTTGGATTCCTAACTGCTGAGGAATTCGATGAGAAGGTGCGACCTGAGTTGATGTTACATCCGATATTATAGAGGGATAGCCAAGTATGTACACAGCAATACATAATGTATTTGCGTTTTTTCCTTTTTGAGGATATGAGAACGACGAAATGTAAGTAAAAAGAGTTTCATTGGCGTATCAGTTTGCCAGTGACAGCGAGCATTCCCACTACCCTCCGCCCACTTTCCTAATTCCTTCGCATGTCTCTCAGAAGTATCCTTAACCATGAACCCCTTCCTCCGTATCCAAGGATGCCTCTAGGTGACCAATCACCCATCCCTGATGATTCTCGACTATCCCCTCTTCCTTCTCCTGCCTCTCATACCTCCCAATTACACCCAGGGGAACCACACTCAAGTCGAATTCATCATCGTTCCGGGCTTCAATATGAGAGCCTTGGTTGGGATTCTCGTTCCGGCGATTGGAACGTTGATGACAACACTACTGAACGTCAACGGTACTCTTATGACGAGGACCGCCTTGTTTCCCCGACTGAGCCCCAGGCGGTCTACCCTCAACGAGGTGATAATGACCTGCTCTCAAGGAAAAGGCGTAAAGGAAATCCTGATGCAGAATACCTGCCCACAAAGCCGAGACGAGTACGTCAGACCTTTTATAATCTTACTTATGTCCCACCCCTCTCAACTTGTGGATGACCAGATTAGCCAACGTAAGGCTTCTCGGAAAGGGAAAGAGACGCGTCCCATGTCACCCGCCGGCGAAACAATGGACGCGGATAAGGTTCAAGAACCCTCTGGAGAGGAGTCCAGGTTGGAATCATCAGATCTCGAAGACTCTCGAGAAGTATGGATTGAGGAGCTAGATGACTACCTCTTAGAAACCAAAAGGCGACAAACGCAGGTTGCACAGTATTTTTGGGCAAATATTCTGGTAATTGTTTACCGTCCTACTCTTCAAGTCAATACTCACCTTCTCCAGGAACGCAACTCTGTCACTGCTTTGGGTCTTTCTCGACTCTATTCAGCGAAGATAGACCGCATTCCTTTGATTTCCCATTCACCAACCCCCGGAGCTGACATTGAAGACGATTTCGACAATATCACCTCCCTCGGTATCAAGTCAAATGGTCAAGATCACGCTCAGCAGCGACGCTTCAATGCTGGTGCCGAAGATGCAGCCCTTGAACTCGAACGAACGGTATTGCAGGATTATCCGTTGCCGAAGCAGAAGAGCAAAATCGATGACAGCAGGAAGCGGCCTGTTCCCGGTCCCGGGTCCGACTTGGAGAACGAGATGGACAAGTCCAAGACTGGCGATAGTGCATCGGCGCCAGTCATCAAAAAGCGAAAGCTCGACAATGACGGAATTTCTATCAGCAATGGCGTCGAGTTTTCGACAGGTCAAGAATCAATCTCGTTAAAAATCCATTCTAAAAACAAAGGCAAGGGTAAGCAGGCTCAACGAGAGATGAGTCCTGACAGCGTCTCCGTAACACCTAAACCTGCACGCAAGAAACCTGGGCCAAAGAAAAGAGTGGGACTTGCTTTAGAATTAGAAAATGAACAGGCTCGGCCATCTCAGCCATCCTCACTTGTGGGCGACGTGACGCCAGTTGTCTCGCGACCAAGCTCACCAGCACTTACTCACACAACCATGGTGTACGAACTTGGCGAACCAATACCACCAATGAAGAAGGCGAAGAAGGTAGACGATAATGCTATGATGAAACGCATCAAGTCGTTGGAGGAGGCTCAACGAAAAGTATGGACAAATATTGCACGACGCGATGTTGCCAAGGTAATCCTATCTCTGAATGTATGCTACCAGACATCTCATGCTTTGCACTAGGTTTACAAGTACCATGCACTTGGGTATCAGACACGACAATCACAACTGGAACGTATCGCCAAACTGGCTTCCATTCAAGCACGGAAGCCTTTCACAAAGACGGCAAAGGCAACCAAAGACACTCAGGCTAAGGCGAAACGCTTGATGCGAGAAATGCAAGTCTTCTGGAAGAAAAATGAGAAGGAAGAGCGAGATGCTCGCAGGCGCGAGCAGAAGGAAGCCATGGATCGTCTCAAGATTGAAGAAGAGAAGCGTGAAGCTGCACGGCAAGCCCGGAAGCTCGAATTCCTGATTTCTCAAACAGAGCTTTACAGTCATTTCGTTGGTAGCAAACTCAAAAGTAAGACGAATTGTTGGTCATCAAAAGCTCTCTCCTTACCATGGCATTATAGCTACCGAAATTGAAGGTGACAGCGAGAGTCTTCCTGTACCAGTAGGGGCACAGCTTACCGACGTTGATCCAACCTCGCTCCCTGAGATTGACTTCGATAATGGTAATTTTGCCCCTCGTGATTTTATTTCACGGTATTCAAACCCCTTTATTTTTCAGATGACCCTACAAATTTGCATCGACACGCGAGACATAACGCTCAAGAGGCGATTTCACTGGCAAAACAACGAGCTCAGCAATTTGATACGCAAGCTGCCTTGGAAAGAAAAACAAATGAAGCGCTTAAGTTGGCAAAAGTTCAGGTTCACATTCACGAGAATGCCGCCGAAGATGAAGCTTCTACAGCTCCGCCTCTTGTAGATTGTATGTATCGTTTTGCCCTGTCACATACTTGCTCATATCATTGCAGTGGATTCCGATGAGTTGAACTTCCAGAACCCTACATCTCTAAGCGGACCCTTGACAATCACCCAACCCAAGATGTTGATGGCTCAATTGAAGGAATACCAGCTCAAAGGTCTAAACTGGCTTGCTACGCTTTATGAACAAGGTATCAATGGTATTCTCGCGGACGAGATGGGTCTTGGCAAGGTGGGTGGATTGAACTTTATTTTTTGAATCATACCGATCCACCCTTTTTTGCAGACTGTGCAATCCATCTCATTGCTTGCCTACCTGGCAGAAACCCATGATATATGGGGACCATTCTTGGTCGTTGCCCCAGCCTCTACACTTCATAATTGGCAGCAGGAATTGACGCGCTTCGTTCCCAACCTGAAGGCACTTCCGTACTGGGGGAATGTAAAGGATCGCGCTACTTTGAGGAAATTTTGGAGCAAGAAAGAAATCAGTTACAACCAGGAAGCACCCTTCCACGTCTTGATCACGAGCTATCAATTGGTACTTGAAGACTTCCTACACTCCTTCAATTATTTTATTTTATCCTTGTTAGGTGACGCAAGATCAACAATACTTTCAACGCGTCAAATGGCAATACATGATATTGGACGAAGCTCAAAACATCAAGAATTCCTCAAGCGTAAGATGGAAAACTCTCCTGGGTTTCCAATGCCGAAACAGACTCTTATTGACCGGCACGCCCATTCAAAATTCGATGCAAGGTAAGGTTGTCAACTTTTAGCAATAACCGCTTTAACCAATTTTGTTATTAGAATTGTGGGCCCTTTTGCATTTCATTATGCCCAGCCTTTTTGACTCTCATGACGAGTTCAATGAGTGGTTCTCCAAGGACATTGAGAACGCTGCGGAAAACAAAGGAAGCAAGTTAAACGAACACCAACTCCGACGTCTCCACATGATCCTAAAGCCTTTTATGCTGAGACGAGTCAAGCGTCATGTCCAAAACGAACTCAGCGAGAAGGTAACCGCTCATCTTTTACCATGCTGTCACATATTTATCTGATTTTCAGATTGAAATCGACATTTCTGTCGATATGAGTCCCAGGCAGCGCGCTCTATACAAAGCGCTTTTGGCCAATGTATCTGTCGCTGATCTCCTCGAAAAGGCTGCTAACATCGGTGATGTTGACTCTGCTCGCTCACTAATGAATCTTGTGATGCAATTTCGCAAGGTGAGCTATCCATTTCTTTTTCTTTGAAGATTTGAAAAAAATTATTGACGCCTGAAAAAATCTCAAGGTTTGTAATCATCCAGAACTTTTCGAACGCGCCGATGTCGTTGCTCCTTTTTCATTCTGCAAATTTGGAAGACCTGGCCCATTGATAAGAGAAGGCGATTCTGTTATTCTTCCTTATTCAACTCGCAGTCCCATCGAGTTTTCAGTCCCTGTACTGCTCTATCAAGATGGCGGTATCATTGATGTGCCCTCCGAAATGTCCAACTCACCCTCGCGTAGTAGTTGTTTGGCTAAGCTCTTCAATATTTGGACTCCGGACTGGATTCATCAATCTTTGTTTGAAGAATGTAAGCCTTTTTCCTTTCGCATTCAATACATATTTCTCATATATCCGTGATTCAAGATTCGTCGACTTTTTCATTCCTACGGTTTCTCGATTTGCCTCCATCAGAAGCTCATCAAATCCATACGTCTCCTCTCATTCGTCGGCAGCTGATCATGGCCGAGAAAGAAGCCAAATCTCGGGATACCTATTTTTCAATGTGAGAACAAAATATGGCTGCCAATGATCGCTCATTCACGAAATAGTAGGGACCCTGATTTCTCGGCCTATGCTTCTTCGAATCATCTACAAATTGCACCGTTTACCTCATTGACCCAAATGCAAACAGCCGACGAACTAGCGTGCCTACAAGCAATCTCCTCTTCGTCATGGCAGCAATCTTGTCTTTCAAGACATACGATGAAATGGTATTCCCCTCCAGTCACTGCACCGCCTATCTCCATGTACTGCAATGATCGCACTTTCATTGAGTGGCAGAATCTACTACGCGATGCTCCGCTTGAGACACTGGCTCTCTATGGGTTGCCTCACCATTTTCGGGATTCTGAGGACACCTGTGCAGCCTTCGATACACTTTTACCGGGCGTATCGCCTATGGGTCTAATGGGCAGGTCGCCTTCCAACCAGTTGCCGATGTCCAATATGTTGGTGCCTGAAGCGAAGAGGTTGATTTATGATTCTGCCAAGCTCTCCCGCCTTGACACACTGCTGCAAGAACTCAAATCCGGTGACCACAGAGTGTTGGTGTACTTCCAAATGACCAGAATGATGGATTTGATGGAGGAATATCTCATATACCGCCAATATAAATACCTACGACTAGATGGTTCATCCAAGCTTGAGGATCGAAGGGACATGGTGATCGATTGGCAGACGAGGTCAGTGAAACTATAATTACTTAGCCCTCAGCTAAATTTTCCACCCAGGCCAGATATATTCGTGTTTTTGCTTAGTACCCGAGCTGGCGGATTAGGAATCAACCTTACTGCAGCAGACACCGTTGTCTTCTACGATCATGACTGGAACCCATCCAACGATGCACAGGCAATGGACCGAGCACATCGCTTAGGGCAAACCCGTCAAGTTACTGTTTACCGCCTCATCACAAAAGGTACTATTGATGAGCGTATTGTGCAGCTCGCACGTGTCAAAAAAGATGTCAGTCCAGTCATTAGATCCTCCATTTGAAACAAACTTATATTTTTTTTGCAGGTCCAAGATATTGTTGTGGGCAATAAAAACTTCACAGACGTCACTAAGCCAAGCGAGATCGTCCAGCTTCTGTTAAACGATGAGCAGCTAGCTTCTCTTCAAAGTTCAAGTCAACTTTCTGCCACTGAGCAAGTAAAGTCAACAACAGGTGAGAAACCATCCCAGCAAGAACCTATGCAAGACTTGTGGAATGAAGAAGGGGACGATTTCTTCGGCCACACGACTTCTGCGCCTGCTGAGCGCCAGGATGAAGACAATATAACCATCACTTCCCAAGGTGTCCGAGGAAACCGACGCAAATCGGGAACAGGGACAATTCGTGGCCGAAAAACAGGTTCAAAGAAAAAACCAAATCCAACTGATGACACTCCCATTGAATCATGATCATCGTCGAGCGGACTTGGGGTCGCGCTGTCAGCTTTATGTTCTAATATAGAATTATTTTTCTTTTCCCCCTCTGTGTACTTTAATCAAGCTCTGGTATATCACTAGTATCACTTAGCATATTTAATTTTTGTTCATAACCGTACTGTATGAAATAAGCGTTGTTTCGCTGCTTTATTACATTGAAACGAGTCACATGTTGACGCGTCCTGCGTTTCCATGTTCCACAAGACCCTCCATCTTTTCTTTACTAGTGCTTCAAAAACATATATACCTTCCCTGGATTCAGAAACATATATACCTTCCCTGGATTCGGAAACTCCACCTGTCTGTGCGAAGACTCGTGTCTTCTGAACTGCCCACCAGATCTTTCCGCATCTGATCTTTTACGATTCGAAAAATAATACTTCGCCATGCCAAAGAAGAAAAAAACGCAGCTGAAACCTGTGGCTCGTGGATTTGCTACCACCTCTGTTCCCAAGAAAGTTCTCCAAGACCCTATCCTGGACACTTGTCCAGCGACTTCAAGTTCGATCCAATCTTCAACGGAAGACCAGCCAACCGACACCGTCAAGGGTCTAGGAACAACAACAACCGCGTCAAATGAAGAATTTGACCCGGATTTGGTGGATGAGCAATCTCTTCAAAACCTCATTGATAAATTCCAGGAAAAAACAGAGAAGGAAATAGTAAGGTATCACCCAAAGCACATTGCATGTTATCCCATGCGCTTTCTAATAGTATTTTCGACCTCTCAACAGAACGATTAAGGTAACCCCCTTTTGTTATGAGATTTACTAGCTAACGAATTACTAAGTCTGTCGCAGCGGACCGACGCTTTTCACAGACGCTGCCTCGCTTGGATATCGATCCAACACTACGTGACAGGATCGTTGATACCGTTTTAGAAATTCTTGGCAAGGAAGGTAAGATGGTTGAGGAATGACTCTTCAGGCTCCAGTATAATATCCCATGTACTAGGTCCAAAACCCATTGAAGAACCGGAGGAGAAGGTGATAGGCCGCCTTGGCATTACTTACGGGGTTCTGAGGCGGCTCGGTTTTGAAGAGGCTTTGGTAGAAAATTGTCTTCGAAGCGTCAGTGGAGTAGACTTGGATGAGGCTTTCCAATGGGTTAGCGGTCGATCTTATTCCGTCCTTCCTGTCTAATGAACTAAATACAGCTGTATCTAAATTGTTCAGAAGAAGAACTTTCCACTGGTTTGGGTTCAGAATGAGATGCCCTGTGTCTTCTACGCTGACAGCTTTTTATAGCAGGCAGCACTCAAGAACCCAGAGTCTCAGGTCATCCACCAAACGCCACTACCCAGAGCCAACAATCGTCTGCTTTCCTGGAAACAAGCACACCATTGTCCGGCCCCCGGAATCTTACCGACAGCATACCATTAACCCATTCAAATCAGCGCCTGACTCAAATAAACGAAGCAAGGCATCATACAAACACGGATTTCGCTAGTATCAAAGCGCGCATTCTGGCTTCTTATGAAGTAAACATGGACCCACAGGAGGACATTGATCCTCTAGAGGCAAGCGATCCAACACGTATGTATGTTCAGTTGAAACTACAGTACGATAGGCTTTCCTCGAAGCCCATTTCTGAACACGATGTGGAGGAGATTCGAGTTATACGCGAAATGACTAAGGAGCTTACAAAGGACTATTTGTTTGACGAGAAGGATGCTCACGCTCAGTATCGCCAAGAACGAGAGCGAATTGACAAGGAAATGCTGCAAGAAAGGCTTCGTTCCTCGCAACTAGAAGAATCTTTACCACAGACTTTCTCAGTCGACAGGCAGCGACAAAGGTCGCAGACACCCTCATCAAGTCGTTCAACCCCTGGTCCGGGAAACGACATTTTTGATGACAGCGAAGACTCATCCGGTGGACTGCTTGGACTTCTTGACAACCCAAGTGAGATTAATGACCAAGGGATCAGTATCAAATTGCGAAATATGGCTTTACCGAAACACTGGGCGGGCCAAACACCTAAAATGCTTCTGCGAGATCTGGTTGTCAAGATTGATCGGTACGCTGCAATATCATATGATGTTATCTCCCAGCACAGTCGTGCCAAACGAGCGAATACGATTATCTCATGGCAAAACCGAAAGAGGGATGAATGGTCAATGGATGATGTCGGGTGCCACGATGAGGCTCAAGCAGAACAATACATTGCCACAATGGCCCTCCATGCATTGACCTATCCATTGACTAGTGGTTTTGCGGCATCTGCGGCGTCAAGTGCTGGCAGCCATACTGCCTTCCGGTTATTGCCTGCAGTGTATCGAGACCTCTGGGACGAGTTGGAAAAGTCCCGGAAGATTAGGGATGACCTTGTCAACCGGAAAACGTGGGCTAAGTTACGAAATATCTTAGATTTCAAACTAGAAAGTAACTTGAAGGTGCGGTTTCCTTGTGCTTTGACGATTTGAATAACGCTTATCCCCCCTCAATCTCAGATACCCAATAGACAAACCAAACAGGCTGCAGAGAAGCATAGTCCAAATGTATATCGCGCTACCCAAGGGTATAAAGAAAATCTGTCTGACCCTCTTGCAGTCGCCTTTCAAGCGCGACAGACGACTACCGCCTATCAGGAGATGCTTGTAGGTTCTCTTCTGCGCTTCATCTTGGGATTATACTAAAGAAAAGACATGCAGGGTCGGCGTAACCAGCTCCCGATTGCTCAGTACAGGGACAAAATACTCGATGTCCTCAAAGGATCACAAGTTCTTGTCTTGAGTGGCGAAACCGGGTGGTAGGCACTCAGATCATCTCGTGACTAGAGTCGAACTCATCCTCCCCTTAGCGGAAAATCGACACAAGTGCCGGCATTCATTCTGGAGGACTGCCTTTCCAGAGGAAAGCCTTGCAAGATTTATTGTACAGAGCCTCGGCGCATATCAGCCATGTCACTCGCTCAGCGTCAGTCCTTTACCTACCACGGTTATCCGGCCCTGATTTGTTCCAGGGGTATCCTATGAGCTGTGTGACCCACCGAACTCTGTCGGCACACCCAATTCTTTGGTGGGCTATTCAATCCGACTTGAAAATAACATCTCTCGCCATACACGCTTGGCCTTCGTCACTAACGGTATTGCGCTACGTATGTTGGAAGGTGGAAGTGGGCACAGCGGGCATGATACCGCCTTTGACGAAATCACGGTACATAGGCTTACTCTGTTCGTTTTCGTCAGATATTAACGACATTGAAAGCATATTGTTGTTGATGAAGTAAGTTTACAAGATATCATCCTCAAGCACTGTCGCTAATTCATCTAGGTTCACGAGCGTACCATCGAATCGGACTTCCTGCTAATTGTCCTGAAATCGTTGTTAGACTCAAGACCTGACTTGAAGTCGGTTTTTCTTGTCACTCCATTTCCATATCTAAAACAGCACACAGAGTCGTTTTGATGTCTGCAACCATGGATGCTGACAAAATAGCGGCGTATTTCGGCAATTGTCAAACCCTTCATGTACCTGGCCGTACATTTCCCGTTGACATACGATATCTTGAAGACGCTTTGGAGTGTACGAAGTGGTCAATATCCGAAAACTCACCCTACGCCAGGCGCTGTAAGTTCTCATCGATTGACAATCTTTGCTGGATCTCACTATAGACCAGTGCACGATAAATTCTACAAGGGTAAAAGTCGACCAGACTGGACGGAAGATTTATCAACCCCAGACGATGAAGATGAGGAAGGGGGTAGCAAGACGAACGTAAAGCTGGAGAAACGTTATTCATCTCAAACTGCCGCCACTCTGAACATCATGGACGAAAGGCTAATCCCATACGACCTAATCGTTCGTTTGCTTGAGATGATATGTTTTGAACATCCACATTATCGAGACCTGTCTGCGGCTGTGCTTGTCTTCATGCCTGGATTGGCCGAAATCCGGCGGCTAAATGATCTATTAGTGGAACACCCACTTTTTGGTTCCAGCGATTTTAAGCTCTACCCTTTACATTCGACCCTTACAAGTGAGTCGCAAGGCGCAGTCTTTGATGTCCCTCCCGCTGGTATCCGAAAAATTGTCGTAGGTGAGCTGTCGTATTTTCCCGTCATACACCCACACTTATGACGGCATTAGCGACCAATATCGCGGAGACTGGTATAACAATCCCTGATATTACCTGTGTTATTGATTCCGGGAAGCATCGTGAAATGAGGTTTAATTATCTTCACTAAGTCTCAATATATTACTCAAGTGTCTTTAGGTTTGACGAGAAACGTCAAATTAGCCGTTTGGTCGAAACTTTCATCGCTAAAAGCAATGCAGCCCAAAGAAGAGGTCGAGCAGGAAGGGTCCGGACTGGCCTATGCTTTCATCTTTTCACCAAGATCCGACATGAGACTCAGGTCGGACTTTATCAATGTAACATGACCAGACACTGACCTCGTCTGCATTGCTTAGATGGCGGAAAGTCCTCTCCCAGAAATGCTGCGTCTCAGCTTGTCAGATCTTGCTCTCAGAATCAAAGTTATGAAAGTAAGACTTGGAACATCCATTGAAGACGTTCTGGCTCGAGCATTAGATCCCCCTGTTTCCATTAATGTTCAACGGGCGGTCTCCATGCTCGTGGAGGTATTTAACACCCTCTATATAACATATCACACTTTCAGAACGAGAACTTCCACAGGTTCGAGCATTAACTCCTTCCGAGGAAATATCTCCGATGGGCAGACTATTGAGCAAACTTCCAACTGATGTCCATCTAGGAAAATTTCTCCTTATTGCAACAGTGTTCCGTTGTCTGGACCCTGCTCTAACAATAGCTGCAACACTCAACTCCAAATCACCTTTCATTGCGCCACTTGGACTTGAGCAAGAAGCAGATCGTGCTCGGAACTCTTTTCGAGTTGGTTCGTGCTTTTTGGTTGTATCCCACTTTGAACTCTCTAATGACTCGTACTAGATAATTCTGATTTTCTTACTATTCACAACGCCTTTTCAAGTTGGCGCCGGGCTTGCGCAAATCCTGGCTTTGCTAGAAAGTTCTGTCGTATAAATTTCTTGAACCATCAAGTACAATGTCTCTGCATCCCGACAAACTTGGATCTCAATCCTTTTTTTTTTTTCAGAATCTACAACAAATCGAAGACCTACGTCAACAATTTCTAGGGTATTATTCTTAGCTTAACCTTGTAGACCCATTTCCTACTGCTGAAATCATAATCCCTCACAGATATTTGATTGATTCATCCTTTATTCGGGTTGATCCATCTCTAATGCGTGAGCTGAGTCGGTCAGTTGTTTTCGGTTTGGGACGTCGATGTTGATGTTCTTGCTGATCGTAATGTGTATCCAAATACTCAGTGCTCGTTATACGCGGAACCGAACCCGGTTTGTAGCAGCACCAGCTGAACTTAACGTGAACAGCCAGAACCATCTCCTCGTTCATGCTGCATTGACAGCTGGCCTGTACCCTAAAATTCTCTCTGTCGACTCTAAAAGCGGACATTTGCGTACAATAACCAACAATCAAGCCGCGTCCTTTCATCCTTCGTCAGTCAACTTTGGCAGAAATCCGATTGATTTCGGTAGCAACCATCTGATGTACTTCACCCTCATGTGCGCGTTGATCATGGATTGTCTGGAACTGCATTCTAATTTGGTGTTACAGGCACTCAAAAAAACTATACGCTTGGGAGACAGGTCCCGTGGACGATCTCTCCTTGCTCTTGCTTTGTGGCGAATGCGATTTCAAGGTATGTCTATCCAACCCTCATCAAGAAGAGACATCTTAGAAAAGCAATCTTTCTTAGCTGATTGCTGATACGGCTTCTATCGACCGCAAAATCCGATTTTACGTTCCTCCCAAAACCAATGTTGCCTTGAAAATTCTCCGAGAACAATTATCGAACGTACTCGCACTACAATATCAAGGCAAAATCCTGGCTGAAGCACAAGAAGTATGGAAGGAATTTGGTCTACTGGCTTTGAGTAAAGCTAAAATCAAGCAAGAAAGAGATGATCTAATTGTGGCTGCCCATACTAATACGTAGATAGTATACGATTTTTTTATACAACATAGATCTGATAATTTCAAAGATTGTACTTGGTTAAGGGTGGTTCGTGACTGGTGCTCTTCCTTCTGTTCATGGCGTTTTCGACGATGATTTCGATGAGTTTATCGAAGTCAATGTTGTTCCCTTTCGCCAATCGAGGGAGGTCGGACCAGTCGGGGGTAAGCCCTGCGATAGGATTAACCTGCAAACGAGATTCGGAGAGTTGCTTCATAGCTCTGGAGTAACTTTCTTACCTCAATAAAGTTGGGAATTGCTGCAGGTCCCTTCACATCATGGCGAATGTCTATACGTCCTCCGTCACGACACCCGAGGAGTCTCCATGATTGAAGAGCAACTTCAGCTACTGCTTGGCCAACTGTATTATTGGGATCGATATCGACATGTTGCGGATTTGGACTCCACTGATGTTTTAGATCACGTCCGTAGACATCCAAGTCCAGTAGATGCGAGTCGTGAGTATCATAAGGATGTGTGGGATCAATTGGGAATTGAGGATTGTCTTTCAGGAACACAAGTTCCCGAACTCCAATAACTCGTGCATCCACTCCAGTCCCTAAGATTCCAACAGTAAATTCTCGTCCTCCGAGAAATTGCTCGATGAGGATGGTTTGTGTAGGGTATCGCTTTGAAATTTCTTCCACAACGTCGACAAGCTCACTCTGACTCTTCACTTTGTTGAGCTGGCTGATGCCAATACCAGTGCTTACAGACGATGGCTTCACAAACAACGGGAATGACTGTAAGGCTTGCCGATGCCTTGACTTTTCAATAATGGCTATTGGACAACACCCCGATGTAGGCCAAGATGTTCGAGGAGGCATACACACAAACGGTGCCGTTGGGATGCCATAATGCTCCAGCACCATCTAACGAAAGATGGGATTACAGAAACAGCCATATTAAAAAAATAATGTTTCGAGTCAGCCTATTTGGCGCACACCTTGGTTTTTGCCTTGTCTAAGCATAATGCGAGTGTAGCCGAATCAGAAAATGTGAAGGGAATATCCCATGCTTCCAGGAGGGCTGGGACCTGGGACTCTCGTCCAGCCGTCCCATAACCCTCGCATATGTTGAAGACCAAATCCCATTCGACCTCCGTACGAGAGACTAACAATCTGGTAAGAGACTTTATACCGCCTACCATCTCTACAATTCCCAATTTTCTCAGTGAAGCAGCGATGCCTTCGATGGTGCCATCAGTCTCAAACTCTGCACATTGTTCTGCAGATAGGCCCAGTGCCATCCAGTCTGACCGACGATCGTATGTAAAGGCAATTTTGAGCGGTTTAGCATCAGGTAGGGAAGGTTTAGAATCCATTCAGGCCTTGCACGAATAGACTGGGTCAGAAGCGAAGAAGGTTCCTACTGGTGAAGGGGGTTCTATTGACGTTCGTGGTAAACGGCATCAGGCGTTCTCGTAAATTGCAAATGTCATTATGAAATGAGTTTCCATAAAGAAATGATGGATACAGATTGCCCGCATGAAGCATTAGGAGAAGTTAAGAGGGATCAAGTCTACAATGCTTCAGGTCAATCCTCTTCTTCATCTTCACCAGTGCCACTGTTGGATGTAATGATACTGAGTAATCGTCATAGAAACACCGTTGAATCACTTACGCGATATTGTAGAACCTCAACTGATAGTTGTCTTTGGAAGAGGCAACAACGCTAGTGGGGGTCTCGGTCAATGATAATAGTTAACAACGAAAATTATTTTGACTCACCGGATCCAGTCACGAAGACTATTCTTCTTCAAGAATTTTTTGGTGAGATATTTAAGATATCTTTTTGAAAACGGAACGTTAGAAGTAACGGTGATCTTTGTGTTGCCTTGATAACTATGTTGTTAACGACCTTAGACTATGCTGCTTTATATACTCACCATCTCGGGTTATCTTGACATTTTCGCCTAGTTGACCTGCTTTTCCGTCTACTTTGATACGGTCGTGAAGAAACTTTTCAAAATCGGCCCCGTCGAAAACTCCGTCAGTAGCAGGTTTCGAGTAGTCGACAATAAATTTGTGCTTGTGAGCAGGGCCTTTTGTACTGGAGACTTTTGGCTAAGAGGGAAAAGAATGGCGTTAGCCTACTGAGAAGAGAACTCAGCAAAGCAGTTGCCAGCTAACTAACCATTTCCGCGATGTCTTGAGGTCGAGGTGAAGAGAAATGCTTGGATTCTTTTTGCTGTTGATTACTCGAAATAAGGTTTCGGCAATCTCCACATTTTAAATCTCAGCAACGGCATTGAACAGGAAATTTTTTCAGGAAAGTCGTCAAGAACGTCGCAGACAACAATGGCGCCATCGTTGACGAGAGAACAAGTTGCATCTGCTCAACTGACTGGAGATTACGCTATAAAATCTGAAAGCTCAGCCCCAAAGCTTGATACTTCAGAATGGCCTCTGTTACTCAAAAATTATGACAAGTTGCTCATTCGGTCAAGTCATTTTACACCCATTCCATCAGGATGTAGTCCTCTAAAGCGTGATATCACGTCCTATATAAAGTAAGTTACAATAGTGCAAGGCGCATCCGCTTATACTACCTAGGTCTGGCGTAATCAACCTCGATAAACCTTCAAACCCTTCCTCCCATGAAGTAGTTGCATGGCTACGGCGAATTTTACGTGTCGAAAAAACAGGCCACAGCGGCACTTTGGACCCCAAAGTTACCGGCTGTTTGATTGTTTGCATTGATCGTGCAACGAGACTGGTCAAATCACAGCAGGGTGCCGGTCAGTACAACAAACCTCTCATTTGTACAAAATATATCTTACAAGTCTTTCCAGGCAAAGAATATGTTTGCGTTCTCCGTCTCCATGCTGCCCTCCCGAATCCCGCTGCCCTTCCACGTGCGCTGCAAACATTAACAGGTGCATTGTTCCAACGCCCTCCTCTCATCTCTGCCGTCAAACGACAATTGCGAATACGAACCATTCACGAGTCAAAACTGCTTGAATTTGACGACAAACGGAACTTGGCCGTGTTCTGGGTTTCTTGTGAAGCTGGTACATACATCCGAACACTTTGCGTCCATCTTGGTCTGGTTTTGGGCGTAGGTGGTCATATGCAAGAACTTCGAAGAGTGCGAAGCGGTGCCATGTCCGAAAATGACGATATGGTTTCAATGCACGACGTTATGGATGCTCAGTGGTTATATGATAACACAAGAGATGGTACGTTTCTTTTTCTTCATTTCGAACATCCCTACGTGAACCTTACCCCTTTTCGTCAAGAATCCTACCTGCGTCGTGTGATTAGACCTTTAGAATGTTTGATGGTCGGTTATAAGCGAATTGTTGTCAAGGATAGCGCCGTCAACGCAGTCTGTTATGGTGCAAAACTCATGATACCTGGACTGCTGCGTTATGAGGCAGACATCTCTGTGCATGAAGAAGTAGTGTTAATGACGACCAAAGGTTTTTAATATCTCGCCCTCTATATCTGTGAGTTGTTTACTCATATACCCATCCCAGGTGAGGCCATCGCATTAGCCATTGCTCAGATGTCAACGGTGGAACTTGCCACCTGTGATCACGGTGTCGTTGCCAAAGTGAAAAGATGCATCATGGAGCGAGACACGTACCCCCGACGGTGGGGTCTAGGGCCAGTCGCCCTACAGAAAAAGAAGATGGTCAAAGATGGCAAGCTTGGAAAGCATGGTGAGAAACTTGGTGGCGTAACGCCAGCAGAATGGAGTCGCGACTATATCGACTACACTCGTGATGAACAAGTGCCATCATCAGCAGTAAAGACTACAGATGCTCCGGTGCAGTCGTTGTCTGCTTCCCCACCTGCAGCAGCAGCGGAAGCTGGCCCTTCTCACAAAGAAGAGAAAGAAAAGAAACGCAAGCGAAAATCAGAAGCACCTATTGTTGAGGACTCGGAAACTTTACCGGCGGCCAGTACAAATGTTGATGACGCAGAGAAGGCTGAAAGAAAACGTCAGAAGAAAGAAAAGAAAGCGAAAGAGGCGGAAGCCAAGCAAGGAGACGGCGATGATGATGAAGCCCGACGGGAAAGGAAAAGACTGAAGAAAGAGAAAAAAACACGAGAATCGATGGGTGGGGAATGAGTTTACCTTGGTCACTGCTGTCACTCTCGAATCTTGATCCATCTTCCACTAATAATCTCAATTTCAATTGCGGGGGAAAAAAATGCTGAAAGGCACCCCAATTATTTCAAAAGAGAAGATTTGTATTATGCAAATTAATGACATCGGTAACATGAATGAGCGGTTTGTCTTGACGCCAGGTCAAAAAAAAAGAAAAGAAAGGAAAGAGTAATCCGGGAAGTCCAGGTATAAGTCCGGAAGAGGGGCTGCTGCCTCACAACAGAGAAAAGAGCAGCGAAACAACAATCAACAGGGCACCCGAGCTACCTAGTCTCGTGGATATGGCATTACTTGTCGCCGCGGTCGCGGTCACTGGCGCAGTGCCGTTGTGAGCTATTGCGAGGTTCTGGAAGGCTGTAAAATTGCGAGCTGATGTTTCATCCGAGTTGATGGCACTATAGATAGCAGATGAAAAAACTTAATTTCCAAAAGAAGGGAAAATATGATCACTCACAAGACCATGCCTTGACCACAATGGCTTGCGGGGGTCTGTTGTCGGCACTAATTTAAACAAAAGGTCAATGAAAGGAGGACGCAAGCACACAGACAAGGCTCACATAAGCCCAGACGGGAGAGGTATCAGCCACAGTGAAGTTCCAGGTCGGGAATGTGGCCGCGTTATCAGCTACGGGCATGCTGTACAGGTAGAAAGTCAGACAAACCATATATATGTATATATATATATATCGGTCCTTACAATCCAGAATCAAACCCAGTGATACCACTTGCGTTAAGCTTACGACAAGGGTCGTTGAACGAGGACTGGGTTACGGTGTGATTCTTTTGACGGCTGATGATGGAAGCGAGGGTCACTGTATGGCCTTAAAATGAACGAGTTTAGTCTACTCACAATTCGAAGACAACAATATCACGGGGCCGAGCAGATATGACAGAAGGTTCAAACAACAACTTTGAACCACCAACGATAACCTTGTGGACCTGGCCATCAACAGAAGCTGGTGCCGAGGTGACTGCGGTACCGGTAGGGGTCGGTGGGATGGTATAGGCAGCCGTTGTCGAGGCCGCAGACGTCTGTACCGCGGCAGTGGCAACAGTGCTAGAAGCAGCAGCAGCAGAAAGACTTGCACCGATAGCAAGAGCGGCACTTTTGAAGTTGGTGAAAGAATTGGGACTACCGTCAGCTCCACAATTGACAGCAAAGACCATTCCTTGCCCGCAATGGCTAGCAGGCGTTCCAGCAGCTTGACCGCAGTACACCCACACGGGTTGAGTCTAAAATCATAGTCAGTACGATTCATGTATAAGGAGCAAGCTGGAATTTGTACATCTTTGACCGTGATAGTAAAAGTGGGGAAGTTGTTAGTCTGATTAGCAGGTACAGGTTGGCTGCCCCAGTTGTTAGTAAGTTTGAGCTATGGTTCGTGTGTGTGTATGTAGAGAAAACTGACAATCCCGAAGTGAAACCTCCATCTTTTTTTCCGCATGGATTAGCGAAGGATGATTGGGTCACGGTGTGGTTCTTTGGTTGAAAATGGAATACAACTTGATCACCAGGATTTGCAAACTAGGAGAACTGAACTGAGAAAGGTGATTAAATATTGATTAACAGTGCGATTTCTCACAATGGCCTCTGGATCGTAGTGCAGCTTTCCAGCAGCGCCGACTGTAACATCATGAACGACAGCAGAGGCAAAGGGCAAAAGAACCAGGCCCAGGAAGAGAAACATGGCTAGCGAGGGGGAGAAGAATAAAGGATGGCATACTATGTGAACAAAGAAAAGGCTTTTTGTACACTGAGCCTTCGTCAAACTTATTTTGAGTGGTTGCCACGGTTTCCATGAGTCTCTTGTAAAAAGAAAAAATCGATTTGTAATGATATCAAAATGTTGTCCTTATCGGATCAGCCAAACCTCCTCAGGCTCCCCCACACCTCCTCTGGTAGCCAGCCATGTCCTCCCGTAAAACTCCCAAACCTCTTCCCAAATTCGAAATCGGTATTTCAGATCACTGCTCATCAGTTCCACCATACTAATTATTAACGATCCTAGGTGACGATTATCAGTTGTTACATGCCATTGGCGAAGGTGCATATGGCACCGTAGCTGCTGCTCTCCACAAACCCAGCGGTCGCCAAGTAGCGATCAAGAAGATCTTACCTTTCGACCACACTCTCTTCTGCCTACGGACGTTGAGAGAGCTCAAACTACTCAAATTTTTCTCAGAAACTTGTGTCAATGAGAATGTAATCTTTTTCAATTATCCCATCGAAATCTATCAGATATTTTCTAACCTTTCTCTAGATTATATCAATTCTCGATATCATTAAACCACCATCATTGGAGTCTTTCAAGGAGATTTATTGTATGTTTCTTACACATCGAACTACTGCCAACTTATCGCCACGGAATAATAGTCATTCAGGAGCTAATGCAGACCGACCTCCATCGTGTCATCCGCACTCAGCATCTCACCGATGATCATTGCCAGGTAACACCATCATCCGAGATCAATTTGCCTTAAGCGTACTGATCACCCTGTAGTACTTCGTATACCAGACTCTTCGAGCGCTCAAATCTATTCATAGTGCCGACATCGTTCATCGTGATCTCAAGCCTGCCAATCTTTTGTTGAACGCCAACTGTGACCTCAAGGTTTGCGACTTTGGCCTAGCTCGGAGTGTAAAGACGAGCGCCCCCGGGGGCAAAGAAGTTGGACTAATGACCGAGTATGTCGCAACACGTTGGTACCGTGCCCCCGAAATCATGCTTTCTTTCAAGATGTACACCAAGGTCAGCAGGAAATTATCTTCATTTTTATTGCTCATTCCCCCCCCATAGTCCATTGATATCTGGGCAGTTGGATGCATCCTCGCAGAGCTCCTTACAGGGCGGCCTCTATTCCCCGGTCGTGATTATAGCCATCAATTGGACCTAATTTTGGATGTCATTGGTGAGAGCACCGCGAGGTAGTGCGAAAGACTCATAAGTATTGATGCCCAATATATTGATAGGTACTCCCAGTCTTGACGAGTTCTATGCTATCACCTCTCGGCGGTCGCGGGACTATATTCGGGCTTTACCAATCCGCAAGAAGCGACCTTTTCCTACGTTGTTCCCTCATGCTTCCACGGATGCGATTGATTTCTTGTCCAAGACTTTGGTAAGTAATCCCAGAATTGTCTGTCAGCTTAGCTGAAACGTACCCTCCCTCCCATAGACTTTCGATCCAAAGAAACGTATGACTGTTGATGAAGCTCTTGAACACCCCTATCTTTCTGCCTATGTAGCTATCGATCATCCGATCAATCCCTCTCAAGCGCTTACTTTTGTGTTTCAGCATGACCCGGAAGATGAACCTGTCGTCACACCTCTTAGCCCCTCTTACTTTGAATTTGATCGTCAGTGCATTCCAATTTTTACTTGACCTAGTTACTGAACGACATTCGCCAAACCAGTTCACAAGGATGACTTGAGTAAAGACCAACTCAAAGGTAAGCTTACCTGTGTTATATCTCTTACCATTTTGTTTGCTTATCAGCTACGCAGAGCTCCTCTACGAGGAGGTCTTGTCTTTTGCCCCTTCTATCTAGAGAATTATTTAGAAAAGACTATCCATGAGGTTTTTTTTAGCTGCAATATGCCAACAGATGGATAATTGATGGGTTGCAATGCTTCAAGTTTTAACTAGGTTTACTGTATTCAAGGTCGAATTATTTATTATTTTACCCCAAAGATGTAAGACTGATGGAAGCATTCCACAAGTTGTCTTCAGTCGGGTGGATGCACTCCATGATAGGTATTCAAAGTCGAATTCGGGTTGTGAACGTACAACCATCTACTTGGCTTCATTCTCTAGGCAATCTATGTATATCTTTTGTATTGGTACAACAACAAACAGCTCTTTCTTTACTAACGCAGTAGACACCTCAAGTCCGACCGACATATTAATATACTACTGCTAGTATATACTGTGCCGGCATGGTAACCATTAAAAGCGGCAGATTCAAATAATTTGAAGGCCGTGATGAGAGAAACTATCAACATCAACCACCGCCTTCAAATCTTCCCAGCTGACCAAAATCCCGTCGCAACGCCTTCGACACCAAAATCGCCAAAGCGTGTGTCTCCGTCTAATTCTGTTCCATACATCGTTCGCTTTATTGGCGGATGATCTTCGAGGCCGGAGGTTGTTTCGGAGGTTGGCAATGTCCGTACTGCCGTAAGCCCTAGTCCAGCAGCGATTTCATTGCTGGACACTTCCCTTTGTCTTCCCGAGGATCCTTGCTGCGTTAAAGCTGCCGGGTTAACAAATCCTCCACGTTCTTCCTGGTGGGAACCAGAGAGAACTCCGTATGATCGGGTAGGTGATGGGAACCCAAATTCTTTGAATATGTCCGTCCGCTCTTCTGCGTGGCGACCTAGAGTACCTAAATTTGCACCAGCCGGCGAAGGTGACTGGGGTGGTTCGGGATATGGAAAGCTTGACATGTACATCGCATTGAGAGGTGTTGATGAAATTGGAAGGAATGAAAAGTTGAAACCTTGCGGTTGATTCTCAGTTGCATTAGTTGTAGCCGTAGTTAACTTGGTTTCATGTAGGGCCAGACTCGAACTTGAAGGAGAATGAGGCTCAAAAAAATCGGGAAGGTGATCAGTCGGCGGTGGTGGGTCTAAATAATCTGATGGTTCATCGGAACCTGTGAAAACTGTGAATGCCGGCACACCGCGGTTGGAATTGGAAGCTTCAGCTTGCTGTATGTCTTGTGATTGTGCAGGAGCAGAGCTAGAACTTGCTGATCTGGCATCGTCATTCTCCTCAGCATCCCGTACCCTCCTCAGTCTTTTCTTGCTTGGGCCAACTAAACTGCTTGCCAGTTCAGCATCAGAATACTCTGCCTCCTGGCCTTCTTCCACAACGCCTGAAGTATTATTAGCTCGACGGCGCTTGCCTAGTGTTTTTGGCATAGCTGGGCCGGGCATAGCCGTGCCTTGCGTCTGGAGAGGCGTAACTATCTGAGCGGGTAAGGATGCAGTAGGCGGCCTGAGCGATGATGGCATTCCAAAAGCTCTGCCGCTTTGTAGTCAATATCATCAATTGAAAGTTAAGAATGCTCGACTTACAATGGTGGTTGCTTAGGGAGCCTTTGTGGTCTAGGAGTTGAAGGTTGCGACGGAATACTGCTGACGGTCAGATTTTCCCGTATTTGCTTCATTTCATCCTTCAAAGAGATGACAGAGGTAGAGAGAGCATTTAAAGTTTCAAATTGGGCCTGGGCTTTCGTAGTTTTGAGTTGGAGTTCGGCGATGTCTGCCTTCATAGCTCGCATTTGTTCTAGCTCCATCTTCAAAGCCTTGACTTGGTCTTGCAAAGGCCGGACCTATGCGCACGTTATACTTAGACTTTGAAGACGTTAGAACCCTGAAATGCATGACTCACCGCATTTTCAACAATAGAACTGACATCGAAAACCTTATTGTCTGATGTGGGAGGTAGATGGTCGTCTACGGGTCCCACTGCTCGCAACAAAAAGCATGAGATGCATGCTCAAGAATGTGAAATGTAAACCAACCGTTTGTTGGAACGCTCAGTATTTCTGATTCTGATAGATTCGTTTAGTCAAGAGGTTGCAAATTATCAAGGTAAATGACCCGCCTTCTTGAATAGTTGGCTCTCTCGGTTTGTGACTTTTACTTGGTTTTGCTTCTTTTCCTCGAGAGCTACCTGATGACCTTGTCACTGCTCGTGGCCCTTGACCACCAGCTGCTAGGGGTCTTCCAACACCAAGCCGTGTCTGTGTTTCCTTAGCCTTCCGTGTGCGAGGCGGTGCTGGAGAAGGATCCTGTTGAGCTTCCTCAGTGCTTGTATTTTCCTCCAGGTTTTCTTCTTCGTCGATATCATGAACTATCATTGATGTTACTCGGCTGGGACCCTGACGGCTTGACTGCCTTGTTGAGACTGATCTTCTAGTAGGCTGAAGAGTAGGCGAGGATCTGAGGAAATTTATGTATAAGGAAGTAACGAAATGAATTTATTGCATACTGTGTTTCAAGCAATAGGTCGATCAAAGCCTCCGATTTGAGGTTTGCCTTGACACCGTAGTCCTGAGAATATGGTTATGATTGACGGGGAAAGTAGGTGGCATGAAGCTACCTTGCATATCTTTTGAAGGTCAATCCGTTTCATTGACTGTAGAGACTTTCTCGTTGGTAGACGGGCCATGGTAGTGCTAATTGGAATTAATGTTCAGATTGGCCTTGACGCACCTGCACGGTTTGGATCAATAATAATGACAATCAACGCGCAATCACGTGCTCAACAATTCAATGGCGGTCCGGACTCCGTGACCGCTCACCTTTGACTTCTTCTCTTATTACTCTCATGTCGTCCTGGACTCTTGAGCAGGTTGCTCGGCACAAATCTGCAAAGTAGGTCACTTTATTTAGCACAATTCTTAACCTACATTGAATATTCTAGCTCTTGTTGGGTCATTATACAGAACAAGGTTTATGATGTGACCGAATTTCTGCCTGTACATCTACCACTTACCTTTCACCTCCTTGTCTTTACTCATCCCTATATAAGGAACACCCAGGCGGTGCAGAAATTATTCTTAAATATGCTGGACGTGATGCCACGTCCGTTTATGAACCTATTCACCCTCCGGACGCACTTCAAAAGAACCTGCCGTTATCTAAACACCTGGGACCATTAACAGATAGAGCGATTCAGGCCGTAGCTCAAGACCAACAGGCTGTTCATAAAACACGAGATGCTCTAAGGGTCGAACATGCTCGGAAGGAGATGCCTCCACTACACCGAATCTTGAATTTGAAGGATATGGAGGTTTGTAAGATACGTTTATACCTAGCTGATTCTTCACTTGGCACCGTTTGCGCTTAGGATGTGGCTAAGCAAATATTGTCACTCAAAGCATCAGCGTATTACTATTCAGCCTCAGATGATGAATTAAGTTGGTTTCCCTCCAGACCTTCAGCTCGACACCATTAATTTATTCGCGGCTGCATTTAGCAAACCGAGAAAATGCGAGAGCATTTTCTCGATTTTTCTTCCGTGCACGTGTCATGCGTCCTGTGTCGCATTGTGATCCTTCCACCACTATTCTGGGCTTCGAGTCGTCGATTCCTGTTTTCGTCAGTGGTGCTGCACTAGCTAAACTAGGGCACCCCGAAGGTGAGTCTTTCTTCTGACGTTCAGAAAGCGATTTATCCAGAAAATGATATAGGCGAATTGAACATAACTCGGGGTTCGGCGAAGGAACGTATCATTCAAATGGTATCTTCCAATGCCTCGTTTTCTCCCCGTGACATTATGGAAGCAGCGCATAATACCCAAACACTTTTCTTTCAATTGTATAAACACCGGAGTGACGAAATCGCGGAAGGACTAGTCCGCCAAATTGAGAACTTGGGATATAAGGCTATTTTCTTGACCGTTGATGCCATTGTGGCAGGCAACCGCGAGCGAGACATTCGATGTCCGTGGATGCTGGAAGATGAAGAGAACGGAGGGCCTACGGAATTTCATGTCGAGGATAGTGCGCCGTCTAAAGAGGTAAACATTTTGGGTACAGCCGGCGCATTAGTTGCCAATGACGATAGAGATATGACATGGGAAAAGGCCAGTGCACCATGCTCTGGGAGGGATTCTATTTTTTCTGATTTATATATCAGACTATCCCGTGGCTCCGAAAGATATCCAAGCTTCCTATTGTTATCAAAGGTTTGTCTTTAGATTGCGATCTCACAATAATCTACGAACTGTGATAATATGCAGGCATACAATGTGTAGAGGTTTGGGCAACGGTACTTCCTTATTGAATCTGCTGAAGACTCTCAACAGGATGCGGTCCTCGCTGCCGAAGCCGGTGTAGATGGTATATTGTTATCCAACCACGGAGGTGTGTGCAATTCCTAAAGGTATACAGGTAGATGTAACTCACTTTTTTGCAGGCCGGCAATTGGAATAGTAAGATTTTTCCTTCTCCGAGTCCAATCATACCAACAAAAAATTTATAGTTCCCTACCACCCATCGAAGTTTTACACAGCATTCGCCTCCAGAGGCCTGATGTATTTACCAGATTAGAAGGTTTGTGACCTTAATCACTGTATTATCTGCTACTAAGCATTAAACAGTATATATTGACGGTATGCATTGAATTCTCCTGCATATATATACCCGTTCCCCTATAAACATATGCATCATCCAGGTGGCATCCAACGGGGGACAGGTACATTATTCAACATACTTGTGAATATCCGATAAAAATTAAAGCATATGATCAGATGTTATAAAGGCAGTATGCCTAGGAGCCAAAGCAGCGGGCTTGGGACGTCCATTCCTTTATGCGCAAAGTGTAAGCGAATGACTTGTGAGTATTGCAAGACTTGACTGATAACAATCGTTCCAGGCTTATGGTGCTGCGGGAGTCTCGAAGATTGTTGAAATTTTGCGACGCGAAATCATAGTGGCCATGAGACTCATGGGCGCCTCAACCCTCAAAGACTTGAAACCCGAGATGGCAAGTTCAATTTTTGAATCCAAGTAGACCGTTGCTTAGATCTATGCATAGGTTACACGTGTAGACTGGAACCCTTCTTACCATGCCAAACTGTGATCGGATACCACCGGTGAGCTATACTTAATACAAAGTTTGCATTTCTTGCTTGGATCTATACCTTACTTTTCGTTTTATTCAATGTGGATCATGGTGTGCTGGATCCAAGTTCGTGAATAAGAGCAGTAAGATATTGAGCGTCAGCATCCCTTAAAACGCCCTCCGTTGGTGACCAAGCTTTACTTTCACAGTATGCCCACTTCCACCTCTATAACAACGGAGGTCAATAAGCACCACAACCTCGGATAACAACCTTGGCTCACCAGGTATCGCACTAGTTCTTTGTCAGTGGGCAGGACTGTTTTCCACTCATCAGAGTTAAGATCATGTTTTTGAGTGCAGAAGATGCGGTAGGAATCAAGCGCATATCGGCCGGTTCCTGGAAGATGAGAAATAGGAGTGGCAGGATAGGCTGTGGTGGCAGATAGGGAGCGTGTTTTGTTAGCACTTGAAGATCGGAGATCATAAATGGAGGGGGGTTCTTGTAAATATGCCTTTGATAAGAGAATCAATCGTCTAGAGCGCACACACTGAGTCCCCAAGTGGCGAATGAGGGCTATAACTTCCTCTTCCTTTGCTAGGTGCATGAAATCATATAAATGTAACTTATGTGCACTGTGTAACATTACCTTGAGATAGCTCGAGGGGAGTCGGCCACTTTGAGATCAAAGTCCAGAAAGCAGGAATGCCTAACTTTCCAGACGTCTTGTTGAGTAGTGTGACAGCTACAAGAACCTTCCATGGGTCATCAGAGATGCATTCTAGAGTTAGATAAGCCCATAAATAAAAAGGCCCAAGATAGAGAGAAATAGCACACACCTTGAATCAGGTAAGGTTTACAAAAAGCCAATTGTCGATACAAGGCAGAAGCAGGTGTGGTTTGCGTAACTTCAAATGGATCATCTGATGATTCTGATGCATAACTATACGAGTCCAAATTGCGGTCAATCACGGTTTGGTCTGGTAAGTAGGGTTGATTTCAATTGACGCTTGACAGTAATAACAAAGTTCTTGCCTTTGGGTCGCTCTTTCAAAGGACTAAAATAAGGCGACTCTATAGATACGTCCGAGCCCCGGGCGTTATCATGACGATCCTTCAGGTTCCGGCCCCTTCCTCTTTTTACTGGAGTGGTACTAGGTCCGGTACGTCTGACCATATCCATAGACCAAGGAACGCGATCACGTGAATCTGACCATTAACTTAACTTTGAAGTGCCAAGTATAGTAATGGTTCAAGTTGAATTCCCCATAAGTCACCCTCAAAAGTTGACCTGTTTCCCTTATACATACCGCATTTATGGGATTCTGTCGCAGATGTGGTGAAATTGTGGCTGGTGTTCGGTGCAAATGTGGAGGAACAGCCGTAGGCATGTTCATTTCCAGTCATTTATCAACTTTCAGGTCCATTTGACGCCATCCGTAGCGCCTGTTATTGCGTGGAAACATTCGGATGGTGCACAATCAAGGAACCAAGACAAATGGTCAAAGACCTACGTTTCTTCGACGAAATCAAATCCCATTGTCGAGACTGCCTCTCAGAATCCAGACCCAACGACAAATTCTACAACCCCAGTTGATGTTCCGCCATCGGTGACAACCAGACGCTTTCCAAGACCAAATTCTATTTCTTCTGTGTTTACCCCAGCTCTCAAGAACAGCGTCTCAAGCCATATCACGCTTGCCACTACGCAGTCGCCTCGCCCTCCATCCCCGCTTAAATTCTCAACAACCATTTCTGACCCAGAGTCCGATATTCTCCCCTCGCTTCTTCCCCATGAACCTACCCTTTCGAAAGTCTACGGCTCTGTGCTACAGCCTACGGAAACATTGATCCTCCACTCGTGTGCCATCTGCTCTACCGTTTTTCCACCAGATGCAACCATTTATCCTAATCCTTGTGTTTCTGACTCGAACTCATTTCTTTGTCGGCCTTGTTTTATTGCTAATGGTGGCTCAAAGGGCATCTGCCCATCCTGTTCCAGGCCAGTCCTTACCCTTAAATCAGAAGGGGGCTTTGTTCACTCTACAGGCAAATACTGGCATAAACAGTGTTTCAATTGTACTGGATGTTTCAAAAACATTGGAGAATCACCCCTGGTTGATCTTCTGGGGCGCCCTTCTTGCACAGACTGTTTCGATAACTGCCTTAACCGCGATCCGACCACGCCCAAGAAAGCTCGCAATTCTAGTAAAAATAGTAGTCCAATTCCTAGAAACCCGGGAGGGCTTAATGCAAGCTACGGTAGGAAAAGTAGGGAAAATAGTCCTGCTCTTGAAGAACTGGAACAAAGACTGGGCATCGTAAAATCTCGCGAAGGAAGCCCAGCCGTGGGCGATGCAAATCTGAAATTACTGAAGGGTGGTGGACTTGTTGATTCCCCTCATATTCGTCCCTCCTCGTCCATACGCGATAATCCTCAACCCGGATCTCCGAGTCCGGATCGTAAATCGGGACCTGTTGGCGAAGTATCTCCCTTGACTTTGCGAACAGCCACCACTCAAGCCATTGATCAAATAACCTGTGACAAACGAAGAACTTCAAGGCTATCGAACATCCCGAGACTAGTAACTCCACCTCGGACAGGGACCCCATCAGTTGGCGACATTAACTTGAAGGGTTCCAGTCACACCAAGGGAAATCGCGAATCTTTGTCAAAAGTTTTTGTTGAGGGAAAATCGATTTCATCTCAAGGTCAGGCAAGAAGCGGCGAAACGAAAGCACCTTCAAATGTACGATCATCAATGGTCTCGTCCTCAATGATGTCGCATTTGGCCAAATCTAATAACACTCAAGGAGATTTCACTTCCAAAGGGGCATCGGTTTCAAAACTTAATCTCTCCACGTCTCCCTCCTGCGCCAAATGCAAACTGACCATTCTGAATCCTCGCGAAGGCGGTCAATTTATTGGCATTCCTGGTATGGACGAAAATTCCACTCCACAGACCTATCACCCTGAATGTTTCAAGTGTGCGATCTGCGATAAGCCCTTGAACGAGCCTAAGAAAAGCCAGGTTACATTTGTGAAATGTGATGCCGGTCCATGCCACGCTCAGGTAAGTGGCCAGATTAGATAACAGGGAAGGGCATCACTGATTTTGAAAGTCCAATAGTGCGCTCCTGCCAAGAGTGTTGTTGTTTACAAAATGACCAGCCCGAAGCCTGTTCTGAATGTAGCAGATGTTCCTCAACCTAAACCTCCTGCGATTATTCCTGCGAAACCAAGTAGCTCCATGCTCCCGCCTTCCAGCAGATTAGAAAGACCCTTGGTTAAATCTCCAGAGTCACCTTTGAAGCCTCGTTTTGGTGGTCAGGCAACATGTCCAGGATGCCACAAGTCAGTGTCATTAATGGAGTGGGGGGTTATTCCGGGTCCTCAAGGTACAAGGTGGCATGCGTCCTGTCTTGTTTGCGGCGGGAAAAAGGAAATTACAGCGGGACGCCAACTTGGAAGGCGGCGGGAATCGAAAAGCAAAGGAGAGCCTGGTTGCGGCAAGAAGCTTGATAGCGCTGCCAGAAGTGACAGCAGTGGGGGTGTCTGGTGTCGAGAATGTTTAGTAGGTAACTTGACGGGCTGAACTACTCTTCAATACTGATGGATTATATCCTTTGTAGTTGCTGCTTGGGGTGGGAGGCTCGCCGCAAAGCTCTCCGACGCGGAGCCCACTCGTTCCTTCGTTCACGGGCACAAGTAAAGTCGTCCCTCAGTATACTGGTACTACAACAATTGCCCGACAATTTACAGGGCTTGGGGGAGGAGATCCGATCCTGAGACAATTGACAGGGGGGGGTTTGAGTCCCACACGAAGCATTAGTCCAACCAAGCAGTTAGGGACTGGTGGTCGTCCTCGACCCAAAAGTGTGATCGGGATGAGAAGTTTAGGAAGTCTGGATGAGGGACGAGGAATGTATCTTGTGAAGCAATTGACAGGTTCAACGACGAGTGGCTGTTGGGGAGAGAATGACTAGTTAAATATTTTAAAGAGAGTTTGGACTTATTCTCGTATTTATATTTGGTAATTTGATTTGTGACGTCACACTGCTGGTTGTCCTTAATGCCATCGCCTATCCCAGATTACTATAAACTCTTGAACATAACCAAGTCGGCAACCCAGGATCAGATTCGTCAAGCTTATCGAAAGGAGTCCTTAAAGTCAGTCCACGCTGTAATCCTACCATTAATATCCTCACATTTACCATAGGACTCATCCTGATCGGCTGGTGAACGCACCGCCTGCTGAAGTCAGGCAGGCAACGGAGCGCTTTCAAGTAAACGCTCCGATTGTTTAATGATATACATATATAACGCATTGCGTTTTTCTCTAGGCAGTAGCAGACGCTTATTATGTTTTGTCTGATCCCAAGCGTCGGCAAGAATATGATATCCTGTGCAAGACACGTTCAGATAGAACAGATGATCCAAGTTCTTCCTCTGGGTTCTTTTCCCAGTTTTCAAGCATGTTTGGAGGTGCGGCGCCGAATAGAACAGGAACAGCGCAGCCAAACCCTGATGGGGTATTCGCTGACGTCTTCGATGAGGTATTACTGCAACTCTTTGCCATTAGTGCTGTCTAAACTATACTCCTTTTTTTGTAGTTACTGC